>Ga0335069_10007891_pt1 | contig 15291 bp, 14 predicted proteins | sample Lox_Sample_11_FD_206714 | JGI IMG/M metagenome (GOLD analysis project Ga0335069, IMG submission 206714) | Soil microbial communities from Loxahatchee National Wildlife Refuge, Florida, United States - Lox_Sample_1.1 | ecosystem: Environmental > Terrestrial > Soil > Wetlands | place: USA... | reverse complement strand
GGGGCCGGCTCATCGACAAGCTGGGCCGCCCAGCCGACCGTCGCGCCTGTTCTGCAGCGCCTCGCCCGCCGGCACGAGCGCGATCCTCGTCAGATCGCGCACGCCGCCGAGTTGGTGCACACCGCCCTGTTTTCGCCAGTGCGTCTGGGTGATTGCGTGGTACCTGGCCTCGGTCGACAGCGGCCCTCGTTGCGTGAGACGGAATTCCTCTATCCCATTCCGGAGCGACATCACCCGCTCCTGGGATCGCCGTCACCGAACGACGAACGGCCATGGTCGGTCGAGCGCGGGCTGGTGAAAGGCTTCATCGACTATCTCTTTGAACACCAAGGTCGCATCTACCTTTGCGATTGGAAGGGGGATTGGCTTCCGTCCTGGGACAAAGAGCGGCTGGCTGTCCATTGCGGAAACAATTACGAGGTACAGGCGCGCCTGTACACCTTGGCGGCCTTGCGCCTGGCCGGGTTGCAAGACCAATCAACATACCAGCGCCGTTTCGGCGGGGTGCTCTATTGCTTCCTGCGCGGCATGCGGCCAGACGACCCAGAGGCGGGCATCTATTTCCGCAGGCCCGATTGGCGGACGCTGCTCGATTGGCAGGCTGAAATGCTGGACGACTCGTTCTGGGGGCTGGCATGAAGTCGGACAACACGCTCTCGCCGCTTGGCACGGCCCGCCAGCGACTGGCGCCCGCGGCCGCCTATCCCGCGGGGCTCCTGGCCGAGCTGCGCGATGCCGATCTGGGCGAGGAAGAAGCCTTCTTGGCTTGGCAAATAGGCCAGCTCGCCGGCGGTATCGGCGAATCCGAGCGCCGGGATTTCATCCGATTGATTGCGCAATCATTGATCAATAGCAGTCAAGGAAGCACGCGCCTACCGCTGACTGAGACCCGGCGCGCCTTGCTGTGCAAAACCCCTGCACTGGTCGGGGCACCGGGCGAGCGTAAGCCATTGATTGTTGATGGTGAGTTTCTCTACACCGAGCAAATGCTGATTTGCGAGATGCGCGTGGCCGCCGCGATCAAGGCGCGTGCTGCTTTGGCGAGGCCCGAGCTGTCGGCGGTCAACGCCGTGGTGGCCGAGGTCGCTTCCACCAGCCGGCCTCAATTGGGCAATGAGCAGAAGGCCGCGCTGCGGGCCGCCCTGGGCCGGCGCCTGGCCGTGATCAGCGGTGGCCCCGGGACCGGAAAGACCACGATTGCGCTCGCCATCGCGCGCGGCCTGGTGCGCCTGGGCGTGCCCCCGGCGCAGCTGGCCTTGAGCGCACCCACGGGCAAGGCGGCCAACCGGTTGCAAGAGTCGTTTCGCGCCGGCCTCGCACGCCTCGATGCTCCTTCTCTCGACGACCACGGCCTGCGTGTCGCGAGCGCGCAGACTTTGCATCGCTTGCTCGGTTATTCGCCAACCAGCGGGCGCTTTTATCACCATGAGAACCATCGCCTGCCCGTCCGGGCCGTCATCGCGGACGAGGGATCGATGATCGACCTCGTGCTCATGGATGGTTTGCTGCGCGCCTTGCGCGACGACGCCGTGCTTGTGTTGCTGGGCGATCCGGATCAATTGCCCTCGGTTGAAGCGGGCGCGGTGTTCCGCGACCTCGGCAGCCTGGCGGTGAGCCTTGTCACCAATTTCCGCACCGACCCGTCAAAGGCCGCCGGCCGGACCATCAGCCAATGCGCGGCCGCCGTGCGCGCGGGTAACGCCAGCCAATTGGTGGGCTTGCTCGCGCCGCGGCCCGCGAGCGTTGCCTTGTCTTTCGATGGGGTCGAGCTGGTGCCAGGCAGCGAGCGCGAAGTTCTGTTGAGCGCCTGGTACAAGGATCGCGTTACCGCCCTACCCGATTGGCATGCGTTGGTTCGCCACGAATACAGCTTCGGCCCCGACGGGTTCTCGCCCGCGGATGAGGAGCGCCTGGCCCGGCTGCACGCTCATTTGCAACGCCAACGCATTCTGTGCGTAACGCGCGAGCGGCCAACCGGCGCCAATCCGGTCAACGATTTCCTGCATGAGCTACGGGCCGGCTCCAGTTCTGGGCTGTTGCCGGGTGAACCGGTGCTGGTCCTTCGCAACGACTATGAGCGTGGCCTTTGGAACGGGGATCAGGGACTCATTCTCACCGTGCGCGAGCACGGCCAGGCCCGGCCCATGGCTGTGTTTCGCCTAGCCACTGCGGAAAACCCGCGCTGGTTGGTCGTCTCGCCGGATGCGATGGGTGACGGCCTGTCCCTGGCCTACGCCCTAACCGTGCACAAGGCGCAAGGCTCGGAGTACGACGAGGTTCTGCTCCTCCTGCCTGATGCGCCCCTGCCCCTGCTCACCCGCGAGCTCATCTACACGGCGCTGACCCGCAGCCGCCACGCCGTCGTCATCTGCGGCAGCATGGACATCCTCGCCGCCGGTGTGGCCACCAGCCTGGACCGGTCGTCGGGCCTGGCCGAAAGGCTGGCCGGCGTGCCAAGCGCCCCTAGTACGACGCGATGAGAGGGTCGGGACGTCCCAGAACCCCAATCGATTTTGTCTATGACCCCAAGCGGTGGCCAAGTCTGTGCTCGGGGGCTTTATCACGACTGTGCCTCGTGCTTCCCCAGAGCAAGATCTGGTGACACCCTCCGTTTGTGGTCCCGCGACGACTGCGCGCGTCCCCGGGGATGAAACCACTTCAAAATCGCTAGGCACCGTCGCTGGCATGCTGTCTAATGTCAGCCAACGTCATGAACAACGACAAATGGAAGACGCTTGCTTGCCTTGTTCCCGGGACTGCTCTCGGCTTGCTTTGCTCCGCGACTCTGGTCTTCGGAACGGCGGGCTGCCGTTCTTCTGGGAGCGGCCAGTCGATCGATAGCGGGAACACCGATGTGGGCGGCCCGCAAGGTGCCAAGACCGACGCAGCCTCGGACCCGGTCAGTGGAAAATCACTCGACCAGGTTCCGGTGGATCTCCCTCCCCTCGACTATTTCGTCGGACAATGCCGATGGCCCTACATGAACGCGCCGGTTCCGGTGGATGCGGGTATGCAGCTTCACGGACTTACCGTGTTGGCGACCGGATTACCATCGGCTCTGGCGCTCGAGGCCGACGCCAACAACGCTTATTTCGCGACCGCCACCGGTATTTTTCGACTTCCACTCGCTGGGGGCACGCCCGAGTCGATGGTCACCCATGCCGCGCCCGTGAACACCGCCATCGACGGCGACAATCTGTATTGGAGCGACACCTCGATATCCGGGCAGACGAGCATTCTGAGCGTTCCACTCTCGGTATCAGGATGGCAGGCCTTTGCGGGTGACGCCGGCGCGACCCAGGTTGCGACCACCTTGGCATCCGCGGCAGGCGCTCCCCACGCGCTTGCCCTGGCCAATGGCTATCTGTATTTCGGCGCCGGCTCGACGGTTCTGCGTGTTGCGACGACAGGCGGAACCGCCAGCACCGTGATCACGGGCATTACGCCCACCGGTATCGCCGTGGGAACCGATAAGATCTACCTGGGCGAGCCTTCCGACGAAACCATATGGGTGGTGGGCCTCGCGGGCGCAAGCGCGGGCGTGGTTTCCGAGTACATCTTCTCGGACGCCCAGCCCTCCGGCGTGGCGCTGAGCGAAGGGGATCTGTACTGGGGCGACTGGTTTGGCAGCCTTGAGCACGTCACACTGGCCAAAGCGCATACCGCGAATTACCTCAGAACGGCCGGCTGTGATTCGTCTGCCTGCGAATTCTACGTCAGGCCCTACAGTGGCGGGGCTGTCTGGGCTGATGGCGACGGCGACTGTGGCAACATCGGTACGGCCCGACCTGACGGCTCCAGCTATTTCGCCGTGGGTCTGAGCCCGATTGGCGGCATCGCAACCTACGGCAGCCATCTCTACGCGATCACCACCATCGGGGAGCTTCTCCGCTGGGACTTGTGAAATCGCATCGGGCCATGGCCGCCCCGCAATCCCATGGTCGTGGCCGCAGACGTGGTCGAGGGAAGATGTCCGGCCACGGCCACGGCCACGTCTACGACCACGACCCTCCGCGGCTATCGCGGGATTGCGGGCCGCCCATACTCGTGGTCTCGGATCGCCCTTTCGAGTAAGATTCCTTCCCCCCTACGCCCCGAGCAGAGACCAGGATGACCACGCAAGAACCCATCGATATTTCCGTTATTGTCCCGGTCTACAAGGAAGAGAGCAACATCGAGCCCTTCCTGGCCCGCATAAAGCCGGTGCTCGCCTCGATCAGCGAACGGTGGGAGATTCTCTTCTGCCTCGATCCATGCCCTGACCGTACCGAACAAGTCATCCGCGAGGCGGGCAAGCTGGACCGCCGCATAAAGCTGGTTCTCTTTTCGCGTCGATTTGGCCAGCCCGCGGCGACCATGGCCGGGATCGCTTTGTGCCACGGCGAGACCTGCGTGGTGATCGACGTCGACCTGCAGGATCCCCCCGAGCTCATCCGCGACATGCACGCCAAGCTCCAGGAAGGCTACGACGTGGTCTACGCCAAGCGCCGCTCGCGCAAGGGCGAAACCTTGGTCAAGAGATTCGTGTCCTGGGTAGGCTACAAGGTCATCAACCGCCTGGGCGAGGTGAAGATCCCGCGCAACACCGGCGATTTCCGCATCATCACGCGCCGGGTGATCGAACAGCTCAAGCTCCTCAGCGAGGGGCATGGCTTTTTGCGCGGCCTGGTGGCCTACGTCGGGTTTCCCCAGGCCTTCGTCGAATACGATCGCGATCCGCGCCTGGCCGGCGCCGGCAAATACAACCGATTCCTCGGCTCGCTCAAGATCGGGCTCAACGGCCTGATTAGCTTCGGTAGCCGACCACTCTCGCTCATGTCGCTGGCCGGCCTGCTGCTGGTGGCCGGCAGCCTCTTGCTAGGAGCCTGGTACATCATCCAAGACCTCGCGCACTTCGAGGTGATTCCCGGCATGCCCGCCACGATTCTGGTCGTGGCTTTCTTCTCCGGCGTGCAGCTCCTCGCGCTCGGCCTGATGGGCGAGTATGTCGGGCGCATCTACGACGAGGTCAAGCGACGCCCCAAATACATCGTGGACCGAACCTACAACATGGGCGAAGCGAGCGGCCCGGGCCCACAGCCGCGCCACGAGGTCTCGTGATCACGACCCATTGACCACAGGAGGATACCCTTGCGTTGTTTCGTAACCGGCTGCGCTGGTTTCATCGGGAGCAACTTGGTCGACCGGCTGCTCGCCAACGGTCACTCGGTGGTCGGCTACGACAACTTCTCGACCGGCCAGGATCGCTTCTTGGAGTTGGCCAATCGCTCGCCCGCCTTTCGCCTGGTGCGCGGTGACGTGCTCGACATCGAGTCCCTGCGCAAGGCCATGACGGGCGCGGAGTTCGTCTTTCACCTGGCCGCGAACGCCGACGTGCGCTTCGGCACGCTGCAGACCGACCGCGATCTGCAGCAGAACACCATCGCGACCTTCAATGTGCTCGAGGCGATGAATCTGGAAGGCATCCGGCAGATCGCGTTCACCTCCACCGGGTCGGTGTACGGCGAGCCCACGGTGTTTCCCACGCCCGAGGACGCGCCCTTCCCGATTCAGACCTCGTTCTACGGCGCGGCCAAGCTGGCCGGCGAGGGCCTCATCGCGGCCTTCTGCGAGGGGTTCGGCTTTCGCGGCTGGATCTTCCGCCTGGTCTCGCTGCTGGGCGAGCGCTACTCGCACGGCCACGTGTTCGATTTCTACAAGAGCCTGCGCGCCGACCCGAGCAAACTGCACGTGCTGGGCAACGGCAAGCAGCGCAAGTCCTACCTCTATGTCCAGGACTGCCTGGACGCGATCTTCTGCGCCATCGAAAAGGCGCCCGGCAAGATCAACATCTTCAACCTCGGCACCGACGAATACTGCTGCGTCGATGACTCTATCGGCTGGATCACGGGCGAGCTGGGCATCGCGCCCAAACGGACCTACAGCGGCGGCGAGCGTGGCTGGATCGGCGACAACCCGTTCATCTTCCTCGAGTGCAAGAAGATCCGGGCGCTGGGCTGGGCGCCCAAGCTCACCATCCAGCAAGGCATCGTGCGCACGCTCCAGTACCTGCAAGCCAACCCGTGGCTGCTCGAGGGCCGCAAGTGAGGGTTGCCGTCCAGGGTCTCTGGCACCTCGGGTGCGTGACCGCCGCTTGCCTGGCCGAGCACGGCCATCAGGTGATCGGGCTCGATCACGACCCGGCGACCGTCACGCGCCTCGGTCAGGGGCTGGCCCCGGTGGCCGAGCCCGGTCTCAACGATCTGCTGGCCCGGAACCTGGCCGCCGGCCGCCTCACCTTCACCACCGACGTGACCTCGGCGCGCGACGCGGAAGTGGTCTGGGTGGCGTACGACACGCCGGTCGACAGCGAGGATCGCGCGGACGTGGATTTCGTGACCGGTCAGATCGAGCGGCTCTTCCCGCACCTGACCGCGAACACCGTCGTTCTTGTCTCGGCGCAGATTCCGGTGGGGACCACCGCGAAGCTCGAGGCCACGTTCCGGGCGGCGCGCCCCAACGTCGCCGTTTCCTTTGCCTGCTCGCCGGAAAACCTGCGACTGGGCAAAGCCATCCAGGTCTTTACCCAGCCGGATCGCGTGGTGGTGGGCGTGCGCGACGAGCAGACCCGGGCGCGCGTGGCCCAGCTGCTTGCGCCGATCACCGATCGCATCGAGTGGATGTCGGTCGAGTCGGCGGAGATGACCAAGCACGCCCTCAACTCGTTCTTGGCCGTCTCCGTCACTTTCGCCAACGAAATTGCCGCCATTTGCGAGCAGGTGGGCGCCGACGCCAAGGAGGTCGAGCGCGGCCTCAAGAGCGAGGTGCGCATCGGCCCGCGCGCCTATCTGGCGCCGGGAGCCGCCTTCGCCGGCGGCACCCTGGCACGCGACATTGCCTTCCTCACCAGCATCGGTCGCGCGCGCGGTCTCGATCTGCCCCTGGTCGGCGCGGTCCGGCCCAGCAACGAGTGGCACAAGCATTGGGCGCGCCGCCGCCTCGGGCAGTGCCTGGGCGAGCTCAAGGGCGCGACCGTCGCGATCTGGGGGCTCACCTACAAGCCCGGCACCGATACCTTGCGCCGCTCGGCCGCGGTGGAGCTTTGCCTCGAGCTTGCCGCCCAAGGCGCGACGGTGCAGGCCTTCGATCCAGCGGTCAAGGCGCTGCCGCCCGAGCTTTCCGCCAAGCTGACGCTGGTTTCCGACGCGGCGGCGGCCTTGCGCGGCGCCTCGGCGCTGGTGGTGGCCACCGAGTGGCCGGAATTCCTCAAGCTGCAGTTCGACGCCGTGTTGCCCTTGATGAAGCGGCGCCTGGTGCTGGACCCCAATCGATTCCTGGTTACGAAGCTGGCCGGCCAGGACGTCGAATACCTGGCGGTGGGCGTGCCTGACCGAAGGGAAACCACGCATGGATAACCGCATGCTGCAAGGTCGCGGGGCGCTGATTACCGGCGCAAGCCAGGGGATCGGACGCGCCATCGCCGAGGAATTCTTGCGCCACGGGGCCAGCGTGGCCTTGTGCGCTCGCGACGCCGACATGCTGGCGGCGACGCGCGCCGCGCTTCTACCCTTGGCGGAGGCGGGTCAGCGCATCCTGGTGCGCCCCTGCGATGTGTCCCGCAAGGACCAGGTCGAGGGCCTGGTCGGCTGGGCCGTGGCAGAGCTCCCCGAGCTCGACATTCTGGTCAACAGCGCTGGCATCTACGGCCCCAAAGGCCTGCTCGAGGACAACGATTGGGACGAGTGGGTGCGCACCATCGAGATCGACTTGCTGGGCGCCGTGCTCCTCTTTCGCGGCATCATCCCGCACCTCAAACGGCGTGGTGCCGGCAAGATCATCCAGCTCTCGGGCGGCGGGGCCACCAATCCGCTGGCGCGCATCTCCGCGTACGCGGCGTCCAAGGCGGCGGCGGTCCGCTTGGTCGAGACCGTGGCGATCGAGCTGGCTGCTTTCCACATCGACGTCAATGCCATCGCGCCCGGCGCGCTCAACACGCGCATGCTCGAGGAGGTGCTGCAGGCCGGCCCGCAGGCGGTGGGCGAGGACTTCTACAAGCGAGCGCTCCAGCAAAAAGCGACCGGCGGGGCGCCGCTCGGTAAGGGAGCCGCGCTGGCCGCGTTTCTCGCGTCGCGCGCGAGCGACGGGATCACCGGGCGGCTGATCAGCGCCGTGTGGGATGGCTGGGAAGAGCTGGCCCAGCACCGCGACGAGCTCGCCCGCTCCGACATCTACACGCTTCGGCGCATCCTGCCCGCGGACCGCGGAAAGAGCTGGAAATGAGGGTCGGCATCATCGGTTGCGGGCTGATCGGACAGAAGCGCAGCCAGGCGCTGCCGGGCGCCCGCTTGGTCGCGTGCGCGGATCGCGATCTCGCTCGCGCGCGCGCCCTGGCCGCGCGCTGGGAGGGCGTGCGGGCCAGCGACAACGCCGAGCAGGTGGCCACGGCCGCGGACGTCGATCTGGTGATCGTGGCCACGCCCCACGATGCCTTGGCCGAAAACACGCTCAAGGCGATTCGCGCCGGCAAGCACGTGCTGGTCGAGAAGCCGGCCGCGCGCAGCGCCGCCGAGCTGGAGCCGGTGGCCGCCGAGGCCGAGCGGCTGGGCGCGCTGGTGCGCGTGGGCTTCAATCATCGCTACCACCGCGCCTTCCGCAAGGCGCGGGAATTGGCCCAATCCGGGGCGCTGGGCGACCTGATGTTCCTGCGCGCGCGCTACGGGCACGGCGGGCGGCCGGGCTACGAGAAGGAATGGCGGGCCATCCGGGAAATCTCGGGCGGCGGCGAGCTGATCGATCAGGGCGTGCATCTGATCGATCTGGCGCGCATGTTCCTGGGCGACTTCGCCGACGTACAGGGCCACGCCGCCACCTTCTTCTGGAAAATGCCAGTCGACGACAACGCCTTCCTCATGCTGCGCACGGCGCGCGGCCAGGTGGCCTGGTTGCACGCCAGCGCGACCGAGTGGAAGAATACCTTTTCCATGGAGATCTACGGCCGCGACGGCAAGCTGCAGATTGACGGACTGGGCGGCAGCTACGGCACCGAGCGGCTGACCTTCTACCGGATGTTGCCGCAAATGGGACCGCCCGAGACCAGCGCTTGGGAATTCCCCATGGCGGACGACTCGTGGTCGGTCGAGTTTGCCGAGTTCGTGCAGGACATTCAGCTCGGGCGCCAGCCCGATCCCAACCTGCGCGACGCGCTGGCGGCGCTGCGGGTGGTGAACAGCATTTATCAAGAGGCAAGCCATGCTCATCACGCGTAGCCCGCTCCGCATCTCCCTTGGCGGCGGTGGCACCGATCTGCCGTCCTATTACCGCGAGCACGGCGGTTTCCTGGTGGCGGCGGCCATCGACAAGTACATTTACGTCACGGTGCTGCGCCCCTTCAGTCCCGGCATCTTCCTCAAGTATTCGAAGCTCGAAAAGGCCGACCGGGTGGAGGAGATCGAGCACCCCATCATCCGCGAGGCGTTCAAGATCATGGGCATCACCGAGCTGCAACACGAGATCACCACGCTGGCCGACATCCCGGCCGGCACGGGGCTCGGCTCGTCGGGCTCGTTCACCACGGCGTTGCTCAAGGCGCTGCACGGCCACGAGCGGCGGTTGCTGCTGCCCATGGACCTGGCCGAAATGGCCTGCCAGCTCGAGATCGAGCGACTGGGCCGCCCGGTCGGCAAACAGGACCAGTACATCGCCGCATACGGCGGCATCACCTGCTTCCATTTCGAGCGCGACGGGTTCGTTCGCGCCGAGCCGCTCAACATCAGCTCGGCCACTTTGCACGCGCTCGAGGACCACTTGATGCTGTTTTTCACCGGTTTCTCGCGCAGCGCCGACGACATTTTGCGCGATCAAGACAAGCGCACGAGGCAGCTCGACGCCGCGATGATCGCCAACCTGGACTACGTCAAAGAGCTGGGCGTGCGCAGCCGACGCGCGCTGGAGAGCGGCACGCCCGCGGAATTCGGCACGCTCATGCACGAGCATTGGGAGCACAAGCGCAAGCGCTCGACCGGCATGAGCAATGCCCGCATCGACGAGTGGTACGAGCTGGGCCGCAAGCACGGCGCCTTGGGCGGCAAGCTGGTGGGCGCGGGCGGCGGCGGGTTCCTTCTGTTCTACGCCGAGCATCGCGACCGGCTGGGCGCCGCCATGCAAGCGGCCGGCCTCGAAGAGGTTCGCTTCCGCTTCGACTTCGACGGAACCCGCGTCGTGTTTTCGTAGGGGCGTTTCCGCGCAAGGCGTGGCCCTAGCCCACGCGCTCAGCGGCCGCCTTTTCCCATCCCGGACCCGTTGAACTGGGTGCACTCTCAAGAAGGCAGCCGGAGACAACAGCACCGACAATATCCCATGCCGAGGTCACTGCAAGCCAGACTGGGGCCAGCAACAACTCTAGTCCTCTGACCGATAGCACCCGTCGGTGCTTCCCCAAACCACGGCGTTGCATTCCCACTCGTCACCTCACGAGTCGGGGGGCTATGCGCGGCGGCAGCCCGACACGACGCTGCTCTATAGGACGCTGCAGGCGCATTGGCTACAATTCCTTGCCGACATCGAGGCCGAAGGCGGCGAGCTTCCGGCCTTCGTGAAGGACGAGTTCGAGGCATATTTCCGTTGTGGCGTGCTGGCGCATGGTTTTTTCGCGTGCGATGTAAGGATTGTGGGTTCACTCGGGCCGTCGGGTTTTCGTGTAAGCGACGCGGATTTTGGCCGAGCTGCCTTGGGCGCAGAATGGCCGATTCGGCAACTCGCAAGGTGCACCACTTGCTCGCCCGCCAGAAGGATAGTGGCGATGGGCAGCCCTGGTTGCTCGACGAGCTGGCAAACGCGTCGGTGCAGGGCCTGGTCGCGATCGGTCCCCGACGGGGTTGCCGCGTGCTTCGTCTCGGAGCGAGGGGCGAAAGATGCCGAGGCCACCATCCGACAGACAGCCCTGGCGATGCGAGCCACGTCCTCGTCCTTGAGTGCGGGCAGCGGGTGGAAGAACAGACGACCATCAGCCTGTCGGGCGTACAGTCCATCGATCGCGAGAGTGTGAAAATGGACATTGTGGTAGCCGAAGTATTCGTGCGTCCCGCAATTCCGCGAGGTTTCGCGGCCTGTCCATAGTCAAAACGAAGCGGTTTTTTGAGAGTCCGAGAACCCTCCCGACCCGCGGGTGCATGGCGCTTAAAATGACTATCCACCGATTTTCCGGATACTACGGCCGCGGTACTTCCGTCCTTTGCCACTTTCAGAACCGACCAGAGACTCACGCTTTCGCTGCTCGTAAGTTGGATGAAGTACAAGCTTGTCCCCGGTCGAGATCAGCATTCTCGCCGGGAAGTCGAAGCCGATCCGAGATCCGTGTGTGCGCCGAGTTTCTGCCCTCTCCGTCGGGTCGCGCGCAATCCTGCGAGAGCAAAGATAGCTACGATTGGGATCTGTTGCGACTGCCGGGTCTGACCATCGATCTGGCAATTGCATCCCGAAGCGCCGGAGCTGTGTCCAGTGGAGGTCGAGCTGCCGCCGCTGGCGCTCGCTGACCGCCCAGCGGTCCCGCCGGCTGCCGCCGTGGTGAGACCACCCGCGCCGCCGCCCCCAAAAGTGACGCCACCCTGACCCGCGATAAGCCCACCGCCACCGACCCCGCCGGATGATCTGCCACCCGAACCGATCTGGCCACCCAACCCACCGTTGCCGGTTGTGCCGCCGGACCCGGAATTCCCGCCCGCGCCGCCAGAGCCGGCTGTGCCGCCGGACCCGGAATTCCCGCCCGCGCCGCCAGAGCCGAATCCGCCAGCTCCGACCATACCGCCGGTTCCTGAGACGCCACCGCCTCCCCCGTCCCAGCCAGCGACGCCGCCCGACCCCAGCCGGCTGTCCGGTCCGAATGCACCATCGCTTCTGGCCGTGTCTTGTCTGCCGTCGGGCCGGTCACCCACGCTCACTAGGTCGCCTGAATTCGCATCGATTGCCCCCGCATCGGGCGACGACGACCCCCACGACCCGCCCATATCACCATATGTAACATTATTCAAGGTACTACCATTCCATCCCGCTCCTATCACAAACAAACGTCCGTTGCTAAGCGGTACAAGGCCTCGCGAATAGCATGCTCCAATAATGGAGCTTATCTGTGACCAACCGCCTGCACCATTATTGGTGTTTGTATAGAGGTTATTGTTGCCTCCACTGCTTAAAATCACTGTTCCGTTCATATTGACGCAATATGGACCGCTACCGTTGGCGTCAAAAACAGTTCCCGCGTTTGCTGCATCCCAGCTTTCAGGATTCGAGGAAATTTTGTAGTATGCACCACTGGGACTTCCCACTATTTCATAGGTCATTATGTAGCTTCCGTTAGACATTTTTGCTACCACGGCCATGCCGGGCCTTTGGCCGCCGCTAATCGCAACGTCATCGACTACACTGCTCCAGCTTACACCGTCCGTAGTTGTCTGGTGCACCAATTTCTGGCTGTAGGCGGAATCACGTTCGTCCGAATAATAGCAGATAAGCTTGTTATTTGCAACAAGTAGAAACGGCTCCCAAACCGGGTCGTTGCCAGGAGTTGCAACTTTACCCTCTGCAATAGTGCTCACATACGTCCAGTTCCTTCCCGAATCGGTGCTCATATATAAATCGATTTCACAGAAGGAACGGTCATAGGGAAGAACAAGACCGGCACAAAGGAGTGTACCTGCAGCCATATCGCCTATAGCCTGGGGCAGTTCGTAGAGGTAAGGTTCCCACCTCATTCCGACTCCCTTATGTGTGTCTTTTACGTCACCAACTTTAGTCCAGTTTTGGCCGTTGTTTGTGCTTTCGTAGATAGGGAATACCGATACTCCCGTTGTGTACTGTTCAAAGGTTGCATACATCTTGCCATTGCTTGCCTGCATGGCTCTTGCATACAAGGCGCCCGGCGCCAGTGCCCCTGCCGGCGGTGTGTACATGACGGATGGGCCATAAGCTCCTACCGAGCTTGGGATTAAGACGGTGGTCAGTATCAGCGCAAGGATAGTCACCACTGTCAGAAGGTTTTTGATGTTGTTTTCACTAAACCTTTTCATAATTCTACCCCTTTCCTTTTGTCGTTTCTTTTTATCAAAATCTGCATTGAGGTTTGCATAACACACCCAAGAATGCTGTGGAGCCCTCAATGGAAATGCCGCCCTTACTCTTTTGCAGCCCCTGCAACAACTCCTGCGAATATGAACTTGCTGAAGAGCATAAGGCATTCAAGCGCCACTTTCCCTTCGTCGAAAAATGTCCGATAGAACCTGATCCGTAAACTACAACCCTATGCCCGGAGGGACCATAAGTAAATCCATGGGGGTTTGAGCGTCCGGGACCCCCTCCTGACCCGCGCCTGCACGATGTGGAGGGCGTCCGCGGAGCCGGGCATAGGGGGATCGCGGCGCGGCGCAGTTTACGTAGGAAGTAGGGTTTGCGGTTGTCGAGCGGAGCCGGAGGCGGAGCTCGCATGACCGCAAACCCTGGATGGATGAAACGCTTGCGCGGCAACTTGGCGGCTTGCGCGGCTATGCGATCGTTGTCCGGCTCTCGGGCCGAGGGTCATCGCAGTCGGCGGCTGTGGGCACGCTCGTTGGGCTGTTGCCGGTGAAGACGCGGGCATGTGTCGCCTGGTCTGCAGGTGATACGCGACCGCGCAGGCCTGCGACCGCGCTCTTCGGGCAGATCGGTGCCTGCGAGGGCAAGACAATGTGGACAGGCTCACCGTGCGCGAAGGTCATGTGCTCTCCCGCTCAGGTGGTGAAGCGCGGGCCGGCGGCAGTGGTTCGCGAACTATGGTTCGTTGCTGGCAACGCGGGCAGAGCAAGGCATCGATGCCGGTCAGGGCGAGCAGCAGCGCCGGCCAGGGCAGGGTTGGATCGACGTGTGCGACCTCGGGGAGCTGGTCGGCATCGGGATGGTCGCGGCAAACATCGGCGGCGGGCCCGGCCGGCAGGAGGGCGCGGGCGCGTTCCAGTTTGGTCAAGGCATTGCCAGACGCCATCAGGCCGAAGTGGCGAATTTTGACGAAGTGACTGGGTAGGATGTGCAGGAGGAAGCGGCCGATGAATTCGGTCGGCGACACCGTGACGGTATCGGCGTCTCGCGTGCGAAAGACCACGGCCAGGTCGTCTGCGCTGACCAGCCTCGCGTTGCTGATGGCCACCCGATGGGTGTAGCGGCCGAGATAGCGGAAGACTTGCTCGGGGCCGCCGAAGGAGCGCTTGGCGTAGACGACCCAACTGGTCCGATACAGGTGTTGTCGGCGGCGGCGAGCCGCGCGGTCCGTGGCATAGTCGTGCAGTTTGCCTGTGGCGAGTAGCTCCTGTAGGCCGGCCATAAATTTGCAGCGAAACAAGCTGCCGATTACGTGGACGGGAAAGAGGAAGTCGCGCGGCGCCTCGACCCATCGGCTCTGGTCGAGGGAGAGGCCACCGCCGGTCACGATGCAATGGACATGGGGATGAAAGTGCAGGTCGCGGGTCCAGGTATGCAAGACCGCGGTGATGCCCAGCTTTGCGGCAACCCCGAACCACTTTGGGTCAGTTGCCAGAGCCAGGAGCGCATCGGCGGCGGACCTGAAGAGGAGCGCGAAGATCTCGCGCGGGTTGCGGTAGGCGAGGCTGTGCAGCTCGCTCGGCAGGGTGAAGACGAGGTGAAAGTAGTGGACGGGCAGAATGCGATCCAGGCGCGCCTCGACCCATCGGGCCTGTTCCAGGGCTTGGCACTTCGGACAATGCCGATTTCTGCAGGAATTGTAGGCGGGCTTTTCGAAGCCGCAGGTGGTGCAGCGGTCGAGATGACCGCCGAGCGCCGGGGTTCTGCAGGCGACGAGGGCGCGGACTGCGCGCTCCTGTCCCAAGGTCAGGGCGTGGCTGTGGCGATACCCGTCGAGATGGCGACGAAAGATGTCCGCCACCTCGATTACGGGCCGCGCCATGGCCACGCCCGAGGGGCATCGGGCGTGGTCTGACATCCGCCGCTCAGCCGAGCACGCTTCCCGCGGGGGTACCGAGCAGGTCTATGGGACTTGGGGTAGCGCGCAGATGAGCCGAGCTCAGGTGCAGATACGCGGTGGTGGTTTCGATGCGAGCATGACCGAGCAACACCTGAACGCTGCGGACGTCGGCGCCGGCCTCCAGCATGTGCGTGGCGAAGGCGTGGCGCAGCCCATGCGGATAAACGCGCTTCTTGATGCCGGCCTTGCGTCCCACCTTGGCGAGCACCTGGTTGATGCTTCTGCGAGACAGTCGGGTGCCCGGTCGTTGTGCGCGGCCGCCAGGAAACAGCTCCGGCCCCTTGGGCCGG
>Ga0335069_10007890_pt1 | contig 15291 bp, 19 predicted proteins | sample Lox_Sample_11_FD_206714 | JGI IMG/M metagenome (GOLD analysis project Ga0335069, IMG submission 206714) | Soil microbial communities from Loxahatchee National Wildlife Refuge, Florida, United States - Lox_Sample_1.1 | ecosystem: Environmental > Terrestrial > Soil > Wetlands | place: USA... | reverse complement strand
GGACTTCGGCGGCTCCCCGGTAACAGTGGCCAACGAGCAGTTCATCACGGTGAACAACACCGGCTTCACCAATCCGCTGGTGCTGCAGACGCTGAATTTGACCGACACGACACCGGGCTACACGGGAGCCAATGAGTTCGCGCTGGTACCGGGCGATTCGAGTTGTCCGACCGAACCGGCCGGCTTGGGACCCGGCGGCAGCTGCATAATCGCAATCGATCTGACGCCGGATGCATCGCATGTGGACGCATCTATAACGGGAACGCTGGTAATCACGGGCAGCTCGACGACCAGTCCGCAGACGATCAATCTGTCTGGGTACGGAGTGTCCGGAATCACGCCGGATGGCGACTGCTTCACGGCATCGGATGAGAGTTGCGACGCAACGCAGGCCAATCCCGGCTTCTCCGGCCAGTCATGCCTTATCGACTCTGGTACCTGCACCACGGGTGCCGGGCCTAGTTGCAGTTGTCAATAGACGCGCGTGACTCGCGCCGATCGATGATCTTAATCGCCGGAGATATTCGGCGATTCATCCGAATGCCCGCAGAGCGGCTAGTTGTCAGCTATCTCAAGCTTGTCATGCGGTACAAATTCGGTGGGAGCCAATCGGAAATTCAGGCGAGATCTATAACTTGTCCCGGTTGCGGCCCGGGCACCATCCCCTCCAAATCGGGATCCTTGCCGTCTTTGGGCGGGCGCTCTTGCTTTTCAGCGACGCGCTGAACGCGCCGGCGTTCCTTGTCTTGCTGCTTCTGTCTCCGCACGCGTTCTCGCTGGCGTTTTTCCATGTGATGTCCCTCTTGAGACAGGATTAATTTCCGGACCGCTGAAGAATCGGATTAAGGATCGGTCCTCGGTGGTCCGGCGCGCATTTAGGCACCGGACCACCGAGCGGAATTGAATCGAAACGGACAAGGCCCTCTTGCGAGAGCTTCGTTTCCTACCAGCTGCGGCCGCCGCGATTTCCGCCGCCGCGGTTACCGCCGCCGCCGCCACCACCACCGAATCCAGATTCGCGAGGCTTGGCCTCGTTCACCTTGATGTTCCGGCCCTTTAGTTCAGTGTCATTGAACTGCTGGATCGCCTTGGCGACCTCCTCCGCGGAAGTCATTTCGACAAAGCCGAAGCCTTTTGACTGTCCGGAGAACTTGTCAGTGATCACCGTGGCGCTTTGCACTTGGCCAACCTGTGAAAACAGCTCGCGGAGATCGTCATTGGAAACCGAGTAGGCCAGATTGCCTACGTACAACTTGCTGGGCATGGTGTGCCCCTCCTAACGTTTTTGCCGGGTAGCTCCAGACAGAGAAACCCAGGCAAATTCCGGGGTCGAGTGAAGGGAACCTCCAAGCAGTGAAGCCCGTATAGTACCGTATTTTAGCCTTTGAAGATATACCGCATAGTTTCTGCCCAGCGGAACCCTTGCGGCGCAAGCTAACGGCCAGTTTCGTTAGCGATGACGAACCGGTACCGAGCATGTACTTATGCTGCCGCACCTGCTAATGTCTCTCTGCTCGCCTTCGGATTTGCCCATCTTGGGTCGCTATCGTCCGACTGCAGGTCGATCCGAATTGCCTGAATTGCAAGGAGAATTAGTGTGCCCAAGTTGTACGTCGGCAACCTAGCAAGCTCGGTGACCAGCCGGGATCTTGCGGCTCATTTTTCGCGCGCGGGCGAAGTTCTGAGTGCGCTTGCGATTCGCGACAAGGCATCCGGTGAATGCCGCGGATTCGGGTTCGTGGAAATGGCGGAACTCGCCGACCTCGCGGTGGCTTTCAGCTTGTTGAACAAAACCAAACTCAACGGACAGCAGATTAAAATCGAACCCACTCCGTCCCTGCGCAATGGCAAGGCACGGAACAACGCCGTGGCCTGAGCGCGCAACTGTACCGACAGGACGGACTGATGCCCGAGTCGATGAGAGACAGTACATATCGCGTCTATCTGGATTTTCTGGAGACTGCGGAAAAGAAGCGGCGATGGAACATATTCGACGATATTCCGTGGAAAAAACTCGATAGCGCAAAGGCAAGCGCTACAACCGCGCAATGCGTCGAGATTTTCTGTTCCGAAGAGCTCTACCTTCCGGACTACGCTTCCAAGGGGATCCAGATGCAACGCCTGAATTTCGGGCATGCATGGTTCCAAACTTGCTGGGCCTTCGAGGAAACCCGTCATGGATTGGTCTTTCGGGAATACTTGACGCGCTCCGGTCAGCGTTCGGAGACGGAGTTTGCAGCCCTTGAAGAGCGTATCTTTTCAAGTTCATGGCAGCTTCCCTATGAAACGCCGCGCCGAATGGCGTGCTACGGAGCCCTTCAGGAGGGCGCCACTTACGCCGCATACAAAATCCAGAAGGACAAGGCTCACGACCTCGGTGATGAAGTTCTGGAGGCGATTTTTCATCTTGTCGGCAGGGACGAAGCGGCTCATGCCGGCTTTTATCGCGCAATGATCGGATTGGAACTATGCCGCGATCGAGAGGGAACGATCGGAGATATCGCCCACGTTCTTGCAACCTTCAAGATGCCCGGGGATGGCTTGATCGATAACTATCGGGAACGGCTTCGCACCTCGGGTGCGGGAATCAGTCCGCGCGTATTTCTCGAACGTGTCCTAATGCCGCTGCTGGCGACGCTGGATATCAGCCGGCGCGAGCTGAAACTGGCGATGAAAAAACAGATTGCAATCCCTCGAACCGAACTTGCATGCGAGCCTCCGGCCAGTCCGTAATTCGTTGACGCCAGCCCGACACCCGTAGCTTGACTCGGCTCGCACTTCGAGCGATTTCCTCAATTCAGAGCGGCGATCGAACTATGGACCGCGACAAATGGTTTCGGCGCGTGCTTTGGTACGCCGTGATTTTCAATCTCGCCGGCGCATGCCTGTTCGCCTTCCCATCATCCTCCATTGGCAGGCTCGCAGGACTTCCAAGTCCGGTACCGCAGGCATACTCCGCGATGCTCGCATATTTCGTCGTTCTCTTCGGCGGGATGTATGCGTGGCTGGCGCTACAACCGAACATTCCGCGCCAGCTCGTTGCGTTCGCGGCAATCGGCAAAACCGGAGCATTCCTTACGGTCCTTGCGACATGGCACTTCGGTCAAATTCCGGGACGAGCAGTCGTCGCAGCCGCGGGCGATCTGGCGTTCGCCGCCATTTTTGCGGGATGGCTGCTTGCCAACCCGAAGTCAGTTCCCCCGCCGAATTAGCAGCCGCTACGGAGAAGGCGACGCTTGCGCGGCCGGCAGTTCCACTACATGCAAAAACCGGTCGCGAAAGGCGGCCTGAGAAAGATTGGTTTGTGCGGCGATGCGGCTGAGCATCGGCTTTTCCAAATCCGACGGTTCCAGGCGGATCATGTACGAGCGCGCCACCTGATATGACTCGGTTGCCACGTCGATCCGGCGCACGCGAATCCGGCTGGTTTTAGGATCGGTCAATTGCTCAAGCGCCACCGGTGTCACTCGTCCGCCAGAGATCGCGATTAGCGCGCCCGATCCGCCGCCCAAGAGATACCGGACCGCGCCGTACCCAAGCGTCCTCGTATATTCGACGTCGAACGGCACCGGTTTGGCGCTGCGGAGTTCGTATCCGATGTCCTTGGAGACGACCGCCGTGTCGAGGCCAAGCTCTTTCAGCCCCGTGCGCAGTTGATGGCGCAGCAGAGAGCCAAGCGGCACGTCCGCCAATTGAACATGCCCATATGGATCGTAATCGAATCGCCCCAAGTCAGGCATCGCGGCGGCGTCGAGATGCTCCGCAATCCCCTCTGCGATTAGCGCAACGCCGTTGTTGTGCCCCATCGCCTTGCGTTTGACGATCGAGCCGATCAGGATGTCGACGACCTCGCCAAGCGCGATCTTGTCGCGTCCAAATTCCTCGGGGATTACCGCCAGCGTTGCGCCCGCCGATTTGCACATCCCCAGCGCCAGCGCTCCCGAGGTGCGGCCCATCGTAACCGCCAGATACCACCGGCCGGTCGTGCGAGCATCCTCCATCAGCGATTCCACGATGGCGCTGCCGACCGAGCGCGCGGTTTCGAAGCCAAAGGTGGGAGCGTTTTCCGGCAGCGGCAGATCGTTATCGATCGTCTTGGGCACCGTCGCCACGCCGATGCGCCCGGCACATCGCTGCGCCAGCCGTGACGCGCCATAGGTCGTATCGTCGCCGCCGATGCATACGAGGTAGCGCACGCCGAGCCGCTCCAGTGCCGCGGCGGCACGGGCCAGACTTTCCTCATCGCGTGCGGGGTTGGTGCGCGAGGTCCGCAGTATCGAACCGCCGGTGAAATGAATCCGGCTTACGTCCTGAATTCCAAGGTCGACGGTGTGAGAGGTGTCCCCTTCCACGATCCATCGAAAGCCATCGCGCAGCCCGATCACGCGCAGCCCGCAATTGATTGCCTCGATTGTGGCCGCCGCGATGACGCCGTTGATGCCGGGAGCGGGACCGCCGCCGACCATTATGGCCATCGTGTCTGCCTTGCCGTTAGCCTCACGTCCCCTTTCTGCCATGGCATTTATGTTTACGCGCCGCGCAGAGGCGGAGCAAAGGCGCGCGACATGGTTTAGCGCCCCATCTTCTCCCGAATCGCGGAGGCCAGCGTGCGTGGCTGCTGCGGGCGGGGCGAAGGCGGTTCGCGGCCGGCGCGCAGAGCCGCGAAAATCTCCTCGATTTCGCCGTCATTCGGGAACCGGCCCGTTTTCGCCCGTGAAAAGACCAGCCGGCCGTTTATGATCACATCGAATTGTCCGAGCGCTCCCACCTTGCAGCTTGCGATCTCTCCGAATTTGGCTTGCAGAGACGCGGCAAGCGTCTGCATCTTGGGCTTATGCCCGCAGATGCCGCAATACAGGATTTGAATTGCCATGGCGTATCCGGCGCGCTTTAGCCCTCGCCGCGCCCGCTGCGTGGAACGTTACTCCACGTCCTCCGGCACGATATCCATCCGGATGCCGCCATAGCGGGCGGCCAGTTCGTTGTAGACCCAAACCTCGAATGCGGTCGTCAAGAAGCCAAACGCGGTTCCGAATGCCGGCATGACGATCATTCCCAGAAGCGCCTGTGCGACTTGCCCGTGCATCAATTGCGCTCCGGAATAGTACAAGGCGAAAATGGCCGACATCATCCCGTACATGAAGCCAACCACCTTGGCGGTGAAGAGGATATTGAATGACCTGATCTCAACCATTGCTTTACTCCCTCCCGAAATCTAAAGCGGCATCGAATTTTACGGCGCTGTTCCCCCGAAAAAGCCGCGTGGTCTCCCACCCCCCAACCGTATCACGTCATACGGAGTGTTTGACAAGGTTTCGCCCGGTTTCGAGCGCTATGTGGCTATTTGTCCGCGTTAATGGCTGGCAGACTGACGACTGATGCTGCCGCGACCGGTGGAACCGCTATTGAGTGCCTTCAGATTCTCGCGCGCGATCGTGAAGCTGGGATCGAGCTTGATTGCCTTCTCGTACGCCTCTTCGGCCTCGTCGATGCGTTGCAGATCGTTCAGCGCGCCGCCCTTGGCATTGTACAGGCGTGCATTTTGCGGATCCTTGACGATTCCTGCATTGGCGGCCATCAGCGCACCTTCCGCGTCGCCGGCGCGCAAATAAATGTCGGCCAGTTCAAGAAAATTTGCGCCTGAAGGATTGATCTGAGTCGCGGTCGTATACATGTCGATGGCTTGCGAACCGTCGCGCAGCAGGCTGTAGCAAAATCCAAGATCGACATATGCGGCATCGTTGCGGGGATCGACGCGGACCGCGGCTTGCAACCGATTGATAGCGTCGCGAACCAGCTTCGAATCGATCGGGTCGGCCTGGCCCGCCTGTTTGATCAGTGCCTCCGCCGCCGCAACGATTTTGTCGGACGCCGCGCGCATCGCCGGATCGTCGGCCGCACGCGCGATAGGTATTGCCATCAGCAATCCGGCAATGGCGAGCGCCGGGATCAGCATTGCACAACTGAAGCGCGCGGCGAGTTTTGGATTCATTTCCTTGCTATCGATTCGCGGTTTGCGCACTGAAATTATTTCGCAGATTACCGCCTTTTCGGGCCAAACGAAACCAATGCGCAGCTTGATTGTCTCGCGCTGGTGGGCGCGGTTACTATATCCTTGATGCCGCGCGATTCATTCAACCGCGAGATCGATTACTTGCGCCTCTCGGTCATCGATCGCTGCAATATGCGATGCGTCTACTGCATGCCGCTCGAGGGCATCCGCTTCATGCCCGCACCGGCGATGCTGACGGCGGCGGAATTGGAAACCGTAGTGCGCGCGGCGGTCCGAGCCGGCTTCCGCAAGTTCCGCTTGACCGGAGGCGAGCCGCTGCTGCGCAGTGATATCACCGAAATCGTGGAGCGCATCGCCGCCGTCCCCGGCGTCAATGGACTTGCGCTAACTACCAACGCCGTCCTGCTCGACAAGTTGGCGGTGCCGCTTAAGCGCGCGGGCCTGAATCGAATCAACGTTCACTTGGACAGCCTCGATTCCTCGACCGTCGAGCGGCAGATGCGATGGGGTGGTTATGAAGCGATTTGGCGCGGCATCATGGCGGCGGAAGCGGCGGGACTTCATCCAATCAAACTCAATTCGGTGGTGACCGCGGGATACAACGAAGCCGACGTCGTCGATCTGGCGCGTCTCACCATCGAGCGCGACTGGCACGTTCGATTCATCGAATTGATGCCGTTGGGCGGCGGCGAATGCGCCCGGCTGGCGGTCGCGCGTTACGTTTCGAATATCGAGACGCGCCGGCGCATCGAATCGGCGCTGGGCGGGCTGGAGGAAATCTCTGGCGGCGATCCGTCAGACGAAGCACGCAATTTCCGCCTTCCCGGAGCGCGCGGTGTAGTCGGTTTCATCAGCCCGGTCAGCGAGCCGTACTGCGGAACGTGCAACCGGATGCGCCTGACCGCCGACGGAAAATTTCACCTCTGCCTGCTCAATGACGACGAACTAGACGTCGCGCGCGTGCTGCGCAGCGGTCTCAGCGATCCGATTCCCGAAGTGTCTCGAATTATCCGGCGCGCGGTCGAGCTCAAGCCGACCGGGCATCATCTGCTCGAAGGCAGGTCGACGCGCGACCGTTCGATGTATCAGCTGGGCGGATAGGACCGGTACCGGTTCGGAGAGATATCGATGAAGCTAATCGTCGGACTCGATCACATAAATCTTTTGATTGACGATGGCGAAGCGGCGCTGACCCGGGCGCGCGCGTTCTACGGCGAACTGCTGGGGTTGGAGCCCCTCCAGCGGCCGGCGAATACGGATAGCGGCAAGCCCGGCGCGTGGTTCCAATGCGGCGAGCAGCAACTGCATGTAACGACCGAGAAAGATGCCTCGGAAGTAAATCGCGTATCGCGCCGTCACCCGGCATTCCGTGTCGCCAACTTGGAAGCGCTTCGCGCACGGCTGGAAGCGGCCGGAATTGAGATTATCGCGGGCAACCGGTTTCCCGGCCAGGAGCGATTCTTCGTGCGCGATCCGTGGGGCAATCGGCTGGAGTTCGTGGAACGAAGCGGGAATTAGCCGGCGTTCTCGGCAACAATACGATTCAGTTGTGCGCAGGCGCCGCGGCTGGGGTCGGCTCGGCGAGCGGCGTCTGCATCGGGACCGGAGTAGACCGCGCGTTCATCGACGCGATCGCCTCATGCCCATAGCGCATGCCGGTAATCGCGCGGCCGGTCATGCTCGCGGTCGCAGGCGCAGCGAAATCGAGAATCGTGTCGGCAATTCCCTCGTGCTGAAACGCGCGCCGTGGATCGAGCATCAGCGGCTCAACCACCTGCCCGACGTTTTGATCCGCGGCGCGGACTTGGATGTCGCCCTTAAGAATCGCGCCGCGCTCGGCCCGCAGGTCGTAGAGTCCCGGGGGCAGATCGGCCTCGAAAGCGCCATCGGACTTGGTCGGAGCGACATACATGTCCTCCGTTACTTGATTCTCAAAATGTAGCTGGCGGCGATCCGCCGGCTTGCCGTCGCGGTAAACCATCGACCCGCTAATGACTGCCGCGCCGGCCAGTCCCGCAACCATCGCAAGACCGGCGGCGGCGATCGAAACCGCGGCAATGAAGGATCCCTTTTTCTTCAGGCGATCGCGCTTAGCGTTCGGGCTCATAATTGCTTATGCTTATCAAAATTTCGGAGTAAGGAAAGCATGGAACGGGTCACTTTATATCACAATCCGGCTTGCGGAAATTCGCGCGGCGCGATGGAACGCCTCAAGGAAAAGGGCATTCGCTTTGAAATAATCGAATACCTCAAACAGCCGCCGTCGCGCGAGACCCTGGAGAAGGTCATCGCGATGCTGGATGGCACAGTCGCTGATTTGGTACGTAAAGACAAGCGCTTCAAGGAACTTGGGCTGAATCCCGCCCATTACACCGACGCGAAATCGGTGACCGCGATTTTGCTGCAGCATCCGGAGTTGATGCAGCGCCCAATCGTGATCAAGGGAAAGCGCGCGATTATCGCGCGCCCGCCCGAAAGGCTCGACGCTTTGCTCTAAAGGAGATCGAAAACGCTATCGCGCGGCGGCGCTTTTCGTCTGCCGTACCGTGCGCTTGATGACCTTGCCGCTGCGGATGCATCGCGTGCATACCAGCACCCGGCGGACGCTGCCGCCGACTTCGGCGCGCACTTCCTGCAGGTTCGGCTCCCATCGCCGTTTGGTCTTATTGTTGGCGTGGCTGACGTTGTTTCCGACGGAGGTCTGTTTGCCGCAAATCGCACAATGTCTCATGGTCTATCCAATTCCGCAGAGATAATCGTCCTAGGGTAATCCGACTTGGGGCCGCTTGAAAGAGGGGGCAAAGCGGGCCTTGAGCAGCGTCGCGCCGACCGCTTCGCTGGTCAACGATGCCGCCGCGGCGCATCCGCATTTCAGGCTCATCAGCCATGCGCTACGCCCCAGCGCAACCGCATACGTGTCGATTGAATCTTTCAAGCCTTGCGGCGCGCCCTTGTCCTCGATCGTCACGTCGCTCTGGCTGACAATCACATCCTCGGGCTTTGCACCGGTTTCGTCCGCGAACATCTGGGAGAGCATTGCCACGAACGCCGAATGATTCAACGCCACGATTTCGCCGCGCAGTCCGTTGTCCAGCGCAGTTTCAGCCGGGCGTTCCGGGATATCGGCCAGAATACGGCGCACCGAACCGGCGGTTGCCGCCGACGAGGTCGGGGCCTGCTCGTATTGATTCAGAATCGTACGCGCCTGTCCGGCATTTCCGCCTGCGATTGCGCCGATCGCGCGGCCAAGCAGCGCCTGCGCCTGACTGTGTTTCAACTGCTCCTGTGCGTTGGCTACCATCCGCTGGACTTCCGGATTGTTGAGTCCCGCGCTCTTAAATACGAGCATCGCGGTTTCCCCGTCCCCGCGATCGAGCAGCGCCTTTGCGGTATCAAGCGGCACCAAATGCCCGATATCGCGAATCGAAGCGCCGTCCAGGTAAATTCTGGTCGCTGCGACCAACTTGGCTTCGACGCGCGCCTGGACGGCCTCATACGCCTGCCACTGGTTGGTCGAAATCAATTGCTTGCCGGTTGCTCGCTCGGCAAACAATTGCGCCGGCATCGAGAGGAACGCCGCCGCTCCACCCACCACCGGTTCGGTATCGTTGAATGTGAAGCGATGGCGGTCCTCGGCCAGTGTGGAGAGATTGAGCGTCCAGATTTCGTACGAGCCGGTAAAGTTCGCTTCGTTGGAGTCGTGAGTGGACTTAAACGATTCTTCCGGCAGGCTCACGATCATCACGGCATCAAGGCGGCGGGATTCGTCGCCGGCGACAAACCGCTTGACGCACGCGGCAACATCGCCGGGAGGCTGTATCGGGATAACCTTCACGTTGGGCAATCCCCGGACCAACTCTTCGATATCGGCCTCCGCGTCCGGCGAGATCGGGCCGGCCACACCGACGCCAATCCTGATCGGATCGGCACTGGCGCTGGAAGCGGCAGCGGCTAACAGCATCGCCGCACCGAGCAGCATCGTTGTTATTCTGGTCATGAAGTCCGCCCCCGCCGCAATTTGCTTGAGTATCCGGTCTGAAAGCTGCAATGTCTAGAGACGCAGGCGATGGCGGAGCACATAGTTCATATTCTACCCGAGCAGGTCGCCAGCCAGATTGCGGCAGGCGAGGTCGTCGAACGGCCGGCCTCGGCGGTCAAAGAGCTGATTGAAAATGCACTTGACGCGGGCGCTGGCGCCATCAGCGTCGAGATCGAACGGGGCGGATGCGGACTGATCGCGCTTGCCGACGACGGGTGCGGGATGACGCGCGAGGACGCGATCTTGTCGCTCCGGCGACATGCGACCTCAAAGATCCGGGGCGTCGCCGACCTTGAGGCGATTCGCACCTTGGGCTTTCGCGGCGAGGCGCTCGCCTCGATCGCAAGCGTGTCACACCTAAAGATGCGCACCCGCAGGCCCGCCGATGCGCACGGCACCGAAATCGATGCCGACGGCGGGAATATAGAAGACGCCCGCGCATGCGCGATGGCGCCGGGCACACGAATCGAAGTGCGGGATCTGTTTTTCAACACGCCCGCGCGCCTCAAGTTCCTCAAGAGCGCGGCAACCGAGCAGGGCGCAATCGCGGAGATCATTCAGCGCCTGGCACTGTCCAATCACGAAATCGCTTTTTCCTTACATGCCGACGGCCGCGCGATGCTGGAATTTCCACGCGCGAAGTCAGCGCTGGAACGCGCACGCCAGGTGCTCGGCCCGAAGCTGGCCGACAAGATGCTCGCGTTCGAGCGCGAGCGCGCAGGCATCAGCGTAACGGGGCTGGTGGCCACCAGCCAGGAATCGTTTGCGACCGCGCGCAGTATCTTCACCTTTGTCAACGGGCGCGCGGTGCGCGATCGGATGCTGACTCGCGCGATCGAACAGGCGTACCAGACGCTGATTCCGCGTGGACGCCATCCGGCGGCGGTCGTCTTCGTCGAGCCGCGAATTGCCGACGTCGATGTCAACGTGCATCCGATGAAAACCGAGGTCCGCTTCCGCAACAGCGGTGCGATCTTCGAGGCGGTCTATCACGCGGTGCGCGATCGTCTGGCCGATCAGACCGATTCCGGCGTCGCCGCGCCCGCGCCTGCAGCCATCTATTCCCCCGATGAAAAAGGGCCTGTCGCCAGAGACGCAATGGCCGTGCGATCGCCGGAGAGGATCGATGCTGCGCCCGCTCCGCAAGCGGTGGTTCGTGAAAATCGCCCGCTGCGGCTGGTTCCCGATGCTCCCGTACAAGCTCCACTCAATCTGACCCGCGACCGGGATGCCGTGGCAATGCACCCGGCCTCGCCACCCACGGCGCCGATCCCGCTTTACTCGCAATTGCGCATGATTGGGCAGCTATTTGCCGGATACATCGTCCTGGAAGGCGACGACGGCCTGCTCCTGATCGATCAACACGCCGCACATGAGCGCGTCACCTTCGAACGGTTGCGCGGCGAGGTTGCGCACGGCGGCATCCGCACCCAGGCGATGCTTACACCGCTGACCATCGAATTGGATCCCGCCCGCGCCGCCAAGGTGCAGGCTGCGCTCCCCGAACTGCGCGCAATCGGATTCGATGTGGAACCGTTTGGCGCCGCCACGCTGCTGCTCAAGGGAGCGCCCGCGGTGTTCGGGGCGGAGGGCGGAACAAAGCTGCTATCCGACATGATCGACAGCCTGAGCGACGGGAATCTTCGGCCCAATACCGCATCGCAGGCGGGCGCGATGGAGGACCTGCTCAAACAGCTCGCCTGCCATGGCTCGATTCGGGTCGGCCGCCGCCTTTCGGACGCTGAGATTCACGCGCTGCTCGCCGATCTGGATCGCACGGAATTCAAGACCAATTGCCCGCATGGCCGCCCGGTGCATATCAACTTCGGCCGCGGCCAGATCGAACGCATGTTCCGAAGATGAATGCGGCTGCCGCACGCACCCCTTGACCAACCACCCGAGCCGCGGCTTAATAATTGTTAGTAATAGTTAGGAGTTCCAGCATGCCGACCAGTGTCGCACTCAGTCCCCACTTCGAAGCCTTCATCCAGAAGCAGGTGAAATCCGGACGCTACAATAATGCCAGTGAGGTGGTGCGGGCGGGATTGCGAATGCTCGAAGATGAGCACGCTCGCGCTAATCTTCACCACGAGGAGTTGCGCGCCGCAATCGCCGCCGGCCTTGCGAGCGGCCCGGGCAAATCCGCCCCCGCAGTATTCGGCCGTCTGGAGGCCAAGTACCGCAAGCAAGCCGGTAAAAACGCGGCCTGATGCGCATCGATATTTCGCCGCTTGCCGAGCGGGACTTGGAGGCGATTGGCGACTACATCGCTGCCGACAACCCACCGCGAGCGTTGAGTTTCGTCGCGGAATTGCGCACGAAATGCGCTAATATCGCCAAATCGCCGCAGGCCTACCGCGCCCGTCCGGAGTTGGGCAAGGACATCCGCTCATGCCCACATCGAAACTACGTGATCTTTTTTACGGCCACGAAAGCGCGGCTGACTATCGTGCGGGTTCTACATGGCGCAATGGACGTGCCAACGCAATTTGGCGCCGCGAAGCTTTCGGGAAAGTGAATGAGCGCCATGATCCGGCCAGTTGAGTCAAAATGCGCCGCGCGTACCCGTGTTGGGTTCATAGTGGGCCCGACGGGAGCGGGCAAGACGGTGCTGGCGCTCGAGGTCGCGCAGGCCTTGGGTGCGGAAATTATCAATGCCGATTCGCGTCAATTCTATCGCGGGATGGATATCGGCACCGCCAAGCCGTCGCAAGCCGATCGAGCGCGCGTCCCGCATCATCTCATTGACGTGCGCGATCCGGGAGATCCGCTCGACGCAGCGGCATTTTCGAAGCTCGCCCGGACAGCGATTGCTGAAATCGCCGCGCGCAGCCGTCCACCGTTGGCCGTGGGCGGCAGCGGGCTGTATTTGCGAGTGTTGCGCGGTGGAATTTTCAGTGGTCCAGCCGCTTCACGCGAAATTCGAGAGAGACTGGACGCGGAAGCCGATGCACACGGAACGCAGTCGCTCCATGCGCGCCTGCGCGAGGTCGATGCCGAAGCGGCAGGCCGTATCGCCCCGGGCGATCGTTATCGAATCGTGCGTGCATTGGAAGTCTTCGAACTGACCGGCGAGCCGATTTCATCGCATCAGCGGCGTCATCGCTTCTCGGCAGGCGATTGCGAGACGCTGACCGTCGGCATCGCGCCTGAGCGCACCAAGCTGTACGAGGCGATCGATCGGCGGTTCGACGAGATGGTCGCCGCCGGATTGGTGGACGAAGTCCGGCGCCTGCTCGCGGCGGGATTGCGCCCCGACGCGCCGCCGCTATCCGCGATCGGATACAAGCAGATCGCCGCGTATGTGCGCGGCGAATGCGGCCTTGAAGAGGCGATCGCCTCCGGCAAGCGCGAGACACGGCGGTTGGCCAAGCGTCAGATGACCTGGTTTCGCGCGCAGCCGGAAATCGTATGGCTTAATCCGGAGCGCGCCGGCCCGCAGGCACTCGAATTGCTCAGCGAATTCTTCCAGCTTCGCATCCGCGGGGATTGACATGCGGTGGGAACATTGAAATGCGTTGTGAGGTCAGACTGCCTGACGGAGGATCAGACCGGTGAGCCGCATTCGTCCAGTTTCATTGGTTTTGGCATTGGGATTTGCAGGCGCTATTTCGTTGCTCGCCGCTAAGCATTCCTCGGCGGACGTCGCTGCAGCGGGGACCGACGCACCCGGTTTGATTGCCACCCCGGAGGCGCCGCATGCCGCCGTATCGCCGGTTCCATATCCGTGCCCGCGCTTCGAGGCCGGCGATACCGTTGTAAACCCGCCGTCGCTTGCCAGCCACGGCGGCATCCTGAATGTGAACCTCTCCTATCAGACCACCACCGACTCCGATGGCCGTACGCTGTTCTGCTTCATGACGCCGGACGGACTTGAGGACCCGACCTTATATGTAAATCCCGGCGATCGGCTGATACTCACTATCACCAACAACACGCCGGCGCAGCCGTTCCTTATGGCGATCGATCCTCCCAACTGCGGCGCTTTCTTCGCGACCACTTCTTCGGTCAATTTTCATACGCACGGCTTCAATGTTTCGCCGGCCTGCACTCAGGATCAGGTCATCAAAACGGTCATCAACTCGGGCCAGACTTTCACTTACACGATTCGAATTCCCAAGAACGAGCCGGCCGGCCTCTATTGGTACCATCCGCACATCCACGGCCAGGTCGAGGCCGCCCTTCAAGGCGGCGCCTCCGGTACAATCGTGGTGAACGGCATCCAGCGTTTTCAGCCCGCAGTGGCCGGGATGGAAGAGCGGGTGCTGGTAATTCGCGATCAGAACGTGGCCAGCCCGGCACCGACACCCGGCGGCGATGTTCCATCGTGGGACGTGACGCTCAATTACATCCCGATATCCTATCCGGCGGAAATTCCGGCGGTGATCCCGATGAAGGCGGGCAAGAAGCAGTTCTGGCGCGTTTCCAATTCAGCCGCGGATACGGTGATCGATCTGCAGGTGCAATATGACGGTACTCCCGAAACGCTCCAGGTCGTTGCGTTCGACGGGGTGGTGGCGGGATCGCAGGACGGCAGCCGGCGCGGGAAGCTCGTCAACACAAAAGATATCCTCCTTCCTCCCGCCGGACGTGCTGAATTTATCGTAACCGGGCCTTCCCGGTCGGTCGGCAGCGCAAGCCTGGTGACGCTGGGAATCAATACCGGCCCCGATGGCGACAACGATCCGCCTCGCACGCTTGCGACGATTGAAACCGGATTCAGCCTCGGCTCGGCCAAGCCGGCAAAAGACTCTGTCGTGCCCCCAGTGGATGGGCCAACCTGGAAGCAGCGCTTTGAAGGTCTTTCAAGCGCCGTCGTAACCGCAACACATACGGTCTATTTCTCCGAAAATAATGCCCAGACTAAATTCTTCGTCACCGCCGACGACGCGATCCCGACCGTGTTCGACGCCAACAACCCGCCGGCGATCGTCACCACGCAGGGATCGGTCGAGGATTGGACTATTCAGAACCGGAGCTTGGAGGTGCATGAGTTCCATATTCACCAGATTCACTTCCAGGTGCTCTCGGAAAATAACTTTGAAACCAACGGCAGCCAGCTTCAGCCTTACGTCGTCGGACAGTTTTTGGATACCGTCCAGGTTCCGTACTGGGATGGAAACCTGGCGCATCCCTTTCCCAGCGTAACGATCCGGATGGACTTTCGCGGACCCGATATCGGTGATTTCGTGTATCACTGCCATATCGTCGGGCACGAAGACCTTGGGATGATGGCGAT
>Ga0335069_10007888_pt1 | contig 15292 bp, 11 predicted proteins | sample Lox_Sample_11_FD_206714 | JGI IMG/M metagenome (GOLD analysis project Ga0335069, IMG submission 206714) | Soil microbial communities from Loxahatchee National Wildlife Refuge, Florida, United States - Lox_Sample_1.1 | ecosystem: Environmental > Terrestrial > Soil > Wetlands | place: USA... | reverse complement strand
TGGCCTGCAGGAATTGACGTGGACCGCGGACTCATCAGCAAAGGCCCGGCTCCGACTCGGAGCACTCGTCCCCGAAGCGGACTACCACGAGTTCATCATTCGACCAGTCACCAGCTTCGCCGGCGAGGACTCCCGGCAAAGCTCGCCAACACGGCCGTCACGGAGCGCAAGCCGAGTGAACGAGGGCCCGAACACGAACGAGCGATCATCCTTGCCATCCTTGCCACGCCGGCGAACGGCATCGCCCAAGCTTCGTCCTCCGACGCGATCCACGGCAGCGACTGCCTCGGCATCCGAATGGACGAGTACTGCCGAGCCACTCGAAGCCGCGACACCGACATTGCCTGTTCTGGCCTACTGAAGCGAATCCGCGTTGAGCAGCGACCGGCCCGAGACGGGGTCGAAGAGTTGGATGCGCACGGGGTCGACGGTCAGCTCCAGGCGTTCGCCGGCGCGGACGCCGGCGTTGGCGGCGAAGCGGGCGACGAGCGTTTCTGCGAGTTCGCTCGCCGGCAGATCGTCGGTCTGGGCGAGGCGGTTCCCGACATCCGCGATCCGAAGCTCGGAGCAGCGAATGTGGGCCAGCGTCTCGGGGCCCAGTTGCTCGGTGATCTCGACGTCGGCGCCGAACCGTGTCGCGTCCGACCCGTTCGCGCCGAGGACGAAGTCCTCCGGTCGGACGCCGACGACGACGTCGCCGACCGAGCGCGGGAGGTTCCTCTGCACGGTCTCGGGGAGCTCGAGGCGCCCGTCGCCGAGACGGAGCGCTCCCTCCTCCAGCCGGCCGACGAGGAAGTTCATGGCGGGGCTGCCGATGAACCCGGCGACGAATGTGTTCACCGGATGCGCGTAGAGCCGGTCGGGAGCGTCGATCTGCTGGACGACGCCGGCTTCGAGGACGACGACGCGGTCGCCGAGGGTCATCGCCTCGGTCTGGTCGTGCGTGACGTACAGGGTGGTGATGCCGAGCCGCTTGTGCAGGCTGATCAGCTCCGCGCGCATCTGCACGCGCAGCTTGGCGTCGAGGTTGGAGAGCGGCTCGTCCATGAGGAACGCCTGCGGCTCGCGGACGAGCGCGCGGCCGATCGCGACGCGCTGTCGCTGCCCGCCCGAGAGCGCGCGCGGCTTGCGCTGGAGCAGACTCTCGATCCCGAGCAGCCGCGACACGTCGTCGATGCGCGACCTCGTCTGCGCCTTTCCCATCTTCTTCTGTCGCAGCGGGAACGCGAGGTTGTCGTACACGCTCATGTGCGGATAGAGCGCGTAGTTCTGGAAGACCATCGCGACGTCGCGCTCCGTCGGCGGGAGATCGTTGACGATCCGGTCACCGATCTGGATCTCGCCGCTCGTGATCTCCTCGAGACCCGCGACCATCCGGAGAACGGTCGTCTTTCCGCACCCGGACGGGCCGACGAGGATCAGGAACTCGCCGTCCTCCACCGTCAGCGTGAAGTCGTCGACCGCGACGACCTCGGTACCGAAGTGCTTGCTCACGCGATCGAACCTGATCGATGCCATGTCACCCGACCTCCGCGAGCTCGAGGGGACACGTCGCCGGCTCGTCGGCGGCGAAGAGCGGCGCGAGCTCCCCGGCGCGATCGGCTGCGACGAAAACGGGGATCCGGTCGAGCGGCGCGCCGAATTCAACGACGCCGGAGCCGCCGACCGTCACGCCCTCGAACGGATCGACCCACTCGCCCTCCGGCAGGTAGACACGCCAGCGCCGCGCCCCCTCCTCCGTGACCGGCGCAACGAGCAGGTCGTCGCCGAGGAGCCACTGATGCGGGAACTCCCAGATGCGCGGATCGTCCTCGACGGCGAAGCAGAGCGCGCGCATCAGCGGCCTCCCCGTCTCGACCGAGCGCCGGCCCTGCTCGGCGAGGTAGGGGACGAGCCGCTCGCGTAGCTGTGCGAAGCGGCGGAACGTCGGCACGACGCTCGGGTCCCCGCTTCGCTCGGCGACGTTCCACGGCGTGCGGTCGCGCGACGGGCGGCGGTGGTGGTTGAACTCCGAGTGGTACTGCATGATCGGGCAGAAGCAAGCGGCTGCCGTCGCGCGCAGGTAGAGCTCCGGACTCGGGACGTCGCCGGAGAACCCGGCGAGATCCCAGCCCCAGAAGAAGATCCCCGACGCGCCGGCGGTGAGACCGGCGGTCAGGGACGAGCGGAAGGCCTCCCAGGTCGAGTCCTCGTCGCCCGCCCAGTGACACGGGTAGGCGGTGGAGCCGGTGAAGCCGGCACGGCTGAACGTGACCGGCGTGCGGCCGCACGAGCGCAGCAGCTCGTGATACGCCGCGGCATAGAGCACCGGGTAACGGTTGTTCGTCTCGCCTCCGTGTGTGCCGTCCGCGTAGCGGAGATCGGTGCCCCATGCGTGCTCGCCGCCGTCCGTCTTGAAGCCGTCGACGCCGATCTCCTCGACGAGGTAGCGGCGCTTCTCCGTCCACCAGCGCACGGCGTCGGGGTTCGTGAAGTCCGGGAGCAGCGCACCGGGGAACCACCAGCCGCGGTTGCGGTACGGCCTGCCGTCGGCGAGCCGGACCGCGTAGCCGCGGCGGATCATCGTCTCCCGGTCCGCGCGCGCCTGGCCGCGGTTCGCCTTGACGAGCGGAATCTGCCAGAGCAGCACCTTGACCCCGCGGGCGTGGAGATCGTCGACCATGCCCTTCGGATCCGGCCAGGGTCCGTCCGGAGGGAAGCCGAAGTCGACGAGGCGGTGCGGCGATCCGTCGGGGTGGAGCTCGTACGACGCTCCGTTGAACGCGACGAAGGTCTCCTCGTCCGACCACGCCTCGATCACGACCACTCCCGGAGGGATGCCTTCGTGCTCGCTGCGGGCGACCTCTTCGAGGATGCGCTCCTGCGTGTTCCACTCGTTGCCGCTCATCCACAGGCGGTAGATCCAGTCGGGGGGCGGGGCCGCCGGACCCCCGCTCTCGGCGAGAAACGCCGCGAGCACCTCCACAGGGCTGCCGCCGAAGAGGCGCAGCGCAAGCTCCGGCGCGGGCTCGCCGGGCTCGAGGTCGACCTCGACGAGGATCCGGTCGGGCTCGCTGCGGCCGACGTCGAAGCGGATGCGGCGGCCGGTGTCGACGTGGAAGCCGAACCGCCCGCCGGCGACGATCGCGAACGGCATCGGCAGGTACGTCCGCGCGCCCTGGCCCTTGTACTGGTCGAAGACCGCGACGTCGACGAGCCGGCCCCGCTGGTCGAGCGCGTCGAAGCGCTCGCCGAAGCCGACGACGCGCTCTCCCCGGTCGAGGCGAAGAGCGAAGCGGAGCCGGTACATGCGGCCTCCGCCGACGAGCCAGCGCACGCTCTCGGGGACGAGCCGCGACCGGACGGCCTCGTCGTCGTCGGCGAGCAGATGCAGCGTGCCGCCCTGCGGCTGCCACTCGCACGCGTCGACCTCGAACCAGCGCGTACGCGTCGTGTCGTCGAGGAACCGGTAGCGCAGCCGCTCGCCTCGCTCGAGCGACGTCTCGATCGACCACGAGGTACGGCCGCGCTGCGACCCGAGCCGGGCGACCGCGTCGGAGAGATGCCCGTCGCCGATGCGCGGCGCAGCCACGCCGACGTCGGCGACGACCTCGGGATCGGCCGGCCCGCGTGCGACGGCGTTCACGAGCCGGCGCACGCCGTGGACCTCGAGCTCGACCTGCACGCGTCGGGCGCCCCTTCCGGTCGTCGCGCGCAGCTCGAGCACGTCGCCCGGAAGTGGGCGTACGGGCAGACGCTGGTCCGGCTCGACGAGGTAGGGGTGCCCGCGGCCTGCGGGCCGGTGACGGATCACGGCGCGGCCTCCGGCAGCCACACGAGCGACCACGTGCGAAACGGCGGCAGCTCGACCGTCTCGTAGCGATCGGAGCCGGACGGCGGGAGCGCGAGCAGGGACGGCATGTCGTCGGGCGCCGCGAAGAGGAACCGCTCGGGGTCGCGGGTCGACCGCTCGACCGAGAGCCGGACACCGCGGAGCGGCCGGGCCGCCCGCTTCGGCGCGTCCCAGCGGTCGTCGTCCTGACCGGACAGATCGACGAGGCTGACGAGCAGGCCGCGGGACGTTCGGATGACGCGCGCCCAGAGCGATCCCGGCCGCGGCTCGACGGCGACGGGCACCGGCGCGTCGATCCGAAGCTCCTCGTTGACGCCGCCGAGGTGCGTCGCGGTGACGTCGACGGCTGCCCGGTCGAAGAGGAGGTCGCCGTAGCGCACGGCGAAGTCGTAGTAGCGCCGCGTCGAGTCCTCGCTCTCCGCGCTCAGCTCCGCGTGGCGGACGTAGTAGGCCTCGGTCAGCACGCTGCGCTCCTCGCCGTGCAGGAGCGCGGTCGCGCCGTGCGAGAACACCGTCGCGAGGAGCAGCCGCTCCGCCTCGAGCGCGCCGGCCGCGTCGCCGTTCGCGTGGACCGAGAGATACGAGGCGAGCACGACGCTCTTCTCCGGAGCGAGCGACCGGGCCCTGCCGACGAGGAACGCGAGATCGGCGATCCGGTCGTGCGGCGACCACACCTCGATGTACACCGCCGCCTGCGGCGCGCCGGCGGTGGCCCAGGTCGGGAAGTCGTTGACGTTGTTGAAGATCAGCCTCGCCTGCGGGAGCTCCTGCGAGAGCCGGCCGATCAGGGCCGGAAAGGCCGCGGCGAGGTCGACGCGGGAGCCGTCCGGACGCAGCGCGTACTTCGGCGCGCCGTACTGGTCGAGATGGAAGCCGGCGAAGCCGACGCGCGCCGTCGCCTCTCGAAGCTCGGCGGCGAGATGCGACTGCCAGCGCTCGCGGGTTGGATCGACGTTCCAGAGGAAGTCCTCGCCGAGCGTCCAGGGCGCGCCGTTGCTCCGGTAGAGCCCCACGTCCTGCCATTCCGGCCATTCGTCGCGGCCCGCCGCGTAGACGGCCGCGTAGCCGAGCGGCAGCGATCCGGCCCGGCCGAGCTCGTCGACGAGCCGCCGGACGGTTTCGAGCGAGAGACGGCGGCCGAGGGGGTCGACGAACTCGTCCTCGGGCGGGAGCAGGCGCGCGTGCCTGTACATCCAGTCGTAGAACTGCACCGCGTTGAGGTGGAGCCGGCGCACGTTGTCGACGACGCCGGCGACGTCGCGCTCGACGGCGTAATCCGCGACGAAGCCGTAGCGCGCACGCGCGAGCGGGTCGGCGAGCACGTCGAGAGCCGTCTCGGCGCCGCCTCCCTCGACGCCGTAGCCGCTCTCCGGCTGCGGCGGAAACACGACCGACCGCGCTCCCGGCTCGAGATCGGCCCTCGCGACCACCGTGTCGAGATGCCAGAGCGAGAGGGTCACGGGTCCGTCCGCGCCGCGGACCTCGATCTCGACGGGCTCCTCGGGCGAGAACGTCGCCTTGGTCGGCAGCAGGTCCGTCATGCCCCGAACGCCGTCTCCATGATCAGGTACATGCCGTGCGACCAGAGCAGCGGCGTCGCGACCGGCCCCCACCTCTCGATCCACGGCGCGTACATCGACGGCGACTGCGGATGCCGCGAGACCTGCTCGGGCAGGTCGCCGTTCGGCGCCGCCTGTGCCCGCACCCATTCGCGGAGCGGCTGCGCCGCGGCGTGGTTCCCGCGGCTCACCTCGTGCCATGCGAGCGAGCAGGCGAGCAGGATCCACTCGCCGCCGCCGTAGTACGTGTCGCCGAGGTAGCGGTAGACGCCGCCTCCCGGCCGGTGCAGGTCGCGACGCACCGCCTCGACCGTCGCTTCGACGTGCGGGTCGTCAAGCGGCAGCACGCGGAACGGGACGCCGAGCCAGAGGAGGCTTCCATCGACGCGCTCGTCGTCGGGGCCGCGCATGAAGCGTCCGTCCCGCACGAACCGGTCGAGCAGGCGCTCCCGGACGCGGTCCGCCTCCCGCTCCCACACCGGAGCGTCCAGCAGGCGCGCCGCCGCCTGGAGGCCGGCGATCGCGGCGCCGAGCGTCGATGCATGCTCGCCGCCGTCGAACTCCTCCCAGCAGCTGAACGATCGCAACGGCCAGGTCGCCCGGACGTAGCGAGCGACGAGGTCGACGGTCTCGCGGAGCCCGCTGTCGACCGGACCTCGAACATGCTCGGCGAGCGCCCAGAGCCACATCCCGTAGCCGTCGACCTGGAAGTTCGGCCACGCCTCGCCCTCTTCGTGGTGCTCGAGCAGCCCGTCGAGCGTGTACCGGGCCGGGGGCATCTGCTCGGGCGGCGGAGGATCGCCGGCGTCGATCGTGAGGATCGCACGCTCGACCATGACACGATGGCTCTCGATGCTGCGCCCGACCCAGGCGTGGAAGGCCGCCGCCGGCTCCGGCTCGCCAACGCAGTCGAGCGCGTACGCGCAGAAGGCGCCGTCGCGAAGCCAGGCGTAGCGATAGACCGGGAACGAGGGACTGGCGACGAACGCTCCGCTCGGCGCCTGGCCGTGCCGCAGCACCTCGATGCTGCGAGCGATCAGGTCATCCGCGACGACGGCCATCAGGCCTTCACCGCCCCCGTCGTGATGCCTGCGACGAACTGGCGCTGGAAGATCGCGAAGATCAGGATCACCGGCCCGATCGCGATCACCGACGCTGCGAACACGAGCCCCCAGCTCGTGGTGTGCTGGCCCTGGAACAGCGCGATCGCGATCGGCAGCGTGTACTTGCTCGGGTCGTTGATGATCGTCAGCGCCCAGGTGAACTCGTCCCAGCTCGCGAGGAAGGTGAAGATGGCGACGACGGCGAGCGCCGGCCGCGACAGGGGCAGGATCAACCGCCAGAAGCGCGTCCACGGCCCACCGCCGTCGACGACCATCGCCTCCTCGAGCTCGTGCGGGATGCCCATGAAGAAGCTGCGCAGAAGGAATGTGTTCAGCGCGAGGTTGGCGCCCGTGTAGAAGACGATCAGCCCCCAGAGCGAGTTGAGCAGCATCAGCTGCTTCGCGAGGAGGAACTGCGGGATGAGCATCATCATCCCGGGGACCATCAGCCCGACGAGGATGAGGCCGAAGGCGAGCGAGCGCCCGGGAAAGCGGAAGCGTGCGAGCGGGTAGGCCATCATCGCCGAGAGGAGCACGGCGGCGGCGGTCGTCACGATGGCGACGAAGACCGAGTTGAGGAAGTAGTGGCCGAACTCGTTCGACGTCCACGCGTCCGTGTAGTTCAGCGTCGACGGATGGTCCGGAAGGAACCGCACCGGGATCTGGAGCACGAGCGCGTTCGGCTTGAACGACGTCGCGAGCATGTACGCGAATGGGAGCACGAGCACGACCGCGCCCGCAGTGAGGAGCGCGAGCCGCGCGCCCATCAGCGTCCGCGCCCGCCTGACGCTCCCCACGACCATCTAGCGCGTAGCCTCCGAGGGGCGCCGGAACAGCCGAAGCTGCCCGAGCGCGAGCACGAACACGATCAGCGTGAGGATGAAGCTGATCGCCGAGCCGTAGCCGAAGTCGAGGTACGAGAACGCCCAGCGGTACATGTACGTCAGCAGCACCTGCGTCTCGTCGAGCGGCCCGCCCTTCGTCATCAGGAAGACGGAGATGAAGACGTTGAAGCTGCCGATCACGAGCATCACCGTCACGAAGGCGACGACGGGCCAGATCGCCGGCAGCGACACCGCGCGGAATCGCGCCCACGCCTTCGCGCCGTCGACCGCGGCGGCCTCTTTCAGCTCGACGGGTACCCCCTGGAGGGCGGCGAGGAAGATCACCATCGCCCAGCCGATCCCCTTCCAGATGCCGAGGATGCTGAGCGAGAGCATCGCGGTCCAGCGCGCGCCGAGCCAGTTGATGTTGTGGCCGACCAGGTGGAGGTTGTCGTGGAGGATCCAGTTGACGAGGCCGCCGTCGGTGATGAACAGGTACTGGAAGAGCAGCGAGACGACGACCCAGCTGGTGACGACGGGCACGTAGTAGATGGTCCGGAACACGCCGCGTCCGGGCATGCGCGCGTCGAGCAGCACCGCGACCGCGAGGCCGAGCACGATCTGGCCCGGCACGGTTACGACCATGTAGAAGCCGGTGTTCACCAGTGCGCGCCAGAAGATCGGGTCGTGCAGCGCGCGTCCGTAGTTGTGGAGCCCGAGGAACTTGCTCGCGGTGCCCGGCACGAGCGACCAGTTGAAGAGGCTGATCTCGAAGGCGCGGACGATCGGGTAGAGGATGACGAGCGTGAAGAGGATGAAGCCCGGCGCGAGGAAGAGATAGGCGGCCCGCACTTCCTGCCGCCGCCTCGCGTCGGCCCGGCGGGCGCCCGGGCGCAGCGCGGTGGCGCTGCGCCCGAGGACGCCTTCGGGTGCGGGTCTACTTGAGGAGGCCGTCAATCTGGTGCGCTGCGTCGGTCAGCGCCTGTTGAACCGATTCGGATCCCTGGAAGGCCTTCGCGACGTCCGTCGTGATCACCTGGTCGATCTGGGTCCACTTCGGCGTCGGAGTGCGAGGCTTCGCGTTGGCGAGCTGCGTCACGTACGTCGCGTAGTACGAGTGCACCCGCGTCAGCCACCGGGACGACGACTTGAGCACGGGCATTTGCCCGGCGAGCGCCATCTGCGCCTGCGTGCCGTAGCCGAGCATGTAGCGCAGGAACTGGAGCGCCGCCGTCTTGTTCTTCGACGCCTTCGTCATCACGATGTCCTCGCCGCCGACCACGCTCACGCTGCCTCCCGGCCCCTTGGGCACGAGGCTGCCGGCGATCGATGTCTTCGGATAGGCGGCGCTGAAGATGGCGTCCATCCACGGCCCGTCGAGGGTCGCGACGTACTTGTTCTGGTTGATGCCATCGTACGTCCCGAGGCCGCCGTTCGAGTTGACGATGATCGACGGCATCTCGCCCGCCTTGTAGAGGTTGACGAGCATCTGGATGGCAGCGACGCTCTTCGGCCCGTTCAGGTACCCGGTCGCCTTCGTGTACGTCGAGTTCGTGATCGAGCCGCCGTTCGACCAGATCCACGGACAGATGTTCCAGCAGCTCGTGCCGCTCTCGGCGTAGAGGTAGTAGCCCTGCGCCTTCGCTTTCGCCGACATCGAGATGAGCTGGGCGAACGTCTTCGGCGGCGCCGTGGCGCCGATCGCCTGGAGCGCGTCCGGGTTGTAGTTGAAGATCCGCGTGTTCGTGTCGAGCGGTAGACCGTAGTAGTGACCCTTCCAGTAGTTCGTCGCGAGCGGTCCCGGGAAGACTCTCGCGGAGTAGGACTTGAAGTCGGGCATCGCCTGGTCGAGCGGCGCGAGCACCCCGAGGTTGGCGAGCTCGGGCACCCAGATGATGTCGCTGCGGACCAGATCGGGAAGCTGAGAGCCTGCGACGGCCGTGACGAGCTTCTGGTGCAGGTCGTCGTACGGAATGGTGACGTCCTTGACGACGATGCCCGGATGCGTCTTCTCGAATCCGGGGATGACGACGTTCTCGAGCGTCTTGACCTCCCCGCCACCCGCGCTGTAGGCGTCCCAGAAGGTGATCGTCGTCGTCTTGTGCGTTCTCGTTCCAGCGCCGGCGGTCGCCGCCAGGCAGGCGACGCCGACGCCGAGAACGAGCGCGATCGCGAGTTTGCTGAAACGCATCCTTGCTACCTCCTCCGAGGAATGACGTCCGTGGTTCTGCGGCGGTGCGTCGCCGACGCCCCGGCCGACCCGTCGAGCGATACCACTCCGGCTCAGCCGACCACCTCCGCGGCGGGGGCGCCGGTGCCGATGCGCGCCCGGATCGAGTCGGTGTGCTCACCGTCGAGCGGCGCGGTGAAGGTCGCCCTGAGGACCAGACTTGCGGCACCGACGGCCCACTTGGCGTCGTCCCAGGGATCGACTTCGACCGCCACACCGGCGAACGCGGGGAACAGATGCGCCCGCAGCTCCTCCTCGAACGCGGGTGCGAGAAAGCTCCAGGCTTGCGTGCCCTCGCCGCTCAGCAGCACGAGCTCCGGCGCGAGGACGTTGACGAGTCCGGAGACGCCGCGGCCGAGCATGGCGCCGGCGTCGGCGTAGATCGTCAGCGCTCGCTCGTCGCCCTGCGCGGCGAGATCGAGCAGCCGGCCGATGCCCTGGCGGCGCGACAGCACGCCCTCGGCGCGCGCGCGGTCGACGAGGGCAGGATCGCCGACGACCGCTTCGAGGCAGCCCTGCTTGCCGCAGCTGCAGATCGGGCCGTCGTCGACGACGCTGACGTGCCCGAACTCGCCCGCGCCGCCGCGGAAGCCGCGATAGATGTCTCCGCCGGTGACGATCCCGAGGCCGACGCCGCGCCCGATCGTGACGACGATGAGGTCGTCGACCTCCTGGCCGCGTCCGTAGAGCCGCTCCCATACGGCGAGCGTGTTCACGTCGTTGTCGACGAGCACCGGGGCGCGCAGGCGCCGCTGCAGCTGGTGCGCGACGCGAACGCCGCGCCAGCCGAGTAGAGGCGAGTCGAGCTCGCCGGTGCGCCGGTCGAACACGCCCGGTACGCCGAGACCAACGCCGAGCAGCGGCGGGTGCGCCGAAGAGCCACGCAGCCAGTCGCCGAGGATCTCCCCGAGCCGGTCGAGCGAGTCCGGAGCGATGCCGTCGAACTCGCACTCGAACCGCTCGACCACCTCGGCCTCGAGGTCGACGCGCACGCCGACGAGGTGATCGGGCGCCACCTTCGCGCCGAACGCCGTCGCAGCGCCCCCGACGAGCTCGAGAAGCAGCGCCGGCCGCCCGCCGCGCGAGGGGGCTCGCCGCGCGACGCGGATCAATCCTTGCCGGACGAGATCCCGTGTGATCTGCGTGACCGTCGCAGGGCTAAGACCGAGCTGCTCGGCGATCGTCTTCCGCGCGATCGGCGCAGACGACCCGATGAGCCGCAGGACGGCCGCGCGGTTCACGTCGCGCGTGAAGCCGGTCGTCGCCGTGCGATACGTCGGAGACGTCCTCTCTCGCGGCTTCCCTGGGCTCATTCCACCGGCCCGGTTCTCGACATCGTCGCCGACATTATTCGGAAGCTTAATTTATGTCCAATGTAAAGTCAAGCAACGCCCTTTCGCACCGCTGAAGGCGCGATCGCCAGCTCAGTTGCGCGAGCGAACACCGGCCACATGAACTTCCCTGAGTCGTTCGCGCGCGTGCGCTCGCGTGCGCGTACCGACGCCGAGACGAGGCCGAGCTTCGTCTGTCAGGCTCCCCGACCCTTGCCACGTGCCGCGCTTAGCAGGGCTGTCTCTAATGATGGGCGGTACTGCTCGAACGAGTGACCCCCAGCGGTGCACTCGCTTCATCGGGCCTGAGCATCGCGCGCTCCGAACCGAGGGCTCCGGGCGCATGATGGGCGTCCATCCTTCCGCGCCAGAGCGTGGGTGTCCATCCGGTCACTTCGCGAGAAGCGTCAAGTCCTCCGAACCCGAAGACCCACGGGAGCTGAGGCGGCGACTCCAGACGGCGACGAGCTAGTGGCGACTGCCGGCTCAGGGGGTGATCGCGATCAGTCGCTGCCAGCCGTAGTGGCCGTAGTAGTTGGTGTCGCCGAGCGGGCTGAGCGCGCTTGCGGTGTAGCCGACGTCGGCGACAGCGGTCAGCTTCCCGTGGGTGAGCCGCTCGATATGCGCATCCGTCGTCACGTACCACTGGCCGTTGCGCTTTCCCGATGTTTGGCGCGTCCGCACGAACAGGATCGACCCGTCCGGGAACATGTGGGGGGTTTCGTCGGTCCAGCCGGTGGGCGGATGGGTGAGCTTCCTGCGAGTTGGCAGGAGCTGCCAGATCGCGCGGTGCTCGTGCCCGAAGCGGTCCTCGACCCAGTTGCGGCCCGCGGCAGCGAGCAGGATCGAGCCGTCGGCGCTGCAGGCGGGCGAGACCCAGGAGCGCGAAGGGGCGCGTGAGATGTCGCGGCCGTCGAAGAGGATCCGCTTGTCGTGTGTCGAGTAGCGGTCGCCGCCGTCGGCGAGTGCGAGGCGCGAGCCGCAGGAGACGACGTAGTCGGGATACATGAGCGTCTCGCCGACCCGGGTGTGGTCCTCGTAGAGGAAGACGCCGTCAGCGGCGAGCGAGGCGGAGTTGGGATAGGCCCACCAGACGACGCGGCCGTCATGCCAGCCGGTCGGGTACGGCTCGGATCCGCTGCGTCCGAGGGCAAGTAGACGCCGGAGTGTGTGGCCGTCCCAGATCCAGATTCCTTGTTGATGGGGTGTGGGCCGGTAGAGCGCGCGGCCGATCGCGAGGCGGCCGTTGCCGCTCCAGGCGAGCGAGGTCGCGCCCCAACCGTCGGGAGCGATCCGGCGGTTCTCGCGCCGGGCCCAGAGGACTACGCCGCCTTTGTGGGTGATGTAGGCAGCCGTCTCCCCGGTTGGTGCCCAGATGAGCTCGCTCGTCGGCAAAGCGGGACCAGCGGCGATGCGTCCTCCGGAGGAGACGAGTCGCCCGTCGCCGCTCCAGTGCACCGGCCCGGCGCCCGCGTGCACCATAACCACGTGCTGCGCACCGGTCGCGAGGTCGCGCACGACGAGGTCGCCGTCGTGCAGGTAGGCGATCCGGGCTGCCCGTGCGGCGGGCGCCGCGGCGAGTAGCACCGCAGCGGCGGCGGGGAGCATAAAGCGCGTCCAGCTCATCTTCCGCCGGTCACCTCCCGCTTGTCGTGCAGCGCCAGGCGCCGTAGGCCCGAAACGATGCTCTCCTCGGGTGGGTGAGCGCCGCCTGGAAGCGGCCGCCGAGCGTCGTCCCGGCCGCACGCGCGACGATCACGGTGCTCGTGCTGGCGTGGAAGGTCCTCCAGCCGTGGATGCCGTTGCGGACGGTGACCAAGACGTGCGCCGGGCCGAGCGCAGCCGCCGGGCGCGGTAGCGTCCGATACAGACCCTGGCCGCGGAAGCGGGGCAGCGTGATCGTGAGGCGGACGGCCGGCCGGCCGGGCGACTGGTAGACGCCGCTGCGGAAGAGCAGCTCCCCGCCGGCGGTGCGCGTGCTGGTGTCACCGCCGCTGCACTCCAACGTCCCGCCGACCTTTCGTGTGCAGGTGACGGTGTTGCTGCCGGGGATCGTCCAGGCGGACGAGGTTGCGAACGGGCCGTCGAGTGCGATCTGGCTATGCGGGCGTCGCACGCAGTCGCTCGCCGTGGGCAGCCGCAGCTGCAGTCGCGCTGAGCCGAGCGGAAGACTCTCCTGGCGCAGCGGCCCGTGCCCGTACCGGAAGGCGATCTCGAGGCGCTGTGCTCCGGCGGCGGAGGCGAACGGGACCGCGGCACACGATCCCAGCTGGTAGTTCAGCTGCACGCCGACTCCCTTGCCCGGTGCCACCGAAAAGCGGCGCCGATCGGGCGGCGCCGTACGGGGAGCACCGGCCGATCCCGGGTCTGCGCCGTTGCAGCACGGCCCGTGTGCTCGAGTCGGCCGCTCCTATCGCGCGGAGCCAGCGGCTGGAAGGACGCCTTCGGCTGCTTCCCGTCGGGCGCGCGTGTCACCGGACCACCCAAACAGCCGCCGGTGCGAACGGCGCCTCGTGGGTCTTCGGTGCGAGTTCCCAGGTGAGGCTGTTGTTCCCGAGGCGTGCGTTGGCGGGGATCGGGATCTGCATCTCGAAGAGCACGCTTCGGTGCGGTGCGATCGGGGCAACGGGCCGGCAGTTGAGCACATACGGTTGCGCGGGCGCTGGCAGCATCTGTTCGATGTAGATCGGGCAGCTCGTGCGCGCGAACCGAAACGGCCTGTTGCCCGTGTTGGTGAGCGCGACGCGGAAATGCAGCAGCTCGCCGCGCCGGGCGCGGAAGGCGCGCAGGCCCGGCTTTATCTTCACCGGACGCGGTCCGACGATCGCGACCTTGAGCGGGAGGCGCGAGCTCGCTGGCAGTCTGCGTGCGGTCGGCGTGAACGGCGCAACCGAGAGCGTCGACGGGTCTTGTGGGGCGTCACAGCGCGGCGCTTGCGTGAGCGGCACCACCAGGGTCGTGCCGCTGCGGAGCCCGAGCCGAAGCCCGTCCGGTGGCTGTCCCGGCCCGCCAGCCGGCTGTGAGCCGGGGCCGCACCAGTTCGACCAGAACAGCGCCACGGAGGCCGTCTTACCGGGCGCGAGCGCTCGTAGCGAGCCCGGCGGATCGGCGAGCACGTCCGGCGGCTCCGGTGACCGGGCGAGCCGCTTGACCCGCCACCGGGTCGATGCGACGGCAGCGCCCGTGAACGAGAGGCGCGGCCAGCCGAGCAGCGCGCAGGGAACGGAGCCGGCGTTGGTCAGCTCGACGCCGCCGACAAGCGATCCCGTCGCGCCCTGCAGGAACAGCTGCGCGCGCAGCTGACCGGCCCGACACGGCGGCGCCAGCGGCGGGTGCGCCGCGGCCACCACCGGGCGCTGCTCCAGCCACGGAATCACCGGCGTACCGGCCGGCGCCGTTCCCGCCGCCGTCGAGCCGAACCCGACCAGAAGAAGCAGCCCCGGTCGAGCGTTCAAGCGCACTCGCACAGACCGAAGCTACGCCCAAGCCGTAAAGACCAGATGAACAAACGCGAAACGGCCCACAGGAGAACTGTGAGACCGCCCGAGTCGCCGGACGCACCCGCATGCCGAACGGGCATGAGTTCATCGTCCCGACGAGCCACCAGCTTCGTCGGCGCTAACGGCGGAGGACTCCCGGCAAAGCTTGCCAACACGGTCGTGCCGTCCGTTCAGACAACGCAGGCGTGTGCGGTGCAGGAGTTCTTCGCAGGCCGACGTTCGGCTTTAGCGATGACCCCCAGCCTTGCATCGGCTGTTAGCACCACCGCGTCGGAATCCCACGCAACCAAGCGCCATCGGGCCGTGCTGACGAACCTGCTGCTAGCACGGAGCTGAAGGCTTCGCCAAGACAGAGAACGGAATGCACCGATTTCCAGGCACTTTCGATGGTCCTAGCTGGGCATCTTTCAAACCCGCCCGAAGCTCTGAAAAGTCTCCTCGCTCGGACGTAGGACTGGTTTCAGCAGTCTCACGATGGCCGCGTTTGAGCAAGCCCAAGCTCCATGCCGGGTTCGGCATCGGCGCGCCGGTCGGAACCAAGGCTCGCAGCTTGGAGCTGGCGAGCTACGCGACGACTGCGTCGTCGACAGAGATGTGTTCCTCGGTGGAGCGCGAGTCGGTCAGGGTGAGGGCGCCCCAGCCGGCGATGACGCCGACGACGATCGCGAGCACACCGTAGGTGATCCGTTCGCCGTGGAAGAACGACTCGACGAGATCGCTCGGCCAGGCGCCGGCGGGGAGCTGGGTCGTCACGAGCACTGCGATCGCGGTCCCGATCAGGGCGGTGCCGACGCTGGTGCCGACCTCCTGAGCGGTGTCGTTGAGGGCGGCAGCGATCGAGGTGCGGTTGCTCGGCATCGCGCCGACGAGTGCGACCGCGCAGATTGTCATGACGGTGCGCAGTCCGACGCCG
>Ga0335069_10007887_pt1 | contig 15292 bp, 10 predicted proteins | sample Lox_Sample_11_FD_206714 | JGI IMG/M metagenome (GOLD analysis project Ga0335069, IMG submission 206714) | Soil microbial communities from Loxahatchee National Wildlife Refuge, Florida, United States - Lox_Sample_1.1 | ecosystem: Environmental > Terrestrial > Soil > Wetlands | place: USA... | reverse complement strand
CACAACACTGTCCCATCGGAAGGTTTCGTCAGTCCCGACAGAATCCGCAGCAGCGTCGATTTGCCGCACCCCGAAGCGCCCAGGAGCGCTATGATCGCTCCGGATTCGATGGACAAGTCCAGCGGCGCGATCACCTGGATCTGATGCCCGTCCGGCTGCTGGAACCTTTTCTCGACTTGGCGCACCTCGATAATCTTCTCCACGACCGGAACGGGAGCCACGGGTGCTGCCACCGCGGGCAGGGGCGCTTCGGCGGGGGCTGCGGCAAGCTCATCCATGAGGCGCTGCCAGGCTTCTTCCGGCAGTTCGTCGAAAAATCGCATGCGTTCCGTGGGGTCAAGCCTGTCCACGATGGCGCGCATCTCCGCCAGCGGCCGTGAGTGCAAGAGAACGTATGTGTGGTAGTAAGGAAAGTGACTGATCAGCGCGGCCGCGAAATGGTTCGGAAGCGTACGGAACAGAACCTGCTGTTGTTCAAAAGGCAGTGCCGCGCAAACTGAGGCTGCGGCCCCGGGATCGAGCCGCTGGACCATTGCAGCAGCCTCCTCAGCTCGTCCTTGGGAGAGAACCTCACGTACGGCTTCAGCTAGCGGCGGCGACATAGGACTTTTGAGGTGAGGCGATTGGGGATCAGCGAGCGTCTATCGTTCGTCCCCCCGCTGAAGACGATATCCTGCCCAGGTGTGCCATGGCGGCCAGCAGGAGCGGGCAACTTGGGCTTTCCTCCCGAACCCGGCGGCGATTCTACCCCAAGATCAGGTCGCCGTCTGCAACTTACACCAGCCCCAACCACTTCCAATACGTAGCGCCGAAAACCAGCACCAGGCCGTAGGCGACGATTGTCAACGGAATACCGGTGCGGACGAAGTCACGCACTTCAAACGTATCCGTGCCATACGCCACCATATTCTGGGGCGCATTAACGGGCAGGATAAAACCGAAACTCACGACGTATTGCAAAATCATCGTCATCCCGGCCAAATTGATGCCGGGTGTCTTCACGCCTTGCAGGACCGAGATGATGATCGGAATCATCGCTGCCGCCAGAGCCGTGGCGCTGGCGAATCCAAGATGAATCAGGATCAAGAACGCCGCTAGAACCGCCAGAATGAAAAGAGCCGGCATGGTTTCGACCCTGAACAAGCTGACGATGATCCTGGCCAGCCAGGCAGCCGCCTTCGTGGCTAGCAGGGCCGATCCCAGACTGATACCCACACCGAAAAGAACCAGCGTGCCCCAGCCGATCCTGGGCTGGGCATCCTTCCAGCTCATGACCCCCACCTTCGGCAGCAGCATGATGGCGATCATCGCAATCGTGGTGGAGCTGGTGTCAAACGGATGCAGAATCTTCTCCGTGGACCAGAAAAACAGCAGCACCAACGACATGAACAACAGCTTCTTCTCGCTGGTTTTCATCGGCCCGAGTTCCTTGAGCGCCCGGGCAATGGCCTCCTTGCCGCCGGCAACCTCGTCGGTTTCCGGAGGCATGGTCTTGAGCAGGATGTAATACAAGACCACCGACATGATCGCGGAGAAGGGAGCGGCGGCAATGAACCATGCCGGCCAGGTGATCGTCTTCCCCAGCATTTTCTCGATATGGCCCACCGCGATCATGTTTTGCGCGGCAGCCGTCTTTATGCCGACGTTCCAAAGGCTGTCCGCCTGGGCCGTGGCAATCATCATCACCCCGGCAAACCTGCTTTTCAGGTTTACTCCGAACGCGACAATGATTCCCATGACGATCGGCACCATGCAGGACACGCGCGCCGTCGTGCTGGGAACAAAAAAGCTGAGAATGAATCCCACCACGATGACGCCCGCCAGCACGCGATTCGTCCTGGCGCCGATCCTCGACAGCACGAACAGCGCAATGCGTTTATCCAAGCCAGTGTGCATCATCGCCGCAGCAATGAACAGCGCTCCGCCCACCAGGGCGAGTGCCGTACTGGCAAAACCGCCCAGCGCGATCGTCAGACCTTCACTGGTTCCGTACAGCTTCGCTGGGTTCGACACATTGGGCGATATACCGAGCAGGAAGGCCATCAAGCCCAGAATCACAGCCGCACTGGAGGGGTAGGCAATGGAATCGGTGATCCACACAATCACGGAAAAAAGCAGGATGGCCAGCATTCTCTTTCCTGCCACGGGCAGCCCCTCTGGGGTAGGCAGGAGGTTCACAGCCACCAGGACAATGCTGCCAATGATGAGGCCATATCGCTTAAGAAAAGAATCCTTGCTGCCGGCGCTGTGTTTCCGGGGGATGCCGATTACTGGAGGCTTGACTGGTGCCTTGGGTGTTCCCATATCATTTCCTTCTGCTGCCGCGGAGAACGCAACTCCCAACAGCGCTAAGCAGGCCAGGTTTCGCCTTTAAAGTCTGTACGGACCGGGATCCACGATCGCTTGAATGACAGTGAGCCTTCGGTTGGTCCAAGCCGAAGTTACTGCTTTCTCCACCTCGGAAACCGTTTCGCAGACTCTGCCGTCCGCGCCAAATGCCTCCGCCACCTTCGCGATATCCGGGTTCGCAAAGTCCACTGCGTTGTGCGGCAATCCGCGGCGTTCCTGCGACATGGCGATGAGCGAGAGGGCGCCGTCGCACAAGACCACAATGATGAGCGGCAACTTCAGCCGCCTGGCGGTTTCCAATTCCGCCATATACATGGCAAACCCTCCATCGCCCAGGAAGGCCACCACAGGTTTGTCCGGCCATGCCAGTTGCGCCGCCATGGCGGCGGGGAATCCGTAACCCATCGCTGATAAGCCGTTAGACATGAAGAAAGATTTGGGTGTGTAGGTTGTCCACAACTGGCCCACCAGGAACTTGTGGGCGCCGACATCGCACGTGGCCACCGTCTCCCTGGGCAGTATCTTCCTGGCCGCAGCGACCACCTGGTGGGACGCCATTCCGGCGCCGGCGCGGGTTATGAGTTCCAACAAGTCGCGGCGGTGAGCACCGATTTCCTGCGCGGTCCATGCACGACGAGATGGCAACTGCTCGGCGAGCGCAGAAAGCGCGATAGCAGGGTGGCCGACGAGCTCGACGTCGGCTGGATAAAACTCGTCGCTGTTGGGCAAGGCATCAATGTGAACGACGGGCGCTGAGAAATTCCAAGGCTTGTCAAATTCCACCACATCGAGACCGCACGCGAGAATCAGGTCCGCACGCGCGCCGAATTCGAGGACAAGCTTGTCTCCCAGCATCTCGAAAACGCCGGCAAAAAGCGGGTGGTCTTCCGGGATCACGCCCTTGGCCTTGGGCATCACGATGACCGGTGCGCTCAGCTTCTCGGCAAGACAGACCAAGCTGTCACCGGCATTGGCACGAAGCACACCCAAGCCGGCAAATATGATCGGCCGTGCAGCGGAAGCGACCATTTTTGTGGCTTCCACCATGGATTCCGCAGATGGTCCGCCCATCCCAGCGTATGTGCGGACGGGAGATGTCGTCGAAACTTTTCCACCGGCTTCCGCCCCGGCCAAGTCACTCTGGAGAGTGAGATGAACAGGACCCGGCCTCTCACTTGTGGCCATGCGGACCGCCTTATGCAGGGTCTCTGCCGCAGAACCAGGATGAATCGCTGTGCTCCATTTTGTGATCGGTCTGTAGAAAGCGACTGAGTCCAACACCTGGTGCGTGGCTGTGTTGTAGCGGGGTGATGCGATCTGTCCCGTAATTGCGATCACCGGGTCGCGGTCCATCCACGCATTAGCGACGCCGGTGGCCATGTTGGTCGCACCAGGACCGATCGTCGCGATACAGACTCCAGGAATGCCAAGTATTTCACCTGTCACTCCTGCGGCAAACGCGGCCGTATTTTCATGCTTGGTCAATAGAAAGGGGATGTCCGCCTCTTTGAGGGCATGCATGAGTTCGACCACTTCCCCGCCGGGGAGCCCGAAGACGTAAGGTGTCCCCAGCCGCCTGAGGACATCGGCCATCGCCTGCACCACGGTGCTCACTTCACTTTTTCTCCCGCGCTCATCCGCAACGTCCTTCCTAGGTACAGCCGCACGACACGCTAGTACTTCCTGAGAACGAGGTAGAAGCCGCACGCCGCTCCCAGGAGCCCGAAGGCCACCAGGTACATCAGACCCGCCGTGTAGGCACCGGTAGCACCGGTCAAGAACCCGACGATCATTGGCGACAGCGAGCCGACGAGTTGCGCAGATCCGTTTTGCAGGCCAGCTGCCTGTCCCATCATATTGGCAGGTATGAAGGCTTGAAGGACTGTCCACGCCATTGGGATGGAGACGCCCTTGAAGAACAGCGCGACACAGAGCAGGCACGCGCTCAGATAGCCGTTGTGAACGATGGCCCCGAGGCCTAGGAACAGAGCGCACCCGGCCAGACCAATACAGTTCAGGGGAGCCGCTCTTTTCATCCGATCCGCAACGACGCCGGCGCTGATCAGTCCCAAAAGTCCAAAGAGGTAGGGCAAGGAGGAGAAGAAGCCCATCTTCGCCCAGGTAAAGCCGCGGGCAACTCGGAGGTACTGCGGCAGCCAGGACATGATGCCCCACCACATGCTGGCGGAAGCGCAAAAAGCGAATGCGCTACAACAGAAATCGGGGTTCTTAATCAGTCCCACAAAGCTGCGCCACGCGTTACCCGACTGAACTCGCTTTTTGCCCTTTGCTGCTTCCTGCCTCTTTCCCCGGGTTATGTGTTCCAGTTCCGCCCTGTTGATCCGTCTATGCTGTTCGGGGCGATCGGTCGTGAAGAACCAGACCAGCGGGATGCTCAGCAGGCTGAGAGTCGCGCACAACCAATAGATGGAACGCCAACCGTAGCTGGCAATGACCATGGCAAAGCATGCCATCCCCAGAGCGGGTCCGATCATTTGCCCGAGGAGCCAGGAGGAATTGGCCTTCCCTCTTTCTGCACGGGGAAACCAGTTCTTCACAAATGCGATCAGCATGGGGTAATGCAGCGCTTCGCCAACTCCCAGGACCAGCATCGCGGCGTAAAGCACGGTCACGGTTCTCGCCGTCGCGGCCACAACCAGCGGCACAGTCCAGGAAACCAACGCCACACACATCGTCTTGCGCGGGCCCAAGCGGTCGCCAACAGGGCCAAGCAGAATGTTCCCCAGCCCGTAGGCGACGAGGAAGAACGTCATCAGCAGACCCTGCCCGACGGGGTTGTTCCTGAGCCCCATTTCCGCGAGGAAACGTGGGAAGGCGATCAGAACCGAAACGTTTACGCGATCCAGATAGGCTACGAGAACGGTGAAAGACAAAATGCCGAGCAACCAAACGCGCACTCGACTCGGACCTTGTGCTGGCGTAGTTACGCCCGGGACTCTTGCCGCGGGCTCGACCTGAGGTGTGCTACTAGCCATCTGTCCTGCTCATGCGGGAGCTGTCGCACCATTCCGCCTGAAAAAAGCGCGCCAGAGACCAAGGCTCCGGCGCGCCTGTTCCTGATTCCAAAATGGCCCTCTCAGCTCTGCTTCAGCGCCCGCATAACGCGAGCCGGAGTCATAGGCAGCTGATATAGCCTGGCTCCCGTCGCGTCATATATCGCGTTAGCGATGGCCGCACCCACGGTGATGATCGGCGGCTCGGCGATTCCATCTGGAGCCAGCTCCGGGTTGTCGACCAGCACAACTTCCGTCTTGGGCTCGGTGGAAAAGCGAGGAATCTCGTAGCTGTCGAAGTTCCGGGCGAACACCTCGCCGTTGCTGAAAAGTACCTCCTCGCTGAGCGAGTAACCGACGCCCATGGTGATACAGCCGTCAACCTGTTGGCGCGTCCCTTCCGGATCGACAATTACGCCCGCGTCTACGGCAGTGACAACGCGCTCGACCCGCACCTTGCCCGTGCGCTTGTCGACGGCGGCCTGGACCGCAGTTGCGACATAGGTTTTGTAAAAGGTGCCACAGGCGACGCCTACGCCCTGGCCGCTCGGCGCCCGCGCCGGCTTCCAGCCAAACTGCTTGGTTGCTGCCTCGAGCACCCGCCGCATGCGTTTGTCGGTCAAGTGCCGCAGGCGGAACTCGACGGGGTCGATACCGGCGTTGCTGGCCAGGATATCCATGTGCGATTCGCGCGCGAAGGTATTGGTAATCGCGCCCGGCATGCGCCACGGCCCGACATAGAATGGGTGCAGCCCGGCACCATTGTCCTGGTTCCGCCAAGCGGTCTGCGTTATCGGTACCGTCGTCGTCCTCTGGTTCGGGATGTCATAGAAGGTGATGGCACCCCAGTCACCAGCGGCGTACACCGTGTAGTCCCACGAGACAATCTTTCCCTCGTTCATTCCTGACCGGATCTTCACCACCGCGGCCGGACGGAACCTCGCATAGAAGAAGTCCTCGTCACGACGCCAGACGAGCTGGACGGGTTTGCCGATCATCTTCGCTAGGCGGGCCGCTTCGATAGCGTTCTGAGCGTTGTTCTTCCCGCCAAAACCGCCGCCGACATAGGGAACGATCACGCGCACGTTTTGCTTGGAGTAGCCCAGAGCCTGCGCGACCCGGTCCCGCATAAGGAAAGGTATCTGGGTGGCCGCCCATACGGTTGCCTTGCCGCCCTCGATCATCGCCAGGGCTGATTGGGTCTCGATGGGCGCGTGTGCGCCGTAGCTATGAAAATATGTCTGCTCAAGCGGATTGGCGAGCTTGTCCGCATCCGCCAGAGTCCCGCTCTCAGCCATCACCTTGGGTGGCTGCGCGTTCTTGAGTATGTGATCGAAGATTGACTTGTCGTCCAGGCCCGTCTGGGGGCGATCGAACTCGGCCTTGATCAGCGCCAGCGCCCTATCTGCCAGATCAGGCCGGCCGCAGATCACGGCGATGAAGTCACCGTCCCTCACCACCTGAGCGCCAGCCATCTTCTCCGCGGCGCTGGTGTCGACGCTCTTCAGCTTCGCGCCGTGGGCCGGCGGCCGGAGAATTCGCGCGTACACCATTCCGGGAACGGTGATATCGCCGGCGAACTTGGCCTTACCGGTCACCTTGTCGAGCGCGTCCTTGCGCTGCGGCGACTTACCCATCGCCTTGAACGCCGATACTGGTTTCAAAGGCACCTTGGTCAAGTGACGCTCGATGCGCTTTCCCTGGACGAGTTCCCCGTAGGTGATGCGCTTGCCCTGCGCGGGATCGGTGATGACGCCATCGCTTACCTGCAGCCGTTCGACCGGAGCATTAAACTTCTCTGCCGCCATTTGCAGGAGAACGGCCCTGGCCTCGGCCGTCGCTGCACGCAGGATTGCGCCCATCACCCTCATGGACTGGGACCCGAAGGTACCCACGTCCCACGGGCATACATCTGTATCGCCCATCACCATGTCGATCGAGTCGTACGGAAAATCAAGCTCTTCGGCAACCAACTGCGCTGCGGCCGTCTGCAAACCTTGTCCGAGTTCGACCCGGCCGACCATGCAGGTAACACGGCCGTCGGGCCGGATTTGAAGGAAGGCGTTGAAGTCGGTCGGGGTTGAGGGCGGCGCTTCGGCGTAGGGTTGTGGAGGTTGCTGAAACGCGTCCAAGGGGCCAACCCAGAAGAACACTACCAGTCCCGTCCCCCCGATTTTGAGGAAGTCGCGGCGGCTAAGGGCGCCGTTCTCCGTCAAAGTCGCTTCGTCTGGTTTCATGACGCCCTCGCTTTCGTGGCCCCGGCAGCTTCCTGAATGGCCTCGACGATGCGGTTGTAGTCGCCGCAGCGACACAAGTTGTTGTCCATGTGACGGACGATGTCTGCCCGGGTCGGCCGCCGGTTCTTCAGCAGAAGCGCATAGGCTTGCATGATCATCCCGGGCGTGCAGTAGCCGCACTGCAGGGCGCTTTGCTTCACGAATGCCGCCTGGAGGGGATGGATCTGTCCGTTCTTGCTCAGGCCTTCAATCGTCAGCACATGCTTACCGGCGATGTCCTTGACGGGGACCGTACAGGAGCGGACAGCTTCCTTGCCTACGATTACGGTGCAAGCGCCGCACAGCGCGGTGCCGCAGCCGAACTTGGCGCCGGTAAGGCCGAGATCAGCGCGCAACACCCACAGCAGTGTGCGCTCGTCATCGACCGTCACCCGTGCCGGCTTGCCATTGAGAGTGAATGAGATTGCTCGTTCCATGGAAGAATCCTTTGACGGGGCGCATCTAGCGCCGGACGATTGCAATTAGCTCACTACACGAGACATGTGCAGAATTCGAGCCAAGCATCAGCTCGACGCGAAAGTCTGCCCCCACCTCGCCTCTCTTGGCTGTGATTCCACGCACATCGTTTTGTGACTGGAGTTGGCGCTGGTTTCGTATGTACCTGAGTGCGATGAGCAGGCTGCCGCGTGGTTCGCTTATGTTGCTGACTGGCAAAACCTGAGGCTGGTGCCGGGAGGGGGAATCGAACCCCCAAGGGCCGAAGCCCGGCGGATTTTGAGTCCGCTGCGTCTGCCAGTTCCGCCATCCCGGCCAAGGAAGCACCCACAGGTTAGCACAGGGTGGCTTTTGATGGTTCCTTCATCTCTGCGCGCGGTGCAGTGGCCTCACTTCACGCCTGCGGCGAATGCCAAGGCTCCCTCGGCGTGGGTTCGTCTTTCTTATTCAGGCGGACGGATAGAGACGCAAAGACCCAGACATCTCTGCGTTGTGACGAGAATCATCTCTACACCGGAAGCTACTGCTTTTGGGAAGAGCCGGTGTCTCCCTGGCCACCGCGCATGCCCCGGTGTTCTTTGCGCCAGGTTTGCATCTGGTCGAACTTGGCCTTCTGGTCGTCGTTCAAGACGCCACGAATTTTCTGTTGGGTGTCCTGATGAATCGCCTGAAACTTGGCAAGGCGGACCTGTTGGGACATCGATGTGTCTTGCTTCAGCGACGCCATTTGGTTCTTCTGGTCCTCAAGAATGGACTTCACCTTCGCCTGCTGATCGTCGCTCAGACTCAGCGCCTTGGTCAGGTGCTGCACGCGTTGGTCGACGCTGGGCATGCCGCGATGCATGCCTTGACCCTCAGTCGTGCCGCCTGCCGGGGCGTTCTGGGCCAGCAGCGGTAAGCTCAGCATCGCGAAAGCGAACGCTACCATCAGGAATCGGACTACATCTTTCTTCATAGTTTCCTCTGCTCTTCGGTAAGGACGACGCGCCCGGTAACCCCGCGGAGTGTCTTTGCCCGCAGTGCCCCCGGGATCCTGGGCGCGTCGCTGATGTTTTGAACGCGCCTGCGGGGAGTTATGTTGTGCTGTAGAAGGTAAAGTTTTGTAAAGCCTCGCTTGACCCACATCGACCTGCCCGATACGCTGGCTTGCCCTTCGCGCGCAGGCGCACACGGAGGACCGAACCATGGGAGAAAAACAACTCGACATCGCCACACGGCTGGTCCACGCGGGGGAACGGCAGGTACCGGCGGCGGTTCCGGTTTCCACGCCCATCTATGCCTCCGTCACCTACACCTACGGCTCCATGGCGGAGGTGGACAAGGTCTTCGGCGGGGAAATTCCGGGGTACGTTTACAGCCGCTATGCTAATCCGACGCTCACGGCTCTGGAGAATGCGGTGCACGCGCTCGAAGGAGGCTTTGGGGCGAGTGCCTTCGGTTCCGGCATGGCCGCACTGCATGCCGCCTTGCTTGCCTGCGACCTCGCTTCCGGGTGCACCGTCCTTGCATCCCAGGATCTCTACGGCGCGACCATCAATCTTCTGAACACCGTCTTCACGCCCTTCAGCGTCAACACGATCATGGCCGATTACTCGGACCTTGACGCGCTTGAAAAGAAAGCGAGCGAAGTACGGCCTCGCATCATGATCGCCGAGACCGTCTCGAATCCGCTGCTGAAGGTGTGCGACCTGGGGCGGTGCGCTGAGATCGCTCACAGTGTGGGTGCGCGGCTGATCGTGGACAACACCTTCGCTACACCCTATCTTTGCCGGCCGTTTGATCTCGGCGCGGACGTGGTCGTGCACAGCGCCACCAAGTACCTGGGCGGACACGGCGACGTGATGGGCGGCATCGTCGTCGCGCGGGAAGAACAGCAGCACAACACGCTACGCAGCGTGATGAAGCTGGCGGGGGGCATCATGAGTCCCTACGACGCGCATGAGATCCTGCGCGGCCTGAAGACACTGGTTCTGCGCGTCGAGCGCCAGTGCGCGAATGCCCGCACCATCGCGGAACAGCTTTCGGCTGATGGCCGCGTCGCGCGCGTGCACTATCCGGCACTGGCAACCGGCGATGCCCGGCGCAAACTCGAGCGCACGCTGCGCCCGAATTACGCCGGCGCCATGGTTGCCATCGAGCTCGCCAACAACACCAAGGAAGGTGCCTTTCGCTTCATGGACGCGTTGCGGCTGGTGGTACGCTCGACCAGCCTGGGAGATGTTTTCAGCAGCGCGTTGCATCCTGCCACGGCTTCCCATCGCGACATGGCGCCGGCCCGGCGCCGCGCTCTCGGGATCACGGACGGCCTGGTGCGCCTGTCGATCGGCATTGAGTATGTTGACGACATTCTCTCCGACCTGAACCAGGCGCTCGACGCCAGCGCAACGTAACGCCGGTGTCTCGCCGGCATCCGAAGTCTCGGATGGTGTTAGTCTGACGGGAATGTCCATCGGGCGAATCTGCGTCTTCTGCGGCTCGAGCGTTGGCGCACGTCCTCGGTACGCCGCCGCCGCCCGCGAACTCGGACGTGCGCTGGCCGGACGCGGGCTGGGCGTTGTCTTCGGTGGAGGCAAAGTGGGACTGATGGGCGTGCTCGCCGACGCGGCCCTTGCCGCCGGGGGCGAGGCCATCGGCGTCATCCCGGAAGCGCTGGTGGCACGCGAGATCGCGCACAACGGTCTCACCGAGCTGCGCGTCGTCCGTTCCATGCACGAGCGAAAAACGCTGATGGCAGATCTCGCCGACGCCTTCATCGCGCTCCCGGGCGGCTACGGAACGTTCGAGGAATTCTTCGAGGCGGTCACCTGGACGCAGCTTGGTATCCACAGGAAGCCGTGTGGCCTGCTCAATGTGGACGGCTATTACGATGCGCTGCTGGCGCTGCTCGACCGCGCCGTTTCCGATGGCTTCATCCGAGGAGTAAACCGATCGCTGGTGCTCGATGCGCCGGATGTCCTGATGCTGCTTGAGAAGCTGGAAGCCTTCCGCCCCGCTGCCGCCGAGCTGAGAATCGACAAAGCCGAGCGGTAACAAACAGCGCAGGCAGTCCCCCGCTGCCTGCGCTGTTGTCTCCCTGACCTGATTACGGCAGGTTCTCGACGCGTCCCGCCACCAGTATGGGATTGCCGCTGCTGTCGCGCAGGAGCAAGCCGACCACCCGCAACTTCATCGAGGGCGTAATTGCGCTCAAGCCGCTCACGTTGATGAACTGCGTGAAGTTGGTGGTCAGGACGTTCACCGGCGCCTGGAGTACGTATCCCCAGAAACCGTTGTTCTGCAGTTGGAACGTGCCCGCGTTGAGGTCGATGCTTCCAGATACCGCCTGCCCGTCAATGCCCTGGCGGTGCAGTGCCACGCGGCGGGCGTCCAGCGTCGGAGGATTGGTACTGTTGTCCACGGTTCCGCCCACAGCCACGGCCTGCCCAACGACCATCTTCGAGCTGTTGAAGAGAAGCTGGGTGATGGGAAGGTTCAGGTGGTAGATATCGAAGATAGTGGTGCCGCTGATCGCCACATTCGCCGTGTTGCCGATCGAAATACCCTGCAGGGCCGGTATCTGCTCGCGCACCAGCAGCGTCAGGCTGGTCGCGGCCCCGCTGGACGGGGTGGTATTCAACACGATCCCCTCCAGGAACTCGCGGTCGGTGGTGTAGCTCTCCACCTCGTCGGCGAGGATGCTGCCATCCTGCTGCGCCTTGCCGGAAACCTCCACCAGCGCACCCGTCGGCAGGTTGTTGATGCTCGACGCCACACCTTCGAAGTCAGTCTGATTGTTGACGTCGATAGTGAACTGCCTTCCGCCCACGCGCTGCAGCACGAACGAGTTGGGCGCGCTCACTGACACCACCGTTCCCCGCAGTTCGTCGATCTCCCAATCGGGATCGCTCGGCACCTGCAGAGCGCGGAAGGTGATCATCGGGTTCACGCTGGTGATGTTGCCGGTTCCGTCCGTCACCAGCGAGTTGCGCAGGTCAAAGTGCATGGTGAGACCGCCCAGGCCGTTGGCCGCCACCGTCATGTCGGGGTTCAGCGCCATGTTCAGCGTGAAGGTGGTCCCGCCCGCCGAAAAGGGCAGCGCCTGTGTGCTCACCGATGGCGGCGGTCCCAGGTTCAACACCGAGATCACCGGGTTCTCGATGACGATCTGCGCCACGGTGTACGTTCCCGGCGGCACCGACTGCAATCCCAACAGGGTGCGCAATCCAACGAAGCGCGCGAAATCCACCGTCGTAGGAGTGCTCAGCACCGACTGCGCACCCGTCACCGTGCCGTTGTTCAGGCCCGTGCCCAGGGTGATGCTGTCGATCGTGACCACGAACGAGAGCACAGACGGAATGGGCGCATCCTGGCCGGTGATAGAGACCGTACCGCTCTGCTGTGCTGTTGGGGAATTGGAGACGCTGCCACACCCGCTGAGCGTAGCCAGGGCAAACAGGACTATAAGGAAGAGACCAAACGCCAGCCGCCGCATACATCCTCCCAGAAAAAGTTTGGTAGCGCTGCAAGAGCCCGTGGGGAGCAGGTTGCCTGTCAGGAACTCTCAATACGCTTGAACCGCAGTGTCGCGGAAAAGTTGTGGGCTGGCCGGTGATGTTGGTCCCGGAAAGGATGGCAGAAGTAGCAGACACTCGGGCTGGCCTTTAGTAATGGGCGAACGCTACCCGGCAATTGGCCGGCGAAAAGCCGTTTGGGGCTTGACGCCCTGCCGTCAATAGTCGATATTGCTAGGTTTCGCTTTGCGCTCTCAGGCCTCTCGTAGGCTCGAGCTGAGGAGGACCCAGGTCATGATCCGCGAAGACATTCTGCAGAAATATCCCGAACTGTTTGGGACGAAGAAGGTAAACGGCCGCGAGGTCAACGTCGAAGAGACGATTGCCACGCTCACCCGGGAGCTGGATCCCGAAATTGCTGTCGCCCTTAACGCACGCAGAGCGCTACTCGGGTCTACCGCCCCGGTCACGAAGAAATATGCCTGGCCCGGCTGGGACGAGAAGTTCGAAGACCCAGTCAGCGGACAGCCCTGGACCTTTCGCCAGATCGTGCAAGGCATGGTCGACAACTTTCTTGGCCGCGAGAGCAAGTGGCGCTGGCGGCTCAATGACGAAGTGCCCATCCCCAAGGACGCGCACCCGCTAACCAATCCCGGCCTGGAGCTCACCGGGCCGTGGCATCCGCTGGACATGGCGTTCAACGCCCTGAACAGTCCGGCGCCGGTGAACATGCCCGACTGGGAAGACGCCTCCCCGCCGCATTTCCAGCCCGATGGCACGCCCAAGGACCAGCCGATTGGGATTTTTGCCGCCCTACAGAACGCCAAGGACATTCTGGAAGGCCGCTGGGCGAATCGCGCGTACGAAGTGGTGAAAAAAGGACAGCAACGCGCGTACAAGATCAACAAGCCACCGTCCGAGTGGCCGACCCGCTTCTGCCGGCCTCCGGGCAACCACGTGCGCTTTGACTACATTACGGTGGATGGCAAGCCCGCCCCCGGTCTGATTGCCATCGCGGTCCTGTGGACGTTCAACAGCTACGATCTGCTCAGGCGCGCCGGAACCGGGGTGTACTACTACATTCCCAAGATTCAGACTCCCCAGGAAGCTCTCATTCTTGAGAAGCTGCTCTCGCGGTTGGAGGGGATGATCGGCGTGCCTGCTGGCACGCTTAAGATCAAAGTCCTCTACGAGGAGGGAAATGCCGGACGCTCCCTGGCAGCGATTGCCTGGGTGTTGCGGCGCCGGCTGCTGGGCACGAACGTCGGCCGCTGGGACTACACGGGAAGCATCATTGAGATGTGGAAGGACGATCCCAAGGGCGTCTTCCCGGATCCGCAGACGGTCGGCATGGCTGTTCCCACCATGATCGCCTATCAGCGTTACAACGCGCTGATGATGCTCCTGGCCGGCATGAAGAACGGCGAACTCTGCCAGGCCGCCCCCATCGGCGGAATGGCCGCGGTCATGATCTATCAGCCCAGCGATCCCTATGGGCGCTCCCGCTACAACCCGCTGGCCCTGCGCGCCATGGTGGTTGACAAGCTGCGCGAGCGCCTGCTGGGCCTGATGTTCGTGCCCGAGGGCTCGCTGCCTGCAGGCCAGCAGCCGACGCTCGATGACATCCTTGCCGGCCGCGTGAAAGGGCGGCTCTACGATGCCTATCGGCAAAGCTGGGTCGCGAGCCCCGAACCTGCCTATGTGGCCGCCGGCAACGCTCCGCTGCGGGCGCAGGTGAGCGAGCTGCAGAAGGTCCTCGATGCGCCGCTCGAGACCACGGACGTAAAAGGCAAACTGGTGCCCACGGTCCCCAGCGGTCTCAGCGATGCGGAGCGGCAATTGCTGCAAGCCCGCGGCCTGCTGAACGCGCAGGGCAAAATTACACCTTCGGTCATCGCCAAGGACGCCGCGGACGCACCGGAGAAAGTCTTCACCCAGAAACTCTGGGACGACATCTACAGCGTGCCCGAAGGCGACATCACCATTGAGCACATTCAACATTCCTTCTACATGGCAGCGAACTACGGTTTCCAGATTCTCAACGGCAACTTCGCCGCTGCCATCGACGACTACGAGCTCAAGCTGCGGTTCATGAACGATCTGGCCACCTACCGCATCAATGTGTCGTGGCTGTGGACCCTGGCCCGTCACCAGGCGGCCATCACCAAGGACGGCCACTTCAAGCGCTCGGCGCTCACCGAGGATGGGGTCGAACTGGCTGCCAACGCCGAACCAGTCAAGGCCGGCACGCGCTTCACTCGCGAGATGTTCAACAAAGTGTGGGACTATCACAACGAGTGGACCTCGGAGTTCTTTGCCGAGCTGGACCGCCGCCACGACCCCGGCCGCTTCGATCGCTCCAAAGCGCCTGTGATCATGGAGCTGTTGAAACGGCAGTTGCTGTGTCCGCGCTACATCCAGCACAGCGCGCGCGTGCTGTTTGTCGTGGGCCAGGCGAACCCGCAGGAGCGCGCGCAGATCATGGATGCGATCTTCGATCTTTCGCGTGAGGAGATTGTGAAGCGCGTTCAAGCCGGAAAGTTGAGCAAGGCGGCCCTGGACGCCCACGATTACATCTATGACATCTTCGAGGAGAAGCAGCACTCGGCGGTGAAGTCGCTGGGCAAGCAGTCCGCCTGATGCGAGTTGCAGCCATGCAGCCTGCTGCGTCGTTTCAACCTCAACAGAATCCTCACGTGACGAGGCT
>Ga0335069_10007886_pt1 | contig 15293 bp, 16 predicted proteins | sample Lox_Sample_11_FD_206714 | JGI IMG/M metagenome (GOLD analysis project Ga0335069, IMG submission 206714) | Soil microbial communities from Loxahatchee National Wildlife Refuge, Florida, United States - Lox_Sample_1.1 | ecosystem: Environmental > Terrestrial > Soil > Wetlands | place: USA... | reverse complement strand
TCACATTCCTCAGGTCGGCCGTCCCGTATTTGGCGTAGAGGTTTGCATCGAAGCGGTTCAGGATTGGATCGTTCGTGTGGAATGCGACGACGCCTGCCGTGGCGCTGCGCCCGTACAACGTGCCTTGAGGGCCGTACAGAACCTCCACGCGGTTGAGGTCGTAGTCGGCGCCGATCCCCTGGAAAACATCGTCAACGTAGGTCGCGACGACTGCGGGACCCAGTCGTGATCCCGTTTTCTGTGCGGCCATGATGCCGCGGATGGAGATGTTCTGGTTTGGATTGTCCGGCGACGACTGGAACGTCAGCACGCCATAGGTCAGGTTCGGTACATCCTCCAGCATCTGCTGCACCGAGATGCGGCCCTGCTCGGATAAGCTCTGCCCTTGCAATACGATAACCTGAGCGGGAACATGCTGCGCGTCCGCCTCGAGACGCTCGGCGGTGACGACAACCGTCTCCAGTTGGACTGATGGCGACTGTGATCGCGAGACGGCCGGGTCCGGCTTCGCCGGCTGCTCTTGGCCACCTTGGGCGCCGGGAGCGGCGGCCGATGCGCGGCCGGGGCGTATCGCGGCCCCCGCGATGCACAGTCCAAGCAAGACCGCAGAACTCGCGCCTAGAGGCAGTACGTTCATCACTTACCCCCCCGGGATGTCGTCGGCGTCAGGTATTAGACGTCACAATAGCGACATGAAAACTCGGCCTCATCAATCGTCGGCCGGCGGTTCCTCGTCGCCGAGCGCCATGCGCACGCGCCGCAGCAGTTCATGCTGCGCTCGCCCTCCCTCGCCCGGACTGGCGATGGCAAGAGTGCTGTCGCGGCGCAAGCGCGTCTTGTCGGATCGCCCCACGACTTGTGCTTTTGACCCAGAGCAGCATCCCTTTCCTTCATTGCGCAGCGCTCCCGTTCAAGCGAAGCGCCGGCGAGACGGCAGACTGGGCGCCGCCTAGACTGGCCGCCGGGAGATTGCCGCATGAGCGCTGCGAAGACCGCCGCACGGGTGACCGTTGCAGAGAATGGGCCCTACCTCGTCACCGGCGACATTCCCCTCGCCAGACAGACCATCGCCACGGACGCCGATGGAGGCGCCGAAGCCTGGGTGGAGGGCCCACGGATTCAGCACAAGGAGAGCTACGCCCTCTGCCGCTGCGGCGCCTCGCGCACCAAGCCGTTCTGCGACGGGACGCACCTGAAGAACGGCTTCAACGGCGAGGAGACGGCCAGCCGTGAGAGCTACCTCGACCAGCCCAGGTGCAGGAAGGCCCGGCCATGCTGCTCGCCGACGCCCAGGGCCTCTGCGCCTTCGCGCGCTTCTGCGACCCCAATGGGCAGGTATGGAACCAGGTGGAGCGGGCAGACAATAACGAGGCGCGGGCGATGTTCGTGCGGCAGGTCAACGACTGTCCGGCCGGACGGCTGACGGCCTGGGAGCGGCGGACCCGCCACCCGGTGGAAGCGGCGCTGCCGATCTCCATCGGCCTAGTCGAAGACCCGCAGCAGCACTGCAGCGGGCCGATCTGGCTGCGCGGGGGCATCCCGGTGATCGCGGCGGACGGGTTCGACTACGAGGTGCGCAACCGCGTGACGCTCTGCCGCTGCGGCAGATCCGACAACAAGCCGTTTTGCGACGGGACACACGCGGCGATCAATTTCAAGGCCTGAGGCGCAGCTTCGGCGGCTGAAAGCGCCAGACCCGGGACTCGCCGACAAGACGCCGACGTCGCCAGCTGCGAGGTTCCGCCCGACGTCGCCTTGGCCACCGGCGACTTCACGGAGAGACCACAATGAAACGGACCGCCATCGCCCTTGCCGCCGCCCTCGGCGCCGTGGGCCTGTTGCCCGGTTGCGCCGACCGCTACGCCGACGGCCCGCCGGCAGCCTACGCCGACCTCGACTATGACGCCTGGTACGACGGCTACTGTGGGCCGTTCCAGGGCGGCTTCTGGGCGGGAGACGGTGCCTTCTGGTATGATGACGAGCGCCATCACTTTCACCGGGACGCCGGGACCCACTTCAGGCGCCAGCCCGACGTCGGCGCCCACTTCCAGCACATCCAGGGTCACGCCCCCCAAATCCACGGCGGGCGCTGACGAGGACGGCGACGCGAGCGCGCTGCTCATACAGCATGGGATCAGCTCCGAGATGACGAAGATAGATTCAGACGAGTTCCGCGTACGTCACGGCGAGGCGGCCAGGCTTGCGAAACGGCCAACGATCGTCAGTCCCGCGTATCGGTCCAAGGCGCACTATCAGGAACTGCTGGCAGAGCATGTCGCGCGGCTGAGCGCGCTGCAGCAACTGCTCTACGCATCCAACAGCTTCGCCGTGCTGGTGATCTTTCAGGCGATGGACGCGGCCGGAAAGGATGGCGCGATCAAGCACGTGATGTCCGGCGTCAATCCGCAGGGCTGCCAGGTGTTCAGCTTCGAGCATCCCAGCGCGGAGGAACTCCAGCACGACTTTCTCTGGCGCACGACCCGAGACCTCCCGGCGCGGGCGGATCGGCATCTTCAACCGATCCTACTACGAGGAGGCGCTGATCGTCCGCGTTCACCCGGAGATCCGCCAGGGCGTAGGGCTTGCGGGGGCAGTGACGCAGAGCGCGTCCATCTGGCACGACCGGTTCCACTCCATCACCAACCTGGAGAAACATCTCCACCGAAACGGAACGCGCCTGATCAAGATCCACCTGCATCTGTCCAAGGAAGAGCAGCGAAAGCGATTCCTCAAAAGGATCGACGAGCCGGAGAAGAACTGGAAATTCAGTCTTGCGGATGTGGAGGAACGGAAGTTCTGGCCGCAATACATGGAGGCATACGAGGAGTGCCTGAGCGCGACCAGCGCCCGGCACGCGCCATGGTATGTCGTTCCGGCGGACGACAAGGAGAACGCCCGGCTGTTTGTTTCCCAGATCATCGTCGACACGCTTGCGGCGCTCCAGCTGAGCTACCCAAAACCCAGCGAAGAGCGCGTCAAAGAATTGCTCGCCCTCCGCAGGCAGCTCGCGCCGTGACGCTTCGCCCAAACAGGACCGTCGATCCGCGCGAAGTCGAGCTGAAATTCCACCTTCCGCCCGGGAGCCGCGCCGCGCTCGAAGTGAGCCCCGTGTTCGCCGCCTCGAAACCGGAGCAGCATCATCTGGAGAGCACCTATTTCGATACGCCCGACAGCGTGCTCGACCGGATCGGACTGACCCTGCGCGTGCGACGCTGCGGCGGAACGCGGACCCAGACGGTCAAGTCTCAGGCGAACGGCCGTGGCGTCGCCAGCAACCGCGGCGAATGGGAGTGGCCGATCGACCAGGACGCCCCGGACGTCGGCAGGCTCGCGCAAACCCCGGCGCTGGCGGCGGCGGCCGCGGCCGTCCAGGGCAAGCTGGAACCGATATTCGTCACCGATGTCCGGCGCACCACCCGGCTTCTGCACCTCGATGAGGATACGGTCGTGGAGGTGGCGTTCGACGAAGGCGGCATCGTGGCGGGAATGGCGCGCGAGCCGGTCAGCGAGCTGGAATTGGAGCTCAAGGGCGGTCCCGTCGGGCCGATGTACCGGCTCGCCGCGCAGCTCCAGGCGCTGGCCCCGCTTTGGATCTCGCCCGAGAGCAAGTCGGCGCGGGGCTGGCGCCTGCGCACGGGGCAGACGGTTGGTGCGCGGTTCGCTCGGACATCGAGATTGACGCCAGGTATCCAGGCCGCGGCCGGGTTTCACGAGATGCTCGGCGGTACGTTGGGGCATTTGATGGGCAACATCGGGCCGACCCTCAGTGGCGACTCCGAAGCCCTACGCCAGATGCGCATTGCGGTCCGGGAATCTCGCGCGGTGCTGCAGCTGTTCGAGCGCCATCTCGACGCAGCCGCCGCGGGGCGGTTCATGGACGGCTTGCGACGTTTCGGCCGCAGCGCCGGGGCGGCGCGTGACTGGGACGTCTTCTGCCTGGAGACGCTCCCGGCCGCGATGCCTGACCTGTCCGCCGAGCGGCTCGAGGACTTGAACGCGGCGGCGGAGGTCGAACGCCAGTTCGCGCACGAGGCGGTCGCGGACGCCCTGCGCGGGCGTGACTTCACCGCCATGGTGGTGGGCCTGGCGGCCTGGGCCGAGGCGGGGGCGAGGGCGCCCTCAAGCTTCGGTGACCCGCGGATGGGCGAGCGCCTGGGAACCCTCGCGCCGTCACTGCTGGACCGCGCCGCCGGCAGGGCGATGCAGCGCGGCCGGCACGCCAGCCGACTTTCGGTGGTGCAGCGGCACAGCTTGCGCAAATCGCTGAAGAAACTCTGCTTCGACGTGCAATCCCTGGCCGGGCTATACCGCGCTCGCGCTGTGAAGGCGTACTGCGTCCGATGCGAGGCGCTCGAGGAAATCCTGGGCGTCACCAATGACGCGGCGGCGACCAAGCGTCTGGCCCTGAGTCTGGTCACCGTCGGCCGGCCAGACCTGGCGAAGCCGGCGGGCGCTCTGGCGCTTTGGAGTGGACGGCGGGGCCGGGACGCCCTGCAAGGTCTCAAGCCGGCGCTGAACGCTTTCCGCGCCGCGCCGACCTTCTGGTCCTAGAGCCTGACGGGTTCAGATCGACGCGGTCTGAAGCTTGATCGCTGGGGCTCAGATCTCACCCAGCATCGTTTGCTTCCGGAGGAAGGAGCTGCTCGGGGGCGTTCTTCGGGACGCTGAACGGAGCCGCTGATCCCGGATCCGGATTGAATCTTGAGAAGACAGACGGGTTGTCGCGAAAGTGGGTCTCTAGCGTTTCTTCCCTGACCCCGTTCGCCGGATGGTCGGAGAGTAGCTGCGGGAGCTGGTTGGGATCGTCGTTCTGGAATTGCCGGAAAAGCCAGACCAGGCCCCAAGGATTATATCCGGCCGCCGCGCAGATGTCGGACCCCGTCAAGTCGGCCGAGGATTCGATGTCGCGCGAATAGGCGAGCGAGTGCAGATCGCCGATCATCTGGATAGCAATCATCTGGGCCAGCGTTGGCCCCAGCAGGATCGCCACCGCCAGTTCGCGCCCCACGATCCTCTCGTCCTCCCGCATCCGCGTCACGGCGTCCCGGTGGATCGTGTGCGAGACCTCGTGGCAGAGGGTGCCGGACAACTCCTCGGTGTTCTTGACGAAATAGAGCAGCGAGTCAGTCACGTAGACGTCACCGCCGGGAACCGAGAAGGCGTTGGGCTGGGCCTCGTGCACCAGGATGAATTTGAAGGGGTGCAGATAGCGGGGCTGGGCCGCTCGGGCGACGGCCGCCGCGATCGGATTTAGGCGGGCGTAGAGCGGCGAGGACTGGATGATCTCGCCGTTGTCCCGCAGCTCCGCGTACACCGCCTGCCCGATCTCGGTCTCCTGGTCGGTGACCGGCTCGGGACGGGGCGCCTGGGCCAGGCAGAGGCTGGACGCCATCAGGACGACGGGGAGCGTTGCCCAGCCTGTGAGCTTCGTGAACTTAGACATCGGCCCGGGCCTAGTCGTTGAGGCGGACGAAGACGCCGTTGGCGGAGAGGTTGAGCCGCAGTCCCTGCGTGGTCGAATGGAAGTGGATGATCACGCCATTCTGGTTCTCGAGGGCCGCGACCAGTCCGCCGCCGGCGAGAGTCGCGCCAGCGCCGGCGGCGACGTAGTTGCCTGAGAGGTCCTCGGCCTTTCTAAGATTGTAGACCTCGCCCACGCCTTCGATGTGGTCGACGCCGATATCGTTGACGCTGAGCCCGCTCACCCTGAACGGATATTTCCTGCCATTGAAGTGGAGCACGCCGGAGCCCCAGGTGTAGCCCACGCCGGCGGCGACCGCGCCGCCGGAGAACGAGGCTGTCGCCGAAGGCGCGGCGGTCTGGGCAGGCGCCAGCGGGGCGATTGCCAGCGCCATCGTCAGCGCCGCTAGCGGCGCGCCTTTCTTCAGTGTTGTGACGGGCAGGTTCCGCAAGTAGCTGAACATCGATGGCTCCGATGGCTTGTTCGACGCGCCGACGGCCTGCGCCGGCTTTTTGAGTTCGTGGTCGATCATGGCCGTCGTGGTCACGCCGCATCTTGTTCGATTGCCGCACCGCTTGTCCGTTCGAGCTCAAGTCAGAGCGCGCCCTTCACCGTCATCGATTGACGCCGCCTCTTCATCGCCCGGTCGTTCCTGGCGTAGCCGTGCCGTTCAAGCTAAGCGCGGCCGAGCCGCCAGACTGGCCCCTGGACTGGCCGCCCGGGAGAATGCCGCATGTGCGCTGCGAAGACCCCTGCAGGGGTGACCGTTGCAGAGAATGGGCCTTACCTCGTCACCGGCGCCGTTCCGCTCGCAAAGCAGACGATCGCGACGAACGCCGAGGGCGACGTCGAGGCATGGATTCAGGGCCCGGAGCTCGAGCATGGGAAGACCTACGCCCTCTGCCGCTGCGGCGCCTCGCGCACCAAGCCGTTCTGCGACGGGACGCACCTGAAGAACGGCTTCAACGGCCAGGAGACGGCCAGGCGCGAAAGCTACCTCGACCAGGCCGAGGTGCTCGAAGGCCCGGCCATGCAACTCGCCGACGCCCAGAGCCTTTGCGCCTTCGCGCGCTTCTGCGACCCCAACGGACAGGTGTGGAACCAGGTGGAGCGCACCGACGACGCCGAGGCGCGGGAGACCTTCGTACGGCAGGTCAACGACTGTCCGGCCGGACGCCTGACGGCCTGGGAGCGGCGGACCCGCCACCCGGTGGAAGCGGCGCTGCCGATCTCCATCGGCTTGGTTGAAGACCCGCAGCAGCACTGCAGCGGGCCGATCTGGCTGCGCGGCGGCATCCCGGTGATCGCGGCGGACGGGTTCGCCTACGAGGTGCGCAACCGCGTGACGCTCTGCCGCTGCGGCCGCTCCGGCAACAAGCCGTTTTGCGACGGGACGCACGCGGCGATCAAGTTCAAGGCCTGAGGTGGGAAGCTTCGGCGGCAAGGCGGCAGACGCAGGACTCGCCGGCAAGACGCCGACGACACAAGCCGCGAGGCTCGGCCGCCGCCTCTGCGGCGTGAGTCAGGTTTTGGCGGTGCTCCGTCCTCTGATTGCGGTTCCGCCGGCTAACATGTCGATGGCCGGACCGGGACACCACCGCGCGACGGGACGCCCAGTGGGTCAAGCGTGCCTTCGAACTCGTTCTCGGTGTCGGCCCACTCCGGCAGTCGCAGCATGTTCTCATACCGCTCGAAGGTAACCGAAGCATCGGCTGGCATAGGTCGGCCCGCTTTAAGGCCCTCGACAGCCGTCTGGATTGCGCGGGTTACCTGGAAAATGACCGTAGTGGGATAGAGGACCATTGAGTAGCCCAACGCCTTGAGGTCCTTGGGATCCATCCAGGGCGTCCGGCCGCCGCCTTCGAGGATCGACGTCGCGAGCGGCACGCCATCGAGCGCTCGCGCGGTCCGCTCGAGTTCCTCGGTGCTCTCGACTGCTTCAACATACACACCATCGGCCCCTGCTTTCACGTAGAGTTCGGCGCGGCGCAGCGCCTCATCGAGGCCTAGCGGAGCGCGCGCGTCGGTGCGCGCCATGATGAATGTCTCTGAGGTGCGCCGGGCGGCAACCGCGGCCCGGATTTTGGCGACATGCGTCTCGGCGGACACGACCCGCTTGCCAGCCATGTGCCCGCAGCGCTTGGGCGCAAGCTGGTCTTCCAGGAAGATCGCCGAGGCGCCCATAGCCTCGTACCCCTGCACGACGCGAGTGACATTCTTGACGTCGCCGTAGCCGTCGTCAGCATCAACGAGCACAGGCAGGTTGGAAGCAGCAATGATGTCGCGGATCACCGCGCTGTTCTCTCCATACTGCGCAAGATCAATGTCGGGGTAGGCGAAGCGCGAACCGACGAGGGCAAAGCCGCCGATCTGATAAGCCGGGTACCCTGCCACCTCGACAATGCGCGCCGTCAGGGCATCGTGCGCCACGGGCAAGAGCAATGGAGCGCTTTCGGAGAGCACCTGTCTCCACGTCTTGCGTGCTCGATTCTGATTTTGCGTGTCGATCCGTGAGGCAGCACTCGAGCCCGTCATTTGATCCCTCCTTGGAATCTATGCGCGACCGCCTAATCCCGGTACATGCGCCGCCAGCGGGAGGGCGAGAGTCCCACCGCGGCATGGAACGTCTTGGAGAAATGCGCCGCGTCGCTGAACCCGCAGTCGAGCGCGATCTGCAGCAGGGACTGATCGGTCTCGATTATCATCTGCTGCGCCCGTTGGAGACGCCGCGCCTCGATGTACTGCCGCGGCGAGGCGTCGAACGTCTCTCGGAAGGCTCGGCAGAAATAGCTGCGCGAGAGGCCCACGATACTGGCCAGCTCCGAGATCGAAAGTCGCTCCGTCAACCGCAACTCGATGTATTCGATGAGCTGCCTCGACTTTCTCGGCGGCAATCCGCCGCTGCAAAACGTCGGCGTTCTTGACGTGGCGGCGGGCTCGCGCAGCGCTGAAAGGGCGAGGACCTGCGCCCGGCGCAAGGTCGAGGCGATGAGTTCGCGCGCCTGGCCAAGGGGGTCGCGGGCGCTGGCGTGTTCTCCCAGGGTCCGGAGCCCCGCCGCGATCCTGACATCGACGGCTTCCAGAAGGGACACCACATTATTGGCCGGCTGATCCCCGCTCGTTCGCGGCCTGGGCCCGCTCCGGCCCTCGCCGCCGACGGTGTAAAGCGAGGCGCTCACAGCAGGTTGCATCGACATGATCGAGCTCTTTCCTGAGACCCAAGAGCCCTGGTGGGACCTTCCTCCTGCCAGAACGGGTCGCATGCAAGATGATCCATGCGCCGTTTGTTCGCACCTATACTCTAGGATGATGAGGCGTCATTGAGGGTTGCTTTTCAGAGATGGTGTCGGCTTGTTCTCATACGAAGGTATTATTGACCGCCGGCTGAATGACGCCGGCAAGCGCCAGGGCCGACCGCCGCCAGGGCGCCTTGCCAGATTGCGGGCCCCGGAACAGGTTCGGGCGTGATCGCCTTGTCGTCGCCGCACAAACGGCGCTACGGTTCCTCTCGCTAGGCGCATTCCCGGGGGAGCCGCCGGGCCGGATCGCAGGCGCGCGGGCAGAATGCCAAACTCCCAACGACGCAATCGGGGCATCATCTGCGTCATCGACGACGACGAGGACGTCCGCGGGTCACTCGACAGCCTGCTCCGCGCCGAGGGCTTCGAAGCGCGCACCTTCGCCACGCCCGAGGCGTTCCTGGCGTCGGCTGATGACTGCGACTGCCTGATCCTGGACGTGCTGTTGCAGAACGCCGACGGAATCGCCTTCCTGGAGGAGCTGCTCGCCAGCGAGGCGACCATCCCCGTCATTGTAATGACAGGCCACGGCGACATCCCCATGACTGTTCGCGCGATGCAGGCGGGTGCAGTCAACTTCCTGACCAAGCCGTTTGACGACTCGGGAATGATCGCGGCGGTGAGGGAGGCCGTGGAGCGCGGCCGCCGCGGCCGCGCCCAGGCGAAAGCGCGGGCGAACCTGAAGGCGCGCTTCGAGAGCCTGTCCCCGCGCGAACAGGAAGTGATGGGCCTGGTGACCGCCGGCTTGATGAACAAGCAGATGGCGGCGCGGCTGGGCGTGAGCGAGATCACGGTGAAGATCCACAGAGCCAACGTGATGCGCAAAATGCAGGCGCAATCGCTCGCCGACCTCGTCAGGATGGCGGAGACGCTGGGAGCCCGCGAAGCTTCGGCGAGCCGTTACGCGCGCCCGGGGTGATCTGGTGGCGTTCCCCCGTTCTCCAGCAGCCGCCGCATCCAATCGATCAGCTCGTCAGAGTCCACCGGTTTGGTGAGAAAGGCTTCGGCGCCGGCCGCCATGGCCTTCGCCTGCGTACTTCGCGACTCGAGCGCCGAGATGACGATCACCGGCAATGTGCTGCGCTGGCGCCGCAGAACCCTGATCATCTCAAGCCCGTCCATTTTCGGCATGTGCACGTCGGTGATCAGGCAATCGAACGCCGCAAGATGCTGTGTACGGAGGAAGGCCTCCGCCGAAGCGAACACCTCGGTCTTGATACCGTAGGATCGCAACAGGGCACCTAGCGACAGCCGTGCTTCCTTGTCGTCATCGACGATCGCGACGGTCCACGGGTAGGGCACTATGGGCGCCTGTGCAGCTGGCCGCCAGCTGGCCGGGCGCGTGATGCACGCGTTCCGGATCTCATCGCGAAGCGCGCCAAGTCGGCGTAACGCCCCTGAGCAAGGTCACGGGTTTGAAAGCGCTGCTCGTGCATGTGCCGACCTACCCTTCCACGATCTCAATCCACGCTTTGGAAGCGCTTCGCCGCTTGGCCATGCAGTCTCTCTCAAGGGTGCGACTGCCCGCGAAGGCGAAGGCCGGCGGCCGACGAGGCGATTGGACGAGTCGGGCTGCGCCCCAGGGCCCGACCATTCGAGCGGGGCTATCGGCGTTCGGGAGCGGCGGATACTAGACTTAGATATGAGTTGTCTCCTCCGAGTCGGACCCGAGCCTAGACCCGATATTGCCTGCGCCAGGCGTTCGGTGTGACCCCGACCAGGCGCCGGAACCACTTCGAGAGGTGCGCCTGGTCGGCCAGGCCGCAGGCCAGCGCGACCTGGGCCAGCGGCTCGTCGGTGCGCAAAATCAGCTCTCGCGCCTTCTCGATCCGCCTTCTCACGATGTGAGTGTGCGGCGGAACGCCAAAGCTCTGTTTGAACGCCAGGGAGAAATGGCGGACGCTGAGCTTGGCGATGTCGGCAAGATCCTCGATCTTGATCGTGTGGTCCAGGTTCTCGTCGATATGTTGACTGACCCGGCGTATGCGCCAGGGCGTCAGCCCACCCGTTATCGCGGACGCCGGCGCATCGCGCCTCAGGTATTCGGCTTCCAGCAGTGACAGAGCCCGTCCGATGCAGGAGCTGGCCTCGGCCCGGTCTTCGGCCAGGCCCTTGCCGGCGCTTTTGAGCAACTCAATCAGAGTCTGAGTGAGCGCCGGATCCTCGCGGAAGCTTCTCGGCTCCGGGGTGATCTGCGGCCCAGCACCGTGAGGCGCGGGACGGCTTACGAAACCGACTGGTCCATCCGCATGAAACGGCTCGGCTAATTCACTATCGTACATCGCTGCTGCTCTCTATCTTGGGACGTTGGTTAGTGGATTCCTCTCCCCCGCGACTGGTCCGGCCCGGCTATCGAGCCAGGTCCGGCGGCCATGGCGCTGGCCAGGATGCGCAGCCCCCCGACCACGCCGCGCTGTTCCGATCTGACTTGGCGCGCCCGCATTTCAGGCGACCGGCAGATAGATGGCGAAGCGGCTCCCGCGGCCAGGCTCGCTCGCAGCGAGCAAATCGAGCCCTAGGAGTTCGACCGTGCGGCGGACGATGTAGAGGCCTAGTCCGAGGCCGCCTGAGCTCGGATTTCCGCGCGCGCCGCGGCAGGAGTGCAGTTGGTCTTCGGTCATGCCTGGTCCGGTATCGAGGATCTCGACCGCGAGGCGACCGTCGCGCCGCCGGCATCCGAACAGCACGCTGCGGCCGCTCGCATATTTGATGGCGTTGCCGAGCAGGTTGTCGAGAATCGTCGCCAGCAGGGCCGGGTCAGTGACGACGGCGGCTGAACTGCGGACGTAGCGAAATCGTGTTCGCCCTGCGCGGATGTGCTGGGCCCACCGTTCGATCGCCGCGTCCATGGCCTCGGACACGGCGAATTGGCGCAGTCTCGGGGTCGTCGCGCTCTCGGCGTGGAATCCTGCCCGGGCCAATTCACTGAGGCCCTCGGTGAGCCGCCCAATCGCGTCTCTGGCCACTTCGAGGAGGTCGAAATCGCCGAGGCGCGGCGCTGGGGCCGGGAAGCGATTCAGCACCATCGCGAGCACTTGCAGGGGCTGTCGAAGGTCATGTCCGGCGGTGACCATCATGCGGTGGCACCGATCCAGCTCAAGCATGGCGGCCGCGAGTCGGCGGCGAAGAGCTGCAACCGCAGCGGCCTCCGCAGCGTGGCCCGGCAGGAGTCCGATTGCTGGGACATCCAGAGATCCAATGATCAGGCCTTCAGGCGACCGGGCGATCACTGGCGTGGTGATGCGCCGATCGCCGGCGTGGGACCAAGCGCCCGACGCCCCGCCGAAGAACACCGACCACGGCGGGCTGGAGTCCGTTTCGCCGAGCCGGTGCGCGCTTTGCTGAACCATGGCTATCGATCCTTGCGAAGCCTTGCCGGCAGATCGCCCGTCGGCCTGACCTGGCGCCGACTTTGGGCGCGAGGTTCAGGCTCGGCTTGAGTATTTGGAGCGCCTCTTGTTCAACCGTCGCGCATAACGGCGTGCGGTCGGCGACAAGGCTGGGGAGGTAGAGCGCAATGCGGTCAGGTGGATCGCCCGACCGTTCGCTCGCGCTATGGATTCAAGGATGAAGAGCCTGGGTCACCGGTCTGATCGCGTGGATCTGGAGGCCCCCGGGCGCTGGCTGGGCGGCAACTATTGCGCGGCGGGGGCTTCGGTCTGCGCCCGATCCCAGTTCGATGCGGAGAGGTAGCGAAGCGAGAGTCGGACCTGGGCGCCGCCCTGCCCCACTGCGAAGGCCGCATCGCCGAACCTTGGGCCGGTCAGGTGCAGCGGCGCATCGTGGGAGAAGCCGACGCCCTCGCGCGGCACGCCGAGCCGGTCCTGGTGAACCATGCCCGCGTCGGTATCATCGTAGAATGCCTCGGCGGCATATTCTCCGGGCTCGACGCCTGTGACCGTCACCATGGTCTCGCCTGGGTGCGCCGGGGCGGACGCGAAATACGGACAGCCGGGCTTCAGGAAGGTAGTCCGCGTGCACAGCGCCACGCGCACGTGGCCGGAGGCGCCGCTCACATTGGCGACGCTCACTTCGACGTCGGCCCCGCGCGCCGGGCGGCCCGCCAGGATGACCCAGGCGATGGTGCAGGCCCCGAGCGCAAGCGCCCGATGACGGCGGTCATTATTTTCGAGCGCGGCGTCGGCGCTAGTGCGGTTGAGCATGAGACCCTCCTGTCAAAGCGCAGGCGCAATCCCCAATGCACGAAACCCGGCTTAGGTCCGCGGCGAACGGCCTCAGCGCCTCGACTGGCCGCCCGAGAGCGACAGCAGCAGGTCGAAGAGGTTGATGAAGTTCAGATAGAGTGTGAGCGCGCCGTAGTTCGAGCTCGCCTCGAGCTGCCCGTCGGCGCTCTGGTAGTAGATAGTCTTCAGCCGCTGGGTGTCGGCGGCGATCAGGCCCGCGAAGATGAGCACGCCCACGAGGTTGAGGACCAAGTAGACGGTCGAGCTTTTGAAGAAAAGATTCACCAGCATCGCCAGGATCAGGCCGAACAGCGCCACGGTCAGGAAGCTGCCCATGGCAGTCAGGTCGCGCCGGGTCGTGTAGCCCCAGAGGCTTAGGCCGGCGAAGGCGCCCGCTGTGATTAGAAAGGTCGAGACGAGCGCCGCCCCGGTGTAGACGAGCGCCAGCACGCTCATCGAACCGCCGACCAGAACGACAACGGTCCAATAGAGCCATCCGGCGCCGCTGCCGGATCGATCGCGCATCGTGAACGAGGCGGCGATCATGACGAGGATGGGCGAGAACAGCAGCGCCATCCCCCAGAATGTCCACCCGACGAGGTGACCGTGGGCCGTGGTGAAGAAGACGTCACGAATGGCCGGAACGTAAGCGACGCACCAGGCGACCCCGGCCGAGACGAGGAGGCCGCCTGCCACTTTCTGGTAGACTCTCAGCAGAAAGGCGCGCAGTCCGGAATCGACGGCGGCGTCGCCGCGCGCGGCTGCGATCCCATTGACATCGTAGTCCATCGTTACATCTCCAAAGCGGCGTTGAGATTTACTCCCGCAATCGCGCACAGCGAGGACATCGCGGATTGAACGCCGAGGCGGGATTTGTCGAAATCGGGGCAAAGTGATGATCTGACCTCCGCTGGAGGGCCCGCCCATCGTCCGCCGGCAGTCGGAACCTCAGCCCTCGGGTTCGACGCGACGTTCTTGTCGGGGCGCTCGAGCAGTTCGGCGTCACAACTCGCTCGCCGCTTCAGGTCAAGCCAAGCACACTGGACGGCTCGCTGCCTGCGCCAGCGCCAGCCGGCCCGGCGCCACGCATCTTGTCGCTGGCCCTTACGAGGCGAGCCACCATGACGCGCCCGTGCCGGCGCTTTCCGGCGAGATGCCGCGCCAGTTCCGGGGAACCTACTATATTCAGACTACTAACCCCGATCTGCTACTTCGCGACGTCGCGATCTACACCGTCGACCGTGAAGAACGCCGATTAGGCTGTTGCGGGGACTGAAGGCTGAGTTTTGGAGCCGCTGAAGGCGAGCCGGATTGCGGACAACAAGAGCGCCAGCCAGAGGAGCAGTCGCCTGAAGTTGTAGCCGGCGGCGGCGAGGACGGCGTTGTTGGCGTCGCCGGTCCTGTGGGCGAGGAAGTTTCGGCCCATGCGGTGCTCGGCCTTGAGGTGTCCGATGACCGGCTCGACAGCGGCCCTGCGCTTGAGTTCGCGCTTAATCTGAGGAGTGATCCCTCGCCTCTGTCCGGAGAGGAAGACCTTGAGCCGGTGCTTGTCCGTGGCGTTGTGGCCGCGGTAGCCCTTGTCGGCGACGATGCGCTCGAGGTTGGCGCCGATCTCCCGCTCGATCTCGGGCAGGACCACGCCCAGGGTGTGGCCGTCATAAGGGGCGCCGGGCAGGGCTTTGACGTGGGCGACGAACTGGCCGCCCTTGCAGCGCCCGATCGGGGTGGCGACGGAGACCTTCACGCCGAACTCGTAGGGCTTGTGGGCCTTGCCCTTGCCGATGCACTCCACCTCCGGGGCGTGCAGGGAGTAGACCTTGGGTCCGCGCTGGCGCTGACGCTGCCCCAGCACGCGCTCGGCCAAGGCGAGCTGGGTTGCGAAGTCGCCTTCGAGCCCCGGCTGGGCCTGGAGCCTGCGGCGGATGTCGCGGATCACGCGGCCGAGCTGGGTTCTCAAGCTGCGCAAGGCCTTGCCCGCCCGTTTGAACTGCTTGGCGTGGGCGTAGCGCTGGTGCTTGATCAGGGCCAGCTTGCCCACCCGCACATAGCTCTGGCGCAGCCTCACCCCCCTTGCGCTTGGCCAGCTTAACCAACCGCTCCCTGGCCCGGTGCAACAGCTTGGCGTCGGTGGGGAAGGCCACGTTCTTGGGCTGTACGGTGGTGTCGACAATCACCTTCGAGAAGTCCTTCGGCTTAGCCGCGCCGGTCCTGACCGCAGTCGCCAGGCTCTCCTGGACCAGGGCCACGAGCTTGTCTTCGCCCATGCGGCTGCGCCAACGGCTCATCGAGGAGCGGTCCAGCGGCAGCTCGTGGCGGAAGAACTCCTCACCGCAGAAGAACTGGAAATAG
>Ga0335069_10007885_pt1 | contig 15294 bp, 12 predicted proteins | sample Lox_Sample_11_FD_206714 | JGI IMG/M metagenome (GOLD analysis project Ga0335069, IMG submission 206714) | Soil microbial communities from Loxahatchee National Wildlife Refuge, Florida, United States - Lox_Sample_1.1 | ecosystem: Environmental > Terrestrial > Soil > Wetlands | place: USA... | reverse complement strand
GGCCGCGCGTGCAGCGATCCATGCGTAGTCGAGCTCGATCAGCGTTCCGCCCGCGTCGAAGAAGATCGCGTCGAGATCATCGAGCCGGGGAAGCGGCCGCACCCGCGCAAACTAACGCAAGCCGCCGCAGGCGGCGCGCAGGGAGCAGCAAGCCGTCCGGCGCGCAGCGAGGCGAAGCGGAGCGGAGATCGCACGAGATTGGCGAGCGAAGAGTCGGATGACGAGACCCGGTCTGTGAGGTCTCGGCGCTTCGCTGGCGGCCGCTGTCATCATGCCGATAGTCTCCGCCGCGTGCAGGCACTCGTGACCGGCGCGGCGGGATTCGTCGGCCGGCGGCTCGTGCCGCGCATGCAGCGCGAAGGCTGGCAGGTGCGCGCGGTCGACCGCGAGCTCGACGTGCGCGACTTCGACGCGGTGGACGGCTGTGTCGCCGAGCTCGCGCCGCGCGTCGTCGTGCACCTCGCCGCACAGAGCTCGGTGGGGCAGTCGCACGACGAGCCCGAGGCGAGCGCGCGCATCAACTTCGTCGGCGCGCGCAACCTGCTCGAGGCGGTCGCGCGGCACGCGCCCCGCGCGCGCGTGCTGCTCGTCGGGTCGGGCGAACAGTACGGACCGGCCGAGCCGGGCAGCGCGCCGTGGACCGAAGCCGCGCCGCTACGACCGAGCAGCCCCTACGCGCGCAGCAAGGCCTGCGCCGACCTGCTCGGCGCTCGCTACGCCGCGGACGGATGCGACGTCGTGCGCGTGCGCGCCTTCAACCACACCGGCCCCGGGCAGAGCGACGTCTTCGTGCTCGCGAGCTTCGCGCGTCAGGCCGCCGAGATCGCGGCCAGACGGCGCGATCCCGAGCTCGTAGTCGGCAATCTCGATTCGGTGCGCGATTTCCTCGACGTCGACGACGTGGTCGACGCCTATTTGCGTCTGCTCGATCCGCGCGTGCCGGCGGGCGCCTACAACGTCGCGAGCGGGGTCGGGCGGCGGATCGGCGCGCTGCTCGACGCGCTGCGTGCGCAGGCCGAGATCGAGGCGCGGGTGCGGGTCGATCCGGCGCGAGTGCGGTCCGCAGACGCCTCGGTCGGCGACGCCGCGAAGCTGCGCGCCGCGACGGGCTGGGCGCCGCGCGTGCCCTTCGAGCTCACCTTGCGCCGCCTGCTCGACGACTGGCGAGCGCGCGTGGCCGCCGCATGAGCGTCGCGATCCAACGCGCGCCGCTCGCGTCGTCGCGCACGAGGATTCGCGCGGGCTCGAGCCCCAGGCCGCGCGCCTGCGCCGCGATCGCGGCGCCTTCTTCCGCCAGCAGCCCCGAGAGCGCGAGCTCGCCGCGCTCGCGGAGATGCGCGGCCAGAGCCGGCAGCACCGGCTCGAGCTCGCGGCGCAGCAGATTCGCGCTGATCCAGTCGAAGCGCGCCTCCGGTGCGAGGCTCTCGACGCCACCGGTCCACACCCGGAGCCGGGCACCGAGCCCGTTCCGTGCCGCGTTGTCGCGCGCCTCGGGCGCCGCGAGTGGATCGAGATCGAAGCCGAAGGCGAGCGCGCCGCCGGGCGCGAGCGCGAGCGCGGCCAGGGCCAGCACCCCGCTGCCCGTGCCGACGTCGAGGATGCGCGCGCAGCGCGCGAGTCGCGGCGCGCGCACCGCGACGAGCTCCAGCGCCAGCCGCGTCGACTCGTGCGCGCCGGTGCCGAAGGCCTGGCCGGGATCCACGACCAGCACGGATTGCCCGGCGGCGGCGTCGAAGGCCGCGAAGGAAGGCCGCACGGCCAGCCGAGAAGAGACGACGTTGGGCACGAGCTCCCGCTTCCACGCCTCGGACCAATCGACGGCGGGCAGCGCGCGCGGTGGTGTCACGCGCGCGCCGGTGCCGGCCGCCGCGGCGGCGGCGCTCCACACCGCGTTCGCGGAGCTCGCCGGCGCGTAGAGCAGGAACGTGACGACGCCGCCTTCCTCACGTTCCTCGCACCCCAGCGCGCCGGCCGCATACGCCTCCGCGACGGCTCGCTCGGCGGCATCGCGGTCGCGCGCGCACACCGCGATCTCGTGGGTCGCGTCGCTGGCATGGCTCTGCCTCGGCATGGCGCTCACGGGCTGCTATCTCGGGCACGTCGCGAGCGGACAGACGCGGCTGCTGCTCGCGCGCGAGCCGATCACGACCCTGCTCGGAGACGCCTCGACCCCGCCGGCCCTGCGCGACCGCCTGGTGCTCGTCTCGCAGGTGCGCGACTTCGCGGCGGGCCTCGGGCTGCGGGTCGGCACGCGCTACACCCAGTATGCGCCGTGGCCCGGCGATCGCGTCGTCACCACCGTGGTCGCGACGCGCGCCGGAGAGGTCGAGCCGGCGGGCTTCTGGTTCCCGATCGTAGGCCGCGTGCCCTACAAGGGGTACTTCGATCCGGCGCGCGCGGACGACGAGGCCGCGGCGCTGCGAGCCAGCGGACTCGACGTTTGCGAGTCGCCGGTCGCGGCCTACTCGACGCTCGGCTGGTTCGACGATCCCGTCACCGAACCGATGCTGCGCGAGCCGGAGGGCGAGCTCGTCGAGACGCTCTTCCACGAGCTGCTGCACGCGACGGTCTACCTGCGCGGCGACTCCGACTGGAGCGAGGGCACCGCGAGCTTCGTCGGCGAGGAGGCGCGCGTGCGCTTCTACGCCGCGACGCGCGGCGAAGAGGCGGCCGCGCGAGAGCGCGAGCGCGTCGGCGCGCGCCGCCGCCTGCGCGAGGCGCTGCTCGGGACGCGCGTCGAGGTGGAGCGACTCTACGCCGTGTCGCAGCCGGGTCCCGCGCGCGACGGCGCGCGCGCGGAGCTCGACCGGCTCGCGCGCGAGGCCGTCGCGGCGATCGCGCCCCCCGGCGAAGGCGCGGCGTGGAGCGCGCACGTCCGCACCAACGACGCCTGCCTCGCGCTCGCGGCCACCTACGCCGGACTGACGCCCTGTCTCGACGCGAGGCTCGACGCCTTGCACGGCGACCTCTCCGGGCTCGTCGCCGAGCTCGTCGCGGCCAGCGAGACGGATGACCCGCGCCGCGCCCTCTTCGGCGGCGGAGGCTGCCCGGCCGGCTCGATCTGAAGGTCTACTGCTCGAGCGACTCGGCCGGCACGTCGAAGTACTCGACGTAGCGCCGGAAGCGCTCGCGCGCTTCGCCGACGTCGATGCCGGTGTCGGAGAAGCGGTAGCGGTGCGCGCCGTGCTTGTCGCTCGGATTCTCCGCGAGGTGTCGACGGATGCCCTCTTCGGCCGCCGGCGTGAACTCGAGCTCGTAGTGCGCGTAGATCCGCCGGATGCCGCCGATCGGGTCCTGCAGCAGCTCGCGGAAGTGGAAATCGACGATGCGCCCGGGCGGCACCACGCCCCGCTGGCGCGCATCGACCGAGCGGTCGAGCGCGGTCGCGATCTCCTCGATCCACTCCTTCGCGATCGCGCGGCGGTCGACGCGACGCGCCGTCAGGCCCCGCAAGGTCTCGGTCAGGCTCGCGAGCGACGCGATCACCCGCAGCGGATCGCGATGCGTCTGGACGAGCCGCGCATCCGGGTACTCCGCGAGAACCCGGTCGAGCGCCCACAGATGGCCGGGCGACTTCAGCACCCAGCGCTCCGCGGGCCAGCGCCACTGCAGGAGCTGCAGGAAGCGACGGTGCGCAGCGTAGACCGGGCGCAGGTCCGCGTCGCGCTGCAGCCAGGCCGAGTACGAGGGCACGTCGTACGAGATCTGGTAGAGCATGCTGGCGAATTCGTGCGCGGTGATCGCAACACATTCCTGGGGCAGCCTGGCTCCCATCGGGTGCATCTTTTTGAACTCGGGCATCAGGCGGTCGACCCCGGCGAGCTCCGCATCGAGCGCCGCGATGCGCGGATCGTCGTGCGCGTGCTCGCGCTCGGGTGGCGGACACGGCACCGCGAGCTCCCACGAATACGGCACGCGATTCGCGGGGTCCTGGGCGAGCAGATCGTGCAGGATCGTCGTGCCCGTGCGGCCCATGCCGACGACGAAGAGCGGACGCTCGATCGCCTGCTTCGCGATCTCCGGATGGCGCTGCCGCCACGACTGCATCTCGATCCGGTTGACGAGACAGCGCAGGATGTCGCGGCGCACAATCGTGCGGCCGAGCGGGGTGAGATCGGCCTCCTGCTCGAGCGATGCGCACAGGCGCCCGAGCCCTTCGCGGAAGCCGTCGTCGCCGACATCCGTGCCGCCCGCCTTGCGCCGTGCCTCGGCGACCAGGCGCTCGGGATCGAGCGGGAACAGCCAGCGCGCGAACGGCGCGGCACCCGCATTGAAGGCGCGCACCGCGAACGGCAGTCGGACCGGATCATCCATGGGACACCTCGGGCGGCGCAGTATACGCAGGACCGAGCGCGACCGAGCTGCAGCCCCGCTGCACGGATGCCGTGCGCCGTTGCCGGCGACTTGCCGATGCGAGCGGCGGGAGCCGCAAGCGGTCCGCGACGATTCGCTCAAACCGCCGGCACCGACGGCCGAAGCGTGCCGGGTGGCGCCGGGTGACGCAGCGCAGACCTCCTTCGCAGCCGGCGCGCTGCCTTCGCTCGATCAGGCCGTCGCCCGCGGCGAGAAGCTGCGCGAAAACCTCGAGAAGGCGCTACGCGGCAAGGCCGAGGTGGTGCGGCGCACCACCGAGACCCTGGTCGCTGGTGGCCACCTCCTCCTCGAGGACGTGCCGGGCGTTGGCAAGACCACGCTGGCGCACGCGCTCGCGCGCTCGATCGCAGGCGACTTCCGGCGCGTGCAGTTCACGAGCGACCTGTTACCCGGCGACCTGACCGGCGCGGCCGTCCCCGAGCTGCGCGGCGGCCAGGCCACTGGTCGTTTCGTGTTCCAGCCGGGGCCGCTCTTCGCGAACGTCGTGCTCGCCGACGAGATCAACCGCGCCAGCCCGAAGCTCCAGTCGGCGCTGCTCGAGGCGATGGCCGAGCGCGCGGTGACCGTCGATGGTGTCACGCACCCGCTTCCGCAGCCCTTCCTCGTGGTCGCGACGCAGAATCCGCTCGAGCATCACGGCACGCATCCCCTGCCGGAGTCGCAGCTGGACCGCTTCCTGGTGCGGCGCTCGATCGGCTACCCCGACGCCGCCGACGAGGCCGCCGTGCTGCGCGAGGATCCGGCGCAGAGCGCGCTGCCGAAGCTCGAGCCGGTGCTCACGCCGGCCGAGGTGCTCGCGATGCAGGCGCTCGCCGCGCGCATCAAGTTCGATGACAAGCTGGTCTCGTATCTGCTCGCGATCGTGCAGCGCACGCGCGAGCACGAGGCGCTCGAGGTCGGCGTGTCTCCGCGCGGAGGCATCGCGCTGCGCCGCGCCGCGCAGGCGCGAGCGCTGCTCGACGGCCGCGACTTCTGCATTCCGGAGGACGTGCGCGACCTCGCGGTCGACGTGCTGGCGCACCGCGTGATGGTGGCGGCGCGAGGACCGGGCAGCCGCGGCGACGGGGAGTCGGCATGGATCCTGCGCGAGATCCTCGATCAGACCGACGTTCCTCTCTGACGTCGAAGCGAAGAGGCCGGCAGCCGGCGGTCTTCACGAGGCTGCGCCGCTGGCTGCGTCCGCCGCGCCGTCTGCGCCCGACGGGCGCGGGCTGGAGCTTCTTCGCCTTCACGTTCGGCGTCGGCTTCGCCGCGCTCAACACCGGCAACAACCTGCTCTACCTCGTGCTCGCGCTGATGCTCGCCTTCCTGGTGCTCTCGGGCGTGCTGTCGGAATCGGCGTTGCGTGGCATCGAGGTGCGCCGCCGCCTTCCGGCCGAGCTCTTCGCCGGACGCCCCGCGCGCGTCGCGCTCGAGATCCACAATGCGCAGCGGCGCGCAGCCGCCTTCGCGGTGGTGGTCGAGGACCGCGCCGCCGACGCGGATCTCGGCGACTGCGCGACCGGCCGATGTGTCGCGCTCCGCATCGCGCCGGGCGCGTGCGAGGTGCGGAGCTACGCCTTCACACCCGAACGGCGCGGCGCGCTCTGCTTCGAGGGCTTCGTCGTCAGCACGCGCTTTCCTTTCGGGCTCTTCTCGAAGTCGCGCGTGCTCGAGGTGCCCGACGAGGTGCTCGTGTACCCCTCCGTCTCCCGGCTCGCGCCACCGCGCGAGGACGCCGTCACCTCCGCGGGAGGCGATCGGCCGCTGCCGCGCGACGGCGCAGGCGACGTGGCCGACGGCCTGCGCGATCGCGAGGTCGCGGATCCCGCGCGCCGCATTCACTGGCGCGCGTCGGCGCGCGCGCAACGCCTGCTGGTGCGACGCCGCGCCGGCGACGAGCAGAGCGAGATCCAGGTGCAGCTCGAGCTCGCCGAGCCCGGCGGCGAGGCTTTCGAGCGGCGCGTGTCGCGTGCCGCCTCCGAGGCGCTCGCGGGGCTCGAGGCCGGCCGTCGGGTCGCGCTGCGCGCGGGTCGCACCGAGTTCGGGGCCGCGTCCGGACCGCGCCAGCGCGCGGCGCTCCTCGCGTTCCTCGCGCGTGTCGAGCCGGCGGGCGCCGAGGCCGCAGCGTGACCCGGCGCAGCTTCCGCAGCGACGTCGCTGCGCCTCGTCCGGCGTCGGCCTGGGCGATGGTCTCCGTCGCGAGCGCGACGCTCTGGATCACCGAGCAGCTTCCGGCGTGGCTGGTCGCGGGCCAGGCCGCGTGCCTCGTGCTGACGCTCGCGACGCGCACGCGCCCGCATCGCTGGCAGCAGAGCGCGATCGCCCTGAACCTCGGCATGCTCGCGATCGTCGCGCTCACGATCTGGGTCGCGCTGCGCGGCGAGCCGTCGACGATCGCGCTCGCGCACTTCGCCGCGCTGACGCAGTGCCTGCAGCTGATCGACGCGCGGCCACGCCGAACGGAGTTCCTGCTCGTCGCGCTCGCGCTCTTCCAGGTCGTGCTCGCGGCGAATCTCACCGACAGCGTGCTCTTCCCGCCACTCGTGTGTGCGTTCCTCTTCGCGACCGCCTGGACCCTGGTGGTGCACACGCTCCGCAGCGAGGCGCTCGAGGCCTCGCGCCTGCACGAGCTGCCGCGCGCCTTCACTTCGGGTCTGATGCAGACGACCTTGCTCGGCTGCGCGCTCTCGCTCGCGGTCGCGGCGCTGCTCTTCGTCGCGCTCCCGAGACTGCGCGGCAGCGTGATGATCGGGCCGGGCCTCGGCACGCCCTTCGCCAGCGCGGGCTTCTCGGACACGGTCGCCTTCGGCGCCCTCGGTCGGATCCGGCAGGATCCGCGCGTGGTGCTGCGGGTCGAGACGCTCGCGGGCGAAGCGCCGAGCGCTGAAGAGGCGTACTGGCGAGGACTTGCCTTCGATCGCTTCGACGGCACTTCATGGGCGATCACGCACCCAGACCGCCACGCCGTGGCCGGCAGCGCCGAGGGCGGCGTGCGACTCGGCCCGGACGACGCGCCCGGACCGGAGCTCGTGCAGCGGATCGTGCGCGAGCCGGTCGCCTCGAGCGTGCTCTTCGCGGCGGGCGAGGTGCGCGAGCTCCACGGCACCGTGCGGCGACTCGAGCGCGACCGGCACGGAAGTCTCTTCGCCGCGGGGCAGGACGACGAGCGGCTCCGCTACGTCGTGCGCACGCGCGCCGAGCGCCCGTCGGACCGCGTGCTTGGGCGCGACCGCGTCGCGCCACCGCCGCGCGACGACGGCCGCAGCCTCTCGCTGCCGGAGCTCTCCCCCGCCTTCGTCGCCGCAGCGCGCGCGATCGGCGCCGAGGCCGAAGGCGAGCCGGACATCGCGCGCGTGCGCGCGATCGAGCACGCGCTGCGCACGCAGGGTCACTACACCGACACGCCACCGGACCCCGTTCCCGGCTCGCCGATCTCGCCGGTCGAGGCCTTCCTGCTCGGCGACCTCGCGGGCCACTGCGAGTACTTCGCGTCGGCGATGGTGCTGGTGGCGCGCATCCACGGCATTCCCGCTCGCCTGGTGAACGGCTTTGCGGGCGGGCGCACCAACGAGATCGGCGGATTCGTCGAGCTCGCGCAGAGCGACGCGCACGCCTGGGTCGAGGTCCACTTCGAGCGCGCGGGCTGGGTCTCGTTCGATCCGACGCCGCCGGATCTCCGACTTCGAAGCGGGGTGCCGCTCTCGCTGGCGGGACGACTCGCTGAGGTCGGCAGCGCGCTCGAGCTGTGGTGGTTCCAGCGCGTCGTCGGCTTCGACCGCTCGGACCAGATCGGCGCGCTGAAGAGCGCGTGGCTCGCGTGGCACAGCGCCGACGAGCCGCGCCCGGCGCGCAGCGCCTCGGGTCTCCCGAGCCTCGATGCGAGCCTGCCGTGGCGCGAAGGCGCGATGCTCTCCGCATGCGCGCTCGCGATCGGCGCGCTCGCTCGCGCATTCGCCCTGCGCCGGCGCACCGCGCAGGAGCGCCCGCCTGCCGACTACCAGCGCGCGCTGCGCCTGCTCGCGCGCCGGGGTCTTCTGCGCGGCTCCGCGACGCCGGCCCGCGACTTCGCGCGGCGCGTGCGCGCCGAGGTCCCGGCGACGGCGGCCCGGGCCTTCGACGCGTTGACCGAGTCCTATCTGGCGGAGCGCTTCGGCGGCCGCCCGCCCGTGGATTCACGCACGACCTTGCGAGAGCTCGCGGCCGGCCTTCGCCGCTAGCTACAGCGGGTCGACCTTCAGCAGCTTCCACTCCTCGCCGAGCTCGCCGAGCACCTGTCGCGCCGCGGCGTCGGCGCTCGCGGCCGCGACATCGACCACGCGCGAGCGCGCCCCCTGCGTCTGGCACACGCGCACGCGGAAACGGGGCTTCGGCGGCTCGGGCTTCGGAGGCGGCGGAGGCCTCTGCGCCGGCGCCGCAGCGGGCTTGGCCGACACCGGCGCGGGTCGAGGCGCGGGCGAAGGCGACACGGCTCGCGCGCTCCCCGCCTGCGCTGTCGTCGCCGCGGATCGGGCCTCGAGCTCGCGCTCCTTCTCCTGGAGCTCCTGCAAGAAGCGGTAATAGGACTCGGGCGCGGAGAGGATCCGCACGCCGATCCCGCCCTGCGCGACGGTCAGCAGCTGCGGCGGCACCTGCTTGCGGCGCACCACCTCGATCTGCATGCGCGCGTCGCCGTCCGGCATGCTCAGGTCGATGTCGACGCGCACGCCCGGCGCGAGCTTTGCGCCGGTCTGGATGAAGAGGCCGCTCCCCGAGAGGTCGAGCACGATGCCGTTGTGCTGGCGTCCGTCCACGTGGACGCGGCACGTCATGCGGCGCTTGGATCGCTCGAGCACCCGGCCGGACACGCACACCCCCGACATCCGCTTCGGCGACCCGCGGGGCGACTTGAGCGGTCAGAGTGCTCCATACAGGGGATGGGTCTGCGGGATCACGCGCACGTCGGCGAGCCGGCGTTCGAGGCGCGCGGCGATCTCGAGCACCCTCGCGGCGCTCGGGCGCTCCCTGGCGACACCGCGGGGCGTCACCGGCTGGACGATGAGCGGCACCTTCGGGTCGATCGCGGCGACGGCCTCCGCCATGCGGTCGAGCTCGTCGTCGCCGCTCTCCGGTGTCACTACGACCTTCACGAAGACCTCGGCGCTCCGGCGCGCGCGCGACAGGAAGGCGCGGTGCTCCGCGTGGAAATCCGCGATCTCGCCGCGCGCGGGGTCCGAGGCGCGCCTCACGTCGCTCGCGAGCTTCCAGTCCATCGACACGACGTCCACCGAGTCGACCACGGCGTCGAGCGCCGCGGTCGCGACGCCGTGCGTCTCGAGGTAGATGCGCGGCCCGCTCCCCCGCAGCGCGCGCGCCAGCGACGCGACCGCGTCCGGCTGCAGGAGCGGCTCGCCACCCGTCAGGCTCACGAAGCGGTGTGACCTCCACTCGAGCGCGGCGAGCGCGGCGAGCACGTCCGGCTCCGCGACCGGGTTCGGCAGCTCGCGGAACTGTGCGCTCCCGCGCTTCGTCTCGATCCGGCAGTGCGCCGCGGCGCGCCAGGTGTGCGGCGAGTCGCACCAGCGGCAGCGCAAATCGCAGACGCCGTAGCGCACGAACACGGTCGAGGTGCCGACGTAGGGCCCCTCGCCCTGCACCGAGGAGAAGATCTCGACGAGGTTCATGGAGGCTGTGCGCCGTCTTCGGCGGCTTACCCTTCGACGATCGACCGACCCATCGCGACCTCGGCGATCACCTCCTCGAGCCGCGCCGGGTCGCCCGTCAGACCGCGCACCAGCATGCGCGCGACGTGATCGCCGTCGGGCAGCGCGCGGATCCACTCATGCTTGCTCGCGAGGTGGGCCGCCATGCCGGAGAGATCGAGCTCGCGCCGCGCGCGGCTCTCGTCGCCGCCGAGGATCAGCAGCTCGCCGCCCGGTCGATACGCGAGCGAGAGCTGCGCCTCGTAGCGCTCGCGCGCGATGCGCGCCGTGAGGTGCAGATCGAGCTCGGACGGCACGTCGACTACTACAAGCGTGTAACCACCGAAGTGCACCAGTCTGAAGTCTCGCGACGCCACGTAGGCGAGCTCCTCCGGCGGCGGCGGCGGCGGCAACGAGGCGGCGTGGCGCGCCAGCTCCGAGGGGCGCCCGACCAGCAGCGCCTCGACGTCGCCGCGGCGCTCGCCGCGGCGCGACGCGACCTCGCCGGCCCGATGCCACCAGTGTCGGCCCCAGCGCTCGTAGTCGTGCTGCGAGAAGCGGCCGGTGATCAGGTCGACCAGCTTGTCGGAGAAGCGGCTGCGCCGCGTGCGCTCGGAGATCACGAGCGGCAACGAGCAGTCGGCTCCCGGTTCGATGTGAACGCAGTCCACCCCGATCGCCTCGCGCAGCGCGACCACGTCCTCGGGCGGCCATGCGTGGTGGTCGAACCATTGCAGCCGTCCGCGGTAGAGCGCCGCCGCCTGGATCGTGTCGCGCGCGGGCGGCGAAGCGGCGAAGCCGATCACGAAGATCGGAGTCTCCTCGCGCAGGTCCGTCGCGATGCTCCGGAAGAACGTCATCAGGTCCTGCTGCGGGTACACCCAGAAGCCTTCGACGAGGCGCACGTCGCGCGCCAGCAGCACCGCCGTCAGCACCGAGACGCGGTCCGCGTGCGCGACGAAGGCGGCGCGGCGACGCGGCACGCGCACGGGCTCGGGCGCGGCGACGCGCTCGACCGTCTTCGCGAGCCTCGCCCGGCGGCGCAGCTCGCGCTCGCGCTCCTCGCCGGATTCCTCCTCCTCTTCCTCCTCGCGCTCCTCCCCCTCTTCTTCTTCGAACGCGGGGACGGGCACCGGCTCCTCGAGCTCCGGCGCCTCGGCGAGCTCGAGGCTCGCCTCGTCGTCGATCTCGTCGTCGTCGCGCGGGGCCTCGCGAGACTCGCGGGATGCCCGAGGCGCCTCGGCGCGCGCCGGCTCCTCGCGCTCCGACTCGCGCGCTGGCGAACCTTCGCCGGAGTAGGCGCCGCCCCCGTTGCCGCGGCCGCGGCGTCCGCGGCGGCGACCGCCACGCCGGCGCCGGCGTGCACCGCCGGGTGACGGCGTCCCCGGCGATTCGTCCTCCAGATCGAAGAGCGACACCTCCTCGAAGCGCGACCCGCTCTCCTCGTCCGCCGCTTCGCCGGCCTGCGGCGCCTCTTCGCGAGGCGCCCGCGGCTCTCGGGGCGCGACGTCCCCGTCGTCATCGTCGGTGAAGGCGTCGAATCGCTCGAAGCGCTGCGTCGGTCTCGCGGGCGCTTCCTCCTGCGCGGTCGGACCCGCGGAGGCCGGCGCCACGACCTCCGCGCGAGCCGGCGGCGACACCCGAGCCGGACGCGTCTCGCTGCGCGCAGAGATCGGCGGCGCCTGCTGCGACTCGCGTCGCTCGAGCTCGAGCTCGCCGCTGCGGCGCGTGTGCACCTCGTAGACGTCGATCGAGAGCGCCAGCGCGCCGAGCACGTGCAGAGCCGCGGGATCGAACTGCGACGACGCGAGCACGAGCCGCGGCGTGCCGCCCCGCAGCGGTACGGGGCCGTCGGGAAGCCAGGCGCCGAGCTGCGCCGTCGCGTCGAGCGCGGCGTCGACGATCTCGCCGAGCGCGACCAGCGTGAGGCGCTCGCGCGCCGCCGCGACGACCGCGTCCCCGCTCGTTCCGACGCCGGCCCAGTCGATCCGCGACGGCTCGCCGCCCGTGGACGGCCACAGCACCGCGCGCCGCAGCGAGGCGGCACGCTCGAGCACGCGCAGCAGGCTCGCGCGCTGACCTTCCTCGGACGTGCGAACGCGCCGATCCGAGAGCTGCCGCCGCAGCGAGCCTTCGAGCCGATCGAGCGCGCTCGCGAGCGTGTCCGGCGTGAGGTCGAGCTGCACGCGGTCGGGCGGGTCGATCAGCAGGCGCAGACCGGACTCACCGGCGTCGATGCAGGCTGCGCGTCGCGCGAACAGCACGAGCTCGGCGCGGCGGCCGACGCCGCGCACGCTGCCCCCGTGCTTGGCCGCGAGCCCCTGCAGCCCGATCAGTGCGCGCCCGAAGAGCGCGCGCTCGTCGGCGCGCTCGATCGAAGCCGCGATCGGCTCGGGCGCGACCGCGAGGTCGCGCGACGCGGGAGCCGGCGTGACGCTGCCCGGCTCGTCGGCGAGCGCCGACGCCGCGAGCGCGCGCACGCGATACGGGAGCGCGCGCAGGAGTCCGAGCCGCCGGCGGGCGGCGTCCGACCAGACCGGCGCCACCGCGAAGGCGGTGCCGTCGAAGCCGGACTCGGCCGCGCGCGCCTGCGCGAGAGCCAGCGCGCCGAAGAGCGCGTCTCCCGCGTCGTGCGGCGAGAACCCGAGCAGCGAGTCGCCCTCCGGCGAGGCGCCGAGCACCGCCGCGGTGGGCGACACGCCGTCCAGCGCGAGTGCCTCGAAGCGCGCGGGCCCCGTGACCCCGCTCTCAGCCAGGCGCGCGAGCCAGTGCTCGGCGTCGAGCGCCGCTCCATTCTCGTTCTCCGATCGCCCCCCTCGGCGTCGGCCGAATCGACGTCTCATGCCATCCCCCTTCTCTGGCGAAGCGCGTCGCGCCGGCTCATGCCTGGCCCTCCGCCGGCACCAGCGCGAGCGTGCCCTCCTCGACGAGCACCGACGTCGCATCGAGCACGATGCGGCGCAGCTCGGAGAGCAGGCGGTCGCTCGCGACGGCCGTTCCCACGCGATCCTTGTGCCTCGCGAAATCGAGCAGCAGTCCTCCGAGGAGCTTGCGGTCTCCGGAGATCCGCTTGACGACGAGGTTCCACTTGTCGAGCGGCACCGCGACCTGGAAGTCGCGGAGCTCCTGCAGATCATCGGGCAGCGCGCTGCGTCGCAGCGACAGCGACACTGCGCCGCGCGTCAGCCCTGCGCGCCAGTAGCGGCCCTCCGCCAGGATCACGTCAGGGCCTCACCACGAGGGGCCGCGCCGCCTCGCGCGCAGGCGGCTCGCGCAGGATCGGAGCGAGCCACGTCTCGACGAACGCGCGCGCAGGCAGCACGCGCGAGTCATCGGACTCGCGCAGCGCCTTCGCGGCCGCCAGACACGCCCGCGCGTCATCCTCGCGGTCGCCCTTCCAGAAGAGGAACGCGACCTCCTCGAGCCGCAGCGCGAGCAGCTCGCCGTTCTCGCCGCCCGCCAGCTCCTTCGCCGCCTCGTCGAGCGCGCGATCCTGCTGGTCGCCACGCGCCGCCTCCGACACCACCAGCACGCCCTCGCGCGACTGCGCGACGCGCAGCGCGAGCTCCTGCAGCGCGCGCGGCTCGGGCGGCCACGGGCCGATCGCGCCCTCGCGCACGAGTTCCGCCACGCGGCGCCCCGCCGCGATCGCCTCGGGCTCCGGCGCAAGCGCGGCGCGGGCCTGTTCGCCCGGCGTCCGAGCGTCCGGCTCGACCTCCGCGACGCGCGAGCGCCACTCCGCGAATCCGCGCGGCAGCGCGCGCGAAGCCGGATGGTGTGCGGCCGCGCGCGCGACCAGCGCGCGCGCCGTCGCGGGCGACACCGCGACGCTCGTCTGTCCCTCGCCGCGCGCCGACTCGCGCAGCCAGCGGCGGATGTCGCGCCGCGCGGCCGAGAGCACCTCGAAGTCGAGCACGCCGCGCGCGTCGTCGATCACGATCTGGAAGAGGCGGACGCCGCCGCCCGGATGCGACGTCGCGAGCGCGACGACGCGCGCGCCGCGCGGGTCGAGCGCCGTGATGCGCGCCTCGTCGATCGCGTCGGAGAGCGAGGGCAAGGTGGCGACGCGCGCGGTCGGCGCGTCGGGCGGCGGCGCGACGCCGCGCGTGCGGAGCCCGTGGACGATGCGGCGCAGGATCTTGCGCGCGGACTTCGGCAACGACCTCTCGTCCAGCGCGAGGAGCGCCGCGCCCGCGCCCTCGGCATCCTGCGCCCAGGAGGCGGCCAGCTCCTCGCCGGCGGCGGGCTCGTTCGCGAGCAACCACGCGAGCACGCGCACGCGAGCGGGCGGGTCGAGACTCTCGGCGAGGCGCGACGGATCGCCGTTGGCCGGACGGATCGCATCGGCGTCGCGGCGCAACGCCTGCGCGGCGCGCTCGAGCGCCTCGGGCAGCCCTCTCTGCGCCCCGCTCATCGCGACTCCGCGATCACCCATCGCAGGTACGCTCGGCTGCCGTCCGTCACGGGCAGTGCCACGACCTCTGGAAGTTCGTAAGGATGGAGGGCACGCACGCGCGCCGCCAGCGCGCCCGCGCGCTCGGCCCGCGTCTTCGCGACCAGCATCACCTCGGACGCCTCCTCCACCGCTCCCTTCCAGCGGTAGATCGAGCGCACGCCCGGCAGCAGGTTGACGCAGGCGGCCAGCCGTTCCTCGACCAGCGCGCGCGCGATCCGCCGCCCGGTCTCCTCGTCCGGCGCCGTCACGAGGAGCGCCACCACGTCCTCCTTCACGACGCCTCCGCCAGGCGCCGCTGCTCGGAGAGCGCGAAGCGGTCCGTCATGCCCGCGATGTAGTCGGCGATCGCGCGCTCGTGACCGTCGGGCTCGAAGCGCTCGCGCACCGTCTGCGGCAGGCGCCCGGCGTCCGCCGCATACGCCTCGAAGAGCTCGCCGATCACGCCCTCGGCCGGCGCATTCATCTCGAGCACGCGCGGGTGGTGATAGAGGCGCTCGGACAGGAAGCGCTTCAGCGCGAGGAAGCGCGCCGCCGTCTCGGGCGAGAAGCCGATCAGTGTCTCGCGGCACTGGCGGACCGCGTCGATGCTGCGCGCGCCGGAGCGCGCGATGCGCTCCGCGCTCGCCTCGGCGAGGTCGCCGACGAGCGCGTTGATCAGCGCGACGATGGTCTGCGCGTGCAGCATGCGCTCGGACGTCGCGCCGACGCGCAACTGCGTCGCCGCGAGCGTGTCGCGCCAGAGCGGCACGGCGTCGAGATCCGATGCGTCGAGCAGGCCCGAGCGCAGGCCGTCGTCGATGTCGT
>Ga0335069_10007884_pt1 | contig 15294 bp, 16 predicted proteins | sample Lox_Sample_11_FD_206714 | JGI IMG/M metagenome (GOLD analysis project Ga0335069, IMG submission 206714) | Soil microbial communities from Loxahatchee National Wildlife Refuge, Florida, United States - Lox_Sample_1.1 | ecosystem: Environmental > Terrestrial > Soil > Wetlands | place: USA... | reverse complement strand
TCATCCCGCCGAAGGCCCCTGTGGCGGAACTGGTAGACGCGCTCGACTCAAAATCGAGTTCCGCAAGGAGTGCTGGTTCGATTCCGGCCAGGGGCACCAACTAGGCTGTTCAGGCCCGTTCCAATACGTCCGCAACCGTTCGCGCAGTGCTCGGAAGCCCTTGAAAAATAGGCCTTTGCGCGTACATCGGTGTTCGTCAACGTTTGTTCTCATCCGATCCCAGCCGCCCGATTTGTCGGTATTTTTGTCGGTATCTAGAGAACAAACGTTCACGGCAACTTTCGCTTCTCCGAACGAAGGGATTTTGAGCAGATGGCCGGCAAGAATGATGGCGTGTGCGCCAACCCCAAGCAGATCAAGACAGACGTCGACTGCCGAGCCGCGCGACCGAAATTCGACAAGGGCACGTGGAGCCCCGCCAAGATATCCGACGTGACGGGCGGCGGTCTCTATCTCTTCGTCACGCCCGACCAGAGCAAGCCCGGCAACGCTGCCTCCAAGCTCTGGCGGATGGACTACCGCTTCCACACCCGTCGGAAAACCTACTCCATCGGCCCTTACGGCAACGGCACGGATGGCACGTTCTCGCTCGCCGACGCGCGGCGCGAGCGTAACAAGGCCAAAGACCTGCTCAAAGAAGGCAAAGACCCGAGCACCGAGAAGCAGCTCGACAAGCACAGGCAGACGGCCGCCCGCTCTTTCGGGCAATGGGCCGACGAGTGGCTCGCGAAGAAGAAAATCGAAAAAGTCAAACGCGGCAGGGTCGTCGCGGTGCGCGACCGCAAGACCATCGAGGTGCTTGAGCTGCGTGTCGGCTACGTCAAAGCTCGCTTCGGCAAGCTATCAAGGCTGGACATCAAGCGTCCGGACGTTCTCGCGTTCATGCGTTCATACGAAACCGAGGGAAAGCTGGAAACGCGCGACCGCGTGCGCAGCATCGGTGAGCAAATCTGCGACTATGCCGATGTCGAAGGCGACGGCTACAATCCATTCCGCAACCTAAGGGGGCAGATGATCGCCAACATTTCCACTCCGCGTCCTGGCGTCACTGAACCGCGCGACGTGACGCGCGTCTTTAAGCTCATCAGCGCACCCTGGACGAGAGCGAGGTTTGGTGACGTTGTGGGGCTTGCCTTGCGCTTCGACGCGCTGACCATTCCCCGCCCCGGCATGGTCAACGAAATGGAGTGGAACGAGGTCGATTGGGATGCCAAACGCTGGACTGTTCCAGCCACCAAAATGAAGACCGGCTGGGACCATGTCGTGCCTCTGTCACGGCAGGCACTCGCGATCCTACGGAGCGTTCAAAAGCTGACCGGCCATCGCCGGTACGCGTTTTCCTGCTCGAAGGATGCGCCGTTATCGAACAACACGCTCAACAAGCGCTTGCGGCTGCTCGGGATTGATACCAAGACCGATCATTGCGCCCACGGGTTCCGAACTACTTTCTCGACCCTGTCTCACCACGAAGAGATCAAGGACGCCAAGGCGTGGGATGGCGATGTCGTCGAGTTGCAGCTTGCGCATCTCGACAATTCGACTGTGGAAGGTCTCTACAAGAGGCACGGACCGCTCGCGCTGATCGGCTCACGCACAAAACTGATGCAGCATTGGGCTGATCGGATCGACCGCTGGCTCGATTCCAAAAAGGTGATGCCGATCAACTGAGGCGCGCAGGCTTGAGTCACCTATCATCAGCCTGGTTTATGTTGCCCAATTCAATCCGTTGTTCGTGCGCCCCTTGCCACCCGCACCCGCCTCCCGCGCAGAGTGTCGGTGGCAGCGACGGTGCCAGGGGCGGAATCGAACCCTCGCCTATCCGACTGAAAATACATCATTTTTTGAATGGCGACGTTCCAGTGTACCTACCAGTGGACCCGGCGCTTCTTCGCGGCCGGGTGCGACTCTGTGCCGGCCATACCCAAGTCGCGTGCGTGGCACGCGCTATACGAAAGAGATCATCAGCGCCGCGTGCTGTGCGCTAAGACAGATTGGTCTTGCAATTAAGGTCCAACCCCTCCGAAGGCAAAGGTCACACGTTCGAATCGTGTCGGGTGCGCCAATAAATTCAATGGCTTGCGCGGACTGTGGCCAACGCGCAAAAATCAAAACTCACCACAGGCTCACCAAGAAAATTCAGGCCTTAACGCATGATCGGCAGTCGTCGCGTATGAGATCGAGACGAGCCAGGTGAAAGACCCGTACGGTTTCACTTATCACCGGCCAAAGCCCGACAGGCTCGGGCTATCGCCAGTTCAGGTCGCAGCGCAGCTCGTTTGATTGTTCGATTTCGGCAGACTGAACAGCCTAATGTTTCGCGTCGATCCAACAGGCCGGCAAAGACACCCACGAATTGATCGCTGATCGCGGCGTCGGCGGCGGTCAGTTTCTCTTGCGTTCGATCATGCTGAACCTCTACGCCGTTTTGGCCGAGAACGAGCGGAGGATGATCTCCGAGCGGACCAAGCAGGCACTGGCATCGGCGAGGGCCAACGGCAAACAGCTCGGCGGCCTGCGAGATCATGGTCGAGAGTTAGTCTAACGGGCCGCAGCCGAGCGAGCTAAGGCGCAGGCGTTTGAGGAGCCAGCCGAGAGCCCGCCACGAGGTCACGCGCATCCTGAACGACCGCGATGTCGCCACACCCACAGGCAAGCCGTGGTCCGCGATGAGCGTTATCTCGCATAGAGCCCGTTTGGAAAATAGTGATTGAGGGTGATCAACACCAGCCGGACGCCGTTCTTCGCAAGACGCTCGTAAGATTGATTTCGTTGGCGTTTCGCAAGCAGCGCCGTTAGGCCGATTACGGCGACGCCCCTTAACTCAATTCCAACAACCACAATCAGCGCGACCGGAGGCGACGCTTTTCCCTTGCGTCCTCCCCGCTCACCCAACGTTTACTCCAAGCTAGGAATTCTCCCTCTCGCCGAAACCGTGCATCACGCGTCAACGACCGTTTCCTCCGCAAACCGATTGCTTAGCGCTGGATCGGTCAACGGCCGCCGAACTGTCTTGGGCCGACTGGAAACAGTGCCGCTCGACAAGTGATGTGGACGACAATCCGGCGCCTCGGCTGCGCTGTCCACTGCAACAATTGAGGGTTTTGAGATGCCGGTTTCACTTCCGCCATTCGTTCAAGAGCGGAAGTATATTAGGCCTCGCACCACTTCGCATTGGGTAGTAGCGCACATGGACCAAGTCCGGTTCCTAACCGACGGGCGGGACCGGCTGGCTGAGGGGAGAATGATCTACCTAGAGCGGACGTGCGCCATTCTCACTCAATCGAGTACAATCTCGAAGCCATCGCAAGCCGCCTCGCATTCTTTGATTATCGCAGCTCGCGCTATCATGTCAGTTGACATGTGGGTGAGCACGACACGTTTTGCTCTAATCAGTGGAAGCTTTTTTCTAAGCGTCGCATAATCAAGGTGAAATCGTATCTTGTGATCGTAGGTATAGCATTCCGCAACCAAAAGGTCAGCTTCGCGCCCGACCTCGATCAGCGCATCGACCCATTCGGTATCGCCGGTATATGCGAGCACCTTGCCATCGCACTCGATCCGTAACGCCAGGGACGGCGTGCCGCTCGGATGATCGACTGTGTAGGCGGTGGCGATTACTGCGGCCATAATCGGAGTCTTCGATTCCGGAACAAACTCGATCAACTCCAGCTCAAACTTTCGCTTGACCTTCGACGACCCCGGAAAGTGCGCTTCCATCAAGGTTTCCAGGCGATCGCGCATTCCTTGAGGCCCTGCAATGGTGAGCGGCCGGATTCGCCGGCTAACGAGTTGGCCGTCAAGGATAAAGGACGGGATGCCGCCAAAGTGATCCGCATGCAAGTGCGACAGGACGATGGCCTCAATCGAGTTCGGATCGACGCCGAACTTGCGTATCGCGATCATTGCAGAGGCGCCGCAATCGACGAGGAAGCTCGCTTGGCCGCGATCGACCAGGAAGCAGGTGTTGAAGCGTCCGCCGGAGCCGAACGCATCGCCCGAGCCGAGAATCTTCAGTCGCATCGCCGGACACCGATCGAGGGCGGGAGAAAACGCCGCGTATCATGTTCCACTTCGAGTGTCCCGCAAAGGCCCCTTTCGCCTTCCGGCCCCATCGAAAGGGTGCAGGAAACATTTCGATATTTAGATTGTCGGACTGCTACTCCGTACACCCGCTAGGCGAAGTTGCAGCGGGTTGACCGGATGCATTTCGCTCGGACGGGATGATCGGCTGACCCCAACTGCGCATCAACGGCATCTTGAGCAAGCCGCCAAACGCTTGCTTTTCCGGCTCGTCAAAGCCATCCAGCCCATAGTGCAGTTTGGCAAAAGCCGGTCCGCGATTATAAGTGCCGCCAAGCCGGTCCCAGATCGAAAGCAGGTTCGAATAATTGCTGTCGGTTTCGGGCTGATAGCGCGAATGATGCATCTTGTGCATGTTCGGTGTGACGAACAAAAGCCGCAGCCACCAATCGAGCCGCTCGGGCAGGCGTATATTGGCGTGCTCCAATTGAGCGTTGAGCGCGGACAACGTCAGGTAGGTTACCAATATCCAGGCCGGCGTTCCAAACACGAACACGCCGGCGATGTGCCAGCCCACCCGCCACAGCGTTTCGCCCGGATGTTCCCGAAACGCCGTCGTGACGTCCACCATGGCGTCGGAGTGATGCATGCGGTGGAAAAGCCACATCCAACCTAACTTGTGCATCGTCACGTGCGCGAAATAGGCAAACAGATCCAGTCCAACGATGCCGAGGAGAAGCTGGCCCAACGGTGATAGCCCGAGCCAGTACGACAGTCCGAACCGCGCATCCGACGCGATTCGAGTCGCGACAGGCGAAATCGGGTGCAGCAATAGGTTCACCGCGAGAAAAATCGCCGTAATTCCAAGGTTCCGGCCCATGTTACGCAGCCGGGCCGCCCTGTTGTAAGCAAACAAGGGAAACTCGATTTCGAACGCGAACACGATTGCGAACGTGATCAGAAGAAACGCAATCCGCGACCCATTAGAGGGTAGCTCGGCGTTCATGATCTCGCTCGAACCCGGTTGCAGCAGGAGTTTCGCAAAATCGAGCATGATCCGCATCTCCTCTTTACAAAACGAATATTCGTTCTTTATAAGGAATGGCAATGGTCGTCAAGCCGAGGATCGTCGCCGGCGGCGGCGCCTGTGTTGACCTCGTGCCACCTTGCCGCTCGATCGCTGCAGTGGGTCAAGGAACTGAGAGGACGGCAATGCCGAAAGTTAAGCCCGAGACGTTGGCGGCGCGGCGCGAGCAGGTGCTGCAGGCTGCCGAGACGTGCTTTGCGCGCCAGGGCTTCCACCAAACCACCATTCAGGACGTCATCAGGGAATCCGGGCTGAGCGCGGGGTGTATCTACAGCTATTTTGACAGCAAGGAGGAGTTGATCCAAGCCATTGGCGAGGATCGTCACACGCGCGACAGCGCGCTATTAGCCGTCAAGGATAAGGAGACTGACCCTCTGGAAAGTTTGCGCACCATCGCGCGCGCTTTTCTGGGTGACCTGCAGAAGGAACAGGGACTTCGAACCCGACGGGTTGCCTTGCAGCTCTGGGCGGAGGCCTTGCGCGACGAGGTTGTCCGCGAGCAGGTCACGAGCGGGATACGTAAGCCGATTGCAATCATTGCGAAGGTGTTGCGGCATGGCCAGCATCTTGGCGTGATCGACCGCACCATCAACCCGCAAACCATCGCAAGGACGATGGTTTCCATGTTCCAGGGAATCGTGCTGCAGCGTCTGTGGGGCGAGCCGTTCTCGACTGCAGAGGCCATGAAGGCATTCGATGCCTTTCTTGCAGGCATCGCGAAGCGCGACGAGGTCCACTCTGCCCGAATCGGTTCTTCGCGATGAACAGCAGCAGCCCGAACCGCAACCGCGCGGGTGAGCCAGAATGAATATTTGCGATCTTCTCGGTGGCATAGGCGCCGGTCTGGCCGGGGGATTCACGTCGGGCCTGCTCGGCGTTAGTCCTGGTGGAGGTTTGGTTGTCTTTTCCGTGCTGCTGCTGGGCGCTGAGCAGCACGTAGCCCAAGGCATTTCGCTTGTTGCCCAGATTCCGCCGACCAGCATGACTGGAATCAAGAGATATTGGGAAGCGGGCAGCCGCAGTCCATTACGTTGGCTCGCTTTCCTGACAGTCGGCTTCCTGGTTGGAGGGGTTGCTGGAGCTTACGGCGCAAGCCGCGCATCAAGCTCCGTGCTGCAATGGACCTACGTAGCCTACTTATTGGGCCTGGATGCGATGCTGTTTGCTCGCGGCGTGCGAACAGCAGCTGACCACAAAGAAGTCAAGGCAACGAGAGATTTGCATTGGGCCGCCCTGCTGACGGTTGGGTCGTTTGCCGGGCTATCCTCTGGCTTTTTGGGAATCGGTGGAGGCCTTGCAACGGTTGTTGGTCTCAGCGCTGCGCTGGGGGTTCCCCAACGTCAGGCGCAAATGATCAGTCTCGCCCTTTCACTTATTCCGACGACCATTCCTTCGGCGTGGATCTATTGGGAGCAAGGTTGGTCGTGGTCGTGGGCTGCACTCGTTGGAGTAATCGTCGGTCTTCTCATCGGTACCGACCTTGGCGCCCGCGTGGCAAACAAAATCGATCGTTCGACGCTCCACGTCGCGATGATCTTCTTCGTTTCGCTGATGGCCGCTTACATGATCTACAAAGCTGCCTCTTGATTCGAGCTTGAGTTGCGCGAGCAGCGGAACGCGGGGCCGGTTAGTAGAGCACGCCCCGCAACTGCCCCAAAAAAGGTCTGCTCGACTTAGCAAATGGGTCGATCGGAGCAATCCTCGTTATCGACGACTAGTTGCGGACGAGATCGCGGCCTTGTTGCTCGAGCCAATCGCAGAACACCGCGATGTGTGGATCGGTCCGTCGCGCTTCCGGTAGATAGGCGAAGTAGCTTCGCGCCGAGAGACTGATGTCCGGAAACGGCGTCATCAATCGGCCGGCCGCGAGATCATCAGCGACCAACGCGGTCGGGCCCATTGCCACACCGAGCGCATCGATCGCTGCCTGTATGGTCAGATAGAAATGATCGAAGGTCAGAGATGCCTCTGGGCGAAGGGCGGGCTCTCCGGCTTCGGTCAGCCAGTCGCGCCACAATCGCGGCATCGAACTGGTATGAAGTAGCGTATGACGAGACAAATCACGGATTTCCCTCAGCGGAATTCGATCCAAGATGGCCGGATTGCACACAGGCAGCCGTCGTTCCCCGAAGAGGAAACGCGAGGTGTAGCCAGGAAAGGTGTCCGGGCCACCTCTGATCACGACGTCGAATGGTTCTGCTAGGGCGTCGATCGTCTCATTCGACGTACTCAAACGTACCTCGATGTCGGGATGCTCCGCACGAAAAGCACCCATGCGCCGCAACAGCCATCTCAGACTGAAGGTCGCGAGCGCGTTCACATGCAACACGATGGATGGCGCGTCGTGCCGTCTGGTTCGATGCTGCTGCACGGCAGCCGAAATGCGGTCGAGCGCCGGTCCGAATTCGGTTAGTAGCGCTGCGCCGGCAGGCGTCAGCACGACCCGTCGGACCGAGCGCCGAAAAAGCGCGGGAGCACCTAACCAGTCTTCCAACAGTCGGATCTGTTGACTGACAGCGCCATGGGTCACGCTGAGCTCAGCGGCTGCCTCCTTCAGACTGCCAAGACGGGCGGCAGCCTCGAAGGCGCGGACAGCATTCAGCGGCGGCAGACTCCGTCGTGGGACAAAAGTGGACATGCTTGAGAATTTCTAACCCATTTTCTGAATATTACTGATTTGCGACAGTCGCAAGTGCCCTTCATAGTTGGCTTTTGGCGGCGCCGGCCCAGCAGACTCCAGGCCCGGTACGCCAAATTTTAGATTTTCTACAATTGTCCAGCGCGCTGCGGATGATCCCATGACCTCCCATGAGAGCCTGATATCCTCCACGATGGCTCCTCCGAACCGGACAGGCGCCGCGCGGACGCTTGCACTGACCGGGCTCAATCACGCTCTGCACGACGGCTTCACCGACACGATCTACGTGCTGCTGCCAATCTGGCAAACCGAATTCGCACTGAGCTACAGCGTACTTGCGATCTTTCGCGGTCTCTATTCCGGCGCCATGGCGTGTCTGCAGATTCCAGCAGGGCATCTGGCGGAGCAGATCGATGCCAAATTCATTCTTTGCTGCGGCACGGCGCTTTCGGCCCTGGGCTATGCTATCGCGGGCATCTCCGGCGGCATTGTCGGATTGAGCTTTGCGCTCACCTTGGCAGGCGCAGGTTCGAGCACCCAACACCCTCTGGCATCCGCCGCCGTTTCACGCGCCTATGGGCGCGCTGCGCGCATGCCACTTGGCGTCTACAATTTTACAGGCGACCTCGGAAAGGCGGCCATCCCGGCGCTCATGTCTCTGCTGCTCGTCAGCCTTGCCTGGCGACACGCCATATTCATTCTTGCGGTCGCCGGCATCGCGGTATCCATCTTAATGGCTGCGTGCATGCCGGCCGTTGGCAAGGGACATATAGCAGATCCGAAGGAACGATCGAGCCAGACGCGTCAAAGTCGGGGCGGGTTTTATTGGCTCCTGGCGATCGGAATGCTCGATAGCGCCGTCAGGATGGGCTTCCTCACCTTTCTGCCCTTTCTACTGATTGGAAAGGGAGCGACGCTTCCCACCAGAGGTTTTGCTCTGGCACTTGTCTTCATCGGTGGGGCCGCTGGTAAGTTCGCTTGCGGTTGGCTTGGCGACAGGATCGGCACCCGGCGCACCGTCCTCTTCACCGAGGTTGCCACTGCCCTTCTGATTCTCGGAGTTTTGGTCCTGCCGCTCGTCCCGGCCATCGTACTTCTGCCGGCGCTGGGGGTGATGCTCAACGGCACGTCATCGGTGCTGTATGGAACGGTTCCCGAACTTACCCCACCCGATCGCACGGAGCGCTCGTTTGCCTTGTTTTATACCGGCACCATCGGTGCAGGCGCCGGGGCCCCGGTTCTCTATGGTTTTCTGGGCGACGCATTCGGACCCGCGACGGCAACGGCCGCGACCGCGATAACGGCGCTCGCGATCTGCCCATTCATGATCGCACTCTCAAGGCATCTAAGCGAGAACTTCGAAGTAGGTGCAGCGTCGCATTCGTCCGGACAGAAAGCATGACGCTGCTGGCCTTCGCTTGTGTCATATGCGCCGCGGTGCTGCACGCGAATTGCAATGCTGTGCTCGGAGGCGGTACTCTTCCGGTTTGTCCATGACGCGTACTTGCCTCCGCGGTGCTCAGCGCCACGGATCGCGCATCCCCGCGCCTGTCGCGGAGGATAGGCTGCCACAGTCTCGAAGCCGATGCTGCCGGAGAGCCGGCACTTCATTCAGTTGGTCCCAGCCCTAACTTATCACCGCCACATGAGGGTTCGCTAAATGGATGCCGTCCCGCAAGCGCCGCTAATTCTGATAACGGGTGGAGGTCGTGGCGTAGGCGCGGCGACTGCGCGGCTTGCTGCCGCACAAGGTTATGATGTGGCAATCAGCTTCGTCTCCAATGAGTCTGCCGCCCTTGCGGTGGCGGCTGATGTAGAGGCTGTTGGGCGCCAAGCTTTGCCCGTGCGCGCAGATAGCGGCGATCCGGCGGAGGTCGCTCAGCTATTCGCCGCGATCGACCAGAAGTTCGGTCGGATCGATGTGCTGGTGAATAACGCCGCGATAATTGCCCAGCAGTCTCGGCTGGAGGATCTCGGATTCGAGCGGATGCAGCGTATCTTCGCGGTCAACTCGATCGGCCCCATCCTATGTTCGCAGCAGGCGGTGAAGCGAATGTCGTATCGTCACAACGGGCGGGGCGGCGTCGTGATCAACATCTCATCGGCATCCGCCCGGCTCGGCAGTCCAAACGAATATGTCGACTACGCTTCGTCGAAGGGTGCCCTCGAGACATTCACGACCGGCTTCGCCAAGGAAGTCGCGCGAGATGGGATACGCGTCGCCTGCATTCGCCCGGGACACATCTACACCGAAATGCATGCCAGCGGCGGAGAGCCGGGACGGGTGGATCGCGTCAAAGACACGATCCCCATGGGAAGAGGCGGTCAACCTGAAGAGGTCGCGCGGGCGATCCTGTGGCTGGCAAGCTCCGAGGCTTCCTTCATCACCGGCACGTTTCTCGATGTCACCGGCGGCAAGTGAGCAACAGGGTGCGGCGCCCTCGGCCGCCTCATGTCTGTCTCGGGCGCAATGGCCTTGTGACAGCATGCCAGTCAACTAGATCATAGGGGCCAGTCCACAAGCAGAGCGGCCTCCCGCAACTCTCACAATCAAAACGTCCGGACAGCCGTTCTTTCCTCGGTTCGCGCGTCGCCTCATAGTGGGTCCCACAGGAGCAGGTAAAACGCACAGTTTTTTGGGCGGGCATCACTCCAGGGGACCTCCTAATTTCCTTTCGAAGTAGGCGTCCAAGGTGTCTGCGAAATCCCGGCTCTGGGGGCCGAGTTTGTCGCGACGATCGTGCAGGATTTGCTGGATATAGAGTAGGCCACTCTTTCTCGCACGCAGCGGAGTGGCCACCCAGTATCGCTCGATGGCTTCTCTAGCCGCGGTCATACCGGTCGGATCACCTGCGGCGATCAGGAGGCGCAGAGTGTTGAAACAGTCATCAATGTGGCTCATCCGAGCAATATGCGCCGTAAGCCGAGGGTCTGCCAGTGAATTGAGGGCATGTGAAGCCAGCTCGTTCTGGCGATCAACAAGCTTGTCGAGAGCGCTGGCATGACTTCTGCTCGTCGCCTATCGCGGCGAAATCTACCGGCCACGTTGGGTTCGGCCGCCAGGGGGAGACGGGACCTCACCTGGACGAGACTGGATTGTCGCGACTGATCTAACTCGGAAGCTGGTAGCGGCAAGTATGCGCGTCCATGGCGCCATGGAATATGATGAATCTTCACGCCCGATTTGGCGTCGTCGGCGCACTAACGCGCCGTACCGGGCTTGGCACCCGGTTGATTCTCAGTTCATATTTTGGGCATGACGAACCTTTACCTTTCCATGCCACTGGTCGAGGTGACCGGCCCAGACGGGCACAGGGAGCTACGGGCAGTTGCGAGTCCGTATGAGGAGGCTGTGGGGATCGTTCAGAAGTTAATACCCGAGGGCTTTACCGTCAGCCCCTCAACTCGCCGGCTGCCGGCTGGCATGAAGATTGAAGGGCTCTCGTGGGGTGAAGCAAGAAGGATTGGAAGTTGATTAACTGGGGTAACGAGGATGGCTAAGTCCTCGAAGTTGGTGGCCGTGAGGCGCGGTCGCGTCCTTTTGGTCCGGCGACGGCGCGACCGGCGCTGGATGTTTCCCGGCGGCCGGAGGCGAACTAGCGAGAGCGACAGGCAATGCCTCCATCGCGAGATCAAGGAGGAACTGCCCAGGCTCAAACTCGGTCGGCTCAAGCTCTGGAAGGAAGTCAACAAGAGAAACCGCCGGTCCGGGCGCAAGATGAGCGACGCGATATTCATCACGAGCAAAGCGTCAGGCGAATTGAAGATCGGTGACAAGCGGGAGATCGACCGGGCGGTGTGGCGCAAGCCCCGAGGCATCAGGCTGACGCCGACCTCGCGATACATACGCGACAAGCTTTTCCCGAAATTGCCCCGTTGAAGAGACCAAATCCGCTTCCCATACTCAGACTATCGAGCGAAAGGAGGAAAATTTGAGCAGCATGATCCTCCTCGATCTTCTGGGCGGCGTAGCGCTGCTGCTGTGGGGACTGCACATGGTCCACAGCGGCATCGTCCGCGCCTTCGGATCCGATCTCAGGCGCCTGCTGGGAACGGCGCTACGCAACCGCTTCCTGGCATTCCTCGCAGGGATGATCGTTACGGCTCTCCTACAGAGCAGCACGGCGACCGGACTGATGACTGCCTCCTTCGTCACGGGCGGCGCGGTCGATCTTGCTCCAGCGCTTGCCATCATGCTGGGGGCGAACGTCGGCACGACGCTGATCGTTCAAGCCCTTTCGTTCAATGTCACGGCCGTCGCGCCGCTATTGTTCCTCGTCGGCGTTATCGCATTCAAGCGTGGTGGCCAGACCCGGACGCGCGATCTCGGCCGCGTCGCGATCGGGGTCGGCCTGATGCTGTTGTCGCTCCACATCCTGCTCGACACGCTAGCACCGGCAGAGAATGCACCGCTGGTTCGGACGCTCCTCGCTGCGATCACCAGTGACTCCTTCCTCTGCGTTTTGATGGCCGCCGTGCTGACCTGGGTCGCCCACTCCAGCGTCACGGTCTTGTTGTTGATCATGTCGCTTGCCTATTCCGGCTTTATCACACCGGTTGCGGCACTCGCCCTCACGCTTGGGGCCAATCTCGGAAGCGCCGTCAATCCGGTGATCGAAGGTAGCAACAGCAGCAATCCGGCCAGCTATCGCTTGCCGGTAGGCAATCTCCTCAATCGCCTGATCGGTTGCGTCGTTGCGCTGCCGTTTCTGCATCCGATCGCCGACGCATTCAGTCGGTTTGAGCCTAACGCGTCGCGCATGACCGCGGACTTTCACACCGCATTCAATCTGGCGCTGGCGATCGTCTTCATCCTTCCGCTCAGCTCGATAGCATCGCTGCTCACGCGATTTCTGCCGGAGCGCGCGAAACCCAACAATCCGGCGACACCGCTTTATCTTGACGATACGGCCCTCGGTACGCCGTCGGTCGCACTCTCCTGCGCCGAACGCGAAGTGCTCCATCTCGGCGACATCGTCGAAACCATGCTGCGTCAGGCTATGACGGCGCTGATGACCGACGATCGCCGCCTTGTCGGCGAGGTCAGCCGGATGGACAACGCCGTCGATAAGCTCGATGAAGCCGTCAAGCTCTATGTGACGCGGCTTACCCGCGAGAGTCTGGACGAGCGGGACGGTCACCGCGCCATGGAGATTATCGCGTTCTCCATCAACCTGGAGCACATCGGCGACATCATCGATAAGAATCTCATGGAGCTCGCCCAGAAGAAGATCAAGCGAAAGCTCGCGTTCTCGAAGCAAGGCGCTACGGAGCTGGAGACCTTCCACCTGGAGGTCATGAGCAACCTCAAGCTTGCGTTCAGCGTCTTCATGTCAGGCGATGTCAAGATCGCCCGCCAGCTGATCGCGGAGAAGGCAACGTTGCGCTCGGCGGAGCTGGCCGCTGCTGAGAGTCATCTGGAACGGCTGCGCGAACGTCGCCCTGAGAGCATCGAATCGAGTTCGCTGCATCTCGACGTGCTGCGCGACCTGAAGCGCATTCATTCACATGTCTGCTCGGTCGCCTATCCGGTGTTGGAGCGCGCAGGTGCTCTGCAGCCAAGCCGTCTACGGCTAATCGAGCCGGATGATGCCCCACCCGACGACAAGGATGCTGCTTCGGCAGGTTAAGGTCAACACGACCCACGCGGCAGACACGACAGTCACTATGATGGAACGCTCACAGCGCCGCGATGAACTGTGATATGTTTGATAATTGCCCCTGAACGTTGGTCTCGTGTCTCATCTTTTCCATCTCGAATCTAATCGTTTGCGATAAGCGGAAGCCATGCCGTTCCGCTGCTTCGCCAGTTGGCTCACGGCGGAAGACGAATGTCGCGACAGTGAAGCCCCAAAGGCGGGATAAACGCGGTTTAAGTGGCACCGCGCTTGAGCACGTGTAAAGCCTGCCAAATGGCCGGAAACTCTGGTTGCCGACCCACTTGGTCAGGATCAGCCACCACAATCAGAACGCTTCGAGTCGCCCTTTGCACGGATTTCGGCAACTTTGGAGCGATTTGATTCACTTGCTCCGCTCTGTTGTCTATCAATCAAGGACTGGTCTCGTCTATCGAGAGATACGAGACTGCAATGGGCCGAGCCGGATCGGCTATTGGGCGTATTGGAGAGAAGACGATGAAAACCCGACGTTGATGAGCTTTCTGGCTTTTCTCAAAGAGCGCTATCCCTCGCCAGCTGTTTGAATAGCGCGGCGCGCTTTTCGGAACGCTTGGTCCGTCGCCACGAACCGCGCCAGCATCGGCGCGATGAGTCTCGATCGATCAGGTATCTCCTGCCCGGCTTCCCGGGCGAGGACCTCGGCGTAAGCAAGTAGATCACGATGTACGCCGATAGGTAGCCCAAAGGTGAGCTTTATCGGCTGATCGTCGGCTATTGCGCCGAGCTTGAGCTTTGCCATAAGCGTCCCCTACCCCCTGTAAGGCTCCAATACGAGATCGCGATTGACGATAGCACGCACCGGAAACCCTGGCCGGATCGTCAGCGTCAGCTGGACGTTGAGATTGCGTTGAACCACCTTCTGTCCGGTCTGGTTCAGGGTATCGCTGGACCCACGACGGAGCGCTGTAATGACATCGCTATTGCTGCCGCTGCCGGTTGTCGATCCGAGTTCGCTGCCAACGCCGAGCAATGTCGATAGAGCCGCCTTGAACAGAGCGGCCCAGTGATTGTCGACCTCGAGACCGGAATAGCCTGATGTGTCGGGGCCGGGCTGACGCTCCAAGACGATCGAGCGACCGTTCGGCATAATCACGCGCGTCCAGACCAGCAGCACTCGTGATTGGCCGAATGCCACTTGGCTATCATAAACCCCTATCAGCCGCGCTCCCTGCGGATCCTGCGGCGCCGGTATGTCGGCGATCGGCGCCCACAGGAAGGGGAAGCCTCACCGCATGCATTGCTCGGCATTCCGGGAGAGCGGCGTCTGCAGCAACGGCCGCAAGGTTTCGCGCCCGGCGATCGAGACCCTGGTGTTTGAAGACTTGCGCGAGGAGCTCGCCAATCCCGAGGCAATCGCCGAATATGTCCGCACCTACAACGCCGAGCGTCGGCGCGTGGCCAAGGAGAGTGGCGACCGCGAGAAGCATCTGCAGCGCCGCAACGGTGAACTCGACCGCGAAATCGATCGCCTGATCACGAACATTGCGAAGGGCGCGGATTTCGACACCTACAACCCGAAGGTCAAATGAGCTCGCGACCGAACGGAAACGCGTCAAGGCCGAGCTCGCACAGATCGCGGCCGCATCCGAGATCGTCACCGTCCACCCTGCGGCGATCGAGCGTTATTTCGCCGACATCAAGCGCCTGGCGGAGATCGCTGCAGAGGCCGCAGAACTCGACGAGCCCGTGCTCGTGGCAACGCTGCGCCAGCTGGTCCAAGAAGTCATCGTTCACGCGCACCTCCGGGGACCGACGAGCTCGCAATCGAGATCAAGGCGTCCCTGTCGGAATTGAGGTCGCCGGGACCGTTGCTGAAACGTTCAAGGCGGGGGGGACAGATGGTAGCGAGGGGACGATTCATCTGGTTCCCA
>Ga0335069_10007882_pt1 | contig 15297 bp, 9 predicted proteins | sample Lox_Sample_11_FD_206714 | JGI IMG/M metagenome (GOLD analysis project Ga0335069, IMG submission 206714) | Soil microbial communities from Loxahatchee National Wildlife Refuge, Florida, United States - Lox_Sample_1.1 | ecosystem: Environmental > Terrestrial > Soil > Wetlands | place: USA: Florida... | reverse complement strand
CGGTCGGCACCTGCAAGAGCCGGTTGTAGCCGAAGCCGCCACCGAGACCGGTGACGAACGCGAACGGCGGTCCACCGAGCGCCTGCGAGTAGGCGACGAACATGAACAGCGACGTATACGCGCCGAGCGCATCGCTCGGCCGCCCGTACGCGGCGAGAATGCCAAAGCCGACGTCCGGCAGCGTCACCGATAGCGTGCCGTCGTACTCGATCGGCGGACCCGGATTCTTGCGCAGACCGCCCGAAATGCCGATGGAGTCGGCATTGAATCCGACCGACAACCCTTGGAGGTCGAGCGTCCAATGCGCCGGCGTGAGCACCGAATCGAACGGGATGCGCACAGCCAAATCGTCGACCGCGACATCGAGGCCATTGATCGCGAGATTGCCATCGACGCCGATCTCGACGGCCGTCGTGTCGTCGAGCGCCAACTCGAGTTGATCGATGTAGAGCGGGCCGAGGCTCGCGTGCACCGGAATCGTCACCGGCTGCGTTTGGCCGGCGAGCGTGATCGCGAACACGCCGTCGAGATACGATGCGATGACGTCGACGGACGGATTCGCGGCCTGGCTGTCTCCAGACGTGGGCTGGCTCCCGCTGCTCAAGAGACTGGCCGCAACCGGGTTCGACGAAGTGCCCTGATCGAGCGCCGCAAGCGGTAGCCCGAGTTGGTCGATCTCGATGCCACCACCCAGGTCGGAGACCGACAACGCCGGCGTGAGCACGATGTTGAACGTGAGATAGCCATCTGCCGACCCGATCCGGAATCCACTGACGTCGAGGATGGGCGTGCCATCGGCGTTGGCGGCGCCGATACCCAAGCCCCGCACTTCGAGGGCGGGTGCGAACGTGATGCCGCTTCCGCTCGTGGAGAAGAGGTTGAGCGTGATGCCGGCTTTCGCGCCGAGCCAGGTCGCCGGCTCGCCGAACAGCAACGAGAAGACCGGCGAACCGTCGGGGTTGAGCGGCACACTACCGAGGAGCCGCAGCCCCAGCTGTCCGTCCGCGCTCACGAAGCTCAGCGCGAGCGGTGGATCGGCGGCGAGCGAGACCGACACCGCGCCAAGCCCTCGCAGCACATTGCCGGTTATCGTGTTCAATACGACCGGCGTCACGAGCCGGTAGGATGGCGGCGGTCCGGCCGTTCCGGCAATGAGGCCAGCGGAGGTCAACAATTCCGCCGTGCTTGGTCCTCCGCTCCACAGCGGAGTCGCGAGCGCCGTGCCGACGGCGCCGAGCAGTGTGTCGGCGGCCAGCGGGATCACCCAATCCGTCAGGACTTGCATCGCCGCGTCGCTCGCCATCACGATGGGACCTGGCGGAGCGAGCGGGATGGCAAGTGTCGTCGCGGTACCGGCACCCAGAGGAACGAACACGACCGAGACGCCGGTTCCGCCGAGTGTCAACTCAAGCTCTGGCGTAGCCGGGACACCGAGACTGCTCGAGAGATCGACACCGACCGTGATGTTCGCGGCGAGAGTACCGCTCGCGAGTCCCGTACGAATACTCGTCGTGACCGGAGCACCGCTCAGCGCTACGGAGTCAGCGGTCAGCACCACGGTGGGCCCGCTCCCGTCCCAACCGGCCGCGAGAGACAGTGCGCCCGTCGCCAACCCTGATGGCAATGGGTAGGTCCACACGATCGTGCTGGCCACGGCAGCGAACGAGCCGGGCAGCGCTCCCGCCAATGGAGAGCTGGGGTCGTTGAAGTAACGCGCGGCGGCCGTCACGAACTGGGCGCGCGTTGCTGAAGAGATCGATGCGAACCAACTGCCATCGATCATCGCCGCGAGCTGCGCCGCGTGCGCCGAGAAGCCACCCGCCGCATCGTACAGACCGAGGGCGTTCGCGACGTCCAGCGCCAATCCGACGATCGCCGGCGGTGGCGCGACGGCCGCAAGCAACGCATCGAGCGCGCTTGGCAGCAACTTTTTCGCGGCCCCCGCGAGCGCGGCGGCGCCATCGAACGTCGGCAGCAGATGAATAGTCGTCGGGCTTGCGCCACCGGTCGTCACGGCAAGCGAGAAGCCGCCGGTCCCAACGCCGAGCGTGAGGCCGGATCCGGATGCTGGCGGCTGCACGGTGATCGTCCCGCTTGGCGTGCAGTGTCGGTTGCGGTCGACCGAGAAACCGGCCGAGAGAGAGACCATACCGCCGAGCGGTTGGGTAGTAGCGAGCGCGATCGCCGTCGGGTTCGCACCGGTCGCGGTCAGTGTAATGTCGCCGGGGAGCGTCCCGAACGACTGGAACAACGCGGTGAGCTTCGCGGGGTCGAGCGCCGTGCCATCGCCGAGCGCGTCCGGGCCAACGAACCACTGTCCTGGATGTTCGAGGAGCGAAAGGACGCCCGATACGGCGAATGCCGGCCCCAGTGCCGATTGCAGCAGCGCCGACGCCACCGTGTCGATGATGAGACGCGGCACCGCCGCCGTGAATGCCGTCTTTGCGGCCGCCGCGCTCGGCGGCGGATACAGCGACAGCGCCGGGATCGCCGGCGGGAGCGACAGCGACAGCGAGCCCCCGCCGAGAGTCAGCGTCGCCGGCCCCACGCCGAGCGAACCGGTGATGACGGGCGTCATCGTCGTGAGCGGCAGCGTCGCCGAGAAGCCGAGACTCACGCCGTCCGTGATCAGCAGGCCGCCGCTCGCGTCGACCGTGTGCAGCGCGATCGACGGCGGATCAAGCGTGACGACGGCGGAGATCGGGAGCGACGACAGCGCGAGTTGGTACGAGGACCGATCGATCGCCGAGAACCCGGGGATGCCGGACGCTGAGAATGCAGCGATGAGCCGCGGCGCGAGCAAGCCGAGTGGATCGGCCGAGAGCGCCGTGATCGCATCGGCGGAGATGCCGACGGTGCCCGACGCATCCGTGGTGAGGATTCCCAGCGCTCTGAGCGCTCCGAGCAGTCCACCGAGGGAAGAAGCCGGATCGGGCGCGGGCGCCGTGATCGACTGAAACACCGCTCCCAGTCCCGCCTCGAGCAGCGGTTGGCCCCACGTGACGAGATCCGTCGTGATGCCGTGATGCGCCACTTCGTGCAAGCGGGCGACCGGAGTCGCGACGAGCCCTCCGCCCGTCGTCGCGCGCGTGAGCGAGACGCCGAGTTGCGCGCTCCGCACGCGGACATCGCTCACCGGCTGACCACTGCCACCGTACGACAGCGGTCCGCCCGAGAGCCAACCGCCAGGTCGCGCGAGCGAGATCTCCGTGGTGAGCGCTTGCGCGGGCCGGGGAGGCTCCGTGACGCCCGTCGCCAGTGGCAGCCGCCCGAGATCGAGTCGTACGTCCGCGCCCACCGATATGGCGCCGTCGGTGCCGAGCGGCAGGGCGATGCGCAGTCCGTAACCCAGGTGCGTCGGAGTCTTCCGCGTGACCGCGTTGATCGCCGTCCCAAGCGCGGTAGCAAAGGCGTCGAGCAGATTGATACCATTCGTGCCACCGAGCGGACCGCCGAGTGCAAGCGCGGGGACGCCTCCCGTGTCGGTCGATCCATCGCCCACGAAATCCGCGATCGGATACGGCCACGAAGTCGGAAGCGCGCCGGCCGCGCCGGGCAGATAGCCGTCTAGCGCAGCTTGGAGGTGCGTCAGTGCATCGGCGACTGGCCCCGCGGCGACACCGGCTGGGAGCAGATGCGTATAGACGCGAAGCGGATCACCGTACGTCGCATCGGTCAGTGGCTCGATCGGCGCACCGGTGTGCGGCGTTCCTAGCGTGACGAGACCCTTGACGATGGCCGCGTTGCCGGCCGCGTACGCGCGCGCGGCGATGCCCGCAGTCGAGTGCGCGACGAGAAGAATCGCGGCGCCGGGCTTGAGCTCGAGGATGCGCGCCACGACCAGACCGATCTGAGCCGCGAGTCCGGCGACGTCGTTGGTCCCGTCATCCTGCAGGTCGGCCGAATAGAAATCGGTGACGGCCGTGACCGGGCGCAGGTCGATCGCGGCCGGCTCGACCCCACTCATGCGGAGGTTGAATGTCGCCGCCGCATTCGTCGTACCCGGATGGGCCAACTCGGCTTGCGCAAGCAGTGTGTTCCAGGTTGTGTGGTCAGAGAAAGCTGGCCCGAGGAGCAGCACGGCTCGCGTCGTACCGAACGCCGCCCAACCATCGACCGCAGCCAGGATCTGTGTGCACGCCGACGGATCAGCGGGCTGTCGGCTGTGCGCGGCGCCGATCGGCGTACCCGCGGTCCAAGTGCCGCCGGTCGGAATCTGCGAGGCCACCGGAACGACGCCGTCCGTTGCCGCCAGGAAATCGGAGAGCAGTTGGAGTCCGGTCCCAAACCCGTCGACGTCGACGCCGTCCGGAATCGACGGCACATACAACGACGCATCGGCGATCGCGACAGCCAACGTCCAAAAGTTGTCGATCGCCTCCATGTCCGACGCGACATTCGCCGGTACGCCCGGCGGTCCGTCCGGATCGAGCCACAGCGTGACCGCCGCGGGCGAGTCGTCTGCCCCCAAAGGCAACCGCCATGGATCATCGTAAGTGCCCGACCCTACGAGCAACGATGGCGCCGGTGTTGGGAAGGGACCGGCGAGCGCGGTCGAGAGCAACGCGCAGAGCCAGTTGACGATCGGTGTAATGAAGTCGGTGCCATCGGCGGAGAGACCGACGGCAACCTTCGACACCCACGCGCGCAGTGCGCCGAGTGGATCGGAGAAGAGTCCACTTGCGGCGGGCGAGTCACTAACTAGGCCGTCGATGCCCGCGCAACCGAGCGCCGCCGCCAGGCCCACGCCAGTCGGACCGAGCCGGGCGCGCAACGCTTGGACCAAGAGCGCTTGCACGAGCTGTTCGAGTACCCCGACGCCGATCCCGAGCGCGGCAGTGGGGTTTGTGACGTCGAAGCCGGCAGCGAACGGGTATGTGATGGTCGGGATGGCGATCGTGCCGGTCGGCGTCATGACGCTGAGACCGGATATCGTCGCCGACACGCTCGCTGGCTGACCAAACGCGACCCGCCCGTTCGCCGCGACCGAAGTCGCGGCCAATGCGACGCCATTGATCGGTTTCATCGCGAGCGGCGCGAACGTGACGGATGCATCGCATGCGCCGATGACTGACAACGTCGTCGTCCCATCGCCCGCGAGATCGGCGCTCAGAAGGTCTAGTGCCAGCGCGGCGGTGAACGGCGCGTTGGTGGCTGCGAGTCGCAGACCTACCCGCAATTGTTGCGGATCCGCGGCGTGGCCGGAGGTTTGGGCGTTCCACGCAACGAGTTGCAGTGCCGCGGGTGCGGCTTGAACGATCGTGGCGCTCCACGGATCAACCGCCGTGCCGGTTCCGGTCGACGGGCCCCCGAGGCCGATGAGCCCGACGATCTCGTCGAAGTAGGCCTTCCACGAATGCGTCGCGCTCACGAGCGCCGCGCGGTGGAGGGCGGCGATCGTCCGTGTCGGGTGTGTCAGGAGTTGCGTGATGTCGGCGAGCGGGGCGGAGCTGTCGCTCGCCGGCTCGACGAGTCCCGCAAGCGCCGCCATATGCTGTCCAGTTGACGAGCCGGCGAGCGCGGCTTTGATCGCCGCAGCCAGCGCATCGCTCGCGGCTTGCCCGGCGACGGTGAGCGCATTGCCGAGATCGACGAGCGGGAACGTACCGATACCCGCGATCGCGACATTGCGCAGCTCGATGAGCGGCGCCAGCGAAGTCCCGTTCCAGGCAAGACCGGCGCGAACGCTGTCGACCGAGAAGGTCGCGCCGGGGCCGGCGGCAATGAGCGGCTGCGACTGATCGGCCGGCGCGCTGACCGTGATGCCCGCGCTCGAAAACGCGCTCGGGCCCGACGTGCCGGCGAGCGGAATGCTGAGCAGGGCGGCGGCAATGTCGACTCGCACCGCTGCGGCCCCAGTCGGCACGAGTCCGACCGCGAGCCCGATCTCGAGAAGCGGCGTCACCGTATCGGTGCCGGTCGCCGTCGCGAGCGTCAGAGCAACCGCGGACGTAGCATTCGGCGCGAAGAGCGGCACGCTCCAGCTCGGTGCGCCGCCCGAGGTCGTCGTCACTGCCGGTGAAGCGACACCGAGCAAACCGGCCAGATGCCCGAGCCATCCTCCGATCGCCACAGGTGACCCTGTCGTCATCGCGCGGAGCCATGTCGCCAAAGCGCGCGAGTCGGACGCGATCGTCGCGAAGGGGAATGGCGGAGTGACCCCATCGAGTCCGAGCAGCGGAACGAGATGCGCGATCGGACCGGGCGCGGCGTGCAATTGCTCCCGGAGGAAGCCGAGGAGCAGCCGCGTGCTCTCCGCCCCGAGATCGGCGGGATCGAATATCGCATCGGCTGCGCCGGAGCCATCGACGTCGAGGCCGCGAAGCGTCACGACCGCGCTCGTCAGCGTAACCGAGATCTCGATGGCGGCGAGCGCGATGCTGTGCGCGGGCCTCGTCCAACCGAGGGGTACGGCAACCGATACGGTGAACGGCGCGGTATCCGAGCCGGCCACGACCGTGACGTTCGGTCCGGTTATCCCGCAGAGCGGCAGGTCGACGAGGAGGGATGCGGCGGCGCCCGTATAGCTCGCGCCGACACCGATCAACGTCATTGGTCCCGACGTATCGACGGTCAGAAAGAGATTGCCGTCCGCTCGATCACCGAGCAGCGGATGCCACTTGGCCGTCGCCGCCGTTTCCGGCACGGAGGCGGGCGGCGCGATCTGATCGAGCAGATCGAACAGGGCCGCGCGCTGGTTCGCTCGGGAGAGGATGCCACGCAGGCGCGACAGCGGATCGCTGAACCACGTCGTGTCGATCGTCTCGCCGAGCGCCAATCCTAGCGCCTGAGCGATCGCGAGCAGCTCGGTGGTGAGCATCAGGACACGGCCAGCGGCGGTCCTGCGGTCAACGTCAGCTGATTGCTCGCAATCGTGAGGCCGCGGGCCGCGACGCCGCGTTCCGTGGCGTGGTCGGTCGCGAGCGCAAGCAGGGCGCTCCACGTGGCGTCGCGGACAATGGCGCCCCAGCGCGAGACCAGGACTCCATTGCCGCGCGGCAGTTGATCGGTAGCGGCCACGAGGCCGGCGGCGTCCGAAGTTTGGATTGCGAACACGACGACGAGTGGAGTGCGGCCAGTCTGGTCCGTCTCCACATCAATCGAAACCAGCACACTCGACCCGACGATCTCGGTCGCGATCGAGTCGAGGTGGACGAGCAACTCGTCCGGTCCATCGACCCAGACAAGGCTCTCCGGTGGTTGCGTCGCCGAGGGGGCGGCGCTCGTGGGCACGCCAACTAGTCGTGGCCGCAACAGCGCAGCCAGCGCCGTACCGTCGATCTTGTCAGGCACCCCCGGCGCTTGCACGAGGGACTCCCTAAACGGTTTTCGCGCTGTATATCCCGGTCCGGGAGGCCGGTCAAGGCGGTCAGCCTGTGGCGAGTGTATCGGTTGCGTTCGGGAGTTCCTTCAGGCGTACGCACTGCTGCACCGCGGCGATGGCGGGCGCACCGACCCCAGTGGCGGCACGGAAGATGACCCCCTGCCGCGGCGTCGAACACGCCGTCGATGACGACACAGTGGAAGTGCAGTTGAGCATTGAGTCTGGAGCCGAAGCGGTGGATGAAGGCGACCGCGCCGAGCCGGGCCGCGTCGCCAGAACCAGAGCTGTCGCGTTCTCCGGGCCGGCACGTGCCCTCCATGCTTGCCCCTTCGTCGAGCGTGGAGGCTCAAGCGTGGCGGCACGCGGTGCGGGCCGCTATTGGCCGCTGGGATTAGGTCGTGGGGCTGAGGTACGTTCGCTACGTACCCCGCGGCGGCGTGGGATCGCCAACTGCCGGTCGCCTCGTCAATGCCCGGTTACTCGAAAATTCCACGGTGGTAGCGACCGGCAGGTGTTGGCCGTTAGCGCCGTCATCGAAGATTTGGGGCCGCCGGAGCTCTCGGGCAAGTGAGACTTACTGCCGCCGCGGCGTCCGCCGCCCTCGAATCTTCTCGATCAGTCGGCCGTGTTGTCGGATCGTTTCGTGTAGTTCTTCGTACTCGCCCCGCTCAATCAGATGGGCCAGAACCTTCAACACGCCCCTTGCGCCGCTGTAAAAGGCGAGCTGCGTGATCGCCAAGTCGCGCTTACCGCCGGTGCCAGCCACAAGCGAAGTTCGCTTGTAGATCTTCCAAAGACTTCGAAGCGAAAGCTTGGTGACCATGGAAATCGATCTTAGTCTCCGGGTTTGCCCGACGCACTTATCCAGTGGTTCTGAGATTGGAGCACTGGATTCACATCGGCGAGCGCGGTTCGCTAGGCTTCGGCGCGATGGGAAGAACAACCGGACAATGGCGCTGCCGTATCTGCGGTTTTGATCGCTGGCATATCGTGACCGTGAAACGCAGGAACGGCGCCCTTTACACCACATCCTTCTACGCCTGCTCGCAGTGCTCCTTGATGTTTCTTAACCCGGAGCAATTCAACGCCTTCGGCGATGTGGCACCGAATGTCGAGATGCCGACGGTGATTGCGCTCCCGGCTCGACGGAAGTAGGCGACCCTCGCGATCACGGACCACCGCCTTGGCTTTTGTTGGATGGCCGCCCTTCGACCCGTACCGCCGTGGCACAGCAATCCGTTAACTGCGCTGGCCACCGGGCCGGAGTTTCTGCGCAAAGACGACAGATACTCGGATGGCCTCAAGTGGGCCCGTGTTGCAGAATCCTTCCCATGTGCGGCGCGAAGTCATCATCTGCCGGCTGACCGCTGGGCACGTTCGGAGCGCATCTGCCACGACAGCTCGTCAGGCTCCCCGCCAGCGCGGCGCCGCTCCTCGACCTCGTGAGCTATGCGCGGCCGGGACCTGGACGACGGGACCGGATCTCTGCGGCCGAGCGCGAGCACATCGCTCGCACGGTCCGACGCACTCCCGAGGTGATGGTCAAAGTCCTGAGCAAAGGCGGCCAGGACCTGCGTGCCATCCGCCGTCACATCGACTACCTGCGCTTCCGCGACGATGGCGAGCTGGCGATCGAAACCGACCAAGGTGAGCAGGTTGCCGGCGATGGCGCAGCGAGGGCGCTGCTCGAGGACTGGGACCTGGATCTCGAGGAGCATCGACGACGGGCGGACCTTGAGTCCCGCCCGGGCCGATCGGCGAAGCTCGTGCATAAACTCATGTTCTCGATGCCTGCCGGGACGCCGCCGGAGCAGGTGCTGACCGCGGTCCAGAACTTCGCCCGGGAGGAATTTGCCCTGAAACACCGGTATGCCATGGTCCTGCATTTATGTGGAGCTGGCGTTTATGTGGAGCGACCGCCGCAGCCAGGCTCGGGAGGCAATCAGCAGGGTAGTCACTCCACATAACTGTCACAGCCGTCGGAGCCACCGGGTCAGTTCCGTGCCGTGCCATCGAATGCGACCGGCCAGCGGCGGCCCGAGAAAGTCCGGGAAGACTTGGGAGAGCGCCTGGCGCTTGAGATCAAGATCGGCGCGCGCATAGCGCATCGTCGTCGTGATGCTGGCATGGCCGAGGATCTGACTGATGGTTCCGAAATCGATGCCGTCCTTGAGCATGTGTACAGCGGTGGCATGCCGCAGGGCGTGCGGGTGAATGCGCCGCCCTGTTGTGGCAGATCGATAGTTCGGTAGATGCTTGCGCAGCAGGTAGCGCACGCCGAACCGCGTCAGCGGTCTGCCGTTGCGGTTGCGGAATAGCGGCGCTGCTGCCAGATCAGGTCCATCTGGAGGCTGTGCGCGGATGAGATCCCGCAGCAGGTTGGCAGTTTGTGGCCACAATGGACACAGGCGGATCCTCTCGCCCTTCCCATGCAGGCGAACCTGCTCGGGCGGGTCCAACCGCAAGTCTCGGATGCGAAGGTTGAGGACTTCCTGGACGCGCGCGCCGGTATTGCACATGAGGGCAAAGAGCACGTAATCGCGCTGACCCGCTGGCGTGCGTCGATCGATGTGCTCCAGGAGTGCGCGGATGTCGCAGCTCTCGGGGTACTCGATCGGCACTTGCTTGGCTCCGCGCTTGAATGGGATGTTCAAAATGCTCTGTACCATGCCAAGCTGCTCGGGAAGCTTAGCTCCGATATGCCTTGCGAAGGTGTGTAACGCTGCGAGACGAGCGTTGCGGGTGGCGATCCCGTTGTGGCGTTCGGCTTCAAGGTGTTCCAGGAAGCGCTCGATACGCTCAACAGTGAGATCGGCTACGCGCATCGACTCGAGCCGGCGCCCGGCATCGTGCGAGGCGAACTGTAACCACAAGACAATCGCGTCGCGATAGCTGCGCAGAGTGTGGCTACTCATGCCTCGCTGTGACGGCAAGTAATCTTCGAAGAACGAGACGATGAGGCGGCCGAGTTGCGGGGAGCTGAGAGGCCTCATGACTGCTCTCCGAGAATCTTGTTGCCGAACCCTGTTCTGAAACGCACCATCGCAAGGCTTGCAACAGCAGGCACGAGCGTGAGGTAGTGCATGGTCGATGCGATGGAGACGTGTCCCATATACATCGCAAGCTTTGGCAGCCAGCTCTGCGGGTCGCCCTGAGTGCGGTACGATCGGATGAGGCTTTGGACAGCGAATGAGTGTCGAAGATCGTGGACGCGCGGCACGCGCCCTTCGTGGTCACGAACATCTGCAGCCTTGAATAGCCGATCGATGAGGCGATGCAGTCCCGAGGCGCTGTAGGGGCGGATGCTCCCGCCATAGCGGTTGAAAAGGAACGGTCCCTGCTCAGGCGAGTCTGGTGCGAACAGCGCGCGCTGCTTGAGATAGCTGCGCACCTGCATCTGCGCAGTCTCGGACAGCGGTACGAGCCGGGACTTATGGAACTTCGCCTCCACTATGCGGACGACTGAGCCGGCGTTCTCGAGGTCTTCGACCGTTAATCGCAGAAGTTCTCCGGAGCGCAGGCCGCTCGTGTACAGGATCACCGTCGCGATCCGTCCCACCGCGGCATGCAACGGAGAGTTATCTCTCCCTCGCAGCCTATCGGCCGCTGCCAGCATGCGCGCAATCTGCTCGGGTTCCACGATCACCGGGCGCGTGTAAGGTCGTCGCCGGGCGACGCTGTCGGCGCTCGGAACGAAGAACTGCGGCTGCCAGCGCGTTCGATAGAGGCAGAAGCGACGCACGGCCTGCTCTTCTTTGCGACGGCTGTTCGTATGCAGCATCTGGCGGCTGCGGCGCCAGCTCTCGTACAGCTGAGCGTTCAGGTCCGGGGCGCCCTGCTGTGCGAGATGGCGTCCCAGCTGCCTGAGAATGCGCTCCGCCCCCTCGTACCCTAGGCCGAGGGCTCGGCTGTAGCCGAGGTAGGCATCCACCTGTAGAGCAAAGGCCGGTGGTCCAGCCTGCAAGGGACTCACGCGACACCCCCGATCGGTTCTGCGTGGCCTGGGACCGGCAGCGCGACCTCACGCAGGGCATCGGCTTGCAGGCGCAGATAGATGCTGGTGCTGACCAAGTTCCGGTGTCCCATGAGATCGCCGATCGCCTTCATCCCGACGCCTCGTTGAAACAGTCGGTGCGCGAACGCGTGGCGCAGGCAGTGCGCTGAGTACTGCGAGATCGGCGGTCCACTGCGATCAGCGCGCGTGCGAAACACTTGGCTCACCGCGGACTTGCTCATCGGGCCCAGCGGTGCTGCGGCTCTGAGGAAGAGCCAGGGAAGCTCGCTCCGGGGTCGGGCTGTGTGGAGATACTCGTCGAGGACAGCGAGCGTCTGATCGTGCAAAGGAACGACCAGGGTGGAGTAGGTCTTCGACTGCCAAACGGTGAGCGTGTGCCCCTTCCGGTTGATAGAACTGAGGGTCAGCCGCGCTACCTCCCCGGTGCGCAAGCCGTAGCAGGCCAGCAGATGTAGGATCGCATGATCGCGGCGACCGGTCCGGTCGGTGCGATCGACTGACTGCAGCAGGCGCTCTACAAGAGGCCACGGCATGGCTCGCGGCGGCAGATCGCGCCGAAAGCCTCGCGGGATGTCAATGAGGTCGAGCCGTTCCGGCAATAGACCCCGGTGATAGCAATCCACCAGAAACGCTCTGATGCACCTCACTGCAGCCAGCAACGTTGTGCGCGCGAGCTCACGACCGCGTGACTGAACGTAGGACTCAAGGGATCTCGGCGTCAGCTGTCTCAGTGGTTGACCTGGCTGAAGCATCTGCTGCAGAAAGTGCGAGACCGAGTGGCGATACTCGGTCACGGTACCCGGCGCGAGCCCACGTTGGCGCACCAACCGGCCGCAGAAGTCCTCGACCAATGACGCCAGCGGGTCCCGTGCTGGCGGCGGATCGATCAGTCGGCCGCTGGAGCGCAGGTAACCAGCGTATGTCGATGCGGTGTGGCAGCGCGTCCAGTGTCGGCGAGCGAGCTGTGCGAATGCACCTCCAAGTACGTCGGCTCGCAGCGCGATACCCGGCGCTGCTCCGATAGCGTGCAGGACCTGCTGAACACGAAACAGATGCCTGCGGGCGGTCTTGTTCGGATAGCTGGTGGCAAGGAGCCACGCCGCGAACCGCTCGAGATCCTCTGCATACCGGTCCTGCTCATACCGCAAATGAACTCGGACGAAGACCTGCTTGAGTGCTGACATCGGAATCTCCGGTTGATGGCCATTACCGGAGATACCCTACGGCTGCGACGAATCAGTTATGTGGAGTACGAGCCCGGCAGGAGCCCTGCCGTACCGTTCCTACTTCGGTCGCTCCACATAAACGCCAGCTCCACATAAATGCAGTTATGTAGAGCACCACATAACTTCACACCGACGAGCCCCATCCGCACGTGCACCTGGTGCTGAAAGCGGTCAGCGAGCAGGGCGAGCGGCTTCACATCCGCAAGGCGACGCTACGATCGTGGAGGCAGGAGTTCGCACGCCATCTGCGGGGCCTCGGTGTCGCGGCCAACGCCACCGAGCGTGCGGTGCGCGGCAACACCCACTCGCCGAAGCTCGACGGCATCTATCGCGCCGAGCAGCGTGGCGAGTCTCACCGCACGCGTGCCCGGGTGCATGCGGTCGCCGGAGAGCTCCGCAACGGAGGTCTTCTGACGGAGTCGGGCAAAGCCCGACTGGTTCAGACACGCGAAGCGGTGCGACGAGGTTGGGAGGCGGTGAGCGAGCTCCTGATGGCAGAAGGACGACCCGAACTGGCGGCGGAGGTGACACGCTTCGCGGCGCAGATGCCACCGCCCCGGACTGATCAGGAGCAGATCGCTGATGCGCTGCGCAAGCACCTTCGCGAGGCCCGGGCTCGTACCCAAGAACGAACGCGATGAAGGTTGGCTGCCGCCAGAAAGAGGAAGCGAAGGAGGGCGGGCTTGCCTGGACTGGCTGACCGTAGCACGCCGGTCGGCGGGGTCAAGGCGCTGCGTGGCTTGCGCCCGCGGCGGGCGCTGCGCTACTCGCCGGAGTCGCCTGCGGCGAGCCTGTGACCCCGCCGCTGCGGCGTGCCCTTGGCCCATCCAGGGCAATCCCGCCCCCGGATCAAGGAGCGCGACCATGTCGCACGCGAATGCACTTTTCACCCTCAACGGTTCCGGCGAGCCCGTGCCGGCTTCCCCCGACGACATCATCGCCGCTGCGCGAGAGCACCTGTCACGCCGCCTCCGGCGCGGCACGTCTCTCAGCTCCCCCCAGGCGGTGCGCGATTTCCTGGCGGTCAAGCTGGGCGCGCGGGAGTTCGAATCGTTCTGCTGTCTGTTTCTCGATAACCGGCATCGGCTCATCGAGTTCGTGGAGCTCTTTCGCGGCACGATCGACAGCGCCGCCGTCTATCCGCGCGAGGTGGTGAAGGAGGCCCTCAAGCGAAACGCAGCCGCTCTGGTCCTGGCGCATCAGCATCCGAGCGGCGTGGCCGAGGTGTCGGCCGCTGACCAGTTGATTACCCGCAAGCTCATCAGTGCCCTCGAGACGGTCGGGATCCGGGTTCTGGACCATCTCATCGTCGCCGGCGGCGACGTCGTCAGCTTCGCCGAAGGCGGGCTGCTGTAGCCCCTCGCCGGGGGAGAGGGCTGGCCGTCGGCCCTCTCAATTTTTCGCACGCGTCTCCCTAGCCGAGACGTCGGAGTATCGGTCATCCGACGGCAGAAACTTCGACCGCCCCAAGAAGGGAAAAGACGGAAGAGGGTGAGGGCGGGATTGCTGGTTCTTCCCAGTGTATCGCGGGGTGCTCGCCGTCAAGGACGAGGGCGGACGCCCTCGCCGCCGCAGGCGGTCTTCGATCCTTGACTGCTCCGCGCCCCGCGATCTGCCCGCTGCGGGCAATCCCGCCCAAGACCTTCTCGAGGATTCCATCATGAACGCCATTTCCAATCTGTCGTTCTCTTCCCACGCCAATGCCTTCGATCGTGGGCTCTCACTCGACGCCGTCCGCACGCGTGCACCGGCGGTCTTCGCGTCGGGGGCCGATGAGCGGCTGAGTCAGAAGTACACGTTCCTCCCCACCGAGCGCATCTTGACCGGACTCATGAGCGCGGGCTTCGTCCCGGTGGACGCGCGTCAGGCCAGCGCGCGGCGGGGCAGTGCGCTTCATGCCCGGCACGTGGTGAGGCTGCGGCCGCGGTTCCAGACCGTGCAGCTCAAGGACTCCGTGCCCGAGGTCGTCTTCCTCAACAGTCACGATGGGAGCAGCGCATATCAGCTTCGCATGGGGCTCTTCCGCGTCGTCTGCACCAACGGGCTGATCGTCTCCCGTGGGGCCTTCCCGGCGTACTGCGTGTCCCATCGCGGCAATATCGTGGGCGACGTGGTGGCCGGGGCGCTGAAGCTTGCCGAACGCTTCGAGAGCCTCGCCGAGCAGGTCGAGCGCATGGAGCAGCGGCACCTCTTCAAGGACGAGCAGCTCGCCTTTGCGGACGCGGCTCTGCGTCTGCGCTTTCGAGAGCCCGCAGAGAGCGGGATGCAGCCGGCGCAGCTCCTGGCCTGCCGACGCTCCGAGGACGTCGGCGATGACCTCTGGCGCGTCTACAACCGCTGCCAGGAGCACCTGCTGCGCGGCGGTTTGAGCCGACGGTCGATTACCGGTCGGCTGACCCGGACGCGTGCCATCGGCTCCATCCGGCGGGACGTCGTGCTCAACGGACACCTCTGGGATCTGGCCGTGCAGAGGCTTCAGGCCTGAGTCACTGACGGTGGGGGAGAGGGTGCTAGCTCGCCTGGCGCTCTCTCCCTTTTTTTTGGACGCTGGGGATGCAACCGAAACCGGCGGGGTCGACTGTCGCAAGCCGTTGACCGTCCTGGGAACCGGTCAGAAATCGGTCGGAGTTTCTGCCGCCGGATCGGGCATCCGACGGTTTTGGATGTTGAGTTTCTGCGCAAAGTCGAGGCGATGCAGGATAGCCTCGCGGCGGCTAACGGGCCACGATGTG
>Ga0335069_10007880_pt1 | contig 15300 bp, 12 predicted proteins | sample Lox_Sample_11_FD_206714 | JGI IMG/M metagenome (GOLD analysis project Ga0335069, IMG submission 206714) | Soil microbial communities from Loxahatchee National Wildlife Refuge, Florida, United States - Lox_Sample_1.1 | ecosystem: Environmental > Terrestrial > Soil > Wetlands | place: USA... | reverse complement strand
CCTTGGGTCTTGTTCCCTGGCATCTGTACGACGCTGGAAGTCCCGCTAACGGGAGCGATAGTGGGGGGTAAGGCGTTGGCCTCACCCGGATAGGAGCAAATCAAGTTGGTGGCGTGCCCCCGCAGGGGTATAGAGATATTTAAATAGAGAGCCACCTCAGGCTGCTCGGGGTGGTTTTCTGCCAGTCCATTTCCGGGCGGGCCGACCGGATAGCAGGCATTCCGGCCGCGGCGGGCCGGGGCGTAAACTTCCGGCCCGCTTTCAGGTTAAATTGAGGGAAAGCAGACGTCGGGAAAAATTGTCCAGGACATAAGTGGTGGCTCCTAGGCCTCAAAGGGATAAGGCCGCACAGTAAAGTGCGACGAACCGCGTAGTGAAAAATTGCTCGAATCGAACAGCGGCAAGTAAATTACGGTGGCATAGATTTCGGTCGTCTTGGTCGAATCCGCATCCGCATTCGCTTTCTCTGAGAAAATAAATTGTGCCTAAATGTTCTGCATCATTATTTCATAATGCTTAGATACATTGTTATCATTTGTTCTTAGATTTCGGGAAAAAGCGTTGAGGATAGCGTGGAGTGACAAATCATCAGAAATTGAGATAGATCGTCCAAGCAGCTTGACTCCGTAAGAGATCAACCTTTTTGAAAACATATGCCAAAGATGACCATAGCAATAAGCTGCTATATCAATGATAAAAATATTGGGACGATTTTTCCTTGCGCCTCTAGATATGCCCTTGATTGTATTTAAATATTCCGAACGCAAGGGGGTTAAGTCGACAGTTGGTTTGCCCGTACCCGCGCTACCCGCAACGACACGCCCAGGCGCAACTCTTGGAAAAAGAGATGTGCTCAATGTTCGAAAGTAAAAATCGGCATTAACATACAACGCGATTGATCGCAAAAACTCTTCGTGAGATCTTAGAATTTCTAGATGGATTTCAGGATCCATATCCTCTCGATGGCAGAGAGACTTCACCGCCGATATAATGTTTGAGAGATTGAAAGCATCATTCTCCCAGCTATAACCACGGGTATACAAAACTCGAGGATGAGAAATCTTATCTCCGATAAAATCATCAAAGTCTGAATCCAACGCAACAATAGTATTTCTTACGACGCCCTCCGCCACTTTTTGAGCAATCGCTTCCAGTTCAGGTTTTCCCCCCGCAGGCTTTATAGTAACGCTTAGACTGGGCTTATAAGCGTCCAGAAGAACTCTCCAAAATAGAACATCAGGCGACCCCTGTTCGGAACGCCCTCCGCCACCCTCTACGTAGAACGTCATTGCGGATGAGGTAAAAAGATGCCTGTTAGTAAGACCTAAGTCGGATCTAAGAAACATTACTAAACCAAATCTTCCATGGAGAACACATTGTCACCAAATCGATTAACGATATCTGGCGAGTGAGTGGCAAAGAAAATTTGTGCCCCGGGACTTATTTCGAGGATTGTTGAAACCAAGATTTCTTGCCATTCAATATGCAATGAAAGCTCTGGTTCATCTGCCAGAAAAATATATGGCCTTTGCTCTCTTAACAATGTCTCTGTTAGGAAGATAATAAGTTGTTTTTCACCAGATGAGAGATCTCTTAAATCTATATCCCTACGATTTTTTTGCTTCTCGTCCTTCTTTCCTTGCGGCGCAGAATTTTCGTCAATTGCGAATATTTTTAGAAGATTTCCGCTGTCTAGTTCAGCTTCTTTTCGAAAAAGCATTTCATTCATTTTCTTGAGAAACTTATCTCGATATTTGTAGATATCAGTTTTGCGGTCCTGCAAAATCCGCCACCTCTCTACCCATCGATGCAGCTTCGAAATCTCGTACATCGTTATGAAAGCTGAGAATGAGTTTCGCTCAGCTGCGTCACCAGAAGCCAGCCGTTTTGCTAACGAAATATGGCGATCAACTTTTGGTAGATATTCGTGAGGAGGCATCTTAAGTTCTCGAAGCATCGAAAGAAGATGCTTCTTCTCCTCTTCGAAATCCAAATCATTAATGCGCCGTAGGATCAGCTCCGGCTTCTCCTCAACCATAAATGACATCAACCATTGTTGCTGAAATTTCTGAACTTCAGCAGCAAATAGGCTGTCAAGACGAGTTGAATATGTTGATAGCCGTTGCACAGAATCGCTTAATTTCCGATCGATATCGCTTGCTGTTCGCCAATTATCGCTTTCAGAAGGGCCAGATTGAAGCCCAGACGACCTGTTCAAAGCTAGCCACGTTAGGCTGAATCTTTTCTCGAGCTCTTCTTTAATCTTACGTTGTGCCATTGAAGACGCCGGATCATCCGCGCTTCGAAAATGTCGACCGACTAATGAATATGAAAACGCATCATCTTTCGACTTATAATCCCTAAAACGATAGTTTAGTTTGTGGATTAATCCGTCGGCGTCAATTATTTTTTCAACTGTGAGTTTCGGGCTATACCTCTTATCAGCGTGCGAAAAAATAAACTCAATTGAAATGAACGGTGATCTCCACAGTGACTGGTATCGTACAGAAAGAGCGTCATAAATTAAATTTATAAGCGTCGTTTTCCCAGTCCCATTGCGGCCAATTAGGAAATTAGCATCGCTTTTAAGAGAAATTTCAATTGGTTTTTTTAAATTTCGATAACCGTTTACCGAAATTTTTTTGATAATGAGACCGGACAGGTATTCCTCGTGATCAGGCACGGTATTCATCAGATAACTCTTCTGTTTGCAGCCTTAGATTACAGTTTCGGTCATGTTCTGGCAACATCCACGGAAGAACGCAGTTAATCGCTTTACGTAGGCCATTCGACGCTCCTTACGAGTTCAGACTTTGAACCGTCTGGGCTAGGGACCGACCGGGATAGGTGCAAGCGCGTCGGCGACAGGTGGCACTGAGCGTCCGGTTTTGGATTCACCCAATCGATGGTCTGGTGCCCGCCTTGGATCGGTTGCAGCCATTCAAGTGCTGGAGTTGCTGAGCTTTTTAACGGCCTGACGAAGCCTCCCCGCAGCCTGAGGTGGCAATGCGGTGGTCCCATTAACCACCGCAGCCAATGTGTTTCTGGATATTTTGGCGGCTTTGGCCAATTTCCTCTGACCAAATCGCGCAACGGCGTTCCGGACCATTGCAATCGCCTGATCTTGGTCGTCCACCGACACGCCGTATTCCGCCTGCGCCTCCGGATCGCCGCCAAGGTGGAATTGCTCCTCCCAGCGGTTTGCCTCCTTGCCGATTCGTTGGATTTCGGCGGCCTGGATATGCCGCCGGGCAGTGGCGCCCCGGTCAAAATACTCGCCATGCAGAAACTTCGCCTCTGGGTGGAGGTGATAGCGCAGCAGGGCTTGCCGATAGGTTTTCAGGGACTTGGCCGACACGGGTAGGCCCTTATCACGGTCAAAGCAGTGTTTGGCGGCGCGGGCAATGTCCTTGTCGAATACCGCAACGGCGCGGGGGGCGTCATTGGCTTTGCGCTTTCCGTCTTGCTTACCCTTCCGCTTGCCCTGAGCGTCCATCGCTGCGCCGAACATCGCGGCCCTGGCATCATTCCCCGCCATGAAGGCCAGCATGAACCCGAACGGGCGAACCTGTGCGCGGTAGGGCTTGCCCTTGTTGTAGGTCTTGAACCAGCGCAGCAGCACGGGCGTGGTGGCGGCATAGCGGTTGACCGAGGGGCGATCGAAGCCGGGCAGATCGGTGAGCTGGACCTGATCCGGACGGCCTTCCAGCGCAGCGGCAACGATCCGGTGCCAGACGTCATGCTGCCAGCGGTCTACCCCAAGGTCGTGCAGGTCGGCCTGCGGGGCGGGCAAGCCCTCCGGTGCGGTGCTGTCGTTATACGGGGCAATCAGATGTCCCAGCCCATGGGCTGACGCCTTGCGGATGACCGGCCTGCCCGATTCGTCGAGATTGAACAGGGCGTAGCGTTTGGCCGAGATGGCTAGGCAGTTGAGCGGCACCAGGGTTGATCCGGCCTTGCGGCCTTCCAGGCCGAAATTGGCCTCTTCCAGTTTCAGGATCGCCCCAGGCTTGGCGTAGGGATTGAGCGGATCAAACCATCCGCGCACCGCCTCAACGGCCCACCAGAATGACGCCTCTTCGATGGTCTCAGGCCGGGCGACGGCCAGACTGTCGGTATCGCAAAACACCCAGTCCAGCCCGGCATCCAGGGCCAGCCGCTCCGCGCAGGCCAGCATCAGCCGTGCCGCCCCAGTGATGAGCGTGGCCAGCAGCGGATGGAAATACTGGCCGGGAGTCTCGTCCTGGTGGATTTTGACGGCAAAGCCCGGCTCATGGCGGGCATAGCACAAGGCCATCTCCGGCTTGGTCAGCTCCTCGACATTCAATTCAAAGAAAATCCCATAGCTGGTCGAGTTGGCCAGGATTTTCAGGGCCATCTGCGCCGAGTCCAACTGCTCACACTCAGCTGCCGTGGCAGAGGCCATGCGCGTCTTCGTCGCGGTGCGCAGGTCAATCAGCCGCCGGTAAAAATCGTCGGTGGTGGGATGGACCATGAATTCCCGCCGCCCGGCAATCGGGCAAGGCTTCAGATCATCCTGGGGTTCACCCGGCGTAAAACTGATGGCCCGGACAATCTTCGGCACCTTGCCCGTAAGCACCTTGGCGGCGAGGCAATCAGCCAGGGTGAACCAGAGCGATGTCTCGCTGGTCAGATGGTTGAGGCCGATGGTGTAGTGTGTCTCGGTTCCGTATTTCGCCCGGATGGGGAACAGATCACCTTCCGGCACCACCTCAACCAGTGTCGTCAGCCGCTGCCAGAAAGTTTGCTCGCGCAAATCGGCGAGGGTGGCATTGTCGAGCAGGTGGCGCGTGGCCTCGGTCGTGTCCTCCCAGCTCATGCCGTTGGCGATGACGAACCGCCACAGCCCCATGAGCACGCAGACGGTCGGATACATAGACAGGAAGTCACAATAGGCGATCTGCCTTATGTCCCGCCGGATATGCACCTCGGAGCGCCCGCCAAAATAACTGCTGACAATGGCGCCCATGAGGTCCAGCGGCATGTCCGATTGCAAATCCTTCCAGGGGCGGATTTGCATCTGTTTCAGATAGGCCTTGCCTAGCCCCGCCTCACTGTAAATCTTGTGCATCGGCGTTAGCGTCAGGCCGTGGGCATCATAACGCTCCCTCAGCTTGAGGAAGCATTCCCAACTCGTTTGCACATCCCGCTCGGCGTAGGCGAGATAGGCTTCGGTCAGTGGACCGCCATGCTCCTCGGTCTCCAGCTTCTCGGATGCAACACCGAGGAAGGCCCCCAGGCTGGCGAGGCTGAAGGACCTGCTGGTAAGCGCCGCCGCTAGGGTCTTGATGTCCACGAAGAAGCCGCGATGCGGCTGCACGGCAATTTGCTTCTTGCGCATCCCTCGCGGGGTGCGCTGCTTACCCGGCACCGTGAAGCGGATGACGGAAGCCCGGCGCGACAAGTGTTTGACCTGGATGGCGGGCCGCTCCTTCCTAGCCGACAATTTGAAGGTAAAGCCGCCATGCATCATCTTGCCCCGGGCCGAATCATGGCCAATAGCCAGCCGAGAAATATCAAACGGCAAATTGAAGCCGACGATCGTTGCCCGGCAATCATAGCCGTAGGGAAAGAATATCTCCGAAATAAACTCCGCCACTGTCCCGACGGTGAGCCCCCGGCGCTCGGCATAAGCCCAGAGAATTTCCTCCTCGTCAGGCGCCAGCGTGTCCAAGTCATAGAAAATGCCCGCTGCCTCTAAATCGCCCCCTTTACGGAGCTGGAAGTTGCCGAAACGGATTTGCTGGGCCGCGTCGGTCGTGGTCTCGGTGTCGAAGATGAGTGTGTAATCCGAAGGGCCAAGCTCTTGCCGGGGCACGAACGATCCGCTCCCGGACGCCGCGTGGCTTTGACGCTGGACAAAGGCTCGGATCGCAATCGGCATCGGCTCCGGCACAGCGGGAAATTGATCATGCATTGGATTTTACTCCTCCGTCGCCGGTGTGCGGCATGATTCGATGAGGGCGTGGCCAAACTGACGGCAGACCTCGATCAGCAGCGCGAACAGATCGGCCAGCCCGAGCAAGAAGTGACCGACCCGCTCGGTGAGACTCGGCGGGTCGTTGACCTGCGGAGGATGGTCGCGCTGCATGTCGGACGCCCTGCGGTGGCAGTTCCGGCACAGCGTGGCAAGCGTGCCGTCATAGGTCTGGCCCGCGATATGGTGCTGTTCCAAGCATCGCGGATCAGTCTCGCCACAGCGGATGCAGCGCGGGCTATCGCAGCCCAGGCGCTGGAACGCTTGTTGCCGCCGGGCCTCAGCATTCCGTCCAGCCTTCAGGTTCTTGTCGTCACCAAATCTCTTGGGGGTAGGCATGTGCAACTCTCCTGGGGTTAAACAACGATGCGGTAGACATCTTCAAAACTGTCGCCGCCGGTGGAATCGAGGCGGCGCAGTGCATTGGGATCGGTCTCGAAGGGATGAACCTTGCCGGTGATGTCGGTGACCGACGCGCCCGCGAACGGCGCCAAAAAGGCCGTGTTATTCGTGTTAAGGAACTGGCTGACCGCTGACAGATAGCCGCCGATTTTCTTGGCCTCTTCGGGATTGACCGTGACGATGTCGATCTCGCCCGCGCTGCACATCCGCATGATGCGCGGCCGGACATCCGGGCCGATGACCCAGCGGCGTCCCTCGCGGCGGGCCATGCCGGTCTCGGCGATGTAGCGGCGCAGGCGTTCAGGCGAGACGCGAACCGCTTTCGCACTCCCGGCCAGCGTCTGGCCCTCCCGCAGCGCCCTGAAGCCCTCCTCCAAGCGGCGGTCGAATTTGGCAGGCTTGGCAGGTTTGGCAGAACCAGCAGACTTGGCCGCCTGGGCGATCGCCTGCTTCGCTGGCTCCAAAGGCTTCGGATGCCCGCGCGCCTGGGAGCGAGACAGGCCTTGCGCCAAGCCTCGGGCGATGCGGCGAGCGTACTCGGCCTTATAGTCTCGGACGCGCTCGCTCATGGCGCGTCGTCCTTGACCGGATAGGGCAGCGCGGGATCACGCAGGCGCCAGCGCCATGCCGGATCGAGAACATAGGCGTAGCGGTGCTTGCCGCCTTGGATGACCTGCTTCGCGGTGATACCTGTGCGGCACAGATGGCCGGCATTGTTCACGCCGAAGCGGCCATAGGCAGTGCGCGGGTGAACGATCTGCCCATCACCGAGGGCGAGATAACGCGAGGGCTGACCACGACCGAGATACAGCCAGCCGGTGGCGCGGTAGATGACGCCCGCGTGCCCCGCCGCCGGGTCAGCGTAGGAGAGAATGAGTTTCCACAGCCGCTCGCGCTTGGCATGACGGAGCAGAATGCCGATCACCCGGCTCTCGGAATTCTTGGGCAGGTCATCGGCAAGCCAGAGCCGGGCCAGCACCGCGACATGCTGAGGCGCGGCGCCATGCAGCACGCGGAAACCATTGCGCGGCCCAGCGGTGAATACCGCCGCCCCCTTCAACTGGTCTCCCGCATAAATGCCGAAGCAGCGCCAGCACGCCGCTGGCATGGCATGGAGGTAATGACGCTCGACAATGATGTGCCGGATGGTGCCGGGCGAGACCGCCCGGACCGTCAAGCTTTTGACCTCGAAAGAGGTGGAGCGTGCGGGTGGGACTCGAACCCCCATCTGCGCGGGGGTATCCGCGCCATCCTGCCGTTGAACGACGCACGCGCACATCAGCCTTGCCTCCCTGCGGTGGCAGTCTGGTTATCAGGCTGATAGCCGAGGGTTTCCGCAATCTTGAGGATATTCTCAGCTGACCACCCAAGCTGGTCGGCCAGTTCCCGGGCGGCCTCCGTGCCCAGCACGGCCCGGCAGGCATCCGCTGCGCTATCAATGCTCTCGAAGCCGGTAAGTTTATCCTGGTCCTCCAGGGCATCCGCCAGCTTTTGCAGATAGCGAGCAATTTCACGCTGGTTGCGGCGCTCTGCTGGGGTGAAGGCATCGCCGATCCGCTCCAAGAGCGTCGGGCCAGTTTGGTAGGCTTCCGGCGTCTTGCCATGCCCCTTGGGGGGCACCGCGTAGCTGCGGCCATCGCGCCCCACCCGGTTGTCTGTCGGTGTGATTGCGGCTTGCGCTTCCAGTTCCTGGCGGATTTTACCGACGGTGGGCTGCACCAGACCAGCGCGGCGAGCGATCTCACGCTCTGACCAATCCGGATGAGCTTTGAGCAGCCGGGCGGCGAAGGCTCGTCTATCGCTCAAAGTGAGCGGACGGCCATGCACGGCATTCAATGCAAAAGCCAGCCCGAGCAAATCGCCATCCTCGGGTGGCATGAGAATTTCGGCGCTGATCGTCTCCAGGCCAAGATTCTGCGCGGCAGCGAAGCGGTGGAAGCCATCGACAAGTATAAAGCTGCCGCCGCGCTGCACCACCTTAAGCGGCGGCCAGGCTTCCGCCACCCCTTCCAGGGCTTTGACGTGGTCCAGGTCCAGCCCACCCACGCGGGGTTGAAGGGCTGGGTCTGGTATGATCTGGCTAAGTGCTATGCTTTGGTGGTTCATGCGCTATCTCCGAAAGATGAACCCCGATAGCGCACCAGAACTCGCCCCTACTGCCAGAACCGGTGATAGTTGTTGATTTTTTGCTCGGTCCTTGTTGTTATCGACGGCAATCCAGGAGTGGGGCGTTGGATCGGAAGGCTTTCATTGAACGTGCTAACAAGTGGTCAAAGAACCGCTACGGCGTAACGGTGAGCAACCGTTCACTGGACGACTGGGTTAGCGAGGGGCTAATTCCAGGCCCCACCAGAGCGGCAATTCCAGGAAAAAGAGGTTCGCAACGTATCTGGTCAGCAAGGAGCTATTACCGCCTTTTGCGAATCTGTCGGATGAAGCGGCATAAGGGCGTGACGTTTGATCAGATTCGAATCTATCTCTGGCTGCGAAGCAATGACGCGATCAACGATCCCGTTCGGCATTCTATGGAGAAAGAATGCAAACGACTATTTACCGACATATGGCGTCCGCTGCGGACGGTTCACGGACCTTCAGACAACACGAATCAAACCGAGAAAATTAGGCTGGGGAAAAAACGGCTTAAAAAAGTGGATCCTAGACTTGGATCGTTTTCCGAATTGATTCCTCCATGGTTATTTAAGGACTTAACAGATGCTGCATTGTTTTCTACGTCATCATTTTCTGACATGCCGAAAATTGTGGAGTTCATTGTAACGCTTCTTTCTGGCATCCAGATTCTAGATACCGGTGATATGGGAGATAAAATCTCTGAACTGGCCATGATGTTGAAGACTTCATTTCAAGGCTTTTTTGATCTACCTGAGGATGGGGAGAAGTCCATACCGGGATCAGGAATGCACTCTCTTCAAACTGCAACCAGCGACATATTTTACGAGTGCAGAAGTTTTTGTAAAATAAAACAGAAACTCTTGAATTTCATTCCCCCGATTATAAGCAATATTGCTGGTCAAGAACTCCAAATAAAAGAAGCCACCGACGTTATTTCTTCCAGTATGCAGGATTACCGGTGGAGCTTCGGGATCTTTCTTCTTATGCTCCACGCTGTGAGTCGGTCGCACATCTTTCGACAGGAGCTCTCGCAAGCGGAGGGCTCACTAAGAAAGTTAGATCTTCAAGAAGTCTTAAAAGCCATATCAGACCTACACGCCGCCGATGCTTGATAATTGGGCGGAACGTGGCGAGTATTGGCGAGGCCAACCGCCTACCCGGTCCCCAACAAGGATGCCGCTCATTTTGAGCGGGCACGGGATGCGGATGCGGATCAATCATGGTGCGCTGGAAGTACAGAACGGCTTCACGCATTACCCGCAAGAACGCGAGCAACGGCGGATATTTCCGGGCGAGGCGGAGCGCCCCTCGCGTATCATTCTGCTGGATGGCAGCGGAGCGATAACCCTGGACGTCATATCCTGGCTATCGATGCAGAATATCCCCCTCATCCAGCTTGACTATCGGGGGCAGGTTGTCGCGGCTATCGGAGCCAATTGCTTGGGGGCCGATCCGGAGTTGCTCCAGCTTCAGGTCACCACGGCGCAACACCCCAAGCGGTCGATGGCCGTAGCCACCTGGCTGATCCGGCAGAAGCTGATTGCCAGCCGCCAGACATTGCTTCGCCTAGCGGCAGACGGAGATATTAAGGCCAAGGCCCTGGAGCGGCTCGATGCCGATATTGTCCGGTTGTCCAGGCCATGGACTGGCCCCAGAAAGCCCTTGATGGGCGTCGAAGGTAAATGTGCCCAGCTCTATTTTAATGCGTGGCGGGGGATACCGATTGCCTGGAAGGGAACAGGCAAAAAACCGATTCCCGAGACATGGTACAAGATTGGCACCCGTGGCACGGGGGAGAACCGCAGAAATAGGTTTGCTTGGCATCCAGTGCAGGCCATGACGAACTATGGCTATGCCGTGCTTGAGAGCCAAATTCGGATCGAAACTGCCCGCATTGGTCTGGATCAGGCTACCGGGTTTTTGCATGAGACAATGGCAGACCGCCCGGCTCTGATCCTAGATTTGCTTGAGCCCCTTCGCCCGGTGGTCGACGGGATTATTCTTCGGTTTGTTCAGGGCCAGACATTTGCACCGGCTGACTTTACCCTGAGTAGCGAGGGCGTCTGCCGCCTTCATCCCCAACTTGCCCGGCGAGTCGTTGCCGAGATTGGCCAGATCACTGGCATTGCCCCCATGCTGGCTGGTTTGCTCAGGCAATTGGGGTACAAGCCCCCTGTTGCAAGGCAGCACAGAAGCAAGGCATGGTTGGCGCAGAGGGCGCTATCCGAGAAACAGCTATTTTCAGGGTGACAAAATCGTCCATCGATATTCGGTTCAAGATCGGGGCACAGGTGACGTTCCAGTCCGGCGGTGTTTTGCGCCTGCACTGCACGGCGCAAGATCACCAAAAGAATAAACATCGTCATTATAAAAATAGATATATTGCCGCCATATATATGCGCGCATATGAATGCGGCCGCGCGCGGTAGGTCCGACGACGCGATAGCCGCGCGGCGTCGAACAGGGAACGCAAGAAAGCCGCGGATAGCTAGAGGATCCGTTCTTCTCTTGTTCTTCAATCAGTTACGGAATGCCTGAAGCTATCTAGCTGAATCGGATCGTCTTTTTTCTTCCGCAGTCGGCCGAATTTCGGTAAGGACTGGTTACCACTCGATTCGGGAGACTGACTACATGGCAACGGGCATCACCAAAAACGAGCAACTCAGTGTCGATGCCCTCACGGCCGTGTTGCCCGGCCATGACCCGAACCCACTTCCTCCTGAAACAGCGGCCGTCCATTTAGAGTATCCCGGCAAGCTCCCCGTCGCGGAGATCCTTGCCCCCCTCAGTGTTGCATTTCAGAGCATCGGCAAGGACGGCGTCGCGACGCCGTCCGAACTCAAGTTGAACAGCCTCGTGCTGACGGATAACCTCCTCGCACTGCATCGCATGCGCGAAGCCGGTCAGAAGGTGACGTTGTTTTACCTAGACCCCCCTTACAACACAGGAATGAGCTTCCAGTCGCGACAGCTAGAGCACTCCTACAAGGACAGCCGGGGCGCCGCTGCCTATCTCGAATTCATGCGGCGCCGATTGTATTTGATGCGCGACCTCATGACCGATGATGGCTCCATCTACGTTCACATTGGCCACCAGATGCTGGCGCATCTCAAGGTAGTCATGGACGAGGTCTTCGGCCCCCAGAACTTCCGTAACATTATTGCCCGGCGGAAATGCAGCAGCAAAAACTTCACCAAGCACCAGTATCTAAACCTCAACGATTACATACTGTTTTATACGAAATCTAATAACTACAAATGGAACCAGCCCGGTGAGGCCGCCTCAGCCGACTGGATCGAGCGCGAGTACCCCAAGCAGGACGCGCGGGGGCGCTACAAGCTTGTGCCAGTCCACGCGCCAGGCACCCGGATGGGGGAAACCGGCGGGCTTTGGAAAGGTATGCAGCCGCCCCCAGGCAAGCATTGGCAGTACGTGCCGTCAAAGCTCGACGCAATGGACAAGGCTGGTGAAATTCATTGGTCGCGCAACGGCAATCCCCGGCGCAAAGTGTATCTGACGGCGGAGAAGCAAATCCCTTACACGGACTATTGGGCCGACTTCCGCGACGCCCATCACCAGAGCATAGCCGTCACCGGCTATCCCACCGAGAAGAACTTGGCGATGCTGCGGATGATTGTTTCGGCCAGCAGCGAGCCCGGTGACCTCGTCGTCGATCCGTTCTGTGGCAGCGGCACGACCTTGCAGGCTGCCGAGGAACTCGGTCGGAAGTGGATTGGAATCGACGAATCCTTCACCGCGGTGAAAGCGGCACTGACGCGTATCAGGCATGGCGTCGCGGCGATGGGCGACTTCGTCGACCGCATGAAGGAGGCGGACGACGAAGCCGTAGTGGACCTCTTCGGGGCCCGGGCAAAAAAACCCTCTAAGGAGGAGGGGCAGGTCAAGAGGCCAGAAGTCTTCAAGTCGGCCGAGGCTTCGTTCCTTGTCGAAAAGCAGACCCTGAAAGCTTTCGGCCCGGAGATACGCAAGTTGGCCTCAACGTGAGGCCACCCCCATCAGCCACTCCGCCGTGACCCGCTCGTGGGCCAGCTTCATGGTGGTCACACGTACGTTGCCATTCCACTCCCCATCGAGCGCGCAGGCCGCTCGCCAGGTGTCACCATGGGCTAGGCCAGGGCCGTCGGCCAGAAAAAGGATGCGCAGCCTGTCGCCGCTCTTGGCGCAGTATTCTTTGGCCTTCTCGACCTTGTAGCTGTTGCCACTTGTTCGATCGTCGGATTGCGCTCCTCCCCGGGTCGCATCGTAACGAGCGAAGCCGACGGCGAGCACCTCGCCACTATTCGCTCGGCGAAGGACGAAATCGCAGGGGTATTCGCCGACGAACCCGGGCAGCACTGTGGCAAGCTCGATATCGCGTCCCGCGCCCCGCGGCCCTTCTATCGTGAACACCCCCTCGAACTTCTCCTCAAACCAATCAAAAAACAGGCCGGTCAGGCTGTATCCGACCTGGCCACGGTTGTCGTACTCGCCGATAAGCGCCGCGAGCGCGGCCTTGTCGTACTCCGTGAGGACGGCAAACTGGCTTTTCAGGGCGTCGATAGGCTTAAAGGTGCTGCCGTAATTCTTTACCAACGTCTCTGTTGGCACGGTTGTCACTTTCTTCGCCATCTCGGTGTCGATAACCGTAGAAACGCAGCGCCTGAACATCTTGAGCAGCGCGCCACGCTTTTTGCCGGTGAATTCCCGGGAGCGTATGCGCTCCAGCAACTGCGCGCTCGATGATGCGTGTGCGATAAGGCGGCAAAATATTTCTATATCGTCACGATACCGCATGAGTAGGACGTCAAGGCTCTCCGGGAACTTGGTGGCGCTATCGATCGCGGTGATGACTGAGTTCGGGTCGTGGATGACCCGAAGGTAGTTTGAGGTGGGAATCAACCGGACACTCCTTGAGTTTGTTTCAGGCAGCGCAAGGGATTCCCGACGGAAAACCGCGGAGACTGGGCATCCGGACACCCGGCCGCGAGACCAGTTTCGGGATCCAGAACTCGGGCGGTTGAGGTCTGAAACCCTCCAGCGCTCCGACCTTGGACCGCGCCTCCAACGTTTCGTCAAGGATTTCAAAGGCCTGGAAGCACCCTCTAGCCGAGCCCCGAGTAGACCCTGGCGAGCGATAGACAGATAACCCCCTGAGCCGGATCGGTTTTCCGCCCATACGCCACTCCGGGACGCAGGTCGTCCAGCAGACGCAAATTTGAGCAGAGGACCCGTCAGGGCCTCAGCCGATTCCGGCACATGCTCTGCGACTCGCAGTCATCCGGCTTCGATGATGGCAGGTCACAGCGACCTGTGAGCGGCGCCGAGTCGTGGCCACGGGATTTCAACAGTAAATCAGTGGCTTGCGGGAAAACCGTCGCTCAGCCTCCCCCCAGCCGAACTAAGGGTGGCTCTCTTTCTGGATATCTCTATACCCCGGCGTGCCCCCGCAACCACTTCTGTCATAACTCACTCATCGTCCCGGTCTGATGATCGGGGGGCCGGGGATTGACGCTATTGGGTTCGACTCCGTCATCATCCCGTCCACCGATGGAGAGCGTAGACCGCAGGATGATGATGTCGCCGGTCGCCCATCTTTAAGATTGCCGAGATGTCGGCATCATCATTCGTTCGGTGATCGTCTCAAACCCAGTAGCGCGATAGAGAGATTTACCGCAGGCGTTGAAGGACCATACGCTTAGCTCAATTGTTGGCACCTCCATGCTTGCCGACCAAGCCACTGACGCGGCCATAAGCAATCGTCCCACCCCTTGGCGGCGGGCATCAGCCCTCACAACGAGATTATCCAACTCGACGAAGCGCCGCTCATCGCGGACGATTGAGGCGGGGACAGTGCGCACGAAAAGCGTGACCAAGCCGAGCAGACCTCTCGCCGCGTCCTCGGCGACAAGGATCGTGCTGTTTGTTCCACAGATCGTCGCGTCAAGGAATTCTGCTGTCCGCTGCGGACCTGCTGGCCGTCGGAAGATGTCCGGCTTCTCGCGGCGATGAAATTCATCGAGTTCCAGAAAGAGACCGCAGAGCGCTTCGTGCTCGTGGCTGCTTGCGGGGCGTATGATCGGTAATGCAGGCATCTGCGCTTTTCCCTCGGTATGGCCGAGATCGGATGCCTACACATCGAAGCAGCCGACCTACGGCGGCTGCTTCGATGACATGGTCATGGCGCCGCTATAATTGCGGCAGGTAATAGTTCCGGAAGTGTAGTGTCATAAACATTGCACGATGCTTAGGGGAGAACGGCAACCCGATCAAGCATTTCTGGTGGGTTCGTTCGATTAGGAAGTCACACCGCGCAGAAAGCCTGGGGCGCATGTCCGCTTTCACTGTGTCGTCTCTGGTAGGCGGACAGGCTGCTTCCCCCCGTCTCCGTCATCAACCTGGCTTCGGTGATATGTCAGCTTCCTGGGCGTCGACCGGGCCATCTGGATGATGGGGATGATGCGCAAGGTGAACATTCGACGAACCTGCCAATCACACACTCATCGCCTGTTGACCGCAGGAAGTTGACGGCGCGGCGGCAAATTGGCGGCGAGATTCTGATCAGTTTTTCTGGGCAGTTGTGGTCACAAGATCGCATAATTCTAACGCAGAAAATGAGCTCCAGGCCAGGAAACCGGGAAGGGACGCGATTGCCAGATAAAAGCACCGCCGTCGGCTGGGGTGCATGTGGTTGGTTTGATTTAGTTTTCAGCGCCGCTCGGAATTTTGCCAAGACGGCGCTGCCGTCAAAAGTGGCAATTATTTCAACGGTA
>Ga0335069_10007878_pt1 | contig 15302 bp, 13 predicted proteins | sample Lox_Sample_11_FD_206714 | JGI IMG/M metagenome (GOLD analysis project Ga0335069, IMG submission 206714) | Soil microbial communities from Loxahatchee National Wildlife Refuge, Florida, United States - Lox_Sample_1.1 | ecosystem: Environmental > Terrestrial > Soil > Wetlands | place: USA... | reverse complement strand
CGAGCTCGAGCAGGCCGAAGCCCTGCTGACGCCGCATCTCACCGGCGGCGCGGGGCCGATCGTGCTGTGGGCGGTCCTGGCCAAGTGCCTGCGCCATCAGGGCCGGCCGCGCGAGGCGCTGCCGATCCAGCAGATGCTGGTGGACGCCGTGCCGGGCAACCTGTCGGCGCGCTTCGATCTGGCCGAGACGCTGCTGCTGCTCGGCGAGTTCGACCGCGGCTGGCGCGAATACAATTACCGCTACAGCCTGGAGCACACCACGCGCATCGCCCGCAAGGTGCAGCGGCCGCGCTGGAACGGCCGGCCGATCCCCGGCAAGACCTTGCTGATCCATGACGAGCAGGGCTTCGGCGACACGCTGCAATTCATCCGCATGGTGGCGTGGGCGAAGGCGCGCAGCGAGGCGCGAATCATCCTCGAGGTCTCGCCGGACCTGCGGCCGCTCGCCGAACGCTGCGCCGGCCACGACGTGCTGATCACGCGCGGCACGATCCCGCCGCCGTTCGACGTGCATTGCGAGATGATGAGCCTGCCGATGGTGATGGGCTTCTCGCTGGCCGATCTGCCGGGAACGATGCCTTATCTCTCGCCGGACCCTGGGCGGCTCCGCCGCTGGCGCAAGCGTCTCGCTGGGTTGGCCCGGCCGCTGGTGGCCCTGAACTGGGCCGGACGACCCACGCTCTACCACGGCCAGAACCGGGCGGTCAGCCTTGCCGCGCTGGCGCCCTTGGCCGCCGAGGGGATCACGTTCCTGTCCATCCAGAAGGGCGGACCCGCGGCGGAGGCCGCGACGCCGCCGCCCGGCATGGCGCTCGTCAATCTCAGCGACGAGATCAAAGACTTCGAGGACACGGCGGCCATTCTGAGCGTCGCCGATCTGCTGATCTCGATCGACAGCGCCCCGGCGCATCTCGCGGGCGCCCTCGCGCGGCCGGCGTGGATCATGCTCGGTTACGTCGCCGACTGGCGCTGGCTGCTCGATCGCGCGGACTCTCCCTGGTATCCATCGCTGCGGCTGTTCCGCCAACCCAAACGCAGGGACTGGGACAGCGTGATCGCGGCCATCGCCGCGGAGCTGCGCGCCTTCCGCGCGCGGCCGACATGACCGCAGGGCGCCTGCTGCTGCTGGTCGTGTTGCTGTCGTGCGCGGCGTGTACCGCGTCGCGTCGCGCCGAAGGGCCGGAGCTGGCGCAGAAAGCGGGATGGCGCTGGGACATCCTGCGCGCCGGCATGTTCGATCTCGCCGCCGCATCGTCACCGCGCGCCGGGAGCGACACGCTGGTGGTCTATCTCGAAGGCGACGGCCTCGCCTATGTACATCCGCGTCAGCCGGCGATGGACCCCACGCCCACCGATCCGGTGGCACTCCGGCTCGCCCTGGCCGACCCAGGGCGCACGGCCGTGGCGTGGCTGGGGCGGCCCTGCCAGTACACGCTGCCCGACCACGGACGGAACTGCGCGGTCGCGTACTGGACCGCGCGCCGCTATGCACCAGAGGTCATCGACAGCGTCGCCGCCGGCATCGATGGCCTGAAGGCGCGAAGCGGCGCCGCGCGGCTGGTCCTCGTCGGATATTCCGGCGGCGGCGCGCTGGCGGTGTTGCTGGCGGCGCGGCGGCCGGACGTCGCCGAGATCGTGACCGTGGCCGCCGACCTGGATCTCGGCTATTGGACGGCGCGCGACGGGCTGTCGCCGCTCACCGGATCGCTGGATCCGGCGCAGTCGGCCGCGGCAACGGCCGGCATCCCGCAGATCCACTTCACCGGTGGCCATGACGAGACGGTGGGCACCGACGTGGCGCGGTCCTTCCTGCGCCGCCTGCCGCCGGGGGCGCCCGCGCGGCTGGTCGAGATTCCCGACTTCAATCATGACTGCTGCTGGGCGAGAGACTGGCCGGTACTGGTAGGACGCGACTGGCCGGCCGTGCGATGACGCTGCCCGACCTATCTTGACCTCTACGGCTTCAGGTCCGGCTACCCTAGGCGCCGGCCTATTCGTTTCATCTGAAACGATTTCACTTGAACCGGTTCTCCGGGCGGCGGATACTTGTCCGCAAGCGAGCCGCGGCGCGGTTCGCACATGAATGGCGCGCGCATGGGAGAGACATGAACGCCCTATTTGTCCGCTCCGCCGCCGTTGCGGCCGCGCTGTTCGCCGGCTTCGCCGCGAGCGGCGCCGATGCCGATACCTATCCGAGCAAGCCGGTCCACATCGTCGTGCCGTACGTCGCGGGCGGCCTGGTCGACAGCCTTGCGCGCGTGATGGCAAGCCACATGTCCGAGACCATGGGCCAGCCGGTGATCGTCGAGAACCGGCCCGGCGCCAGCGCCATGCTCGGCATGTCCGCCTGCGCGCGCGCCACGCCGGACGGCTACACCGCCTGCCTCAGCCTTCCCGACCCGGTCACGTACAACCCGCAGCTCTTCAAGGAGCTGCCGTACGACCCGGCCAAGGACTTCGCGGCGGTGATCAATCTCGGCTTCACGAACAATCTGCTCGCGGCGAACATCAAGGCGCCGTTCGATACGTATAAGGACATGATCGCGTACGCGAAGGCGAACCCCGGCAAGATCAACTGGGGGACGTGGGGGCCGGCGACCGTGCCCGACCTTTACCTGCGCTGGATCCTGAAGCACACGCATGTCGACATCACGGCCGTGCCGTACAAAGGTGCCGCACAGACCAACCCGGCCCTGATCGCCGGCGAGATCGACGTGATGTACACCGGCTTCGGCGTCGCACGCCCGCAGATCGAGGCGCACCAGGTGAAGCCGATCGTGTCGCTGACCGCCAAGCGGTCGCGCTTCATGCCCGATCTGCCCACCTTGGCCGAAGCCGGCGACGATCCGGGCCTGCAGAGCTATTTCGGCGTGTGGACGGCCGGCGGCACGCCGCAGCCGATCCTCGACCGGCTGAATACCGAATTCACCAAGGCAGTCCAGACGCCCAAGGCCGAGGAGTTCTACAAGACCTACACGCTCGACTTCACGCCCAATAGTGCGGCCGAGTTCGCCGCCTTCGTCAAACAGGACGCCGCCACGGTCGCCAAGGTCTTCAAGACCATCGGCATCGAGCCCTCGGCGGAGAAATAGAAGAAATAGTTTTCAGGAGCGTATCATGAACACGATCGACATCCACGACCTCTATTCCGGCATCCTGAGCAACGTGCATCAGGAGCTGCCGCACAAGACGATGGACAAGAAGCTCATCATCAACGTCGCCCCGACCGGCGCGTTCATGAACCGGCAGCAGAACCCGGGCCAGCCCTACACGATGGACGAAAACGTGCAGGCGGTGATCGAGGCCCACAAGGAAGGCGCCGCGGTCTGGCACGTGCACGCGCGCGACCGCGACGGCACGCCGAGCAAGGACCCGCTGGTGGTCAAGGAGACCATCGCCCGCGTGCTCGACAAGTGCCCCGACATCGTGACCTCGGTCATCCCGTACGCCGACTACGGCACGGGGCAGGGCCTGGACCTGGTCAAGCGCACGGTCGACGTTTTGACCGACGCCGGGCCGGAGTTCATGCAGTCGGCCGTGCTCCTGATCCAGACCACGGCGTTCTCGGAGAAGTTCGTCTACGTGATCACCGAGAAGCTGCTGGCCGACCAGGTGAAGTATCTCGAGGACCACGGCGTGCGCCCGGAATACCAGGCGACGAGCTACCAGGGCATCAAGGACGTGCTCGACTGGCTGGTCGCCAAGGGCATCGGCAAGAACCCGCCGCTCATGAACATCATGATGGGATTCCACGGCTTCAGCCACGGCTCGCCGCTCGGCCCCGACCCGTGGAACTACCTCTACATGATGACCATGCAGCAGACGCTCGCCCCGCATGCCGTGAAGGGCGTGTGCGCCGGGGGCCGCAACTGGCTGCCCTTCTGCACGCTGGCCGTGATGCTGGGCTTCGACATGGTGCGTGTCGGCATGGAGGACACGGTCTATCTTTACCCGCACCGGCAGGAGAAAATCCAAAGCTCGGCCGAGGCGGTGCGAAAGATCGCGACCGTCGCTCGCGAGCTCGGGCGCGAAATCGCAACCCCCGCCGAGGCGCGGGAGATCATGGGCATCAAGTTCGGCGCGCGGAAGGCGGCATCGCCCAAGCAGACCGCAGCGGAATGAACGCCCTCAATCCGCAGCGCGACGCGGCACTCGCGGCCGATACGTCCCGCCTGCTCGGGCTCGAGGTGCTCGAGCATGCGGTGCCGTACAAGCTCTACAAGCTCGCCCTGCGCGGCTCGCGGGCGAAGAGCGCCTACATCAAGAAGCGGGTCGGGCTGTCGATCGACGAGTGGAAGGTGCTGCTGTTGATCGGCACCTTCTCGCCGCTGTCGACGAAGGAAGTGGCCGAGCGCTCCACCCTCGACAAGGTCCGGGTCAGCCGCACGACCGACCGGCTGGTCCGCCAGGGCCTCGTCACCGGCCACCGCGACCCGGAAGATCGGCGCAAGGTGGAGCTCAAGCTCACGCGCGCGGGAAAAGCCAAATATCGCGGCGTGGTGGACTCGCTGGCGACGTGGGACAGCGCCTTCGTGCAGGTGCTCGATTCCAAATCGCTGACGAGCCTGATCAAGCTTCTGCAGACCCTCGATCAGCGCATCGACGAGCTCGAACGCCGCTATTGAGCAGCCGTGACCGCGATACCCCGGCTGGACAGGGCCGCCTGCACGACACGGAGGAAGTGCTTCACGTTCAGCGGCTTGGTGAGATAGCTGTAAAATCCGGCGTCCACTCCACGCTGGATCTCGTAAGGCAATACGCCGGCGCTCAGCGCCAGAACCGGGGTGCCGATCAGGTAGGGCAAGCGTTTGATCTGCCGGAGCACTTCATAGCCGCTGATATCCGGCAGATTGATGTCGAGGATGATCACGTCAGGGCGATGGCGCGCGGCCAATGCGATGCCCGTTGTGCCGTCCGTCGCCTCGATCATCGTGACGTCGCGGAGCGGGGCGAAGATATTGCGGACCAGGGCGAGGTTCGCCGGATTGTCTTCGACGTACAGGACCGAGAAGCCCGACAGCTCGGCCGCCGGCCGCAGGTCCGCCGCGTTGCCCTCGGTCTCGTCGACCGAGGCCTTGCCATACACCGGGATGTCCACCCAGAAGCAGCTGCCCTCGGCGAGAATGCTGGAAAAGCCGATGCCCCCGCCCATGAGCTCGATCAGACGGCGGCTGAGGGCCAGGCCGACGCCGGTGCCCTCGATGGCCCGAGCCTCGGCGCCCAGCCGGCTGAAGGGCTGAAACAGCTCGGCCTGCCGGGCGACAGGGATGCCGATTCCGGTATCCCTGACCGCGATCCGCACCTTGTCGCCGATCTCCTCGTACGAGAAGCTCACGATCCCCTTGGGCCGGTTGTACTTGACCGCGTTCGAGCCGAGGTTGATCAGAACCTGCGCCAGGCGCACGCGATCGGTCATCAGCGCGGGCATGGCGAGGCCGAAATCGTGCGGGACGACGCTGATGTCCACCTTGCGGGCGGATTGCTCCAAGGTGGCGACGACCGACTTCATGAGCGGCACGAGGTCGACGCGTTCCATCGAGACAGAGAGCTTCCCGGCCTCGATCTTGCTGAGATCGAGGATGTCGTTGATGAGCTCGAGGAGATGGCCGCCGCTCGCCAGGATCTCGTCGATGAATTCCTTCTGCTTCGCGGTCACGGCTCCGAAGTTTTCGCCATCGAGGATTTGCGCGAAGCCCAGGATGGCGTTCAGCGGCGTGCGCAGCTCGTGGCTCATGAGCGCCAGGAATTCCGACTTGGCGCGATTGGCGTCGTCGGAGGCCTGCTTCTCGACCATCATCCGGCGCTCGCTCTGCGCCGCCTCGTCGCGCTCCTTGGCGCGGGCCTCGATGAGCTCCGCCGCCTTCGCGAGCGCCCGCCCCAGCTCGTTGACCTCCTCGATCTCGACCGGAGGGACGTCCAGTTTCTCGTTGGAGCCCAGCGCCAGCGCCGGCGCCACCAGCGCGTTCAGGGAGCGCGTCATGCGGCCGGCAATGGATTTCGCGAGCAGAACGCCCAGCAGCAGGACCACCAGCGCCAACGCCACGTTGATCATCAGCGCCCGCTGAAGGCCGGCCGTCACGACGCTCGCCGGCACCGAGAACGCGATCATCCAGCCGCTCCGCGGCGATCGGCTGAACGCCTCGAAGGTGGAGACACCCGCCTCGTTGACGGTCTCATACGCGCCTTCGTCGGCCGCCGTCGCCCGCTGCAGAAGGTCCGCCGGGGCCTTCTTGCCGATATAACTGTCCTCGTCCTCGGTGCGCGCGCCGATCGTCCCCGAGCGGTCGAGAATGGACACGATCCAGCCGGCCGCGATCTTCTGCCGCTGCAGCACCTCGCCGAGACGATGCGAGAACATGCCCATGCCGACCAGGTATTTGATCTTGCCGTCCACGAACACCGGCGCCGACATGCCGAGCACCATGCGCCCGGTCGCCGGCCCCTTGAACAGATCGGACACCACCGGCTTGCCGGTCTCGATCGCGCGATTGACCATGCGCAGGTCGGTTTCCCGCGGCAGCGGCGAGCCGAACGGCTTGATCGTGTTCAGGATCTGCTGGCCCGTCAGGTCGTGCATGACGATGTTGCTGCCCACCTGGGTCGGCAGCAGCGCCTGCGCTTCGGCGTAAAAGGCTTTCAGGTCGCCGCTCTGAAGGGTCCGCGACACCGCGAGCGCCTGCAGGATCTGCTGGATGCCCTCGAGGTCGGCATCGACCGCCTGCATCAGCGCGCGCGCCGTGGAGACCATGTCGCGCTCCATGCTGGCGCGCTCGCGCTCATAGGATTCGAAGATCAGGGCGCCGGCGACCAGGGCCGCCGGCAGGATGCAGCCGACCACCAGCCACCCGAGCCAGAACTGCATCGTCCGCCGGCGCCGACCGATGGGGAGAGGCGGCATGGATCAGCAGCCCGCGATGCGGCTTGGCTTGACGCCCTTAAGGGAGGCAGAGGTTCCGGAGGTCATGGTCCCAGACGTTCTCGTTACCGCATGCCTAATGCGGAATGATGAACAACTGCTGAATGGGCGATATTATGAAAGTAAATCAACGCGATGCGGGATAGCGAGCCGCCATCAGGAGCGGTATAATTGCAAGTAGTTCGGCCGCTGTGGCGACGGCAGCGCAGGCCGGAATCGACGCGTCGTAGAGCGCGCCCAGAACGGCACTGCCGAGGAACCAGGCGACTCCGAAGATGGCCCCGAACAGGCCGTAGGCGGATCCCAGGCGCGTCTGCGGGACCATCTGGGCCACGGCTGCCTGCATCACCGATTCATGCGCGCCAAGGCCGAGGCCCCACAGGAGAGCCCCGGCCACCGCCAAGGCGACGTCGTCCGAGAACGCGAGCGGCGCGTAGGCCGCGACCACGATGGTGAGCGGCACCAGCACCCGCAGGCCGTGCCGGTCGAACAGCTTGCCCATAACCAGCGAGCCTGCGCCACCAGCTCCCATCGCAAGCGCGTAGAACACCGGGATCCAGGGGTGCGGCACGATGGCCGCCTTCGTGTCGTGATAGGCGATGAGCGAGTAGTCCGCGAAGCCGAAGGCCACGAGGGCTCCGGCGGCGGCATACCACCAGAATGCCGCGGGATATGGCCGGTCCGCAGCCGGCACGGCCTCGCGCGCGGCTCGGCCCGCGTTCGGATAAGCAACGCACAGCCCGAAGACCAGCAACAGCGTGACAAGGGCGGGCACGGCCAGGGCACCAAAGGCCGGATGCGCGTCGCGCCAGACGAACAGGATCGCCGCCACTGCGATCGGGCCGATCAATGCGCCCAGCTGGTCCAGCGCCTCGTTGAGGCCGAACGCCCAGCCGCGACCCATCCGCTCGCCAGCCTCGGCCAGCATGACGTCGCGAGGCGGGGTCCGGGTCGCGCGCCCGGTCCGTTCGGCCAGGACCAGAACCGCCGCGTGCGGCCACGTACCGACCAGCGCCAGCGCCGGCACCGCCAGCATCTGAACGAGGTAGCCGGCCAAGGTGGCGGGCCAGTAAAGGCGCGACCGGTCGGCCCAGCGTCCCGAGGCCAGCCGCAAGGTATAGCCCAGGAGCTCGCCGAATCCCGACACGGCACCGACCACCAGCGCGCTGGCCCCCAGCCCCGCCATGTACACGCCGATGATGCTGCGAGCGCCCTCGTAGGTCATGTCGGCGAACAGATTGACCGCGCCGAACAGGAGCACGAAGCGGAGGCGCGAGGTGTCCGTCCAGGGTTCGCGCGTCGGCACGGCCATCAAAACGGGTGTCCGAGGATCAGCTTCAACACCAGATCATCGGAGGCCGCCGTGAACCCGTGGCCGATGCCTGCTTCGACATCGAAGCGGTCCGTCGAATAGTCGACGACCGCGAACAGCATATGCTGCTGGTCGTTGACACCCGCGAATTTGTGGAACTCGCCGTAATCGGAATAGTGCTCGAGCGCCACCGCCCAGGTCGGCGACAGATTGTAGTCGAGCCGCTCGGCGGGCGCGAAGTCGAGCGAGCGGACTCCATGCCAGTTGTTGTCGATGATCGGGTTGATGATGAAATCGACCGGCCCGAAGCGCCAGCCGAGGATCGGGCGGATCTCCTGGCTGAAGCGGGTCGGCTCCCAGTAATGCGCGTTGTAGCTGAATTCGAAATTGATCCCGTAGAAGAACTGATGCTCGGCCGCGTGCGGCTGGACGAACAGGAAACGGGTCTTGAAGCCGTTGAGCGTGAACTGGTCCTGGCGCGACGCGTAGGAGTAGAGCGGCATGTAGAGGCCGGCCTCAAACCAGTCGGTAACTCCGTAGGCCCATTCCGGCACGCCGTTGAGCGTTCCTTCCGGAATCACCCCGCCGCGGAAGTCCGGCGTCTTGCGCCCGATCGGGGTGTAGTTGTTGTGGAGCTCGATGCTGGCCTGACCAGGCTCGTTGATCTCGGCGTTGTAGACCTGGATCTCGTCGGTCTGCGCCAGCGCGCCACCGCCCCACAGCAGCAAGGCCGCAGCCGGCACGAACACCCATCGCTGCGATGGCACTGTCATCCCGATCAGGCGTAGTTGAACAACGCCATGAAGCCGAAATCCATGTGCAGCTGCTGATGGCAGTGGAACAAGGTCACGCCGGGATTGTCGGCCGTGAAGTCGAACTCCGCCTCCTGGTAGCCGCCCAGCATCACCACGTCCTTGATGAGACCTGACGTCGGCTTGCCGCCGATGCGGATCAGCTCGAAGCTGTGCCGGTGCAGATGGACCGGATGGATGTCGTCGCTGGCATTGCGCAGCTTGAGCCGGTAGCGGCGACCCCGCTCGATCGTATACGCCGGCTTCATCGTCTGCATCGAGAAGGCTTCTCCGTTCAGCGTCCAGACGTTGAACCCGTGCTGGGCGGCGTTCTGCTTCACCACGAGCATCTCGATGGTCTGGTCGGGCGCCGGCGCCGCCGCCCCTGGGCGCGCAAAGCGCGTGTAGTCCCACTTGAAGGGCCTCGGCTTCGCCCATTGCGGCTTGCCCTTGCGCCCGGCGTATTCGACCACGATGCCCATGCCGTGCTTGCGGTCGTCATCGGCGAGGTCGCCGAGGATCCACACCCCCGGATGCTTCATCTCGACGATCGCCGAAATGCGCTCGGCGGTGCCGAGCCACAGGACCGGCACGTCGGCCGGGACCGGCACGGGGTTGCCGTCGAGCGCCACCACGCGGAACGTATGACCCGGCAGGGCCAGGCTGCGGATCTCAGTGGCACTCGCATTCAGCACGTGAAAGAGCACCCGCTGGCCCGGCTTCACACGGATGGGCTCGCCGTGGCCCAGCATGCGGCCGTTGATGGCGAAATATTCGTAACCGACTTCGAATCCCTTGGGACCTTTGAACTGCTGGTCCGCCAGCTTGCCGACCTGCTTCAACCCCGGGCTCGCCGAGCCCGCGAGCATGTCCATCGCCATGTCGCCGCCGCGGCTGAAGGTCGGGCCGAACTCCTTCAGGGTCAGGAAGATCTCCTGGTCGAACGAGCCGGGCTCCCGCCGCGGCTCGATATAGACCGGGGCCGCCTGTCCCGTGTAGGTGCCGCGGCCGAGGTCGGCGTGGGCTGCGACATGCGTATGGACGAACCGCAAGCCCGCAGGCTTCGGCACGAAGGAGATGCGCCGCATGCCGTGCGCCGGGACGAACGGGGTACCCTCCTCCGCCGCCCCGTCGACATCGCTTGGGATCATCTGCCCGTGCCAGTGCACGAGCTCGGGCGTGTCGGTGTCGTTGTGGACGTCGACCGTGACGCGCTGGCCTTCCTTGAAGCGCAGCAACGGCCCCGGAAACTGGCCGTTGTAGAGCGTGGTCGAGACGATGTGGTCGGGCGCCAGCTCCACGAGCCCGGTTGCGATGCGCAGCGTGTGATCCGCCGCGCCCTGCGAGGCGGTCGTGGTCTGCGCCAAGGCTCCCGGGATGCCCCGGCCCTGGCCCAGGCCGGCAGCGAGCGCCGACGCGCCGCCAAGCCGGAGAAACTCACGTCGATCAAGGGGCACAGCCACCTCGCCTGAACAGACCCCGAAGGACTATAGCGAATTTCGATGGCGCACGTGGACCAGCTGTACTATTCAGCGCTGCGGACCGACCACACGCCCGCCACGCCGTCACAAATCGGACCCGACCCTATGAGCGGCACCACGTCCACCGCGGCCCCGGTCGCAGGCCCACGCGGCAGCCCCGCCGAGGTCTTCGGCACGGCCCTCGGGCTCGGGCTCACCTCGTTCGGCGGGCCGATCGCGCATCTGGGTTATTTCGAGCGCACCTATGTCCGGCAGCGGCAGTGGCTGTCAGCCGACGAGTACGCGGGCCTGGTCGCGCTGTGCCAGATGGCGCCAGGCCCGGCGAGCAGCCAGGTCGGGTTCCTGATCGGCCTGAAGCGCGCCGGCTGGCTCGGCGGGCTCGCGGCGTGGGTGGGCTTCAGCCTGCCCTCGGCGATCGTGATGTTTGCGTTCGCGATCCTGGCCCCACGCCTGCAGGGGGCGGCGACCGACGCCGTGCTCCACGGATTGAAGCTGGTCGCCGTCGCCGTAGTGGCGCAGGCGGTGTGGAGCATGGCGCAGAAACTGTGCCCCGACCGCACGCGCGCCGCCCTGGCGCTGCTTGCGGCGGCCTTGCTGCTGATTGTGGGCGGGCCGTGGACGCAACTGGCGGCGCTGATCGGCGGGGCGGTGGGCGGTGCGATCTTGTGCCGCAACGTGACCAATCTCGCGGCACTGCCGGCGATGCCGGTCGGCTTGCGGACCGGCGGCGTGGCGCTGGTCGTGTTCCTCGCCCTGCTTCTCCTCTGCCCGTTCGTGATCCAGGCAGCCCCGCACCAGCTGCCAGCCCTGTCGGCGGTCTTCTATCAGTCAGGCGCCCTCGTGTTCGGCGGCGGCCACGTCGTGCTGCCGCTGCTGCGCGATGCGCTGGTGCCGAGCGGCTGGATTTCCGATGACGCGTTCCTCGCGGGCTATGGCATGGCCCAGGCGGTGCCCGGCCCGCTGTTCACGTTTTCGGCGTATCTCGGGGCGGTTGTCGCCCCTGCCGGCGCGGCACTGCTGTGGTCCGGCCTGGCGCTCGTGTTCATCTTCCTGCCGGGCATCCTGGTCGCCGTGGCGGGGCTGCCGCTGTGGACCTGGCTCGGCCACCATCCGGCGGCGCGCGGCGCCTTGGCCGGGATCAACGCAGCCGTGGTCGGCGTGCTGGGAGCTGCCCTCTATAGCCCCATCTGGACGAGTGCCGTCCTCAACGGCCGTGACGTCGCGATCGCGGCGGCCGGGCTGATGCTGCTCGAGCGCTGGCGCACGCCCCCTCTCGCCGTCGTGGTCTTCTGCGTCACGGCCGCGCTGGCGAGTGCCGCCCTCGGCTAAGCCGGCATCTCCTGCAATCCGATCAGCACGCCCAGCCGCTCGCGGTCCGCGGCCAACGCGGCACTGTCGCCCTCCCAGACGACTTGGCCTTTGTCGAGCACGACCGCGCGCCGCGTGACCTCGAGCGCCAGCTCGACATGCTGCTCCACGAGGATCATCGCGATACGGCTTTCGTGCCGGAGACGCAGCAGCGCGGCCATCAGCGAGTCGACCAGAACCGGGGCGAGCCCCTCGAACGGCTCGTCGAGCAGCAGCACCTTCGGATTGCCGACCAGTGCCCGGCCGATGGCGAGCATCTGCTGCTCGCCGCCCGAGAGCTGGTTGCCGTTGTTGCGCCGGCGCGCCGCGAGGCGCGGGAACAGGTCGTAGACGCGCTCGTGCGTCCACTGGCCTGGGCGCCTAGCTACCCGCAGATTGTCCTCGACCGTCAGCGAGGCAAAGATCTCGCGCTCCTGCGGCACGTAGCCGAGGCCGAGGGCCGCCCGCTCGTGGATCGGCAGCGGCACCAGGTCGCGGCCCGCGAAGGCGAGCCGGCCGGCGCGCAAGGTCGTGAGGCCCATGATCGTGGCAAGCAGGGTCGTCTTGCCGACGCCGTTGCGGCCGAGCAGCGCGACGGCCTCGTCGGCGCCTACGGCAAGCGAGACGCTCTCGAGCACCACCGTGTCGGCATAGCCCGCCGTGACGTCGCCGAGCGCCAGCAGGTCAGGCATGGTGTCGCGATCCGAGATAGACGTCGCGCACCCGCGGGTCGGCGCGCACGTCGGCGACCGAACCCTCGGTCAGGATGCCGCCATCGACCAGCACGGTCATCCGCCTGGCCAGGCGGAACACGAGGCTCATGTCGTGCTCGATGATCAGGATCGCGAGGTCGGCCGGCAGGCTCAGCAGCAGGTCGAGCAGCATGCCGCGGTCGTTCGACGCCACGCCGGCCGCCGGCTCGTCGAGCAGCAGGATCTTGGGCTTGAGGGCCAGTGCCAGCGCGATCTCCACCAGGCGGCGCTGACCGTAGGCGAGCGAGGCTATGGCGCGGCCGGCGAGCGCAAGCAGACCGAGCTGCTCCAACATCGAAGCCGCCTCGTCGATCACCTGCGCCCGGCGGCGCAGGCTGCCCCAGGGACGGATCTCGACTCCGGTGCGCGCGGCGACCGCGAGGCCAATGTTCTCGGCGACCGTGAGGCCCGGGAACAGCGAGCTGATCTGGAAGGTGCGCGCGAGCCCCAGAGCGACCCGGCGCTCGGCCGCGAGGCGCGTCACGTCGCGGCCCCCGATGCGGATCGCGCCGGATGACGGCGGCAGCAGCCCGGTGATGAGGTGGACGAGCGTCGTCTTCCCCGCACCGTTGGGCCCGATCAGCGCATGCCGGGCGCCCGCCGGCAGTGCCAGCGACACGTCGCGCGCCACCTGCAGCGCGCCAAAGCTCTTGCACACGCCCCTCACCTCAAGAATTGGGACCTCGAGAATGGGCGGCTCGGCGCTCATGTCAGCGCGGCACCTTGCGGAACCGCAACAGGCCGACCAGCCCCGCGGGCGCATAGCGGACAGCGAGGATGAGGACGATCCCGAGCGCGAACAGCCAGTGGAACGGGTTGATCGCGGCGGCACGGTCCGAGAGGACGACGAACACCGTGGCACCGACGATGGCCCCATAGAGCGAGCCCGTTCCGCCGAGGATGAGCATCACCAGCGCGTTGCCGGAGAGGACGAACTCCAGGGTGTCGAGCCCGACGAGCTTGGTGACCTGGGCGGACAGGCCTCCCGCCCAGCCGGCGAAAAACCCCGAGATCGTGTAGAGCATCAGGAGCCGATGGCGCACGGGCACGCCCAGCAGCCGCATGCGGACGGGATTCTCCCGGATGCCGCGGATGGTCAGGCCGAAGGGTGAATTCACCAGACCTTTGCACAGGAAGAAGGTCACGGCCAACACCGCGGCGCCATACCAATAGGCGGTGTTGCCGGCGAGATCGAACCGGAAGGCCCCCAGCACCGGAGCAATACGAAAACCCGTGAGGCCGTCGGCCCCGCCGGTCACCGGCTTCCAGGCGTTGGCGATCTCGAGCAGAACCGTCGACACGGCCAGGGTCAGCATCACCTGCGTGATGCCGCGCGTGCGCAGCACCAGGGGCCCGGTGACCAGCGCCACGGCCGCACCCGCGATACCAGCCGCCAACAGACCCGTGACCGGCTCCGACGAGACGTTGAGCGCGTAAAGCCCGGCTGCGTAGGCCCCGCTGCCGAACAGGGCCGCGTGGCCCAACGTGTCGATGCCGCCATAGCCGACCGCCAGGTCGAGCGACAGCGCGAAGATGATCATGATGATCACCTGCGTGCCGAGCGGCACGTAGTCGCCGGCGACGAGCCAGACCGCGGCGATGGCAAGCCACGGCAGCGCATCGACCCAGGACAGGTGGTGCCGCGTGAACGCGCGGGCGACGAGGTCACGGGCTGGCGGCTCCGTGCCCATCATCAGGCCCGCGCGAACAGCCCCTCGGGCCGCCACAGAAGCGCCGCGGCGGCGGCGACATAGATGATGAAAGCCCCGCCGGCCGGGATGTAGTAGCGGCCGAACGTGTCGATGAGACCGAGCAGCAGCGCCGACAGGAACGAGCCCCTGAGGCTGCCGAGCCCTCCTACCGCGACCACGATCAGCACCGGCACCAGGTATTTGAGCGCGTACCACGGCTCGAGCGGCAGCATCTGGTTGCCGAGCACGCCGCCGATCGCGGCGAGGCCGCAGCCGCCGGCAAAGGTGATGGCGAAGATCCGCGGCACATCGATGCCGACGCAGCGCGCCATGCGCGGATTGTCGACCGCCGCGCGCAGCTTGGCACCGAACTCGGTGAACTCCAGAACGGCCCACAACGCGCCGGCAAGCCCCGTGCTGACCACCACGAGAAAGGCGCGATAGACCGAGAGCGTGAACGCCTGCGTCTGCCACGTGCCCGCGAGCCAGGCCGGCATCGGCAAGGTGTGCAGGGACGAGCCGAACGCGAGATTGACGCTCGCGATCATCACGAAGACCAGCCCGATCGTCATCAGGATCTGCCCCAGCTGACTCGTGGCGTAGACCCAGCGATAGACGGTGCGCTCGAGCACGGCGCCGAGGGCCACGGTGAGGATCGTGGCGACCGGGAGCGCTGCCAGCAGGCTCCAGCCCCAGGACTGCGCCAGCGCGAGTGCCAGATAGCCGCCGACCATCGCGAAGGCGCAATGAGCAAGATTGGCGACGCGCATGACCCCGAGCGTCACCGTGAGCCCGGCCGAGATCAGGAACAGGATCATGCCGTAGGAGATCCCGTCGACCAGCAGGGTCGCGATCGTCGAAGGGTTGATCACGGAAGCGAGACGAGTTCAGACGCTGTCAACGTCGCACACCCCTCACCCCGCGCGCTCTCGCGCGCTGCCCTCTCCCGCAAGGGGAGAGGGGGAAGTTGGTGCGCGGCCAAATCGCCTCTCCCCTTGGGGGAGAGGCCGCG
>Ga0335069_10007877_pt1 | contig 15303 bp, 11 predicted proteins | sample Lox_Sample_11_FD_206714 | JGI IMG/M metagenome (GOLD analysis project Ga0335069, IMG submission 206714) | Soil microbial communities from Loxahatchee National Wildlife Refuge, Florida, United States - Lox_Sample_1.1 | ecosystem: Environmental > Terrestrial > Soil > Wetlands | place: USA... | reverse complement strand
GGGAGCCCTTGAACAGGTGCGGGCGCTGCAGCAGCGGCTCGAAGCGGAGAACGTCTATCTGCAGGAGGAGATCAGCAGTGAGCACAACTTTGAGGAGGTCGTCGGGAATAGCCGCGCCATCCTCGAAGTTCTGGACCGTGTGGAGACGGTTGCCCCGACCGATTCCACCGTCTTAGTCGTTGGCGAAACAGGTTGCGGCAAAGAGTTGATCGCGCGCGCCATCCACAGTCACAGCCAGCGCCAGCATCGCCCCTTGGTCAAGGTCAATTGTGGAGCGATCCCGACGGGACTGGTGGAGAGCGAACTGTTTGGCCACATGAAGGGGGCATTCACCGGCGCTCTCGAACGTAGGATAGGAAGATTTGAACTGGCGGACGGAGGAACCCTGTTCCTCGATGAAGTCAGCGAACTGCCACTCGATACGCAAGTAAAGCTCTTGCGCGTCCTGCAAGAACACGAATTTGAACCCCTGGGCAGCAGTCGCACGATGAAGGTCAATGTCCGCATCATCGCTGCCAGTAATCGTGACTTGGAGAAAGCGGTTCAGGAAGGGCGTTTCCGGGCGGATCTTTACTACCGCTTGAATGTTCTGCCAATTCTGTTGCCACCACTGAGGCAGCGTCGATCAGACATTCCGATCCTGGCTGCTTTCTTTGTAGAGCGATTTGCCCGTCAATTTGGCAAGCAAGTCACCGGTATCGGCCAAGAAACGATGGACCTGCTGTGCCGTTATGACTGGCCGGGAAATATTCGCGAGTTACAGAACGTTATTGAACGCGCTGTTGTTCTGTCGCGTGGGTCCGTCATCAAAGTTGGCGCGGATGCCTTGCCCTCGATCAGCCAGATCCCCGAGTCTGAAACCAAGGATCGCGAGATCAGCCAGTCGAGCGCGAGAAGCGCGAAGACGTCCCTCGAGGAAGTCGAAAAGAACCACATTTTGGACGTCTTGCGTCAAACCTCGTGGGTGATCGAAGGCGAGCGTGGAGCCGCCAAAGTTCTCGGCCTCCATCCCAACACTCTGCGCAGCCGGATGAAGCGGCTCGGCATTGCACGTTCCACTCAAGCCACGAAATCTCGTGGCCACGAAACCACGAACTAGTCTGTACCACGAAGCTTCGTGGGTTGGTCCTACCTGAACTTCCTCGCTTGTACGGTCAATCGGTTCACTTTCAACCAGATACATCACCTCGATGCCACGCTTCTCCTATGGCACAGACCGTGCATTATCCAGAGCGTTCGTGGAGGAAAGAAAGCAGTGCTCAGAATTTCAGTCATCAGGGAATCAGATCGGGCGGTTGAATTCCAGCTTGAAGGAAAACTTGTCGGACCTTGGGTGGAAGAGTTGCGGAAGCTCGGCAATGAAGCTTTGTCGCAACAAAAAGCCGTCAGCCTTGATCTCGCACGTGTCACGTTTGTCGACGGATCTGGCGTAGTTCTATTGAAGGACTTCGCGCGTCGTCAGGTTTCTCAGTTGAACTGTTCCCAATTTTTAAGCCAACAACTCAAGGAGGCGGCCCAATGACCACAGGCGTCGCAAGCATCCCGGTATCAGAAAACCATATGGAGCACATGCAACCACGTGCATTTGGGGCTTCGGCGAACACGTGGCTGGAGATGGATCTGATCCGGCGCGTGCAAGCCGGAGAGCGCGAGGCTTTCTATCAACTGGTGCGACCCTATGAGCGTGCGGTCTTCCTCTCCAGCTTTGCCCTCTTGAAGAATGAAGCCGACGCCGAGGAAGTTGCCCAGGAAGCAATTCTGAAGGCATTCAAATACCTTCCGCGCTTCCGGCAGGAAGCAAAGTTCAGCACGTGGCTCATTCAAATTGCGATCAACGAAGCCAAGATGAAGCTGCGGAAAGACCGGCGTCACCTCTACGACTCGATCGAAGAAGGCCAACTTACGGACGACGGAGATTATGTCCCCAAAGACTTCGCCGACTGGCGTGAAATTCCCTCTGAAGCGCTGGAACGAAAAGAACTGCGTGAGGCACTGACCGAGGCCCTCAACTCACTTCCAGAAAAATATCGGATGGTGCTGATGCTTCGTGATGTACAACAGCTCAGCGTTGCGGAAACCGCGCAGGTATTAGGAATCAGCCAGGCCAATGTCAAGACACGCCTCCTGCGTGCACGCCTGCAGATGCGAGATGCCTTGGTTCCCACGGCTCAGGGTTCCCTGTGATAGGTTTTGGCCCTAAGGAAAGACCGGGGGTGAATGCGAAGCATGCGATGGCCACCGGATTGGAGTTTCCGCAAAAAAAGCCCGGCGACGAACCGGGCTCTTGCTTAGTGACAAGGCTTGGTGATAAGAGGCGAAGTATCAGGCGACGCGCTTCTTGCCTTTGATCGGCGTGACCTTACGCTTAGAAGCCTGATCGGCTTCATCTTCTTGATCGGCGTCTTCTTCACCTTCCGGCCCGGCTCCGGCGGTATTGATTTCTTCCGCCAGAGCGGTCAGCTTTTCATCGGTTTCTTTTTCTTCATCGAGGGTTTGAGTGAGCAGGTCGACATGTTCTGACTCCCCGAGCGATTCCGCCATTGCTCGGACCGTGCCGTAGCCGGCTATCTCGTAATGCTCAACCCTCTGGGCGGCACCGATAAGGGCAGCGTCGAGAACGTTTCCCTCATAGTCTTCTTCCATGACCTCCGAGCCCTCAACAATGAGGCCTTCCATGCCCTTGCACTTTTTGCCCTTAGGGTTTTCCCCCAAGGCCTCAAATATTTGTTCCAGTCGCTGCACGTGGCCTTTGGTCTGTTCCAGGTGTTCTTCGAATCCCTCGCGAAGCTCGTCTGAAGCGGCGCCCTTGGCCATCTTCGGGAGGGCTTTAACCAGCTGATTTTCCGCGCTGTAAAGGTCCTTTAGTTCGTCGATATAAAGTTCTTTCAATCCCTGTTGCGGCATATCTGCTCCTTAAATAAGATTTTCGGCATGTGACTGATCTTGGATGCCGATTTCCGGCAAACGGAGGTGTAAGGAGAAAGCGAAAATAGAGACTTTTCCTGGTTGTCTGCCTCTGTGTGTTCGTGGAACCCCTCTTGTTCGATATCTGCAAGAGTCGGATTTACCGTTGCGCCTTGGCCCGCCTCGGATAGACTATGTGCGTCCGCAAGAGAGGGATGAATGAGAAACGCGGTTCTGTCCGTTGCGATAATCATATTTGGTTGCAGCCTCGCGCTAGGACAGGCGACGGAGCAAGTGCTGTATAGTTTTGGCCCTCCTCCCGATGCGCAGTTCCCAAGTGAAAGTGCGCTTGTGTCTGACCACGCGGGGAACATTTACGGCGTTGGAACCGGTGGAGGAAACCAGGGCGGTGGTGCGGTATTCGAGCTTACTTCGAACGGTGACGGATCATGGAGCGAAGCCGTTCTGTACAGCTTTTGCTACTATTACAGCAATTTTTACTGTCCTGACGGCGCAGGACCGGTGGGCCTAACGATCGACGGTCAGGGAAATTTACTTGGCACAACGACGTTGGGTGGGACGCCCGGCGGCGGTACCGTGTTCGAGCTTTCTCCTCCCTCCATCCCCGGAGGAGCCTGGACCTATTCGGTTATCTACAACTTCTGCTCGTTGAGCAATTGTTCCGACGGGTATCACCCTGACGGTCCACCGGCACTCGACAAGTCTGGGAATCTCTACGGCACAACGGTGGAAGCCGGAACAGGTGTGGGGAACGTGTGGGAGCTGTCGCCGAGCCCGAGCGGTTGGAATGAAGCGGTCATTTATGACTTTTGTTCGCTGCCAAACTGCGCGGATGGTGAAAATCCGGAGACCGGAGTAACCATTGACCGAAAGGGCAATCTCTACGGCACGACTCTGTATGGAGGCTCGAAACCGACCGGTGGTGGGACGTTGTACGAGCTTTCGCCCACCCAAGGTGGATGGACAGAGAGGGTTCTAGCGAGCTTTTCACGCATAAGCTTAGCAAAGCCTACGCTTGGACCTGCGACTATTGACCCAACAGGTAATGTGTACACAACATTCACAGTTCCTCGTTATATCGACGGAGCCGTGGTCAGCGCTAAATATGGCCGTCCTATGAAAGTCTTCCAATTTGATGGCTCGGACGGTAGCACTCCCCTAGCCGGGGTGATCGTCGATGCCAAACGTAGACTGCTATATGGCACCGTCGAAGAAGGTGGCCCTAATGGCTGCGGAGGAGTCTTTCAGATCAATGCATCGGGTCAGGAATCGATCGTCTATAACTTCTGCCAGTTCCCTACTGATGCTGCAGTACCAGGAGGAGCTCTACGTGAAGACGCAATCGGGAACCTATACGGTGCGACGCAGTATGGAGGGGCGTACGGATACGGCGCGGTGTTCGAGATCACGCCGTAATCAATGTGTCACTAATAGTTGCTAATGCTGACACCGACCAGCAGGTTGAGGCTTCGTATCATAAGGAAAACGGGCACTCGAATTCGGTGCCCGTTCAAATCGTTCTGCTACTCGATTAGCTTAGGGAAGTCCCGGCAGCGATTGGGTCGCTTCCATCTGGACTGCCTGCAGACTGTTTGGGTTGAGCCCCAACACGCGCAAGATCGTCGGAGCGACTTGCGAAGTTTGCACCGGAGTAGTGATCACTTTCGCGGGTATTCTCGGATTAGACACCAGGATCACCACATTGGTGTCGTCATGCGAGAAGCCGCCATGTTCGGCCTGCTTCTTGCTGCTTCCGGAGTAGGTGACGCCCACGTTCGGGGACACGATGATGTCTGGAGTGCGGGAATCGCCGTTGGGCGGAATTCCCGGCGGGTTGAACTGCTGGTTAAGCGACTGGCCGTAGAAGATCTGCCCGATGCCTGCCACGTTCGCGGACGTTGGAGAGTTTGTCTCCAGAATCTGAACCTGGCTCGGTGCATCGCAGGAGCTCTTTAACCAAAGCAGCGAAATATCGTCCTCAGTGGGCCCGATCTGTCCGCCGGCGTTAGATTCCGAAGGCGGCAAGCAGCTATCGATCAGCAAGCTCGGCGAGGTCGTAACCGGACCGGACTGCGTGATGCCAACGTAGCGCTGCGAATCCACAGGGCTCTGGCCGTGTTTGGACGTAATGATGATCAGGGTCGAATCCAGCAGGCCCTGCTTCCTCAGTTCGGCGACCCACGAGGCGATGGCGGCGTCGACAAACTGAATTTCCTGAGTCATCAATGTGGTGGGTGTTCCTTGAGCGTCGATATAACCGCCGCTCCCAACATTTTTCTCAATCAGCTTTTGTCCGACCGAGACCGCCTGGAAATTCATCCCGAAAATCTCTGGGACCTTGGTTTTCTGCTTGCGATTGTGGCTGAAGCCGTCGATTTCGTTTCTGATGGCGTCCACTTTCAGCGTGTCATAGCACTGGATGTTTTGGAAGCTATCGGTCCATGCGCCGGTTTGCGATGGATCCGGAACCGGATCGCACGGCATGCCCAGGATCGTCTTGACGCCGGGTAAAGCCACGACGGCAGAGTTGATCTCCGGGGAATAAAAGTCGTCCACAGTCGAACCGTCTCCGGGACCTGCGACGGATGAATAGGCAGGGTGTTTGTCCGACCACGCCGTATATCCGCCAGCAGCGTGGATCACGCCAAAGATGGTGTTGGTGCGAACAAAGTTCCAGGGATAAACCGGCTGGCAATTGTTGAACGGGTCACGTGGCAGACGAGTGGAATCGATGGAGTTGATTCCGCCATCGCCGTTCTTGGTGCTGATGCCGTCGATGCCGTTCAGGAATTGCTGGTTCTTGTCGATGCCTTCCTCATATTCAGTGGTCGTTCCGTTGGCCTGATTGGGAGTGCAGGGGCCACCCAGAAGTCCGTTGCCCGTGGTGTTCTGCGGAGGCGCGAGAACACGATCGTAGGCTACGTCGTAAAAGACGCCAAAGCTGCGCGGGGTGCCTCCGCTCACGATCGCAGTGAGGCCGGGGAAAGAATCCGACGGGCGAGAAGTGCTGGTGTCAAGATAGTTCACTCCGTGGTTGGCAAGTTGTGCCAGGGTCGGGCAGTAAGGCTGGCCACCGTTCACTCCTTGCGAGCAATTCAGAAAGTCGACCACGTGCATGCCGTCAATACTGACCAACAGAACACGCTTGATGGGATTACTAACGTTTTGGGCATGCACTGGCAGGAGTGCGGCGAGAAAGAGAATCGTCATGGCCGAGATGGCCGTCTTGCACTTCATGGGAATCCTCCTGAAATCTGAATCTACTCAGTCGATGTGACTACGATGTTAAGTAGTTGTTAATTGCAGAGGGCCACCTCGGCGTGAATGATGGAACAAAAGTGCATCAATGAAAAACCCTCTCCCCAGACATCGAGGAGAGGGCGGTGTAGTCAAAACGCTTTCTAGTCGTCCAGGTCGGCAGTGCGGGGCGCCCGATTCTTGAAGTCGCTCGGCGGGCGAACCGTCTTCTCACCAGGATAGGGCTTCTCGAAGTTGGTGGACATGTACCAATTCAAGTGGTTGACCGTATCCGGATCCTCGGAGTCGGGCTTAGTCAGTTTGTGGGCGAAGATCTGTTGCTTTTTCTTCAGCCACGCGGTTTTCAGGTCCTTGGCCTTGCGGCTGCTCGGTTCCGGGCCAGGGTTCGTGCCAACACCCTGATCCAACGGCACCTGCGCGGCCAAGTGATTCCACGGGTCGAAGTTGCTCTTGGGCGGATTGTCGGTGAAGTCGGGCCGCATCGGCGATGCGACGAGATCGAACTGGTTCATCGGCGGCAGACCGAGGATTTGCTCGATCGTACGCGTCATGTTGACCTGGGTGTAGTAGGTGTGGTCGGCCGGTCCATTCTGAACGGCATATGGGCTGACGACGTAACCCGGGCTGCGGTGACCGTCAATATGGTCAACGCCGTTCTGCGCGTCGTCTTCTTCGACGAAGATTGCCGAGGAAGACCACACGTTGCTGTGGCTGATGTAATCGACGATGCGTCCGATGGCCAAATCATTGTCGGCTTGTTCGGCATCCGGAGTCGGCGGACCACCCGTGTGGTCATCAATCACCCACAGAATGCTCAAAGCCGGGACTGTACCGTTGGCGACGTCATTATTGAAGTCCTGCAACCACAGATCGACACGGAACTGATCGGGAATCCCCAGATCGAACTGCGGGAAATTAGTGATCAGGTGGTTGTACACGGCAGGAACCGAAGCGTGTGCTTGCACCGTGTTCTGGTAGAAGAGGGTTTTCTCCTGCCCAGATTCGAAGGCGAGCGAGTCATTGTAGAAATCACTCCAGCTTGGCTCGTCGGTTGAGCCATTTGGCTGCAGGAAGGTGTCGTACTCTACGTACTCGCCGTAGATTTTAACCGGCAGTCCAGCGTCCGAAGCTTCAGAGAACAGGAAGCCCTTATTCTGGTAGGCCAGCGCATCACCAGCATTTCCGCCCGGATAGCTGCGGACCCAGTCAGGCGACTGAATGTCGTCCGCGTAGGGGGCCATGCCTTCGATGACCCACTGATGACCGTCCGCCGACTGGCGGCTGGGGTCGTAGAAGTTATCCAACAGCGGGAACCGCTTTACCAATGCGTGAACGTTTGGAGTGTCGAGGTGCGCCTTGCCATCGAATCCGAACACGGCGAGGGATGGGTCACCGTTTCCAGCAGCGACATCTCCGAGAACCTGATCATAGGTGCGATTTTCACGGATGATCAGGAACACGTGCTTGATGAGCGAGGGGTCACCGATACGGTGCGGGATCGCGACCGGTTTGGCTTTCGGGTTGCCGCCGCTCGCAGACTGGATATTGTTGGTCAAATCCCAGTGGTTGTACTGGAAAACTCTCTTCGTCATAGCCAGCAGGCTTTGGCTATTCGGAATGGGGACGATGCTGACGGTGCCGTTGTCCTGGTGAGTGTTGTATGCGCACACATTGTAGTCGCACTCAAAGGAATCGCGCGCACCAATGCCTTTGTCGTTGGCGACCAGGATCGCGTTTTGGATTGGGTCAAACACCACGGAACTCGGCGCGTAGGCTACTGGGATTAAGCCCAGGACGGGTTCCTTGCCGGGATCGGCGAGGTTGACCACGGCGACGGCGTTGGCATTGTAAAGGGCGACGTAGGCGATGCCGTGCTTCGCGTCGACCGCGATAGAGTTTGGCGCAGCACCGTAGGCAGCTTGATGTGCTCCGGGCACTCCGATCGGCAAGCTAAGGTTGATGGTTCGGACGACCACGTTGCTGGCCGTGTCGATCACGGAAATGGTGTCGCTGTAAGTGTTGGCGACCAGCAGGAAGCGTCCGAAGAACGCCATGCCGGTGGGGTGGAGTCCTGTCGAAACGTTCGCGGTGACTGTCATAGAAGGCAGATCGACGACAGAAACCGTACCGGTAATTGCGGCACCGACTTGCTCGTCGGCAACAATTTCGGTACCGGCAGAGTAGATCTGGAAGTCTGATTCGGTAGCGGCGCGTCCACCCTCGTTGCTGATGTAGGCAGTCGTGCCAGTTTGGTTGATGACAATACTGTGTGGCGCGTTACCTACACGAATCGGCGTGCCCTCTTGCTTGCTGGCGAGGTCGATCTTGGTAAGCGTGTCGTTCTGGTTCAGCAGAGCGTAGGCGCTGCTTCCATCTGCTGAAAATGCGACGCCGCCAGGATACGAAGTACTCGGGCTGTAGAAGGTGCCGCAAGGCCGGTCGTAAGCGCCAACTGGGCTGTTGGGGAAGCAGGTGATGAGCGAATTGTCCGGCGGAACGTTGACTTGAGCGTTGTCTTGCAGCAAGCCTTGCGGAGTGACATTAGCGATGGCGACATGACTGCTGTCCTGGCTGAATACGAGGTGAGTGCCGTCGGCGGAGTAGGCGATGCCGTTATAGCTGCCGCTCGAATCAACGCCGAATGGGATGTAGTTCTGGAGGACAATGCCGGTATTGGTATCGAATACTTCGACAGCTCCGTTGCCATCGCTGGTCGAAGTACCCATGGTTAGAACGGCGGCGGTGTGAGTGCGGCGATTCGGATTGATCGCAATAGCCTTGGCGCGAACCCGGATGCCGAGATCAACTTGCAGGCCTGCCGGATTGATGACCTGGCCACTGCCGACGACCCACGAGCCGTCAGCCTGCGGGCCGGTGACGTATTTTGGATAGTATTTGCTGCCCTGAGCAGCCGCCATTCCGGGCAGAGTCAACCCCGCCGCCAGCAATCCGGCCAGCGGGCGCAAGCGGTTGACGCGGGATCTGTTTCGCGATTTTGGTTTTGAAACTTTACGAGACATGTACCGTTTTCCTCCTTATGAAGTGTTGCAACACGCCCCTGCACATCGTTTTGGCAACGTAACAAACGGGCTTTAACGGCACGATGACGCGGAGATTACAGTTTTGTAATGTTGGTAAACGGTCAGGCGGCGGGAGAGATCGGAACGCGAAGAGTGACCTGCGTGCCTTGCCCAATTCGGCTTGCGATTTCCACATTCCCGCCGTGCAATTGCATGATGCTTTGAACGATGGCGAGACCGAGGCCTGTCCCTCCCAAAGCCTGAGAGCGAGATTCATCGACTCGAAAGAAACGGTCGAACACGCGGGGCAAAGCTTCTGCCGGTATGCCCACGCCGGTGTCAGAAACCTCGATGCGAATGGCAGCCGGTTCGGCTGCGGCGCCGAGCACGACCGACTTCCCAGAGGGCGTATGCGCCAGAGCGTTCGACACCAGATTGCCTACCGCCCTCTGCAGAAGCATACGATCCAGTTGAGCTATCACGGGTTCGCTGGGGACCGCCGTAGAAAGGGAAACGCCGCGGTCGGCAGCCGGCGCCTCATAATATTCGCGAATGCCCGCAAGCAGCTCGCCGACATTGATGCTCTCCCGGTGCAAATGAGTGAGGGGGCTTTCCGCGCGGGCCAGGAATAAAAGATCACCGATGAGGTCAGATAGCCGCACGGCCTCTTCCAGGCAAGACCCCAAAACTTCGCGGTATTCATCGACAGTTCGGGCGCGGGCCAGAGCTACTTCAGCTTCGCCGCGGATGTTGTTTACCGGCGTGCGCAGGTCGTGAGCAATATCGGCGGAAAATTTTGAGATTCGCTCGAATGATTCTTCGAGGCGATCAAGCATTTCATTGAAGGTCGCAGCGAGCGACGCCAACTCGGACGGGTATCCCTCTGCGCGGATGCGCTCGTGCAGGTTGGATGAAGTGATGTGGCGAGCTGTCTTCGCAACTTCTCTTATTGGACGAGTGCCGCGGCGTGCGATCTGGTATCCAACCAGGGGAAAGACCGCCACCGTGACCAGCAAGATGAGCGAGAACCGGTGTCGATACCGCGCCAGCAGTTCTTCCTCTTGCGAAACATCAATAGCGATCTGAATGGTATCGATTCGACCGGAACCACCGACACCCGCCGGAGCGCTGGTCACAAAGAACAAGCGGCCGTCTTTGCCTGTGACACTCTCTGCACGATCCGGATGGCTTTCAGTCTCAGTTGTCAGTTGTCGCAAATCCAGCTGCTCCGCCATTCCCGGGGTTGTCAGGACGGCGACGTTTCGATCGTCCAACAGGCGAATGTAGAACCGCTGATATCTTCTCGCGGCCGACTCAAGCTCGATTTCCTCGCGTAACCCGTCCCAGTCATCGGGGCGCTCGCGCAGCATAGTGCGGACGACGTTCATTTTGTCAGCGAGAAACAGATCCGTGCTCTTTTGCAGTTCTGAAACCAGCAGGAAATAAAGGCCGGCGCTGGTGAAGACGACGAGTGCCAGGCCGGCGAGCACGTACCATGCAGTCAAGCGGAAGGCCAGGGTGCTGCAGAAACGAGATGCGCGAGCGAAGCTATGCCTGCGATTCCATGACATAACCGGCGCCGCGAACGGTATGGATTAACTTAAGTGGAAAAGGGTCATCCACTTTACTGCGCAATCTGCGCACATTCACGTCAACCACATTGGTATCGCTGTCAAAATTCATATCCCAGACGGACTCAGCGATCAACGTGCGCGACAAGACTTCCCCCGCGCGCCGCGCCAGCAGTGAAAGCAGCAGAAATTCTTTGGCGGTCAATTCCAGCCGTTGGCCGGCTCGCGTGGCGCGTTGGCGCAGCAGATCAATCTCGAGATCGGCCAGCCGAATCGCTTCCTGCGAACGGCCCGGGCTACGACGCAGAAGGGAACGCACCCGCGCCAGCAACTCGGAAAAGGCGAATGGCTTCACCATGTAGTCGTCGGCGCCAAGTTCGAAGCCACGCACCCGCTCGTGAATTGCGTCGCGGGCGGTGAGAATGAGCACGGGCGTCTGCCGGCCCGACCTGCGCAACTGCATGAGAACCTGCCAGCCATCGAGGTGGGGAATCATGACATCCAGGATGATAAGGTCGAACTCCATACCCTGGGCCATATGGAGGCCGTCTAACCCATCGTGAGCCAAGTCGACAACGAACCCGGTCTCTCCGAGTCCTTTTTGGAGGAACCGGGCGGTCTTAATTTCGTCTTCGATGACTAGAACTCTCATACGCTCGGCGACGACGGCGCGGTTGACGGTTGGGTGGTTGGAACGGGCTGAAGGTTAAAGTTAACAGAGGGCGTGTGACGGTTTTATTACGATCGCGTGAAATTTTGATTACACGGGCAAATTTTCCCTCAGGAATCGTGGGTGGGAAGCCGCATCTCGATAGAGGTAAGTAATAATCCGTAGTCGGACAGCCAAGTGTGAATGTCTTGCGGCGATGCTGAGGCGAGCCGAGCACCGGTGAATCGATCATCGGTCGAAACCTCTGCCGTTACAAAGGCGGGGACCGCGAAGCAGGCGGCGGCCTCGGCAGAATCAAACTCGGCCTCGGCCAGGATTAGTCCCTGCAATCGGCCATCAAAAACATCAATGCCGTAGGGCGGCACGCTGAAGCGAGTTTTCGTGAGCATTCGGGCGGGAAGTTGGGCTAGCAGATTAAATTCAGATTCCGTCACGTACATGCTGGTAATGAATCCTTGCTGGGCGCCGTCTCCCCGCATGGGAAGCTTTTGGGTCAGCTTTAAGGTAATCAGGCCGTCGTTGTAAGTTTGTTTGCGGAGACGAAGGGTTGTGCCGTCAATGTAGCGATCGATAATGTACCGATTTCGAACCATGGTTGCGTCGCTCGGAAACTGGGCCAGGAGAAAACGGCGCTCGCGCTCAATTCTTGCGTATTTCTCATGCTGCATATTGTTTATTGTCGCGCAGGATGTGCGTGGCGGAGAAGTACACCACTGACGTTTACGAAAACCTTCACCTCAGGGGCACAGTTTTCCACTGAATTCACGGAACCATAACCCTTCTGTCATCTTCATTTAACTTCGCGATAACACGCACCGCCTAGTCTCAGCATGAATGGCTACGCCATTCGGACGAAAATCCAGAGTCAATCAACTCGCGAAGGAAAAATGAAAATGAAAATCCGCTTGGCACTGCTTCCGGCGGCCCTGCTGGCACTGGCAGGAGTCGGTAATGCGCAAATCGGCGCCGGTAATGGCACGGCAATCGCGCTCGCGCAGAAATCTCCCGCGGTACAGACGGCTTACAACTACCTCATCGATCAGGCAGAAAAGATTCAGGACGCGAAGTTGCGGTCGCGTACTCTCGACGCAATCCGGAATCCTGCGACCTGCGTCTATCACCGCGCCAACCTCTCGCAAGCGCAAGAGCAGGCGATCGTGCAGCAATTATTGAACGCTGGCTTGGCAGACCCCAATGACCAGAACAATTTTCCCGGCGGCATCATTGCCGGCGTCTATCCTGCAATCGTGAACGACGGAACTGCCTGCCCGCAGCTTCCGCAACGATTCTTTTCTGCTCCGGGAAGCACCTGGAATGGCGGTCACCATTCTTATCCGGGCGGCCTGATGATTCACGAAGCCAACAACGACACCTCCGATCAATACTTGGCAAACCAATACCGCGCCATGTACGGACAGCAGGCGAACGGGTTTGTGGCGCTCGATCCGCATGTTCTGGACAAAAAGCCGGATGAGAGCAGCACGGTGTTCATCGATCAGGACATCATTGTGGGCGCACCGATCTGGCACGACTGGGGCAAGAGCATCGTATTTCAGTGGAACGCAGATGGCTCAGAATTTCCGGAATTGAATTTCGGCGGCAACGGCGTGAGCGATAACTATGGCCAGCCGGGAAGTTCAAAGACCGGCGCGCACCACATTATTAGTATTGCGGAGTCGATGGCGCGCGGTTTGTCGCCGGCATTTGTCATCACGCAGGCCAGCGCGCACTCCAATCCGACCTCGGGCAACGAATATAAGGTTGTGAACTGGATCCACGCGGCGGCGATCATGGCCCAGATCGATCCGGTTGCGACGGGTTATTTGTTCGTGGATAAGAGTGGCAACCTGCGTCTGCCGCCACTGCGCAGGCTGGGTCAGATCGATCTCGCCGACCAGGGCCAGACGAATGTGCTCGCTGAGTACACGCTGCACAATCTTTCGGACGCCGATTTCACTTATTCGGGGCCGGCGGTGGTGGCGGCGCAGACGATCCTGGCGACGCTCGCTCCTCGCTATGGATACGATCCCAACCAGACGTCGGTTTACAACAACGGGTTCCGGAATCCGGTGCTGAGCTTCGAAACCGCAGAGCACATCCTGATGCTCTACAGTGGACAGGGCCTGGCGGGTGTGAAGGCAGAGTTGGACAAGCTGAAGAAAGACCACATTATTTAGAGTGAGTATTGTGCATATGTAGCGGCCCGGGGCGATGCTCCGGGCCGTGAGTTTTCTCCCACGCTAAAGTCGCGTAATAAGCCTTTAACAGAAGCTGCAAAAGCCGTCTTGACCGCTCGCTCTTGAAAGCTTCTGCGATTAGCATCCTGTCCTACCCGGGCCGAAGACATAAAACGTTCCCTTACCTATCGTATTAACATTGTCCGACTCTGTGCCGACGTAAACGTAGCCATTGGCTACGGTCGGAACTGAAAACTTGGTTGCTGGATTGATTGCATCATTCGTGCATGGGTTATTGCTGGAATACAGTTCCTGCATCGTCATCGCATCGAATGCGTACAAAATCCCCGGCACCTGGCTCAATGGATTGCTGGGATTTTGGGTGTCTCCAACAGAGAGCGCCCATACTATGGCATCGGGCACAGTTTCCGTGCCGCTCGCCGAAATAGTCGGGGTGACCCCCCATGGAAATTTCACCGCATGCCCGTTTCCGTCCACCGATCCCCTGGGTACGCTCCGGCTACATATTGGTTGCGCATCAGTAGCTAGGCCGCACAAGGGATACTGTGTTAATTGGCTGCCATAGGGCGCGACATAGATGTAGTTCTGGGCAGGGTGTGTGACCACATCGTTCTCCCAGAACGCCGGACTGGTGTGAATAAGGTGGTTGCCAGTCGAAAACATCTGAACGATGTTCGTGTTTGTGGTAGTGCACGTACAATTTCCATCGCACGACGTGAGGTGCCCGCCCGGATTTGTGCGGTCGACAAACCAAAGGCCTGCTTCCTTATCGCCGGAAACCGCTAGATAATTCCAGTTAGCCAACTCACTGTCGGGGATGAGCATTGCTCCGGCAGAGCCGAAATCTAGGTCATTACCAAACGGTGGCATACATGAGGTCGCAAAACGGTAATATTGATCCACAGGAGTGAAGTACGGCGTTCCGGAAGGTTGTGACAGATCGGGATTCAACTTCAGGAAACTGTCTCCCAGTTTTGTATGCTGTCGGAGAAACCGAATGTGCCGTCACCGGTTTTAAAATACATGAATCCCGCTCCGCTGCTGTCGACGCCGAACGCAGGAGCTGCCGCGCCCTGCCAAATGCCACCGCCATAAGACAGCGAATGGCCGTTCCCGTTGCTAGACTGAAAGTAAAATGGGTACGGTGTGCCGCTGCTCAGATTGGAGGCGTTGTAACCGAAAATCGCACCATTGGGATAGGGAAAGGTGCTGGCGTCCATCATGGAGAACGCCACGTAGACTGTGTCGTTTGCTAGGCCGGTCTGACTCTTCGTCGCATAAAGCAAGCCGGGGCGTTGGATGTGATCATGTGAGAACGAACTGGCAGATGTATACTTACCGCAACCTCCAGCGCAAACCTGTATCGGCGCGTTGAACTTCTCATTGCCAATGCCCTCAGCCAGAGTCGTGATTTCCAGCGCGTGGAGGAAATGATAGTAGGTAAAGCCATGTTGGGGGTCTCCTGACTGCATCTCCGCGACCACGTAAAGGGTACCGCTGGTACCAGTACCGTCGATGTTCATCACGGGAGTACCTAGGACGCCTATGGTATTCGCGATTGTCCCGCAGCCTCCTCCACCGATGTTCGTGCAACTTACCGGAGACATGACCGGCTGATTGGGGAAATTGTTTTGAAGCAAGGGTACAGGTCCTAGGAGCAC
>Ga0335069_10007876_pt1 | contig 15304 bp, 14 predicted proteins | sample Lox_Sample_11_FD_206714 | JGI IMG/M metagenome (GOLD analysis project Ga0335069, IMG submission 206714) | Soil microbial communities from Loxahatchee National Wildlife Refuge, Florida, United States - Lox_Sample_1.1 | ecosystem: Environmental > Terrestrial > Soil > Wetlands | place: USA... | reverse complement strand
ACGCGACACACGCGCGCGGCTTGTCTTTCGCGGCATTGAAACTCCCTGGTTGCGATGCGCCGAAGGGTACGTCAGATCGCAAGCGGCAACAAGGCCCAGCCGCTGCCGTATGCGTCTTGACCCTTCTGGGCCACGGGCTTACAAGGTCAGAACGATGCGCGGTCTCACGCCAGCGATTCTCTCCGCTCCCGGGCAGCGGCGCATCGCGCGGTCCTGACAGGAGCCGGCGTGACGACTGCGGCGGACCGACTTCATGTTCTGTATGAGGTCAATCGACGGCTCACCACCTTTGACGATCTCGACGAGTTGATGCGCTACTCGACGCAGCGGACATGTGAGCTGTTCGGGGCGGACGGCTGCGCTCTCCTCTTCCTCGACCGCGAACAGGGTGAGTTCTATTTCCCGGTTGCCAGTCAGAGCGCGACGCAGCGGGCGGCGGCGGAGCGCTTGGCAGAGATCCGTTTCCCGGCGGATCGAGGGATCGCCGGTTGGGTGCTGGCTCACGACGAGGCGGTGATCGTGCCTGACGTGACCAAGGACGCGCGCTTCTATACCGGCGTCGATCAAGCGACGCAGATGACGACGCGTGCGCTGCTCTGCGCGCCCTTACGCAGTCGTTCGGGAAACATCGGAGTACTTGAAGTGGTCAACCCGGCGACCACGGCGCTGACCGCCGATGATCTGGAGTTCCTCGACGCGTTGGCGGCGGACATTGCGATCGCTCACGAGAAGACGATGCTGTACGAGCGGCTGCGCGGCGAAGTGACGTCGCTGCGCCAGGTGTTGCGCCTAGCGGGCACCGCGTGTATCGGCCTCGGTGCTCTGCTCGCAATCGGAGGTCTCATCGGCCACCTGGCGTGGGCTCTACCGCTCAACGAACTCCCGACGCGACCAGGGATCGTCAGCGGCGTTGTTGGCATCGTCCTGGGCGTGGCGCTCAGCGCTCTTGGGAACGGCTGGGTGATCCCGAAAACCACCGGCGCCCACGGGTGGCGTTAGCGCTCGGTCGACGCGATCAGCGTGGCGGCGGCGCTCCAAACTCCACCGGTGCCGTGGCAGATGGCAACCGTGGCGTCGGCGACTTGGCGCGCTCCGCATTCACCGCGCAGCTGACGCACTGCCTCGATGATGGTGAAGATCCCGTACATGCCGGTGTGCGTGTACGACAGCCCGCCGCCATTGGTGTTCATCGGAAAATCGCCGCCCGGTGCGGTGCGTTGGCCGGACACGAATGCGCCGCCCTCGCCTGGCTTGCAGAAGCCAAGGGACTCGAGGGCCAGCATGGGCACGATGGTGAAGGCGTCGTAGAACTGTGCGACGTCGATCTCGTCATGGCGTACGCCGGACATGCGAAAAGCGCGCTCGCCGGACGTAACGGCGGCGTCCCACCGATTGAAGGCCGGCATCTGACTTACCATCTGGTGGGTTCCGCACTCGCCCGTGCCGAGTACATAGACCGGTGGTTTCGGTAGGTCGCGCGCCCGTTCCGCCGAGGTTACGATGACGGCCCCGCCGCCGTCGGTAACGAGGCAGCAGTCGAGGAGATGAAACGGCCAGGCTATGAGGCGTGAGCTCAGTACGTCATCGATGGTGATCGGGTCGCGCATCGCCGCCTTCGGGTTCATCGTTGCCCACTTGCGGGTTGCGACGGCGACTTCGGCGAGCTGCTCGCTGGTGGTGCCGTAGTCGTGCATGTGGCGCGTCGCCAGCATGCCGTAGCCGGTGGCCGGGCCCGAGGTTCCGTACGGCAACTCGAACTGGTTGTTGGTCGAGTCATCGCCCCAGCGGGGTGCAGGCATGGCAATACGCGAGTAGCCGCTCTCGCCGTGCGTGATCAACGCCACTTCGCAGAGGCCGGCGTTGATGGCCGCCATGGCGTGCTCGACGTGCAGGATGAATGAGCAACCGCCAACCTGCGTGCCACCGATGAAGCGTGGGCGGATGCCGAGGTACTCGGGCACGTCGTTCGCCATGTTGCGGCCCGACGTGAACACCGCATCGATGTCGCTCTTCTTGAGGCCGGCATCAGCGAGCGCATTGTGCGTCGCCTCCATGTGAAGCTGCAGCGACGACGTGTGCGGTAAGCGACCCAGCTCGTCGGACTCCGCGACGCCGACGAGCGCTACCGTGCCGCGCATCTTCCTGACGTCGGCTGCCATCAACTGGCCCTCGGCCGGAAGTGGGGGAGGGTGATCTCAGGCGTGATCTCCCGGAACACCACTTCCACCGGCATGTCGCAGCGCAACTTTTCCGGATCAGGCTCGATGTCGACGATGTTCGTCATCATGCGCGCGCCTTCTTCCAGTTCGACGATGCCGATGATGAACGGGGCGGGGAGGGGAAAGTTCCGGGGGCCGCGATGATTGATGACAAACGTATGCAGGCAGCCACGCCCGCTGGCTTCTACCCAGGCAACGTTGCGCGATAGACAGTTGGGGCAGAGGGGCCGCGGGTAGAAATAGTGCTGCATGCAGTCGCCGCAGCGCTGGATGAGCAGTTTGTGTTGCTTAGCGGCGTCCCAAAAGGGTTTGGTCTCCGGGGTTGGCTTCGGTATCGGTCCAGTGTACGCGTCGGCCATGGAAAGGGTTCGTCCGAGAGTCGGCGAGCGTTATAGGAACGTGCGTTCAGTGGGTCAAGGGCAGGATTGATTCGTTGACTCTGTGAGTCATGGAGTGATGGTGGCGAAACATGAAGATCGTAGTGCTCGACGGGTACACGCTGAACCCCGGGGACAATCCGTGGGATGAGCTGGCGCAGTTGGGAGCGTTGACGGTCTACGACCGTACCCCGAGTGATCAGATCATCGGGCGTGCCGCCGGCGCGCAGATCGTGCTGACCAATAAGACGCTGCTCACGGCGGAGACACTACGCCAGTTGTCGCAGCTGCGATTTGTCGCGGTCTTGGCAACCGGATACAACGTGGTCGACGTCGGGGCGGCGCGCGCCCGTGGCGTCCCGGTGTCGAACGTTCCGGAATACGGAACCGATTCGGTGGCACAGCACGTATTCGCGCTGCTGCTCGAACTGTGTCACCACGTTGGCTTGCACGACCGGGCGGTGAAAAACGGCGAGTGGATGCGTTCCGTGGACTTCTGCTTTTGGAAGATGCCGCCCGTCGAACTGAACGGCCTGACGATGGGCATCGTCGGCCTCGGCCGTACCGGCCGGCGTGTCGGGATGCTGGCGCAAGCGTTTGGAATGAACGTCGTGGCGGCGGGTGGGACGCGGCGTGACGATCCCGGCTTTCGGCCGTTCGCGTGGACGACGATCCCAGCATTGTTCGCCACGGCTGACGTGATCAGCCTGCACTGTCCGCTGACCGCCGACAACGCGCGGTTCGTCAACCGTGACCTGTTGCGGCGCGTCAAGCCGTCGGCGTTCTTCATCAACGTGGCGCGCGGCGGGTTGGTCGACGAGGCGGCGCTGACCGTGGCGCTCAATGCGGGACAATTGGCTGGTGCTGCTGTCGATGTGGCTTCGGCGGAGCCAATGGCTGCGGACAATCCGCTCGTGCAGGCGCGCAACTGTTTCATCACGCCGCACATCGCCTGGGCCAGCCTGGCGGCGCGCCGGCGGTTGATGGCGACGACGGTGCAGAATGTCCAGGCCTTCATCGCCGGGCGGCCGATCAACGTCGTGAACTGAGTCGGGCTGTGGTAGCCTGCCTCACATGGAGCCCATCCAGCTGATCGTCTACTCGGATTACTTGTGCCCATGGTGCTACCTCGGGACCGTGCGGCTGCAGCGGATCGGCGAGGAGTTCGCCGAGCGCGTGCGCTTCGAGTGGCGTAGTTTTCTGCTGCGCCCGCAACCGGATCCGCGGCGCACGCTGGAGAAGTTCCGCGCCTACACGCAGTCGTGGCAACGCGTCGCCGCCGAGCCCGACGCCCCGCCATTCCGCGTCTGGCAGAGCAACGCCGGTCCACCGTCACACAGCATTCCGCCGCATCTGGCCGCGAAAGCAGCGGCTACGCTTGGGCCCGGCGCCTTCCACCGGATGCACGAGCGACTGATGGCAGCGTACTTTACGGAGAACCGCGATATTACCGACACCGAAACGCTGCGAGAACTCTGGGGCGAACTTGGACTACCCGACGACACCTTTGGGCGCATCGAAGACCCGGCCTTGCTGGAGGAGACAATCTGCCAGTACAGGGAGGCGCTCGAACGCGGGATCGATGGCGTGCCGGCGGTACACGTGGCGGGCCGCGAGGGTGCAGTGATCGGCGCGCAGCCCATCGAAACCTTCCGTCGCTGGGTCAACCGTCTTCTCACCCCTTCCAGGTAGCGGCGGGTTTGTAGCCCACCGGTGCAGGCTGGGAGGGCGGCCGCGCCGGCGGACGTGGCGCGTTTTGTTGCCGCGGGTGACGGCGCTGCCCTTAACGTGCCGCCGGCGGCGAAAACTGCGTACGCAGGAAGGCGTCGAATGCACGGTCCGGTAGCCACCGCCGCAAGCCCATGAGAAAGCGGGCCGCGACGGTCACCGGATAACGCGTCTTCGGCTTGCGCGCCGTGATCGCCTTCTCGATCACCTGCGCCACCGCCTCCGGACCCGCAGCCATCCTCGCCATCGGGCCCTCATACGCTTCCTTGATGCGCTGCGCGACGATGGCGTTGAACGCGGCATACGGTGACGTGCTGTCCTGCACTCCCGACAGACTGCCGATCGCGGTGCTGCCGAACTCGGTCTTGATCGGTCCGGGTTCAATGACGATCACGTCGATGCCGAACGGCTGCACCTCGAAGCGCAACGCATCGCTCAACGCCTCCACGGCGTGCTTGGTGGCGTGATAAAACCCACCGCCGGGGAAGGTCAGCTTGCCGCCCATCGAGCTGAGATTGACGATTTTGCCCCAGCCCTGGCGGCGCATGCCGGGCAGTGCCAGCTGGGTCAGGCGCGTGAGGCCGATGACGTTGGTCTCGAACTGCTTGCGGATCTGCTCCATCGGCACTTCCTCGATCGGCCCTTCCTGGCCGTAGCCGGCGTTGTTGATGAGTACGCCGACGGCGCCTTCCGCCTTTTGCACCGTGTCGACGGCTGACCGGATCGAGCCTTCGTCACAGACATCCAATGGGAGCAGCTTACAACCCTTCTGCGCCAAATCGCTGATCGACTCGGGCCGCCGTGCAGTTGCGTACACGGTCCAGCCTTTCGAGGCGAGGTGCGCAGCGGTCACCCGCCCGATGCCCGTGGAACAGCCGGAGATCAACACTGCTTTGGAAATTGCATTTGCCATCGACCTTCCCCCTTTGGTTGAGACTCGTGGTATACCACATGTCATGGAGCTCAAGGAGATCACGAGAGATGTGTACGCCTGCCTGCAAGAAGATCGGGGTTTGGGCACGAGTAACTCCGGCTTGATCAACCGCGGCGGCGGGATGGTGGTGGACACCTTCTGGGACCTGCCGCACACGCGTGAGATGATTGCAACGTACGCACGGGTGTGGAAGGGACCGGCGCGCCGCGTCGTCAACACGCACCACAACGGTGACCATTGCTGGGGCAATCAGCTCTTTCAGGGCGCAGAGATCATCGGGCACCGCCTGTGCGCTGCGGCCTTCGGTAAGGAGAAGCCCGAGGCGATGCAGATGCTGACCAAGGCTGCGGGCAGCGACAATCCGCTCATGGCGTGGATGGGCCGGGCCTTCGCCGGTTGGGACTTCTCCGGTATCGAGCTGACGCCACCGACGACGCTGATCGAGGATCGCTGCGATCTCGATCTCGACGGTCTCCGCGTCGAGCTGATCTACGTCGGCCCGGCGCACACGCAAGGTGACATGATCGTGCATCTGCCCGATCAGCACGTGGTCTTCGTCGGCGATGTGCTGTTCCGCCTCTGCACCCCCATCGGCTGGGAAGGCACGTTTGCGAAGTGGAGCGAGGCGCTGGACCGGATCGTCGCGCTTCAGCCCGACGTCATCGTGCCAGGCCACGGCCCGCTATGCGGCGTCGAAGGGCCGCGGGAGATGAAGGCGTATCTCGAATACGTTCGGGTGGAAGCCAAACGAGGCTTCGACGCCGGCCATTCAGCACTGGAGACCGCGAAGCAGATCGACCTCGGTCCCTACGCGCATTGGACTCAGCCGGAGCGTTTGATCTTCAACGTCGAGCGCGCCTACCGCGAGTTTCGCGGCGAGGCCTGGGATGCACCGATAGACGTGACCAGCGTGTTCTCGGCGATGTACGAGCTGGGCCAGGAATTGAATCACTGAATCAGTGATAGTGATTCACTGGATCAATGAGCACACCGGGATTGAGAATGCCCGCCGGATCGAGCGCCGCCTTGGCGGCAGTGAGCGCGCGCGCGAATCCCTCCGGGCGCTGCTGGTCGTACCAGCGGCGGTGGTCGCGACCAACGGCGTGGTGGTGGGTGATCGTGCCGCCGCGGGCGATGACTGCATCGGAGGCCGCTTCTTTGATCTCGGCCCACTGCTCGATCTGACTGTCCTTCTTCGATGGCGCGATGATGCTGTAGTACGGCGCCGGACCGTCGGGGTAGATGTGGGTGAAGCGGCACGTGACCTGTCCGGCCCCACATACGCGCTGCACCGCATCCTGAGCGGCAGCCAGGACCCCCGCATGAAACTCGGCGAACCGATCCCACGTGATCGCCGTCTCGAATGTCTCGGTAAGCATACCCATTGCCACCAGCGCGTCGCGCAAGTACGGCGCAGACAAGAACGACTGCCGCCATGCACCGGCCGCACCTTCGCGTGATGCGTCCTGGTCGGTGCGCGTCTTGCCAGCGCCGTCCGGAACCTGACCGCCATGATCGCGGCAACATTCGAGGGCGCGTTCCATCCATGCGTCGAGCGAATGGTCGGCCGACTCGAAAGCGACGATCAGCACCGACTCGCTGCCGTTGCCCGCGCCGGACGTCATCGCCTCACCGGCGTCGAGCAGCCGGCAGTTGGATGGATAGAGCCCCGCTTGGCTGATCGCCCGCGTCGCGGCGACGGCGGCATTGAAGTCCGTGAACGTCACCGACACCGAGTTGCGGAACGTCGGCCGGTTCTGGAGACGCATCCAGGCTTCGGTAATAATGCCGAGCGTGCCCTCGGAGCCGATGAACATCCGATCCGGGCTGGGACCAGCGCCGGAGCCCGGCAGACGCCGCGATTCGACGATGCCAATGGGCGTGACGACGCGCAGCGATTCGACGAAGTCGTCGATGTGTGTGTAGAGCGTGGCGAAGTGTCCGCCGGAGCGCGTCGCGATCCACCCACCCAGCGACGAGAACTCGAACGACTGCGGGAAGTGGCGCAACGTGTAGCCGTGCGGCTTCAGCTGCTCTTCGAGCGCTGGCCCGTACACGCCGGCTTGGATGCGCGCTGCACGCGAGGTGCGATCGATGTCGACGACACGGTTGAGGTGCCGCAAGTCGAGCGACACAGCACCGCGATACGCGTCGCTGCTCGGCGGTTCGACGCCGCCAACCACGCTCGAGCCGCCACCGTATGGAATTGCCGCGGCACGAGCGGTCGTGCACCAGTCGAGCAGCGCGACGACGTCGGCCTCGCTTCGCGGAAATGCGACCACATCGGGAGGATTCGGGTACTGGAGCCGGAAGGCGCGTACGACGTCGCGGAACGACTTGCCGTAGGTGTGTGCGGCACGGTCGCGCGCGTCGGTGGAACAAATCGTCGCCAGCGGCGGCGGTACGGCGAGGCGTGGCACGCGCAGCGCAATGTCTTCGATGCGCGGTGGTGCCGCGATGGTCAACGCACCGAGGTTGAACCGTGCCGCCAACAGCTGGGCGATTCGTTGCTGTTGCTCGGCAGTCGGGCCTTCGTCTTCCCAGCCCCATCCCCAGAACTTCTGGCGGCGTTCCACGGGTCAGTCCTGAGTCCTGAGTCCTGAGTGCTCAGTCCTGAGTGCTGAGTCCTGAGTAACGGGAGAGATGCAAGTCATGCCGTCACACCATACTGCGTCGCTTCGGAATTTGGAACCCAGCGGCAATTGAATTCGCAACGCGGTCTGAGTAGAAGGGAAGCCACCCAGCACTCAGGATTACCTCGGAGGAACGATGGATTTCTCGCTGACGCCGAAAGTGGAAGACCTGCGTAATCGCCTGATCGCGTTCATGGATGAGCACGTCTACCCGAACGAGAAGGTCGCTGCGGAGCAAGTGCACGCGTCGGGCAACGAGCACCTCGAGCCACCGATCGTCAAGGAGCTGAAGAAGAAGGCGAAGGCGCAGGGATTGTGGAACCTGTTCCTGCCGGATGACGAGTACGGCGCCGGGCTGAAGAACTGGGAGTACGGCACCCTCTGCGAGATCATGGGCCGCAGCTACATCGCACCACGGGTCTTCAACTGCGCGGCTCCGGATACCGGCAACATGGAGATCCTCGCCGAGTTCGGCACGCCGGAGCAGAAGAAGCGTTGGCTCGAACCGATGCTCGCCGGCGAGATGCGCAGCTGCTTCTCGATGACCGAGCCGGAGACTGCGGGCTCTGATCCCACGCTGCTGCGCACGCGCGCCGTGCGCGACGGCGACCACTACGTCATCAACGGACACAAGTGGTTCACCTCCGGCGCTTACGGCGCATCGTTCGCCATTGCCATGGTGGTGACCGATCCGGATGCGCCGCCGCACCGCCGTGCTAGCCAGATCATCGTCCCCACAGATACACCGGGCTTCAATCTCATTCGTGCGGTCTCGGTGATGGGCCACACCGGCGGTGGCGGCCACTGCGAGATCCGTTATGAGGACTGTCGCGTGCCGGCGAGCAACCTGCTCGGCGTCGAAGGCGGCGGATTCGCGATTGCTCAGGCTCGTCTCGGGCCAGGCCGCATCCATCACTGCATGCGTTGCATCGGTGCCGCCGAACGCGCCTTGGAGCTGATGTGCAAACGCGCCAACAGTCGCTACACCCACGGCAGCCTGCTGGCCGAAAAGAGCGTGATCCAGAACTGGGTGGCGGAGTCGCGCATGGAGATCGAGCAGGCGCGCCTGCTCACACTGCACGCGGCCTGGAAGATGGACACCGTCGGCAAGAAGGAGGCGCGGCAGGAAATCGCCATGATCAAGGTCGTGGCGGCCAACATGATGATGACCGTTCTCGACCGCGCCATCCAAACCTTCGGGGCGATGGGTGTCTCCGACGATACACCGATCGCCCGCATGTGGCGCGACGGCCGGTCGATGCGTTTGGCGGACGGCCCCGACGAGGTGCACAAGATGACGATTGCGCGCCGCGAACTGCGTAGGTGGCAGTGAGGAAGGTCCCCAGGCTGAGTCCTGAGTCCTGAGATGGCGGGGCCGGTTCGGCGGTTCGAGGATCTCATTGCCTGGCAGAAGGCACGGCTCTTGACGGCTGCGGTTTACGCGCAAAGTCTAGACGTCTCAACCCTCAGCACTCAGCACTCGGGACTCAGGACTGATGAGATACGATTTCACCCCTGAACAGCTCGCCTGGCGCGACGAACTGCGCGCCTTCATCCGCGACCACCTGACGCCGCCGCTGCTCGACGAGCTGCGCGAGTCCGGCAACGAAGGGCAGGGGCCGCTGGCGCGTGAGTTCATTCTCAAGCTGCGCGACCGTGGGTGGTGGGGTCTGCCATGGCCGAAGGAGTACGGCGGCCTTGGGCGCTCGGCGATCGAGCAATGGATGTTCGTCGACGAGCTCGAAGGCGCCGGCGCGCCGATGCTGCCGCTCACAGTGACCTCGGTGGCGCCGACGATCATGCGCGTCGGCAATGAAGAGCAGAAGCAGCACTGGTTGCCCCGCATCAAGTCGGCCGAGGTCGAGTTTGCGCTCGGCTATTCCGAGCCGGAGGCCGGGACCGATCTCGCGGCGTTGCGCACGCGTGCCGTCCTCGACGGTGATCACTGGGTCATCAACGGCCAGAAGATGTGGAACACCATGGCGCACACGTCGAACTACAACTGGCTCGCCGTGCGTACCGAACCCGATGCACCCAAGCACAAGGGCATCTCCATGATGATCGTGCCCATGGATGCTCCGGGTGTGACCGTACAGGGCATCTATGTCTGGCCGGGGTTGCGTACCAATGCACTGTTTCTCGACAACGTGCGCGTGCCGCGCAACTACCTCATCGGTGAGCGCGGCATGGGATTCTACTATGCGGCGATGGCGCTCAACTTCGAACGCTTGAGCATCGGCTCGGTGGCGATGACGCGCCGCTACTTCCGGGAACTGGTGGCGCTCGTGCGCGAACTGGATGTTGACGGCCAACCTTTGCGCGCGAATCCATCCGTGCGCGAACGCTTGGCGCGCCTGGCAGTCGATATCGAGGCTGCCCGCATGCTGGGTCTCGAGACGGCATGGGCGCTCGATCAGGGGCGCGTACCGGCGGCGGAGTCGTCGATGGCCAAAATCTTCGTCAGCGAGCTGGCGCAACGCGTTGCCGACGTCGGCTCGGAGATCCTCGGTATGGCCGGGCAACTTCATCCAGACGAACCGCACGCACCACTGCACGGCCGGTTGCAGTGGCTCTACCGCACCGCGCCGCTCCTCGCCTTCGGGGGAGGTACCAACGAGGTGCAGCGCAACATCATCGCGATGTTGGGATACGGGCTGCCGAGAAAATGATGGCGAAGGGGCAACGCCGAAGGTCCAACGAGATGGGCCAGGGCACGTGTCACGTTGGACGCGGTACATGTATCTAACAGCAACGGCAGAGCAGCAGGAACTGAAAGACGCCGTGCGGCGCTTCTGCGACGAGCAGATCACGCCGGAGCGTTTGGCGGCCTGGGAGAAGGAACCGGGGGGCGTCGACGACGCGTGCTGGCGCAGCGTCGCAGCCCTCGGGTGGTTCGGGCTCGCAGTGCCCGCGAGCGCGGGTGGTAGCGGGCTTGGGCTCGTCGAGGTCGCCGGCGTGCTGGAAGAGTGTGCCCGCGGGCTGATTCCGCGAAGCGTGATCAACGCGATCCGCGGCACGTATGCGCTGGCCCAGCTCGATCCGGGGCACAGCGCCTTGGCGGCGTTGGGGCGCGGCGAGCAGAGGGTGACGCTGGCTTTGGACGAGCAGCATGTTCGCAACCCGCGAGCCTATGCAACCGAGATCCGGCAGGAAGCAGGTGGAGCGGTCGTCAGCGGCGAGAAGTGGTATGTAGCTGACGCCGCCCATGCGGATTGGCACGTTGTAGCGGCGCGTGAACGGGATCGATCGGCATTGGTCGTTGTCCACGCGGATCATGCGAAGGTGTCGGCGCTGCGCACCTTCGACGGCGAGCGCCAGGCCGTGGTGCGCTACGAACATGTACCGGTAACCGAACGGCTAGGATCAGACGTTGATCGGTTGCGGCGCCAGCAAACCGCCCTGGCGCTGGCGGAGATGGTTGGTGGGATGGACGGTGTCCTTGCGATGACTGTCGCGTATGTCAAAGAACGCGAGCAGTTCGGTCAGAAGATCGCGGTCTTTCAAGCGGTGCAGCATCAGGTGGCCGACATGGCGACCGCCTTCACTGCGGGCCGCCATTTGGCTTGGCAGGCAATTACGCGACTGGCTTCCGGTACTGAGGAAGGTAGGGAGCTAGAGACGGCCGCGGCTTTCGTGGGCCAGGCATTCAAGCGGCTGACGCTCAGTGCGCACCACCTGCACGGGGGTGCCGGCTACGTCATCGAGCACCCCCTCCACTACCACGCAGAACGGGCACAGGCGCTGTGCATTCGCTACGCGCCGGAAGCGCCGGCGCTGGCGGCGATTGCCACGAATCTTCTTGGCTAGGGTGGCGGCGACCCACGATCCGTGGTCGTCTCAGAGATCTTGCAACTCGTTGTCGAGCGGCAGCGGCAACGCGGTCATCAACGCCGCATCAACGGCAGCAAGCACCATCGAGAGCACGCCCAGCGCGAGCATCTGCCGACCACGGAACCATACGAGGTCGACCCAATCGCACGCCAAGGGAATCACGATCGCTGCGAGCGATAGCGCGATCGCGCTACCGACGAGGACGTTGATCGACACCTTCAGGCGCAGCAGGCGCGCGGCGATGATCAGCAAGGGCAGGGCGGCGAGGCTGCCGAAGAAATAGAAAGGAATTAGAATGAACCAATGTATGTACCCCACAACGCCTCTCCTGTCGTTCTACGGCGCCCCGATTACCGGCTGCTCATCACGGTATGCCGTAGTGGCGCGCGGCGTTGCCAGCGAGATAGTTGGCGACGATGTCGTCGGGCACTTTCCACTTGTGCAGCATGGTCCGCGCCTCAGCGACATCCGAGGCGTCGTGGTGTGGATAGCGGGAACCCCACGCCGCAATGTCCTTGTACACGTCCGTCAGTCGCGCCACGCTGCTTTCCCAGCTGTTGAAGCTCACCAGCGACGGGCGCTCGAAGAAGACATGCTCAGGCTCTAGGCTGACGTCCTGCGTACTGCTCATGAGCCACAGATAGGTCTCGGCCTTCTCCAAGGCGAGGGGTACCCACGACGCGCTGGAGTGCAGAAAACTGATCTTTAGGTGTGGGTACTCTTCCATGTGCCCGCAGAAACAGATGGCGTTGAGGAACATGGCGTTATCCATCATCGGTGCCACGGATTCAGCGACGTTGTGGCCGATGCGCAGATTGCTGGCGACGCGCTCGACGTAGGAACCTTGCGAGGTCCACTCCGGGTTGGTGTTCCCGATAGATGGGTGAATGCAGGCGGCGACGCCCAGATCCTCGAGGTGCGTCCACAGTGGATTGTAGTAGGCGTGGTTGGGGAAGCGCTGATTGACGAACGCCGGACGGATGAAGGCGGCGCGTATGCCCCTGGCGGCGACGCGCTTCAGCTCACGAACGGCGAAGCTCACATCTTGCAGCGGCAGCACGGCGGCCGCGAACAGCCGCTGTGGCGCGGCGCTGCAGAAATCGATGATCCAGTCGTTGTAGGCGCGCGCCAGGGCGAAGGCGGCATCGGGATTCTCGACGATCGGAAAATATTCGGCGAACAACGTCGGGAAGAGCAGCGCCTGATCGACACCCATGGCGTCCATGTCGGCGAGCCGCGCTTGCGGGTTTTGCGCGCCAGGTGTGATCGCATGGCGCACAGTCGGATCGAGCGCGCCGATGTCCTCGGGCTTCATCCCCGGCTTCCAGATCGCTTGCCGGTTGAGGGCACCGGGGTTCATCTCCTTCGCCTGCTTGCCGTTGAGAATCGTCACCGGTACACCCAAGTCGTCCACCTCATGCCAGAAGGCCGAGCGTGCGACGACACGGTAATCGGCGTCGAGGTACTTCGTCCAGATCTCGACCGGTTCCAGAACGTGGCTGTCACAATCGAGGACGCGCGGTGTGCTCATAGTAATCTCTGGGCGTCGGGGGGAGGGTGCTGACTAAGGGCCCCCCCGGTCTTCAGAACGTTCGCAGCATCTCCAAAAGGAATCGCGGGTCCATCTTGCCGACATCGAGCAGCGGCCGGCCGTGGGCGCGGGGGTTCGATTGGAACTCGATGAATTCCTGCAGCTCATCCGCCTTCGGCCACCAGTCGGGACGCGGGATCTCCTTGGGTTCCTCGGTAACGAACATCTTGGCGTCGATCTTGTAGAACCGCCGGGCGTTGCCGCCGAGCAACTTGGCCTGCACATCCTGCGGCACGCCGACCTCGCTCATCTCGCGCATGGCGCTCCACGAGTCGGCGCCGTCATGGTGATACGCGTCCGATGACCAGATACCGACGTTCTCGAAACAGTCCCACTGTCGGAAGGTGGGGACCTCGTCGGATTCGAAGGCAATGGCGCACTGTTGATAGAAGGCCTCGCTCGGCAGGCGATCGGTCTTTACGCGCCGTTCGTTGGCGTACAGCTTGAATAACCGGTCGCAGTGCTCGAGCAGTTGCGGTATCCAGCTGGAGTTCGACTCGAAGATCGCCATCTGTAGTCTCGGGTAGATGTCGAGGAAGCCGGAGAGCAGGATTTGTGCGACCCAGGTCATGGCCTCGAAGATGAAGCTCAATGTCTGCACATCGACCATGCGTCCACCGAGCTGCATGTCACCGGTGCGGCCGATCAACTCGCCCGGCGATACGATCGTCGGGCTGAGTTCGGCGGGGAGCGCGGGGAAGGTGTGCATGCCGACGACGACGCCGGTCTCTTCGAAGGCGCGGAACACTTTGTCCATCGTGTTCTTGATGGTGCCGGCGTTGAGCGTCGGGAAGATCTGATTGGGATACTTGCCGCGCGCGTCGATCGGCCGCACGAGGGCGACGCGAAATCCTTTGTGCGCCAGGCGCTCCAGTTCCTGTACGGTGTATTCGGCGTTCTGCAACGGCAGCCAGCCGGCGGGAAAGAGGCGCTGCGGCGCGGCGGAGCAGAAGTCCGTCGCCCAGTTGTTGTAGGCACGCGCAAACGCGTAGGCGCCGTCGGCGTTCTCGACGTACGGAAAATTCGCGACCATCATGGTGGGGATGATCATCACCTGATCGATGCCCATGAGGTCCATATCGCGCAGCCGTGCCGCCGGATCGTAAGCGCCGCGGTGTTCGAGGTAGCGCTTTTGCTCAGGTGTCAGCGGCGTCTGCTGCAGCTTGCGCATGATCTTCTTGTTCATCCCCGGCCCGGCGATGCAGATGGGATTGTACCCGGGGAAGTTGTAGCTGGCGCCGCCGATGCACACCGTGCGACCGTTCAAGATGGCTTGTTTGTCGTCCTGCCAATAGCTGCGCTTGACCAGCTCGCGATACTCCGGCTCGACGTACTTCGTCCAGATCTCGAACGGATCGTTGATGTGCGCATCACAATCAAACACCGGATAGCTTTTGCGCATTGGTGTGTGTGCCATCGATGTCCTCCGGAGAGTTCAGATTGCAGATTTGGCCGATCTGCAATTCGAGATCTGCAATTGCTGCATCCTACCACCCCGCGAGCTCCGCGGCGCGGGCGCGATGCACCGCTGCTTCACCCAAGAAGCTGCGGTCGAAGAGGGCGCGCCGGAACCAGAGGTGGAGATCGAACTCCCAGGTAAAGCCGATACCGCCGTGCAGTTCGGTGCTGTCGCGCGTGATGCGGTCGTAGAGATCGGTCATGTGCGCCTTCACCAGCGCGGCGTGACGTTCGGACTGATCGCGGATGCGATCGAAGGCGTGTGCCGCATACCAGTACAGCGAGAGCGACGGCTCGAGCTCGCATGCCATGTTGGCGATCTGATGCTTCACCGCCTGGAACGCACCGATGATCTGGCCGAACTGCTCGCGTTGTTGCGCATACTGCACCGTCATCTCGAGGCAGCGACGCGAGCCGCCGTAGGCGTCGGCGGCGATGAGGATGCAGCCTGCGTCGATGGCACGCTGCAGCGCGGCGACGTCGCCACCCAGCTTGACGGCGGGCGTACCAGTGAAGCGCACCGATTCGACGCG
>Ga0335069_10007875_pt1 | contig 15307 bp, 10 predicted proteins | sample Lox_Sample_11_FD_206714 | JGI IMG/M metagenome (GOLD analysis project Ga0335069, IMG submission 206714) | Soil microbial communities from Loxahatchee National Wildlife Refuge, Florida, United States - Lox_Sample_1.1 | ecosystem: Environmental > Terrestrial > Soil > Wetlands | place: USA... | reverse complement strand
GTTGATTCGTGCCGATAGGCTGTTTATTTTTTGCTTGAGCCGGCTTTAGCCGGCGGCACCAGACGGACAACACCCATGCCGCCCCTCTTCCAACTGCGCGATGTCAGCTTCGACTACGATGGCATCCCCGCCCTGCGTGGCCTTTCGCTGGATCTGAACGCAGGCGACCGCATCGCGCTGCTCGGCGCCAACGGTTCGGGCAAGTCGACGCTGCTCAAGGTCATGGCCGGCCTCGTCCGGCCCACACGGGGCACCGTCGCCGTCTTCGGTCGGCGTATCGACGACGGGGCCCTGCGCGACGAGGCCGTAGCCCAGGCCTTTCGCCGGCGCGTCGGCATCGTCTTCCAGAGCGCCGACGCCCAGCTCTTCAGCCCGACCGTGCGCGACGAGGTCGCCTTCGGGCCGCTGCACCTCGGCCTGTCGCGCGAAGAGGTGACAGGACGCGTCGACGAGACCCTCGCGATGCTCGGCCTGCGCGATCTCGCCGAACGCGCCCCCTACAACCTGAGCGGCGGCGAGAAGAAGAAGGTGGCCCTCGCGAGCGTGCTGTCGATCAACCCCGAGGTCCTGCTGCTCGACGAGCCCACCAACGGCCTCGACCCGCGCACGCAGGAGTGGCTGATCGAGCTGCTCGGTGAGCTCCACCTGGCCGGTAAGACCATCGTGCTTGCGACCCACCAGCTCGATGTGCTGCCTCGCCTGGCCGACCGCGCCCTGGTCCTCGGCGAGGACCACCGGCCGGCGACGGACGGTCCGCTCGCCACCGTGCTGGACGACCGCGGCCTGCTGCTCTCCGTCAACCTTATCCACGAGCACGTCCACCACCACGGCGCCCTGCTGCATTCGCACCCGCACGCCCATCCACCGGGCGGGGAACACCATGCCGACCCGGCGCCCGAACACCGCCACCGCCACCAGCCGTCGGCGGCGACGCCCCAGGGAAGCGGCGACGAAGCGACCATTCGGCATGACAACGGGGCGGGGTGATGGTCACGACGGCATCTTGCGGAGGCGGCGACACGTAGGGCTCAGGGCAGCAGCGCCGCCCGATCCGCTCGCCCCGACGACCTGCGCCGGGGTGCGCGGCCGCCGAGCCATGCGGTGATGGTCACCCAGCGACCGGCGCCGTAAGTCACGCCATAATTCCTTGTGCTTGATTTCACGTTCACTAATATCTTTGTTCTCTCGGGCCAAACGGAAACATCGCTGTCCTCTCCGCGAATCCGCTCGCGTTTGGCCGAAAGAAAGAAATGTGTTGCATGCCACTACCGACGCGGTTCTGTGATGGACGAGGTTTCTGAGAATAGGAACCAGCGCACGGAGGAGGAGTCGTGGAGGAGTTCTCCCTTAGCATCTCGTCCCTGTGGGGCGACCACCACGTCGTGGCCGTACGGGACATCCTCTGCTCGCTCGAGGGGGTCGAGCGTGTCGATGCGTCGTCGATGCGGCACGAGGTGCGCGTCACCTTCGATCCGGAGTCGATCACACGCGAGCGCATCGTCGAGAGCTTGGCTGAGGGCGGCTACGCCCCCGATGCCGCGGACGAGGGCGGGGAAGCGGCCCCTCAGCCTTCATCGTGGGGAAGGTGCGGGTCACGCATCACCGAGACCAACCCGATCGACCTGGCCATGTCCGGTGACCATCGAAAGTACTGAGCTCGCGTGACGCGCGTCGCCGCGGCAGCGCCGGCGGCCGGAACCAAGGAGCCTGAGTGATGGGAGACCCGAAGACCGCAGCTGAATCCGCACCGGCAGAGCAGCATCACCCTCCTCGAAGAAGCATCGACCCTGCAGCGCTGGAGATGCTGCAGGTCGCCGACGACCAGGGCATCGCGACCGCCTTCTCGCGGGCGGAGGGGCTCATGCCCTGCCCCATCGGAGCATCGGGGTCGTGCTGTCGGATCTGCAGCATGGGTCCCTGTCGCATCATCGGCACAGGCGCGGATGAACGAGTGGGAGTGTGCGGCGCCGATGTCGCGACGATCGCGGCACGGCACTTCGCGCGCCAGGTGGCGGGCGGTACGGCCGCACACTCGGACCATGGACGTGACATGGCATTCACGCTCCTCGCGGCCGCCAGAGGCGAGGCCGGTGACTACGTCATCAAGGACGAGCAGAAACTCATGACGGTCGCCGGCCATCTCGGAGTGGCCACCGACAAGAGAGAGATCAGCGACATCGCGGCCGAGGTCGCCGAGACAGCGTTGACCCAGTTCGGCCAACAGCACGGCGAGGTCATCTACACAAAGCGTGCGACACCCAAGCGCCAGGCGCGATGGAGAGAGCTTGGGCTCGTGCCGCGGGCGGTCGATCGCGAGATCGCCGAGATCATGCACCGCACGCACGAGGGCGTCGACCTCGATGCCGCGAACATCCTGAAAGCAGCCATGCGCTGTGCCCTTGCCGATGGGTGGGGTGGCTCCATGCTGTCGACCGACATCTCCGACGTGCTTTTCGGCACGCCCTCGCCGCTTGCCTCGGAGATCAACCTGGGGGTGCTGAAGGCCGATCAGGTCAACATCGTGGTGCACGGCCACGAGCCGACGCTCTCTGCGATGATGGTCGAAGCGGTGCGCGACCCCGACCTCATCGCCGAGGCGCAGGCCGCCGGCGCCGCCGGCATCAACCTGGCCGGCATCTGCTGCACCGCCAATGAGATCCTCATGCGCTACGGCATCCCGCCGGCCGGCAACTTCCTGCACCAGGAACTCGCTGTGCTCACGGGCGCCGTCGAGGTCATGGTCGTCGACGTGCAGTGCATCATGCAGGCGCTGGCGCCACTCACCCAACGCTTCCACACCAAGCTCGTCACGACGTCGCCCAAGGCCCGCATACCGGGCGCGGAACACGTCGAGTTCGACGAGGCGACCGCGCTCGAGACGGCCCGCAAGCTCGTGCGGATGGCCATCGAGAACTACCCCAAGCGGGGTCCCATCCACATCCCAGACTACCGCGAGCCGCTCATCGCCGGCTTCTCGCACGAGTACTTGAACTACATGCAGGGCGGCTTCCATCGTGCCTCGTTCCGTCCCCTGAACGACGCCATCGTCGCCGGCCGCGTGCGCGGCCTGGCGGGCGTCGTGGGCTGCAACAATGCCCGTGTCACGCAGGACCTCGCCATCGTCGAGCTCATCAAGAGCTTCGTCGCCCGCGACGTGATGGTGGTCGTGACGGGCTGCGCGGCCGCAGCCGGCGCAAAGGCCGGCTACCTGAGCCCCGAGGTCCTCGACGCCGCGGGCCCCGGCCTGCGCGAGGTCATGGAGGCGATCGGCATCCCGCCGGTGCTGCACCTCGGCTCGTGCGTCGACAACTCGCGGATCCTCACCGTGCTCACCCAGGTCGCGACCGAAGGTGGCCTCGGCGAGGACATCGACGACCTGCCGGCGGTCGGTCTCTGCCCCGAGTGGATGTGTGAGAAGGCTGTCGCCATCGGCACCTACTTCGCCGCCTCGGGCGCCCACGTGATCTTCGGCGTGGGCAGCCCCGTGGCCGCCTCGACCGAGGTCACGCGACTCATGACGAGCGGCTGGGAGGAGCTGGTGGGTGGCTCGCTCGAGTTCGAGCCCGACTGGGAGAAGATGCTGGACCGTTCCCTCGAGCTGATCGACGCGAAGAGGGCGGCCCTCAAGCTGCAACCGTATGACCCGGACCGGTTCGGCCAGAGCGGCGACACGTTGTATTTCGAGACGATCAGATCCCAGCTCGCGGGTGGTGGGGACGACCCCGAAGGCGCCGCACACGCCCACGATCACGGCGTGGCCGCCGCAGTGACCCACCCCGACGCCACGGAGGCCTGACATGTCCCGCTTCATCGCCACGAGTGCGATCCGGGGGGCGCGACGCATGGTCGACGAGGCCGACCTTGCTCTTCAGGGCGCGCTCGAACGCCTCGGACCCGACGCGCCGGTAGCCTTCACGAACACGGCCTACTTCCTGCCGATCGTCTACGCCTTCACGGGCCACAAGGTCGAGAAGCTCGGAGACCTGCCGCCGGTGATCGAGCGCGCCAGGTCGCTCCTGCACTCCACGCCCGCCGAGCGTATGTGGCTGCCCTATCTCGGCGAGACCCTCGACTCGGGCATCGCGACGCTCTTCGCGGAAGAGACACTGGAAGGCGTGCGGTTCGCCGAGGGTGCCGAGCCGCAGAAGATCAGGCTGGACCAGTTCCGCGCGGGCGCCGAGCGCGTCGGCGGCGACGCCGGCACGTTCGTGCACGGCGACCAGGCCCTCCTCAACGGCCCTATCGACGACATCCAGCTGCGTGCCTGGGGGATCCAGCTCGTCGACGGTCGCATGCCTGGCTTCTGTGCGATCGTCGGCTGCGCCAAGAGCAACGAGGTGGCGGTCAAGATCGTGCGCGAGCTGCAGAGCCGCGGCATCCTCATCTTCCTTTCTGGCAACGTCAACGGACGCAGCATCATCCACCAGCTCATGGAAGAGGGCATCCAGCTTGGCTACGACACCTTCACGGTGCCGTTTGGGATCGACACGATCTCGGCCGTCTACGCCTTGGGCTTCGCGGCGCGCTCAGCGCTCACGTTCGGGGGGATGGACGCCGGCAAGGCGCGCGAGATCATGCTCTACAACAAGTACCGCTGCTTCGCGTGGGTGCTGGCGCTCGGCGAGGTGGACGAGCTCAAGTACGCGACGGCTGCGGGAGCCATCTCGTTCGGCTTCCCCGTCGTGGCCGACACCCGCATCCCACAGATCCTGCCGACGGGCGTGACCACCTACGAACACGTGGTCTCCATGCCGTTCGACGAGATCCCCGGCGCTGACGACATGGAGCGCGCCGAGAAGCTCATCCAGCGCTGCATCGAGGTGCGTGGCGTCAAGGTGAAGATGAACAAGGTGCCGATCCCCGTGGCGTTCGGCTCGGCTTTCGAGGGTGAGCGCGTCCGCAAGGAAGCCCTGCGCATGGAGTTCGGCGGCAAGCGGGCGCGGGCCTTCGAGTACCTGCGCATGAGGCCCGCCGATGAGGTGGAGGACGGCCGGGTCGAGATCGTCGGCGACGACCTCGACACGTGCGAGGTCGGCGCAGCCATGTCGCTCGGCATCGTGGTCGACGTGGCCGGGCGCAAGATGCAGACCGACTTCGAGTCGATCATCGAGCGCCAGTTCCACTACTTCGTCAACATGGCCGAGGGGATCCAGCACAACGGCCAGCGCGACATCACCTGGATCCGCGTGAGCAACTCGGCCTTCGATAAGGGCTTTCGCCTCGAGCACTTCGCCAAGCTGATCCACGCCCGCATCCACGATGTCTTCGGCAACATCGTCGACAAGGTGCAGGTGACGCTCGTCACTGACGAGGCGAGGGTCGACGAGCTGCTCGAGCTCGCGCGAGCGGCCTACCGTGAGCGCAACGAGAGGATCGCCTCGCTCACCGACGAGTCGGTCGACACCTTCTACAGTTGCCTGCTGTGTCAGAGCTTCGCGCCGAGCCACGTCTGTGTGGTCAATCCCGAGCGCGTCGGTCTGTGCGGCGCCTACAACTGGCTCGACTGCAAGGCCAGCTACGAGATCAATCCCACCGGCCCGAACCAGCCCGTGCCGAAGGGCACCTGCCTCGACCCCGTGGCGGGCGAGTTCTCGGGTCCCAACGAGTTCATCTACCAGCACTCCAACCAGTCGATCGAACGCGTCACCTTCTACTCGATCATGGACGCGCCGATGACCTCGTGCGGCTGCTTCGAGTGCATCACCGTCCTCGTGCCCGAGGCCAACGGCTTCCTGCTCGTGAGCCGCGAGGACCCGAGCATGAACCCGTCGGGCATGACCTTCTCGACACTGGCCGGCACGGCGGGCGGCGGCATGCAGACGCCCGGCATGATGGGCATGGGCAAGTTCTACCTGACCAGCAGGAAGTTCATCTCGGCCGACGGCGGCATCAAGCGCATCGTCTGGATGAGCAGCTTCCTGAAGGAGTCGATGGCGGGCGAGCTCCAGGAGGTCTGTGAGCGCGAGGGTGTGCCCGACCTGCTCGACAAGATCGCCGACGAGCACGTAGCGACGACGGTCGAGGAGCTGTTGCCCTTCCTGGAGGAGAAGGCCCATCCGGCCCTCGCGATGGATCCTCTCCTGTAAGCCACTCCGAAACGAAGGAGCGACGGTATGGCGATCGAGATCCCCGTTGAGAAGTGGTCGGGCGCCGTCCGAGAGGTGACCCTCGGCGCGACGACCGACGGCGGCACGCGCACGACGACGGTCACGATCGGCGGCGAGACGACCCTGCCCTTCCTGCAGTTCGAGGGGGCCATGCCCCATCGTCCGGTGATCGCCGCCGAGGTCGTCGACGCGTACCCCAACGAGTGGCCGGCCCCGCTGCTGGCCGCCTGGGGCGACGAGGCGCGCGACCCTGCCGCCTGGGCGCGTAAGGCGGTCGCCGCCGGCGCCGAGGTCGTCGTGCTCAAGCTGAGGAGCTGTCATCCCGACGTGCACGATCACGGCGCGGCCGAAGCGGTGGCGGCAACCAAGGCGGTGCTGGGCGCGGTGGGCGTGCCGGTGATCGTCTACGGACCCGGCGTGCCCGACAAGGACAACGAAGTGCTCGTCGCCGTCGCCGAGGCGAGCAAGGGCGAGCGCCTCGGTCTCGCGAACTGCCTCGACAAGAACTACCGCACGATAGTGGCGGCGGCGCTCGGCAACGGCCACGTGGTCGTCGGCCAGACGCCGATCGACGTCAACCTCGCCAAGCAGCTGAACATCCTGATCAGTGACATGGGGCTGCCGCTCGACCGCGTCCTTGTCGATCCGACGACCGGTGCCCTGGGATACGGCATCGAGTACACCTACTCGGTCATGGAGAGGCTGCGGCTGGCGGCGCTCATGGGCGACACCATGACCCAGCAGCCCATGATCTGCACCGTCGGTGAGGAGTCGTGGCGGCAGAAGGAGTCGCGCGCGGCCGAAGGAGTGCCCGCCCAGTGGGGCGACTCAGAGACCCGGGCGGTGATCTGGGAGACCACGACCGCGGTGACGCTGCTGCAATCGGGGGCCGACCTCGTCGTGCTGCGCCACCCCGCCGCAATGGCGCACGTTCGGCTGGCGATCGACGAGCTCATGACCGTCGGGACCGTCGAGGCGCTCACCGCCTCGTCCGCGACGGCCTGAGAGGGGAGTGACGGACATGGCGTTGAGCGGACTGCAGATCTACAAGCTCCTGCCCCAGACGAACTGCAAGGAATGCGGCTTTCCGACCTGTCTTGCCTTTGCCATGAAGCTCGCCCAGAAGGGGACCGAGCTCGCCAAGTGCCCTTACGTGACCGACGAGACGCGTGCTGCCCTCGACGCGGCGGCCGCTCCGCCGATCAGACTCGTCACGGTCGGCTCCGGCGAGCGCGCCTTCGCGGTCGGCAACGAGACGGTGATGTTCCGCCACGAGAAGACCTTCGTCCACGAGACCGCGCTGGTCGTGCGCGTGCGCGACGACGACCCCGACCTTGCGGAGCGGGCCGCCTGGGCAGCCGGTTACACGGTCGAGCGTGTGGGCATGACGCTCAGGCTGAACGGCGTGCTGGTCGAGAACAGATCAGGCGATGCGACGACCTTCGCCCGGGCCGTCGAAGCCGTCCACACCGCCTGCAAGGAGTCTCCGCTCATCCTCGCAAGCGAGGATCCGGCCGCCATCGAGGCGGCCCTTGCCGTCGTGGGCGCTGAACGCCCGCTGATCCACGCCGCCACCCTTGCCAACTGGCAGGCGATGGCCGCGCTCGCAGCAGGTGCCGGGTGCCCGCTCGCCGTTCGTGCCGGCAGTCTGAGCGACTTGGCCGAGTTGTCGACACGGCTGACCGCGGCGGGCGTCGAAGACCTCGTGCTCGCTCCTGCGGGCGAAGACCTGGGTGACGACCTGGCGCTCTCGACGTTGTTGCGCCGTCTGGCTCTCAAGAAGAACGAGCGCGCGGTGGGCTATCCCCTGATGGTCTTCGCGGGGCGCGACGACGTCGTCGACGAGGCCGCTCGCGCCGCAGTGGCGATCGCCAAGTACGCCTCGATCGTGGTGCTCGACCACCTCGACGCGGCCCTCTTCTATCCGCTCATCACGCTGCGCCAGAACATCTACACCGATCCCCAGAAGCCGATCCAGGTCGAGCCCCGGCTCTATCAGGTGGGCGCTCCCGACGCCGCTAGCCCGCTCCTGATCACCACCAACTTCTCTCTGACCTACTTCAGTGTTTCCGGCGAGGTCGAGGCGAGCGGCAGGCCCTGCTGGCTGCTCGTGGCCGACGCCGACGGTCAGTCCGTGCTGACGAGCTGGGCGGCGGGCAAGTTCGACGCGGTGAAGATCGCAAAGACGGTGAAGGAGTCGGGAGTCGAACAGCAGCTCTCGCACCACAGGCTCGTCATCCCGGGGCATGTGGCCAGCTTGTCGGGGGAGTGCGAGGAGGAGCTGCCGGGCTGGGAGATCATGGTAGGTCCTCGCGACGCCGTCGACCTGCCGAACTACCTGAAGACGGTGTGGAGCGCGGCCTGAAGATGTGCGGGCCGGGGCGCGAGACGAACGGCTGAGGGCCGACGATGTCGCTGCTGGTTGAGTTCGAACCCGCGGGTGTGGTCGTCCTGGCCCACGAGGGAGCCAGCCTGCTCGACGCGGCCGGCGAAGCGGGCGTCCACATCGACGCGCCGTGCGGCGGCCAGGGCCGGTGTGGGCGCTGCAGGGTGCGGATCGACGAGCCGGTCGACGACGGCGTCCTGCGGACCCGCAGCAACGCGCGGCTGACGCCCGACGAGCAGGCCCGGGGCTTCCTGCTCTCGTGCCAGAGCTACGTGGAGGGCGGTGACGGTCGCGGCGGCGAGCGCCGCCTCAAGGTCGTGGTGCCGCGGCCCTACAAGAAGCGCCTGCGGCAGCTCGCTCACGGCGACGCCCAGCCCGAGATCCTGCGTTCCTACGGTGAGTGGAAGAAGTCTCCGCCGATCCGGATGGAGACGATCGAGATCGAGCCGCCCTCGCTCGAGGACAACACGAGCGACACCGACCGTATGGCCCGCGAGCTTGCGCGTCAGTGTCGCATCCCGGCCGTCAGGGTGCCCCTCGAGGTCGCGCGCGGGTTGGGCGCGACGCTCCGCGCCGCGGACTGGAAGGTGGCCGTCACGCTCGAGACCGCCGAGTGCGACGGCGCGACGCGCCTTTCGCCCCGAGTCGTCTCGGTCGCTCCCGCCCAGCCCGCGCATGGCATCTACGGTCTTGCGGTCGACGTGGGTACGACGAGCGTCGTCGCCTACCTCGTCCAACTGCGCTCCGGGAAGGTGGTCGACTCGGCCAGTGCCTACAACGCCCAGATCGCCTGTGGCGACGACGTCATCTCCCGGATCGTCTACTCCCAGCGCGGTCACGGGCTCGCCCGTCTGCAGCAGATGGTCGTCGGGACCATCAACGAGCTCGTCGAGGAGCTCGTCGAGCGCAGTGCCATCGAGTCCGGCGACATCCACGAGGTCACCATCGCGGGCAACACGGTCATGACCCACCTTCTGTTCGGCCTCGATCCGAAGTACCTGCGCGAGGAGCCCTACATCCCGACGATCACCCGGACACCTTCGGTCGTCGCCGGCGATCTGGGGCTCAAGGCCGATCCCCTGGCGCGTGTGTCGGTCGCTCCGGCCGTCGGTAGCTACGTCGGCGGCGACGTCGTCTCGGGCGTCCTGTCGAGCGGCATGCATGCGTCGGACAGGCTCACGCTGTTCATGGACGTCGGTACCAACGGCGAGATCGTCCTGGGTAACAGCGAGTGGCTGATCTGCTGCGCCTGTTCGGCCGGCCCGGCTTTCGAGGGCGCTGGTGTGACCTGTGGCATGCGAGCAACAGCCGGGGCGATCGAGGACATCTGGGTCGACGGGAGCACCTTCGAACCGACCTTCCGCACCGTCGACGACGCACCACCTCAGGGTCTCTGCGGCAGCGGCATGATCGACCTCCTCGCCGAGCTCTTCGTCACGGGGGCGCTTCTCAAGGGAGGGCGGTTCGCCCGCGATCTCCGTACGCCTCGCGTGAGAGAGACCGAACGCGGCCTCGAGTACGTCGTTGCGTGGGGGCCCGAGACCGACGTCGGTCACGACATCGTCCTGACCGAAGCCGACGTCGACGCCCTGTTGCGGGCGAAGGCGGCGATGTACGCAGGCGTCGCGGTGCTCTGTCGCAGTGTGGGTGTCGAGGTCGCTGCCGTCGAGCAGTTCCTGATAGGTGGCGCCTTCGGTCAGTTCATCAACGTCGAGAAGTCGATCCAGATCGGCCTGCTTCCCGACCTGCCGGTCGAGCGTTTCAGGTTCCTCGGCAACACGAGCGCGCTGGGCGCCTACATCACCCTCCTGTCGGTCGATGCTCGACGACTGCAGGGTGACATCGCGGCGCGCATGACGTACCTCGAGCTCTCGGCCGACAACTCGTTCATGGAGGAGTACACGTCGGCGCTCTTCCTGCCGCATACCGACATCGAGACCTTCCCCTCCGTGCGCGACCTGCTCGGCGACGCCATCCTTGGCGTGGCTGTCGATCCGCCCAACGGCCGCGATCCGGGGTCTACGTCCGCGCCGTCAGCGCCCCCGTCGGCGCCGCGCGGCATGGCGGGTCATCCTGGCAACGTTCTCGCGAGGTGAGGAGAGAGACATGACGGTGACGATCGCGATCGCGGGCAAGGGCGGCACCGGCAAGACGACGATCGCCGGGCTTCTCATCAAGCAGCTGAGGGAGCGAGGGCGCGGCCCCATCCTCGCGATCGACGCAGATCCGGCCAGCAACCTGAACGCCGTCCTGGGTCTGCCGCTCGACCGCACGGTCGGTGATATCCGCGAGGACACGAGCGACAAGGCGCGCGCGGGCCTGCTGGAGGCCGGCATAGCCAAGCAGGACCTCCTTGACTACGAGATCAACGCCAACATCGTCGAAGGCGACGGGGTCGACCTCCTGGCCATGGGGCGTCCGGAGGGGCCGGGCTGCTACTGCGCCGCCAACACCATGCTGCGCACCATAGTGGACCGCATCTCCGCGAGCTACGACATCGTCGTGATCGACAACGAGGCGGGTCTCGAGCACCTGAGCCGGCGCACCACGCGGGACGTCGATGTGCTGCTCGTGATCAGCGACCCGTCTGTGCGAGGCCTGACCACGGCAGGTCGCATCGTCGACCTCGTCGCCGAGCTCAAGACCCAGGTAGGGGTTCACTACCTCATCATCAATCGCGTGGTCGGTCGGGTCGCTCCGCGGCTGATGGACGTTGTCCGCCAGCGGGGTCTGAACCTGGTGGCTACCATCCCGGGCGACGAGACGATCGCCCGACTCGACGCGGAGGGACGCCCCGTGATCGAGGCCCCCGACGACAACGAGGTCGCCGAGCTGCTGCGGCCGGTAGTCGACGAGATCCTGAGCCAGACGAGAAGGGAGGCGCTCTGTGCTGATCATCGGTGAGAACATCCACATCATCTCGCCGCGCGTGAAGGAGGCCATCGAGGCACGGGACGCGGCGTATATCCAGCGGCTCGCCCGGCAGCAGGTCGATGCCGGCGCCGGCGTGCTCGATCTCAACATCGGACCGCAACGCAAGGCCGGTCACGAGGTCATGCCGTGGATCGTCGAAGCGGTCCAGGAGGTATGTGACGTCCCCCTGTCGCTCGACTCCACCAATCTGGCCGCCATGGAGGCCGGACTCAAGGTGTGCAAGCGCAAGGCGATGCTCAACTCAGCATCCGCCGACCCCGAGCGGCTCGACTCGGTGATGGGACTTGCCGCCAGGTACGGGGCGAGCGTGATCGCGCTGACGATGGGCGTGGACGGGATCCCCACGACGGCCGACGGAAGGGTGGCGATCGCGATGGAGTCGCTCCTGCCGGCCGCCGAGGCGGCCGGTGTGCCGATCGAGGACGTGTATCTCGACCCTCTAGTGCTCACCGTCACGTGCAACCAGGACGTCGCGCAGGCGTCGGTCGAAGCGATCCGCATGTTCAAAATGGTGTCCGACCCGGCGCCGACGACCACGGTCGGCCTGTCGAACATCTCGAACGGCTGCCCCGCCGAGACGCGACCACTGGTCAACCGGACCTTCCTCGTGATGCTCATGGGAGCCGGCCTCGACAGCGCCATCGCCGATCCGTTCGACGCGACGCAGATGGAGTGGATCCGCGTCGTCGAGAGTCGCGACGATACCACACCACTGAACCGGCTCGTCCTCGCCCTCTTCGACGCCTCCGCGTCCATGACCGAGCTGGACGAGGGTCTGGTCGACGACCACGACGAGGACCAGGTCGCCATCGTGAAGACGTACCGCATGCTCCACAACCGGGTGCTGTACGCCGACTCGTACCTCCGCTTCTAGAGGCGGAGATCCGTCGAGGGGGCAGTCGTGACAGCGAACAGAGAGGTGGGCGGTGGGCCGCTGCAGCCCCGAGGTGCTGGGGCGCGCAGCTCCGCCGGAGCTGGGGACACCCGTGTGACGGAGCGGCCGTCGAGCCTTTCCGGCATCCTTGCTCTCGAGGAGCTGTACGAGCGCTCGATCGACGAGCGCGAGGCGTTCTGGAGAGAGCGGGCAGGTCGGCTCCTCGCCTGGGACACTCCGCCCGAGCAGATCGTCGAACAGGACTTCTCGGCCTCGCCCGGCGACGCCTCGTTTGCGACTTGGTTTCGCGGCGGCAGGCTGAACGCTGCCTACAACTGCGTGGATCGTCACGTGGCAGCCGGCCAGGGACAGGATTCGGCCCTCGTCTTCGTCGCCAGGGACGGTCACGGCGAGACCTTCACCTACGACGACCTCCTGGCGGCCTCGACTCGCTTCGCCAACGTGCTCAAGAGCCGCGGGGTGAGGCCGGGCGACAGGGTCGTGCTCTATCTGCCCATGATCCCTGAACTTCCCATCGCCATGCTGGCGTGCGCCCGCATCGGGGCTGTCCACGCGGTGGTCTTCGCCGGCTTCTCGGGGCAGATGCTGCGGTCTCGCATCGAGGCCTGGGAGCCCCGGGTCGTCGTGACCTCCGAAGCGGGGTGGCGGGAGGGGGCGGAGCGTGGCCTGAAAGCCGAGGTGGACCGAGCGCTGAGTCAGGGCTCGTCCGTGTCGAGCGTGGTCGTGGTCGCCCGCGACGGAAAGCAGGCGCGCGACGGTAGGCTGGTGGCCGGTCGCGACATCTGGTGGCACGACGCGCTCGCGGCGCCGGGGATGGACGCCCCCTGCGCCTGTGAGCCGATGCCTGCCGAGGCCGCGCTCTTCATCCTCTCCACGTCCGGTTCGTCTGGGATGCCCAAGGGTGTGGTCCACGCCGTCGGCGGCTATCTGCTCTACGCGGCCGATACGTTCACCGAGGTGTTCGACCCGACCGCCGGAGAGGTGCATTTCTGCGCAGCCGACGTCGGCTGGATCACAGGCCACACCTATCTGGTCTACGGACCGCTCGCTGTCGGCGCGACGACGCTCCTTTACGAAGGTGTGGCGGAGCCCCCGCGGGGCGATCGGCTACGCGAACTCATGGCCGCCCAGGGCGTGCGCACGCTCTACACGACGCCGGCCGTCGTGCACGCGCTGATGGCAGCCGATGGGGTGAGTCCGACCCCGCCGTTGCCGCGGCTGCGAGTCCTGGCGACGATGGGCGATCCCGTGAGCCCCGAGGTCTGGGACTGGTGTCACCAGCGCTTCGGTGCGGATTGCAGCGTGCTCGACACGTGGTGGCAGACCGAGACCGGCGGCATCGTCCTTGCGCCATGGCGAGACGAGGGCAGTCGTCCCGGCGCCGGTCTGCGGCCCTTCTTCGGCATCGATCCGGTCGTCCTGCGCAACGACGGCCAGAGGGCCATGCCGGGCGAGGTGGGCAATCTCTGTCTGGCTGCGTCCTGGCCGGGCATGATGAGCGACTTCGCGTGCTCACCGGACGACGCAGCGCGCTATCGCGCCGTCTGCCTTGGGCGGTTTCCCGGTCTGTACTGCACGGGCGATCAGGCCGCCGCCGACGACCAGGGTCGCCTTCAGGTCGCGGGGGCATCCGACGACGACGTATGGGCGCACGGCGAGCGCTTGGCGAGCGTCGACATCGAGAGGACCCTGCTGGCCGATCCAGCAGTCCTCGAGGCCGTCGTCGTGGGCTATCCCGAGCCGACCAAAGGCGAGGGTGTGTGCTGCTATGTCGTCCTGCGCGACGACGTCGAGCCTGTCGACGCGCTGCGCCAAAGCTTGAGCAAGCGGATCGGCGAGGCGATCGGCCCCTTCGCGGTGCCCGACCGGATCCACTTCGTCGCCGTTCTGCCCAGGACGCGGTCCGGGAAGATGATGCGCCGCGTGTTGCGCAAGATCGCCGAGGGAGACGTCAGCGATCTCGGGGACACCAGCATGCTGGCCGACCCGAGCGTCGTGACCGACCTCCTCGACGAGACCCGGCGACAGACGCACGCACTAGGCGAAGGACAGAGGCCATGAGCACTCACAAGCTGGAGCGGCTCTTCGACCCGAAGAGCATCGCCGTGATAGGAGCGTCGAACAGGAAGGGTTCGGTCGGGTTCATCCTCATCCACAACCTGATCGCGGCCGAGTACGGCGGCGTCATCTACCCGGTGAATCGCAGTGCGAAGGCGGTCCAGGGCATCCACGCGTTCGGGACCGTCGCCCAGGTGCCTCACAAGGTCGATCTCGCCATCATCGCCGTGCCTGCCGCCGACGTGCCGGCAGTCGTGCGCGAGTGCGGCGAGGCGGGGGTCGGTGCCTGCGTGATCGTCTCCGCCGGCTTCAAGGAGATCGGCGGCGAAGGTCGGCGCCGCGAGAGCGAGGTCGTGAGCATCGCGCAGTCGTACGACCTGCGTATCCTCGGTCCGAACTGCCTCGGCTATCTGCGACCGGGCAAGAGCCTGAACGCCACGTTCGCCCACGTCATGCCGGAGCCCGGCCGCATCGCGTTCATCAGTCAGTCCGGAGCCCTCGGAGCCGCTGTCCTCGAGTGGGCCGTCCTCAAGCACGTCGGCTTCTCCGCCTTCGTGTCCGTGGGGTCCATGAGCGACGTGGATTTTGGCGACCTCATCGACTACTTCGGCGCAGATCCGCAGACGAGCTCGATCATCCTCTATGTGGAATCGATCACGGACACTCGCAAGTTCATGAGCGCAGCCCGCCACTTCTCGAAAACGAAGCCGATCATCGTGGTCAAGACCGGCCACACCCTGCGGGCCGCATTGGCGGCGTCGTGGCACACGGGGGCCGTGCCCGGCGACGACCGGCTCTACAGCGCTGCGTTCAGGAGGGCCGGCATCGTTCGTGTCGACGAGATCGAGGACCTGTTCGACGCCAGCGAGGCGCTATCTCGCGTCAGCAGCCCGCGGGGACCGCGCCTCGGCATCGTGACCAACGCAG
>Ga0335069_10007874_pt1 | contig 15307 bp, 13 predicted proteins | sample Lox_Sample_11_FD_206714 | JGI IMG/M metagenome (GOLD analysis project Ga0335069, IMG submission 206714) | Soil microbial communities from Loxahatchee National Wildlife Refuge, Florida, United States - Lox_Sample_1.1 | ecosystem: Environmental > Terrestrial > Soil > Wetlands | place: USA... | reverse complement strand
GTCACCTATCAGCCCGAGGTCAGCGAGGGCATGGTGGTGCTCGACGTGATCCACCAGATCCAGGCGCAGGAGGCCAACGACCTCGCCGTGCGCTGGAACTGCAAGGCCGGCAAGTGCGGCTCGTGCTCGGCCGAGATCAACGGCATGCCCAAGCTGATGTGCATGACCCGTCTTAACACGTTGCCGATGGACCAGCCAGTCACCGTCCAGCCGATGAAAACATTCCCGCTGATCAAGGACCTGGTCACCGACGTCTCCTGGAACTTCGGCGTCAAGAAAACGATCAAGAAATTCACGCCGCGCAAACCGGACGCTCCGGACGGCACATGGCGCATGGCGCAGGAGGATGTCGATCGCGTCCAGGAATTCCGCAAGTGCATCGAGTGTTTCCTCTGTCAGGACGTCTGCCACGTCCTGCGCGATCATCACATGCACAACGAGTTCATCGGGCCTCGATTCTTCGTCTACGCCGCGGCGCTCGAAATGCATCCGCTAGACGAGGCGGACCGCGTCGAAGATTTGCGCAAGGCAGAAGGCATCGGCCTCTGCAATATTACGAAGTGCTGCACCAAAGTCTGCCCGGAAAGCATAACGATCACGGATAATGCGATCATTCCCTTAAAGGAGCGTGTGGTGGATCGTTTCTTCGATCCGCTCGCCAAACTGTTCCGCGTTTTCGGATCGTAGCCATGCAGTTCGACCTAAAACCAATTTCGAAAGCGGGCGTCCACGAAGCTCTCGAAAAAGCGGAGCGCTATCGACTCCTGAACGAGCCATCGCTAGCCGAAAGCATCTGCCTGGACGTCCTGCACGTCGAGCCGGAAAATCAGCAGGCTTTAGTAATGTTGCTGCTGGCCGTCACCGATCAATTCGGCCACGGCGCGAGCGCCGCGAAAGCCCGCGAGTTGCTCCCGCGCCTGAAGACCGAATACGACCAGCAATACTACGCTGGCATCATCTGGGAACGCACCGCCCACGCACAACTCCGCAAAGGCTCGCCGAATGCCGCCTTCACGGCCTACGACGGATTCCGCCAAGCAATGGAGTGCTACGAGAAAGCCACCGCGATACACCCGCCTTCAAATGACGACGCCATCCTCCGCTGGAACACTTGCGCCCGAATCCTTATGCGCAACCCAAACCTGCGCCCGAGACCGGACGAAGCCTACGAGCCAGTCTTAGGCGAATGAGTTGCGCGAGCCTCTGGCTTGCGCGATCAAGAATCCGTACCACAGTCGTGGCGCAGGTCCCCGACCTGCGCACTATCACACCTGGCGATTAGCATCTTAACCGCCGGCACGCCATGGACCGCCCTTGTACTCATGAACCCTTAAAGGAAAGGGAACGAATCTGTGTACCGAAGTCGAGCGAACGTCTCCATATCGATACCCAGTTGACCGATAATGCGCTGGAACAAGGGCGGTCCGATCTCCTGCCCGCCGTGCCCTGGGATGGTTGTTGCTCGTCCGTCTGGATGCTACCAGCGTTCGTGGCTTCCAGTTTGCTTGGTCTTGCGAAATCCGAGCTTAGTCGCCACCCGGCGAAACTCCTCTGCCCGGGCTAGGCATTAAGGATTTCGGTGGTATCCAGCAGTAGCGCTTGATTGCGCTCCGCGTACTCGTCCGAAATCACCTGGAATACGACATCGAGTTCCGTCAAGGCAGCCTCTCGCGTGGGCATGAGCGCATGGCACCCTGGGATGGACGGAACTTCGGCGACCCAACCGCTAGGTTGATTTCTGTACAGCACGACCTTGTAGTCGTCCGGGCTGATCGCCCTCATTACAGAGGAGCGCGAGCCTTTCTCAGCTTGCGCTCGCGGATCGATAACGTACAGAAATCCTGTACAATATCGAATAAGGCCATGGCAACGGAAACCACTTACACCAGTCTCCGCCAAAACCTGGCCAGCGTCCTCGATCAGGTCGTTGACCAACAGGAAACGGTGATCGTCCGGCGCAGAGGCTCACGCGACGTTGCGCTCATCCCGGCCAGCGAACTCGCCGGACTAGTTGAGACGGCTCACCTGCTGCGTTCCCCTCGCAATGCGCGTCGTCTCCTGACCGCTCTACACCGCGCCGAACGCGGCAAGACGAAGCCCACGAGCGTCGCGCGATTGCGCCGTGAGGTCCTTGGTGAAGGGCCCGGTTAATCGGCTCGCGGTCTTTCACACGGAGTTCCGCGAGGATCTTTATTATTGGGTCAAAACCGACCGCAGCACCGCAATCAAGACGCTAGATTTAGTGGAAGCTGTTTTACGCGACCCGTTCCACGGACCCGGGAAACCTGAGCCCTTGCGATATGTGCTCGCCGGCTGCTGGTCAAGACGCATTACCCAGGAACACCGCTTGGTTTACAGCGTCAGTGACGATCGGATCCATTTCCTCCAAGCCCGCTATCACTACTGATCACCAAGCTCCAATGCAACTCACGACAACCAAAGAATCCGTCCGTCGCGACAGAGCGTAATGTGATGATTTCGGAGTAGGCAGTTTAGCTCTTCCCACAACCTCAAGCCTGCCTGTCATCGCTCGCTCACTTCACGGACGTTAACGGTGACGACGCGAAGTGGACATATCAACGCCGGCAAAACGCTCGCGGATTTGCTCCTTGGCAGTATCATCAATGGGCGCCAGTGGGACTCGGACCGTCCGAGCGCGTCGATCCAGGCCGACCTCATCTTTAGGCCACGCGTGGTAAAGGCGATTGTGCTTCGCGTCGACTACGAGGAGCAATGATGGCACGTTGGAATGGGCTAAACGGTTGTACCACTTGCTGTCCAACAGATATGAATCACCTACTGGACGATCTGTGGCCTTGACTTCAATAGCGCTTAGGTTAGTCCCGCCCTCACCGTTTGGGAACGCAACAATGAAATCAACACCCGTGTCAGAATTTGGGCGCGAGACGAATGTCGCACCAAGGTCCTGCAGGAAGAGTTCTGCGAGCAACTCTGCCCTTCTAGCCACAATTTCCGTGTGAGATTTCGAGCTGTTCATAGAAACTTTGAACTCGTCGGCTTGTGCCGCCTACCACTCCAGAATCGCACAACTTCATCATGCAGAATTTTCAGGTTGTCGTCGCTCAGCTCGTATGCGATGGGGATGCGAGTGATGGCCTTCAGGGCAACACCGTCATGAACCGACCGAATAAAAACTCGTTTCGACGGCTCATGAACTCCCAGAATATACGTCGGAGCCGGAATTTTCAGGAGCCCTTCGATATCATCTTTTGTGGTAGAGATTCGGAGCGTCTTCTGCGGATTCGTTGCGGCTGTAGCTTTCGCTTGAAGAAAGAAAAACGGCCGTTTGTCATGCACCGTCGTAACTTCGACTTAGTAATCGACTACTGGCCACTTGTCTCCCAAATGCGTGAGCTGAAATAGGGGCGCCGGAAAGTTCGCGTATTCCGTCATGCAAAGCTCAATGATATTCTCGCCTCGCGTGCCTATTACATCCTTCAGGATCTTCACGGTTTGGTTCAAGGTTGATAGTAGGATTTAAATCTGAAAGACTAACACAAGTTCGTCTTTTCTTTTTATTCACATCTATTATTCCCCGGTAGTTCCGTAGAGTGTTGCCGAGGGCAAGACAGGTTCACCCTTTAGGGCCCTCCACTTGACACCGCAAGCGACAGTTCGCCGGCTGACCGGCCAGTTCCTAATCCAGCCACTATACTGGCAGTAACTTTCGCTCCATCAAAATCTCCCCCACCCCCTCAACAACTTCCACCCCACCCGCCCCTCGCAACCACCGCCCGCCATGCTATCCCAAAAGCCGAGGTACCCAATGCAACCTATATCAACCAATGAATCCGTCCTCCGCTGGGCCGACCGTCGCGCGGCCACCAACCGGGCCAACGCCCAGCACTCCACCGGTCCCCGCACCGACGCGGGCAAGCAAGCTTCTTCACAGAACGCCCTGCGCCACGGCCTGACTGCCCAGACGGCCGTCCTGCCCACGGAAGATCCTGAAGCCTACCAGCGCCACTGCCGCAAGTTCTTCGACGACTACCAGCCCGCCACCGCTACCGAGACCGAGCTGGTCCAGGAACTCGCCGACACTTCCTGGCGCCTCCGTCGCGTCCCCTTGCTTGAGGCCGAACTCCTCGCCCGCGCCGCTAACCCTCCCAACGACCAGGCCGCCATCGACTTCGACATCCTTGACGCCCATCGCGCGATCGCCTCTCTCGGACTCCACGGCGCCCGCCTCTCACGCCAGTTTCAAAAGGCCATGGACCGGCTCCTCGACCTCCAGGCCGACCGCCAACAGCAGGAGCGCCGCGACCTTCGTGAAGCCGCCGCTCTCCTGGAATTCCATAAGCACAAAGAACTTCCCTGGGAACCCTCCGACCATGGCTTCGTTTTTTCTAAACAGCAAGTCGAACTCTACGCAGAGCGACTGATGCGTCAAAAGGAGGCCCGCCACATCGAGTACGTCAAATTCGACATGCTCCCAGTCACCATGCACTGGAGCAAACCCAGCGCCTATGTAGGAAGCTAACAGCCAATAGCCAATAGCCAATAGCTAATAGCCAGCCGGGTATACTTGTCACTTGCCGCCAATTACCCGACCTTTGCTCTTTATCCTGATCGCCGCAACCGCGCGTTCCCAGGAACAAGGCACATTCAACATCCACCTGATCCTGCACTCCATCGGCACAGAAAAATATCAGCTCCGGACGGGCACGAACGGAACGATCACACTGGACTCCACCATCGAATACTCCGACCGCGGCAACAAGCGCTCGCAAACCATCGCCATGCGCATGAAGCCCGATCTCACGCCGGAAACGTACGACCTGCAAGGCCGGATCCCGGGCGCGTTTTCAACCGAAACTTCCACCGTGCGCGAAGGCGACACCTCGCGCCACGTAACCGTCCCCGCGAAGTTCTTCGTCGGCTTTGGCGCCACTCCCTTTGCAACACAAATGATGATGCTCCGCTACTGGGCGGATCACGGCAAGCCCGTTGCGCTGCCTATTCTTCGCGCCAACCCCGGCGCCGATGACGTCCGCATCGAGCCTGCCGGGCGCGACACGTTGGCCATCGGTGACAACAAGACTGAATTCACGCGCTACACCATCGCAAATGTAGCCTTCGGCCGCGAAGTGCTCTGGATGAACGCCAAACAGGAGCTGGCCGCGGTCATGACCTTCGCCGGCGGACTCCCAATGGAAGCGCTACGCACGGAATACGAGCCAGCGCTTTCACAGTTCTTCCAATCCGGTGTTCAAGAACAAATCCGGATTCTCGACACTCTCGGGCGTCAAGTTCCCGCGGAGCGCTCCGGCAGCTTCGCTCTTGTCGGCGCAACGCTGGTGGACGCCACCGGAGCGACTCCCATTCCCGATTCCGCTGTCATCATTCGAGGAAATACCATCGCCGCCGCCGGTCCACGCTCGCTCGTGACGATTCCCAAAGGCATGCCCGTCGTGAATGCATCCGGGAAAACGCTGCTGCCCGGCCTCTGGGAAATGCACACGCACTTCTCGGGAGTCGAATTCGGCCCCGCGATGCTCGCCGCCGGGATCACCACAGCGCGCGACTGCGGCGGCGAGTTCGATTTTCTTGTTGCCGTCCGGGATGCCATCAAGAAGCGGCAAGCGCTTGGCCCACGGCTGGTGCTGGCAGGTCTGATTGATGCGAGCCCCGATGCTTTCGGCGCAATCACAGCGGAAACGCCCGAAGAAGCGAAAGCTGTCGTCACCCGGTACAAAGACGCCGGCTTTGAACAACTCAAGCTCTACACGTTCCTGAAGCCCGACATCATCACTCTTCTGTCGGCCGAAGCGCACCGCAACGGGATGTCCGTCACCGGCCATGTCCCGGCAGCGTTCAACGCGTTCCAGGGCGTCGAGGCCGGCATGGACCAGATCAATCACCTCAACTACGTCTCCCAAATGATGCGCACCGCCGGCACACGCGATCCGATCGACATCCAGTCCGCCCAAGCCACCAAAGCGGTTCAGTTCTTCGCCGAGCATCGCACCGTGGTCGACCCGACCGCCTCCTGGGGCGAGATGGCCAGCCACACCAAGGACGTCGACGTTGCATCGTTCGAGCCGGGCATCGCCAAGGCGCCGTTCACGCTGGTCTCAAAATATCTTTCGCTCGCGGGCCCGGAGACCGACAGCAGCCGCTATCACGCCCGCATGAAAGAGAACGTCGCTGTGATCGGAGCACTGCACAAAGGGGGCGTCGCGATTGTCGCCGGCAGCGACACCGACCTTCCCGGGTACGGCCTGATCCGCGAACTCGAATTATACGTGCAAGCCGGCATGACGCCGCTTCAAGCGATCCAGACCGCCACCCTCAACGCCGCCAAAGCAATGAAAATGGAAGGCGATTCCGGCACGATCCAAACCGGCAAACGTGCCGACTTAATTCTCGTCGATGGCGATCCTTTACGCAACATAAGCGACATGCGCCACGTCTCAAAGGTTATCGCCAACGGGCGCGTGTACGACTGTGCGAAGCTATGGAAAAGCGTAGGCTTTCATCCCTAGCGGCCATTTTCTGGCATGATGTTACGAGCGACTTAAACTAGGTAGGTGGGTTAACTTTCTCTCATGGCGATTTTGCGGTCTGTAGCCGGGTTGTGCCTGGCGTTGGCGTGCTCGACAGGTGTCTGGGCGCAGCAATACACGATCTCTACGTTTGCCGGCAACGGCACTTCCGGATTCTCCGGTGATAGCGGCGCCGCGAGCGCTGCTCAATTGTCGTTTCCCACCAGCATTGCGCTCGACTCCTCCGGCAATCTTTATATCGCCGACACCTTGAACCACCGCATCCGCATGGTCTCCAGTGGAGGAACCATCACCACCATCGCGGGCACCGGCACGTCGGGATTCGCGGGCGACGGCAAGGCTGCATCGAGCGCCCAGCTCGCCAGCCCATCCGGCGTGGCCGTCGACAAGTCGGGCAACATCTATATCGCCGATTCGCTAAATAACGTCGTTCGAGAAATCACGTCCGGAAACATCAATACCATCGCGGGCAGTAACTCCGCCGGCCCTGGCTACTCTGGCGATACGGCCGCGGCAACTTCGGCGCAGTTGAACGATCCTGTTGCAGTCGCAGTGGACTCTTCGGGTAACATCTTCATTGCTGATGCTCTAAACAATGTCATCCGCGAAGTTTCTGGCGGGAACATCAATACGGTCGTCGGTGGTATTGCCACCCCATTCACTCAGTTGATCCATCCCGATGGGCTGGCCATCGATTCGAGCGGCGCTCTCTACATCGCCGACACGGGCAATCGCAGAATCCTGAAATTCGCCAACGGAAATCTGACTGAAGTTGCCGGTAGCGGTAGCCTCGGCTTTACTGGCGACAACGGCCTCGCTGTCAATGCATCTCTAAACGATCCAACCGGCGTCATCTTAGACTCGTCGGGGAACATCTATATCGCCGATACGTTCAACGGCCGCATCCGCAGAATCTCCGCCTCCAACGGCATAATCACGACGATTGCGGGAAGCGGCCTCGCCGCCTACTACGGCGACGGCGGTTCTGCCGTGAACGCTGGGCTGTTCTTCCCCCACGCCACCGTCATAGATAACTCCGGCAATATTTATGTCGCCGATACGAGCAACAGCACGATCCGTCTTTTGAAACCCGTTGCTCCAGCGATTAACGCCGGCGGCATCGTCAACGCCGCGAATTTTTCAGCGCAAATTTCCCCAGGCGCTCTAGCAACAGTCTTCGGCACAAACTTCGCGGGGGGTAAAGGCGGCGCGTCCTTGCCGCTGCCCAACAATTTCGCCGGACTTACTGTATCGGTGAACGGTGTCGCGGCACCGATCCTCTTCGTGACTCCGACCCAAGTAAACTTCCAGGTACCGTGGGAAACGCAGGTCGGCACTGCGAAGATCGCGATCAATAATGGCCTGACTAGCAACACAGTGAACGCGACTGTTCTGAATGCAGCGCCGGGACTTTTTGTTCAGTCCTCGGGTCAAGCCATCGTCCAGAATTCGAACTTCACTTTGAACACGCCCGGCAATCCGGCTAAGGAAGGTCTCCCGATCGTCGCGTATCTCACTGGTTCAGGCCCGGTGAATCCGGCCGTGGCCGATGGGGCCGCTTCCCCGCTGAGCCCCCCGTTCGCTCAGGTCACTTCTACGTATAGCGCGACGATCGGTGGCGCGAGCGCCCAAGTCGTCTTCGCCGGACTTACTCCGGGTTTTGTCGGATTACTCCAGATGAATATAGTCGTACCTACGGGTCTCGCCAAAGGCGATTACCCGCTGGTAGTCACGATTCACGGCGAACAGAGTAATTCCGGAACCGTCAGCGTAACTCCATAGCTTTTTCGGCCAGGTATCTCGGGATTTCGGGAAGCATCCAGGTCGCCAGGGCGCGCGCCTGTTGCTCAGTCACAGGATTGACCAACGCATAGTCGCCGCGGTACGAGCCATCGCTGTGGAGCAAACCGAGCTGGATCCAGAATGTCTCACCGGTTTCCCACGTACCGTTCAGCCGGCCGATGTTCCGGCAGCGCGATACCACGGGCGTCAGCGAAATCCAGCCTTCCATGCGCATCGCGAATCGCAGCGACCAGTCCCAGCCCCAGATACTCCGCTGGTTCTTGTTCCAATTACGCTTGATAAAAGGCCACTGATTTTTGGTGAAACACCATGCGAACGGCGCAGACAAGTTAATGCTCTCAGCGATCAGCGACAAGTCATTCGGCACTCCACCCCGATTCAACCCTGCGCCGCGATACTGATAGTGGTCGCAGAGATTGAGGAACGCGTATCTGCTCTTCTCCGCCCCGTGCTCCTTGTAGAACCATAACGCTAACTCCAAAGCATCCGGACTTAGAACCGCGTCATCTTCGATCGCGACGTTGAGTTCCGATCCCAGTTCATCCATCACAAAGCTGTATGCTCGAAACGGGTTCCCGGCGACGCCTAACTGACTTTCGTTTACGCAGACGCTCACCGGTATCGGCAGCCGGTCCACCCAAGTACGGCACACGCTGGCAACCTCATCGAAGCCAGGATCGATGAAGATTGAAATCCGATCAAACTCGCTGACACCATTGCATTGCGCTAGACCGCGCAACGCTTCCGCTGTATAGTCGGGCCGCTTGTAGGCAACTAGCGTGATGGTCTTCACCAATGTCATCTTTCACGCGGATTGCGCGGAATTCCAGCGCTACGAAGGTGCTAGTACCAACAGTACTTACTGACATAAATAAGTTCTATAACCAAAACGACTAATCCATTCGTCAAAAAATAGCCTGAATTATTGACTCGCTCGCGCGGGTGACTTTATAATCGACTTGCTTTGAACATGACTACAAACGACCAATTCAACGTGGCCGCCGGGTCCACATCTGCGTATCCCCGGCACATCGAGGACCTGGACATCAATCCTGCTGATGACGGGTTCATTATCTATCAACCCGAAGAAGATCGCGTGCACTTTTTGAATCCGACCGCAGTTTTCATTCTCGAGCTTTGCAACGGGAGAAACTCAATGGCGGACATCATCGAAGTGGTGCAGCACGCATACGGATTGGCGGATGCCCCGGTGAACGTCGTGAATGAGGCAGTTACGAAGATGAAGTCGGAAGGTTTGTTGCAGTAGGTTGAGCGGAGTAGGTAATAAGAAAAACTTTGAACTAGTCCATAGGAGGGACATCATGGCAGAAGAAAAAATTCTCGGAAAGGTAGATGCGAACCGTCGCAGCTTCCTCAAGCGCGTTCTTGGTGCGAGCTTCGCACTGCCCGTGATCGCGACTTTTTCGGTCGAGTCACTTTCGGTCGACTCGGCTCAAGCATTCAACGCGAATGTGACCTCGTACTGTCTGGGCTTGGTTGGTCCGGAAGGCTGCTGGCCAGACGCATAACCAGACGGCGCGGGTAACGTCCGAACATAGAAGCCGCTTTTCTTGGCGGCAGACTGCCATCAGGGGAATCCGGGTTCTATGAGTCGTGTCCTTGTTACTGCGTCTCTGATAGTTAAGAATGAAGAACGGTTTCTCGGCGATTGCCTGAGTTCCCTCAAAGGTGTCGCTGACGAGACGGTGGTTGTCGATACCGGCTCAACCGATCGGACTAGAGAGATAGCCCGAGAAGCGGGCGCCCGAGTGCACGAGTTCCCATGGAACGGAGACTTCTCGGCCGCCCGCAATCGGGCTCTCGATCTATCTACGGGCGAGTGGATTCTTTATATCGACGCGGACGAAAGAGTACGTGGCGGTTCCGCGCAGAACCTGCGTGCTCAGTTGTCGTCACCTGCGCACCTTGGCTACGAAGTTCTTCTTCATCCCCGCCCGAATTTTAGCCCTTACCTCGTTCTTCGTCTGTTCCGAAACTATCCATCGATTCGATTTCGCGGAGTCATTCACGAGAACATGTGGCCGGCCGTGGAAGAGTACCGGGCTCAGCACGGCGGACTGATCGGCGAAAGCGACTTGGTGCTGGATCATGAAGGCTACGAAGACGATCCGGAGACTAAGCACGATCGAAATCTGCCGTTACTTCTGGCCGGAGTAAAAGAGAATCCGTATCGCGTTTATAGCTGGTGCCACCTGGCGAGTATTTATCGTGACCGGAAACAAACGGAACTTGCGAAAGAGGCTTTCGAAAAAGGTCTGGGCGTAGCGCGCATGCATCCAATCAGCGCTCCCGACTATATCATGCCCTACCTCGGTGTCATCGAGATCGCCGTAAATAACAACGAAGACGCCGATGACTTACTCGCCGAGGCATTCGGCCGGTTTCCTGACAATCCACAGTTAGTGTGGTGGAAGGCTCGATCGTTGCTCAACAAAGGCGAATTCGCAGAAGCCATCGGGTGGTTCGAACGGCTCGTCGTCCGGGGCAAGAACAAAGATTACGATTATCGGCTTTCCTGCGATTTGAGATTGTTCGATCAGTTCGCCTTCGAAGGCATCGCCAACTGCTATTTCCGGCTGGGCCGTTACGCCGAGAGCCGCCGGAACTACGAACTGGCATCAGGATACGCCCCCGAGAAGCTGGAATACCGGGTGAAGCAGAGTCTCTGTTACCGCCTGGAGACGAATACAGCCCAATCAGCGAGCCTCTAATGGTCATTCCGTTCACCCGATTCTTATCCTCACCCCGGATCTCGGTTCTGGTTCCAGCGTACAACCGGCCGGAGGAATTACGGCGTTGCCTAGATGGCTTTACTCAGCAGACCGCGGCTCGAAAAGACTTCGAAGTTGTTGTAGTAGATGATGGTTCCACCGCGGATCTGGCCTCGGTCGCGGCGGAATTTCGCGCGTCACTGAATTTGCGCTTCAAGCGTTCGGCCAACGGCGGACCTGGCGCTGCCCGGAATCTGGGGCTTAAGCTTTGCCGCGCTCCGCTGCTCCTGCTCTACGACGATGACCTGCGTCCTTACCCGGATGTCATCGAGAACTGCCTTGAGTTTCACAACCGCAATCGCGGCGAGGGCGATATGACGCTGCTCAACTTCGAGCCGGACCCAAGCGTCGTCGGATCACCTTTTCTCCGCTGGGCGTTTTTGCGGATGTACCCGTTCCCGAAGACCGAGCGCGTTTCGGACTGGAAAAGTTTTTGGAGCGGCACGATCAGTTGCAAGAAGTCGGTGTTCAACTACGGCCTGTTCGACCCGGCTTACAAAATGGTGGAAGACGCCGAGCTTGGCTTGCGCCTTTCGCGACGGGTCGACATGCGGATTCACTATCACCCGCGCATGACCGGCACTTTCACGAGGCCGATCACGTTTTCGCAGTTCTGCCGGCGGCAGTATATGTTGGCCTACTTCACGCATGTGATGGCCCGGTCATATCGCGGCGCTGTCGATTTCGCTTACCCGCCTTACGATCAGCCTGAAAACTATATGATGGACAGCGCAGAGAAGTTAGGCGCTCTAATAGCGTCAATGCGCACTCTGGAGAAAGCCTGCCCCAAGAAGGGCAATCCGCCGGCAGTGTTGTGCCACATGTGGAACAAAACCGATGTTCATGTGCGCGCGAACGGATGGGTGGAAGCGCGAGACGGCTTTCCCGCCCAACCGCCCGGGACGATCGCACCGCTGCTCGAAGCTTGCTAGGGCTTCATTCCCTTACCGCTAATCTGCAAATCGAACCCATCGGGATCCTTGACGTGAAAGCTGTCCGGCGTGTCGGGCCGGGCTTCCAGGCCGCGCCGCTTGAGTTCAGCTTCGACCGCGTCCTTGTCCCAATTGTCGATAGTGTAGGCGATGTGATCGATCAGCGGCGGAGTGATTGGGCGTTTAGAATTGGACCGTGGATTTCTGGGGATGATGAAGCTATCGCCGAACACGAGCGAACACTGATGCCCGTTGTCGTTCACGACTTTCATACCGAGCAGGTCGGCGTAGAAGTCGCGCGTCTTAGTGTAATCGGCGCAGGTGTAGGAGATGTGATTCACCGAGACCGCTTTGAAACCTTGGCCCGAGCCAGCCGCTAAAGGCGCTGCTCCGGCCGCGGCGGACGCAGCGACGGCGAGGCTTTGGATCAACTGCCGCCGGTTCATCTTTCCCTCTTCGTAGTCGTGAAGCAGCTTACCAATGATGTGTTCCATAGTCCTCCAACGCCAGTGTCTGGCGGGTAGAGTTTATCTTAGCAGCGAGAAGGGGCAATCGATGGGGCGCCTTATTGACCCTCTTGTCGAGGTTGCTGGGAACCCGAGTCGTATCACAAGCTTGAAGGATTTGTGGCGACGGCAAGTTAATGGTTCTTTTTGGAGTGAACTGAAGTGAGTGAGGCTTTTCTGGCTGTCTTTGTCTCGTGTAAATGTGCCAAACGGATTTGCTCTGAGCGAGCCACTTCTGTGAAAGGAACCTGGTTCACTGACCGTACTCGCGCTTCTTCCATGGCTCCGGGGTTTGATCTACAAGTTTGTGCAGCTCTTCGCGAGAGCTCATGGGACTGGTTGTCGCGCGCGCCGGAACGATAGGATTTGCGGACATGCGCGAATGATCTCGTAACTTCGAGATCCTCTACAACTGAAGAGCCGGCCAGGGGCCGGCTGCAGACGAGGGCGTCTGCCCCACTTCGGAATTCTTCTACGGAGGAGAAGAATTTGATGAGGTGTAGTACCTCTCTAGTCAGTGCTTTCTGCTGAGAAGTAGGGGCAATTTGGGTAGGTTCGAGCTGAACTGCCTAGTCGCCGGAGGCAGGTTTGGGTTCGGGGGCTGTTTTGGGCTCGGTTTCGCCGCGGTGGCAGGTATAGCAGGTTACGTGCATCTTGCCGTCGGGGAACTTGGAGTTGATCTCGTGCGACATGGTGATCATGTGGCGCGCGATTTCTTTCTTCGGGTTTTCATCACTGGCGAAGTTGCCCTGGATGTGACAGTAGTTGCATTGCACACCGAGACCGGCGGTAAAGGTGCGCATGATCTGGACGACTTCGTTGCCTGTGGTTACTTTAAGCACCTTCAGGTTCGTTGGATCCGGCCGCTTTTTTTCGGGGGCCTTCTCCTGCGCGACGAGGGGCAGCAAAACCAACAAAGCTGAGACGAGTAAACGCATGGGGACATGATACCTCGAAAGTGTCCCGGATGAAAAGAAAGTTGAGTGCTAGCGGCCGCCGCCGGTTCGGTTGGACATGCCTTCGGACAAATACTCGACGGATTTGAAACCCATGGCGATCGCGAGCTTGTCCAGAACGTCTTTGTCAGCTTGCTCAGCGGGCGACAGCGGGCGTTGATAGATGTTGGCGCCGGCTGCGATGACGCATTGGTCGGAGCGGCAGTTGTTCGAGTTCGCCGAGCCAAGCTTCACCAGAAGGGCGACGGTCTCAAGGTGGGGCTGGCCGAAGCGAGTGGGGCCGTTGGCCATGTCGGCCACCGTGTCTCCACCTTTACTCTTGGCGTCGATCTTAGCGCCCTTGCTGACCAGATAGTTCACCATATCGTTGTCGCCGAGATAGGCGGCGCCGTGCAGGGCCGTGTAGCCGCGGCTGTCGACGGCGTTCACGTCGTTGCCGAGTTCGACACAGTATTTCACTGCTTCGATCGGCGGATACGGCGCGTTCACGCTCCAGTTGGCGGCCCAACCAATGCCGGCTGCAGCCATCAGAGGGGTTTCTCCGGACTTGGTCGCGATCTTTGGATCCGCGCCGTGTTCGGCGAGAAGTTTCATCGCGGCGATGTCGCTCGATTGTGCGGCGCGCCAGAACGCCGTCGCGCCAGCGGGATCCACCCAGGTGTAGTCGTTCGTGAAGCTGCGGAACCAGGGCTTTTCATTGACCGGAATGTTGACCTTGGCGCCTTTTTCGACCAAGTCTTTCATGACATCGAGATAGGTTACTTGTTCCTGCTCGGTGCTAGGCCGCGGGAACCAGGTCTTGGGCGCCCACTCGACGTCCACCGCGGCATAGATAGCGGTCATACCGGATTCGCTAACGATGTTCGGATCGGCACCGTGATCGAGGAGATATTTTCCAAGCGTCAGATGCCCGTTCATGATGGCCATGACGAGCGGGGAGAACTTATCGCCGCTGACTTTGTTCAGATCGGCTCCGGCTTCGACCAGGGCCTTCGCGGCTTTCATGTGGCCTTCGCGCGCGGCATAAAGGAGAGCGGTCATGCCACCCATGAAATCGGCTCCGACTTTGCGGGGGCCGCGGGCAGCGACGTCGCCGGCCTTCGGGCGCGGCTTGGCGAGCAGATAGACGGCGGATTTGAATCCGAGGGACTGTGCAAGCGCGTTGAGTTCGCCTTGCGGGTCTGAATCGGCGGGGGCAGCGGCTGCGGCATTGCCTCTTCCGGGGCGGTCTTCAACGATGTTGCCGTCCTGATCGAAACGGACTCGTTCCAGTTTGTTGACGGGAGTGGAAACGTTGGCGTCCGCGCTGTGCTGCAGGAGCAGCTTGATTACGGCATCCCGATTTAGCGCGGCGGCGAACATCAAGGCCGTTTGGCCGTGGGCGCCTTCCTTTGCGTTGACATCGGCACCGTGGTCGAGCAGTACTTTTACAGCTTCTGGATTCCCTGAGGCTGCAGCGATCATGAGGGCCGTCGTGCCATTTGATTTGGTGGACTTGGCGTCCGCGCCGGCCTTCAGCAACGCCTCGATCATCGGCGCGTCGCCGTTCGTGCAGGCCATGAACAGCGGGGTAAGAGCGCCTTCACGCGTCGTGGCATTGATGTTCGCCCCGGAAGCGAGGAGGATGCGGACCATTTCGAGGTCGTCGTTGTAGGCGGCCCAGTGGAGGGCTGTAGCACCATCGCCGTGGGCGCCGTTGATGTCGGCTTTTTGCTTGAGGAGCGTACGGACGGCATCTTTGTCGCCTTGTTGGGCTGCGTCGGCCAGCCTTGCGTCCGTGGCGGCGGAGAG
>Ga0335069_10007873_pt1 | contig 15308 bp, 13 predicted proteins | sample Lox_Sample_11_FD_206714 | JGI IMG/M metagenome (GOLD analysis project Ga0335069, IMG submission 206714) | Soil microbial communities from Loxahatchee National Wildlife Refuge, Florida, United States - Lox_Sample_1.1 | ecosystem: Environmental > Terrestrial > Soil > Wetlands | place: USA... | reverse complement strand
TAGCACCCGCAGGACGGCGCGCCGATCCTCCGCGAGGAGGGCTATCCCGAGGAGGTCGTCGAGACGGTGCTCTCGCACGCAGAGCATCTCGGGCTGCCCAGGGACACGCCGCTCAAGAGGGTGCTGTTCGCGTGCGACGAGCTGTCGGGGTTCGTGCACGCGTGCGCGCTCGTACGTCCGACGGGACTCGAGGGGCTCGAGCCGAAGTCCGTGCGGAAGAAGCTGAAGCAGCCGTCGTTCGCAGCCGGCGTCCACCGGGAGGACGTCTACAAGGGCGCGGACGACCTCGGCGTCGACCTCGACGAGCACATCGCGACGGTGGTCGAGGCGCTCAGGCCGATCGCGGCCGAGCTCGGGCTTCCCGGCTAGCGCCCCGCCGTCACTCTCTCGCGAGGAAGACGTGACACTTCCGCGAGGAAGCCGTGACACTTCCGCGAACCGCGTCTGACACCGGGCCGTGTCCCGCCGGGACGGTCACCGTGCCGCGAGTCGGCCTCGTTCCGCGGCATCGCCCGAAGTCGTGCCTGACACCGGGAGATGTCCGGGATCGTCAGCGGTCAAGCCCGGCGAGGAGGCGCCGGAGGTCGTCCTCGCTCGTCCACCAGCCGCAGGAGGCGCGGACGATGTTCCGTCCGGGGAGCTCGCGGACGATCACGCCACGCTCGTGGAGCGACGCGACGAGCTCCGTCGGGTCCTCCGGCGGGCGGAACGAGACAAGCGTCGAATGACCGGGCGGCGTCAACACCTCGACCCGCTCGGCAAGGAGCTCGCGGCAGCGCGCCGCCGCCTCCGCTGCGCGCTCGTAGCGCCATTCCGGGTGCGTCCCGAGCGCCGCCACGAGCCCGGCGAGCGCCGGCGCGCCGATCCAGCCGGAGTCGAACCGCGCCGCGCCCTCCTTCGGCGTGAACGCGCCGGACGGCTCGTACGCGGACTGCGCGAGATACCCCGGCGCGGCGATGCGCAGCCGGTCCGGGTCGCGCACGTAGAGCGCCCCCGTCGGGTCGGGCGCGCACAGCCACTTCTGCGCCGACACGGTGTAGAAGTCGAACGGCTCCGCCTCGACGCGGATCGCCCCGGCCGACTGTGCCCCGTCGACGAGCACCGGCAGGCCGCTCGCCTCCCGCACGCGGGCGAGATCGAGCCGGCGACCGTTCGTCCAGAGCACGTGCGAGGTGGCGATCAGCCGCGTCCGCGGCGTCACCGCGGCGAGGATCGAGTCCTCGTTCCCCGACGTGACGACGACGCGGGCGCCCGACGCGTGCACCGGCCCGAGCAGGCCGAAGTGCTCCTGGTCGGTCGTGACGATCTCGTCGTCCGAACCGAGCCCGAGACCGAGGAGGACGACCGCGCAGCCGCGTGACGTCGAGTCGACGAGCGCGACGTGCGCGGGATCGACGCCGATCACCGCTGCGAGCCCGCGCCTCGCCGTCTCGCGCCGCTCGAGATTCGCGTCGAACATCGCGCGCCCGCTCCGCCCCTCCATCAGCTCCAGCTCGGCCTGCGCCGTCATCGCCTCGACGGTCGCGCGCGCGAGCGGCCCGTTCGTCCCCGCGTTCAGGTACGCGTACCGCTCGAGCACCGGCAGCTGCGCCCGCGCGTCCTCGAACGTCATCCGGCGGTCACCTCCACCGGCGCATGATCGGACATGACCCGGCCGTCGACGCGGCGCCGCTCCTCGGGCCAGACGAGCGGCTCGGTCGCGGGCAGCCCGCGGACGAAAACCTGGTCGATCCCCGGGCCCGGCGCGGAGTAGCCCCACTCCCGCAGGTCGGCCATCGTCCGCGAGCGCGCCGCCGCGACGTTCGTGTCGCCGCAGAGGAAGACCGGCTCGTCCGGCGCGGCAAGTCCCTCGAGGAACGCCGCCCCGCGCCGCAGCTCCGCGTCCGGGACGCGCTCGTCGGAGGCGAGGCTCGTCGCGTGGAGGCTCGACGCGAGCGCGGTGCCCCCGCCCGGCAGCGCCACGCGGAGGACGAGACACACGCGCCGCTCCTTCGCCCAGGCGAGCCTCGTGACGAGATCGAGACCGAGCCAGCGGGCCTGCTCCCGGCGGAAGCGGCGCGGGTTGAGGACGAGCGTCCAGTCCTCGAGGACGCGCAGCCGCGGCGCGACGAGCACGGCGTTCGCCTGGCCCGTGAAGGCGGAGCGCAGGAGCCCGTGATGGAGGTCGGTGACCTGCTTGCCGACCGGCCCCGTCCACGGCACCGGTCCGATCCGCGGGCGGGCGGCGACCGCGCCGACGGCCGCCATCCCGCTCCAGCCCTCGAGCCGCCGGAGCGCCCACACCGGCACCTCTTGCAGGGCGAGCAGATCGGGGCCGTCGGCGGACACGAGCCGGACCATCTCCTCGAGGAAGTCGCGGCGCTCGGGCGGATCGGCGTTGCCCTGGAACACGTTCCACGTGCGGACGAGGAGCGGCACGGGCGTAGCCTACGGCGGATGCGCGTGCTCCTCGCCGACCCTCCCGCGTTCACGCCGACGTACGACCACGAGCTCGCGGCGGCGCTCGCGCGCGCGGGCGCCGAGGTCGAGCTCGTCACGTCGCGCTTCCGCTTCGGCGACGTCCCCGTCCCGGACGGGTACGCGCGCGCCGAGGTCTTCTACCCGCTCTCGTCGCGGCTCTTCCGCCGCTCACGCCTCCGCGTGCCGCTCAAGGTCGCGGAGCATCCGCTCGGGCTCGCCACGCTGCGCCGCCGCCGCGCCGACGTCGTCCACCTCCAGTGGCTCGCCGCGCCGGAGCTCGACGACAAGCTCCTGCGCCTCCGGGCGCCGAGCGTCTTCACCGCGCACGACCTCCTGCCGCGCCGGACGGCGAACCGGCCCGATCTCTGGCACCGGCTCCTCTCCCGCTTCAACCGGGTGATCGTCCACAGCCTCAACGGGAGGGACACGCTGTCGGGCCTCCTCGCGGACCCCTCGAGGATCCGCGTCGTCCCGCACCCGGTGTTTCCGAGCGACCCCGAGCGGCGCGACGACGGGCGCACCGTCCTCTGCTTCGGCGTCATCCGCCCGTACAAGGGGCTCGGCGACGCGATCGAGGCGGCGCGGCGCGCCGGCGGCGCGCGGCTGCTCGTCGCAGGCGATCCGCTCGAGCCGATGGAGCCGTACCACGCGGCTGCGGCCGGGCTCGAGGTCGAGTGGCGGCTCGGCTACCTGCCGCAGGCCGAGGTCGACCGTGCGCTCGGCGAGGCGACCGTCGCCGTCTTCCCGTACCGGCCCGAGCTCGACCAGAGCGGCGCCCTGCTCCGCGCGCTCGGCGCCGGGGTCCCGGCCGTCGCGTACGACGTCGGCGGGATCGCCGAGCCGGTGCTCCGCTACGGGGCGGGACGCGTCGTCCGGGCCGGCGACGTCGACGGGCTCGCGGCGGCGATCGCCGAGCTGCTGGGCGACGCGGACGCCCTGGCGGAGGCGCGGGCAGGCGCCCGCCGCGCGCGCAACGAGCTGACGTGGGACGCTTCCGCGCGAACGCACCTCGCGATCTACGAGGAGATCACGTGATCTTCCGCCGCCGCTTCTCCGACGTCGTCTCGCGCCAGCTCGACGTGTTCGCCGAGGACGGGGCCGACCTGATCGCGGACTGCCGTGCCGCCGAGCGGACGTACGACCGCGCGCCGCGCGACGAGGCCGAGGCGCGGTACGGGGAGTACGTCGACCTCGTCGAGACGGCGACCGAGGCGCTCGCCGACATGCGCGACCGCTTCAAGCTGACCCTCGACGAGGATGCAGCGGAGGAGTACGAGGCCGTCTTCAACAAGGCGGTGCGCAAGCGCTGGCCGCCGTTCGGCCTCGAGATCGAGAACCGTTGACGCGGATCGAGGACTATGCGCTGCTCGGCGACCTCCAGACGGCGGCGCTCGTCTCCCGCGGCGGCTCGATCGACTGGCTCTGCCTCCCCCGCTTCGACTCGGGCGCGTGCTTCGCGTCGCTCCTCGGCGACGCCGACAACGGCCGCTGGCTGCTCGCGCCGCGGGTGCAGGCCGCGCCGTCGCACCGGTATCTCCCCGACACGCTCGTCCTCGAGACGACATGGACGACGCGAAGCGGCGCCGCCCGCGTGCTCGACTTCATGCCGCCGCGCCGCGGCGCGCCGGAGCTGATCCGTATCGTCGAGGGCCTCGCCGGCCGCGTCGCGATGCGGTCGGAGCTCGTCATCCGCTTCGACTACGGCAGCATCGTCCCGTGGGTGCGGCGGATCGACGACGCGCGCGTCGCCGTGGCCGGCCCCGACGCGCTCTGCTTCAGGACGGCTGCCCCGACGCGCGGCGAGGACATGCGGACCGTGTCCGAGGTCGTCGTCGAGGCGGGCGAGCGGATCCCGTTCGCGCTCGCATGGTTCCCGTCGCACGAAGAGACGCCCACCGCGACGGACGCCGACGCAGCACTCGCGGACACGGAGACGTACTGGCGCGAGTGGAACGCGAGCCGCCGGCTCCCGTTGCCCGACGAATGGGTCGACGTGGTCCGCAGCTCGCTGATGGTCCTGAAGGCGCTCACCTATGCGCCGACGGGAGGCATCGTCGCGGCGCCGACGACGTCGCTGCCCGAATGGATCGGCGGCGTCCGCAACTGGGACTACCGCTACTGCTGGCTCCGCGACGCGACGCTGACGCTCCTCGCGCTGCTCAACGCGGGCCACGCCCAAGAGGCCGAGGGCTGGCGTCACTGGCTCCTGCGCGCGGTCGCCGGCGATCCGGCCGACCTCCAGATCATGTACGGCGTCGCCGGCGAGCGGCGCCTCACGGAGTTCGAGGTGCCGTGGCTCGCCGGCTACGAGGGCTCGACGCCGGTGCGGATCGGCAATGCCGCGAGCGAGCAGCTGCAGCTCGACGTCTACGGCGAGGTGATGGACGCGCTCTACCAGGCGCGCGTCCACGGTCTCGGCATGGATCACCACGCGTGGGAGCTCGAGAGGACGCTGCTCTCGTACCTCGAGACGACCTGGCGCCTTCCGGACGAGGGGATCTGGGAGATCCGGGGCGAGCGCCGCCACTTCGTCCACTCGAAGGTGATGGCGTGGGTGGCGTTCGACCGTGCCGTCCGCACGGTCGAGACGCAGGGGCTCGACGGTCCGGCCGACCGCTGGCGCGCCGAGCGCGACGCGATCCACGACGAGGTCTGCGCGCAGGGCTTCGATCCGGAGCTCGGGTCGTTCACGCAGTCGTACGGCTCACAGGAGCTCGACGCGAGCCTCCTGCTGATCCCGCTCGTCGGCTTCCTCCCCGGCTCCGACCCGCGCGTGCGCGGGACGGTCGAGGCGGTCGAGCGCGAGCTCGTCGTGGACGGGCTCGTCCTGCGCTACCGGACGCACGCGGACGTCGACGGCCTCCCGCCCGGCGAGGGTGTCTTCCTCCCCTGCTCGTTCTGGCTCGTCGACTGCCTCGAGCTCATCGGCCGCCACGACGACGCGCACGCGCTGCTCGAGCGGTTGCTCGGGCTCGCCAACGACCTCGGCCTCCTCAGCGAGGAGTACGACCCGGCCGCGGGGCGCCTGCTCGGGAACTTTCCGCAGGCCTTCACGCACCTCGCGCTCGTCAACTCGGTCTTCAACGTCGCACCGCACCTGCCGTCGCCGATGCACCGGCGTCACGCGCGCGCGGGCTAGCGCGGGCACACTGGAGTCGTGGACGCCGCGGGCGACTTCGTCCTCGACGAGCTCGGGACGCTGCAGTTCGAGCGCCTCTGCGTCGAGCTGCTCCGCCTCGACGTGGACGGCGCCGAGTCGTACCCGTGGGGCCTCTCGCTGCGGCTTCCGGAGGGCGTCGACGCGCCGGGCGCCGGTCGCCTCGACGGCCCGGCGCTCGTGCTCGTCGCGTGGATCCGCCCCGGCGCCTCCGCCGCGGAGCGGCTGCACGAGGTCGTCGCCGACGCGCTCGGGTGGACGGAGGCGCGTTCGCTCCTGCTGGCGACGAACCTCCCGGACGCGCACGCGGCGCTTCCCCCGGGGCTCCGCGGCGTGGCGCTCGGCCCGGCCGAGCTTTGGCGGCTCTACGCCGCGGCCCCCGCGGTCCGCTTCCGCGTGCCGACGGCGCTCGGCGTCGCCGATCTCGACACGCTCGTGCCCGCCGAGGCTGCGCAGCGCTCGACTGCGGACGTCGCCGCGGCGGTCGAGCTCGCGCGCGTGTTCGTGCCGACCCGCGCCTACCTCGAGACGCTCCGCGTCCTCGAGCGGCACCGGTTCGCCGTGCTGACGGGGCCGCCGGAGATGGGCAAGACGGCGATCGCCCGCATGGTCGGGCTGGCGGCTCTCACCGACGGCTGGGAGGTGCACGAGTGCATCCGCCCGGACGAGCTGTGGAGCCGGTTCGCCCGCGACCGGCGCCAGGTGTTCGTCGCCGACGACGCGTTCGGCTCGACGGAGTACCGGCCGGACGCCGCGGAGCGATGGGCCGTCGAGCTCGACGGGATCCTCCGCGCGATGGACGACCGGCACTGGCTGCTGTGGACCTCCCGACCCGCGCCGCTGAAGGCGGGCCTCCGGCGGATCCACCGCGAGCACGGCGTCGAGCGGTTCCCGCAGCCGGCCGAGATCGGCGTCGACACCGAGCGCCTCGACGTCTCCGAGAAGGCGCTCGTGCTGTTCCGCCATACGAAGGCGGCCGCCCTGCCGCACCGCGCGACCGAGCTCGTCCAGGCGGAGGGCTGGCACGTCGTCTCGCACCCGCACTTCACGCCGGAGCGGATCCGGCGCTTCGTCGCACGTCGGCTCCGCGAGCTCGCGGACGGCTCGTCGAGCACCGACGTGACCGCGCTCGTCGCCGAGGAGATCCGCGAGCCGACGGCGGCGATGGCGGAGTCGTACCGCGCGCTCGCGCCCGATCATCGCGCCGTCCTGCTCGCGCTCCTCGACGCGCCCCTGGGGCCTGTCTCCGAGCGCGACCTCGCCGCCTCCCTGCGGCGGCACTCGCCCGCCGAGCTGTCGCGGCCGGCCGCGGAGATCGTCGACCGGCTCGCCGACCACTTCCTCCGCCCGCTCCATCCGGCGAGCGTGACCTGGGTGCACCCGAGCTGGCGCGATCTCGTGATCGACGAGCTCGCGCACGACGCGCCGGCGCGCCGCGCGTTCCTGCACGCGTGCGGCGTGCACGGCGCTGCGCTCGCGCTGTCCACGGCGGGCGGTGTCGCCGGGGAGCGGGCCCTGCCGCTGCTCCGCGACGACGGCGACTGGGACGCGCTCGCGGACCGGCTGGCGGAGCTCGTCCCGGAGCTCGACGCGCCTGAGACGACCGTCGTCCTCGCGACGCTCGTGGAGTCGCGCCGCGGGACGACCGGTGCGGAGCGCTCGGAGCTGGACGCGCTCGCGACCGAGATGCTCGAGCGGCTCGCGCGCGCGTGGGCCGCGGTTCCCGGCAGCCTTCCGGTCGGGCTTCTCGCCGAGTGGCTCGCGCTCGCATCCGAGCTTCCGGAGCAGCCGCCGCTCCCCGCCCTCGCCGCGACGTGGGTGGAGCTGGCGCCGACGGGCCCCGTCGATCTCGGCTCGGCAGCGGAGGCGACCGCCTTCGACGACTGGACGGTGCTCGCCGAGCTCCTGCACGAGCACGACCCCGATGCCCTTGCCCGCTTCGGCTTCCCGGGAGCGCAGATGGGCGAGCTCGCGACGTACATCGACCGCGCCTGGGTCGAGATCGATTCGCCGGCGCGTGACACGATCGTGCGGTCGCTTCGCCGGATCGCGAGGCTCGTCCAACCGCTGTCGCTCGACGCGAGTCTCTGCGCGAGGAGATTCGAGCTCCGCACCGCCGAACGCGAGCGCCGCGAGGAGGAGCTCGTCGAGCTGCGCCCGCTCTCGCCGGAGCTCGAGCGCCTGCTCGAGCAGCCGCTCCCCTCGCGGCACGACGACGAGGCCGTCGTCGCGCGCGTCCTCCGCGACCTCTAGCGATGCCCGAAGTGGTGCGCGTTCGGCAGGGCGCCGTGCACGTCCGCGCCCTCGGTCAGCGCGCGCGCGAGCGCGCCGAGGCTCCGGAGCTCGCCGACGAGGATGTTGCGGTTCCGGTCGACGTGCTCGTAGCGGCCGCGCGCGAGCAGGAGCGGCTCGCCGCGCACGACCGCGCGGAAGCGCTCGTACACCTGCGGCGGCAGGATGAGGTTCACCTGGGCGTGCTCGTCCTCGAGCAGCATGAAGACGACGCCGTTCGCGGTCGCCGGCCGCTGGCGCGCGACGACCATTCCCGCGACCGCGACCCGTGAGCCGTTCGGCCGCTCGAGCAGCTCGAGGCTCGTCAGCGTCCCCGGCGGCAGGTGCGGGCGCAGCAGCTCGAGCGGGTGAACGCCGATCGAGAGGCTCGTCCGCTTGTAGTCGGCGAGCATCCGCTCCCACACCGTCGGCTCCGGCAGGTCCGGCGTCTCCACCGTGGGTTCGAGCGGGAGCGCGAGCTGCTTCTCCTCGCCTCCGGAGCCGGGGACCGTCTGCGGACGCGGGACGAGCCCGAGCCGCCAGAGGAGGTCGCGGCGCGGCCCGAACGAGTCGCACGTTCCGCTATCGACGAGCGCGACGAGCTCGTCGTCGCGCAACGCTGCGCGTTGCGCCAGGTCCTCCAGAGAGGCAAAGCATCCGTTGAGGGTGCGCTCCTCCACGATTGCGACCGCTTCGTCCTCGGAGAGGCCCTGGACGTACGCGAGCCCGATGCGGACGGCTCCCTCCTCGATGTCGCAGCCCGCGCCGCTGCGGTTCACGTCCGGCGGCCGCGTCTCGACGCCGTGCCGCTGCGCGTCGCGGACGAGCGTCGACGGCGGATAGAAGCCCATCGGCTGCGCGTTCAAGAGCGACGCGAGGAACTCCCCCGGGTAGTGGTGGCGCAGCCACGCGGACTGGTACGCGAGCAGCCCGAACGCGGCCGCGTGCGACTTCGGGAACCCGAAGCCGGAGAAGCCGACGAGCTTGTCGTAGATCGCGTGGGCGGCCGCCTCGTCGACTCCTTTCTCCAGCGCTCCCGCGATGAAGCGGGAGCGCCACGCCTCGAGCGCGGCGAGGCTCCGCTTCCGGCTCATCGCCCGCCGCAGCCCCTCCGCTTCGCCGATGGTGAAGCCGGCGAGATGGATCGCGACGTCGAGCACCTGGTCCTGGAAGACGACGACGCCGAGCGTGTCCCGCAGCGGCTCCTGGAGCAGCGGATGGTCGGCGGGCGCGACGTAGGCCGGGTCCTCGCGGAGCCGCTGCCGCCGGTCGATGTACGGGTGCACCGCCTTCCCCTGGATCGGCCCCGGCCGGACGAGCGCGACCTGGACGGTGATGTCGTCGAGGTTCTCCGGCCGCGTGCGCAGGAGCGACTGCATCTGCGCGCGGCTCTCGATCTGGAAGCAGCCGACGGTGTCCGCGTCCTGGATCTCCGCGAACACCGCCGCGTCGTCGAGCGGGACGCGCGAGAGGTCGATCGTCTCGCCGCGGTGCCGCGCGATCAGGTCGACGCACTCCTCGACCGCGGAGAGCATCCCGAGCCCGAGCAGATCGATCTTCAGGAAGCCGGCGTCGGCGCACGAGTCCTTGTCCCACTGGCACATCTGGCGGCCGGCCATCGCCGCCGGCTGCACCGGCACGAGCTCGACGAGCGGACGCGTCGAGATCACCATCCCGCCCGGGTGCTGCGAGATGTGGCGCGGCAACCCGGCGATCTCCGAGCAGAGCTCCGCGAACGCGCGCCAGCGCGGCGAGCGGAGCTTGTCCGCGTGGTCGGGGAGGAGCGCCAGCTCCTCGGCGACGCGCGCGGCGTTCCAGCCGTCGGAGACCTTCGCGAGCCGCTCCAGCTCCGCGAACGGGAGGCCGAGCGCCTTGCCGACGTCGCGGATCGCGCCGCGCGAGCGGTACGTCGCGAACGTCGCGACGAGCGCCGCGTGCTCGCGTCCGTACTTCTCGGTCACGCGCACGATCAGCTGCTCGCGGATGTCGCGCGGGAAGTCGAGGTCGATGTCGGGCACCGACGCGAGCTCCCGGTTGAGGAAGCGCCCGAGCGAGAGGTTCGCGGCGACCGGGTCGACATGCGAGAGCCCGGTCAAGTAGCAGACGAGCGAGCCGACGGACGAGCCGCGCCCGCGCCCCGGCGGCAGCACGTGCCGCATCGAGCCGGGCCCGCGCACCTCGGCCGCGACCTCGCGTGCCAGCTCCAGCACCTCCCAGTGCAGGAGGAAGAAGCCGGCGAGCCCGAGCTCGTCGATGAGCGCGAGCTCCTCCTCGAGCCGACTCCTCACCTTCCCAAGTAACAACTTGTCACTTGGCGGGTAGCGGTCTGCGAACGCGCGCTCGCACACACGCCGGAGCTGGACGATCGCCGGCTCGTCGCCGTCGGAGAAGTCGGGATAGCGATAGCCGAGCTCTTCCGTCAGGTCGAAGCGGAGCCGGTCGGCGAGCTCGGCGGTGCGCGCGACGGCGGCGCGATCGTCGGGGAAGCGATCGAGCATGTCCGCGGCCGCGGCGAGGACGCTCTCGTGGTTGCCGCGCCGCTCGCGCTCGCAGCCGTCGAGGGAGGTGCGGCAGCGCACGGCGACGAGGACGTCCTGGAGCGCCGCGCGCCGCGCGTCGTGCGCGTGCGCGTCGCCGGTCGCGACCGTCGGCACGCGGAGCGTCGCCGCGAGCTCGCGAAGCGACGCGTTGCGCCGTGCGTCGCCGCGCTCGTACGGACGCTGCAGCTCGACGAAGAAGCTGCCGCGGCCGAAGACGGCGGCGAGCCGCGCCGCCGCGTTCGGGTCGCGGACGGCGAGCCCGTCCCGCGCGCAGCCGGAGAGGCAGACGAGCCCCTCGTGGTGCTCCTCGAAGAGCGCCGGGTCGAGCGCGGGTGGCACGGGTTCCCGTCCTTCCTTCGGCCGCGTCCCGGCATGCGCCGCGGTGAGGAGCCGGCAGAGGTTCGCGTAGCCCTGCGGCGTCTCGACGAGCAGCGTCACGTGTGAGCCGCCGTCGAGCGTCACCTCGGCGCCGGTGATCGGCCGGATCCCGAGGTCCTTCGCCGCGTGCGCGAACTCGAGCGAGCCGTAGACGCCGTCGTGGTCGGTGAGCGCGAGCGCCTCGTACCCGAGCTCCGCCGCCCGTGCCGCCAGCTCCTCCGGCTGCGAGGCCCCGTCGAGGAACGAGTAGGCGCTGTGGGCGTGCAGCTCGACGTAGCTCACCCTCCTGTTCTACACGAACATATGTTCGATTACCATCCGCGGGGCCACGGATGCCCGCCGCCCGCGGCGGCGCGATGCTCGACCCGGGAGCGATCGTGCGCGGGAAGAAGCGGATCCTGCTGCTCGGCGTGGCGGGCCTCCTGTCGGCCACGGCCCTGCTTGCGATCGGAATCCTCCTCGCCGGCCACTTCGGCAGGACGCAGGGCCGGATCCTCGGCTCCACCGCCCTCCTCGCCGGCTACGGCCTCCTCGCGCTCCCGGCGGCCGTCCTCCTCGACCAGGGCCGCTCCCGCAGGCTCGCGCTCGCGTCGGCCTCGCTCGCCGCCGCCGGCGCAGCCGTCGCCCTCGCCGGGATCTGGACGGACTCCGAGACGCTCGGGAAGACGGTCGGGTCGATCACGGCCTTCGCGCTCGCGGGCACGCAGATCTCCGCCCTCACCGCGCGGCGCGACGGCGCCGACCCGGCAGTCGTGCGCAGGCTCTTCGCCGTCTCGTGCGGCCTCGTGCTCGTCGCCGCGTCGTGTTTCGCCGTCTTCATCTGGATCCAGCCCAACGGGAGCCTCTTCCCGCGCCTCGTCGGATCGCTCGTCGTGCTCGACCTGCTCCTCGTCGCGCTCCAGCCGATCCTCGCCCGCGCGCGGCCGCCCGCCCAGGTGCACCGGTTCCACGTCATGCTCGCGTCGGGCGAGTCCCTCGACGTGACGGTCGAGGGCGGCGACCTCGCCTCGGCGGCGGCGAAGGCGATCCGCTCCGCCGAGCGCAGCGGGAGGCGCGTCGCCGCGCTCGAGATCGAGCTAGAGGATCGCGCGCGGGTATAGCCGCGCGGCGAGCCCCGCGAAGACCGCGAGGAAGGCGATCGACACGGCGAAGTCGATCCAGAGCGCATCGCCGACAGGAAGCGAGAGCAGCATTCGCCGCATCCCCTCCACCTCGTACGTGAGCGGGTTCACCCGCGCGATCGCGCGCAGCCAGACGGGAAGGAGCGCGAGCGGATAGAGCGCGCTCGATGCGAAGAAGAGCGGCATCGCGACGAGCTGGCCGATGCCCATGAACCGCTCGCGCGTCTTGACGACGGCCGCGAGCACCATCGACAGGCACGCGAACGCGGCCGTCCCGATCGCGAGCAGGACGAGCGAGCCGAGGACGCCGAGCAGGCTCCAGTGGATGCCGATCCCGGCGATCGCGAGCACGGCGAACAGGACGATCGCCTGGACGATCGCCCGCACGGACGCGCCGCTGCCCTTGCCGAGCACGATCCCGAGCCGCGGCAGCGGCGTCGCGAGCAGCCGCTGCAGCTGGCCGAGGTCGCGCTCCCAGATGACGGCGAGCCCGTAGAAGATCGCGACGAACAGGGCCGCCTGCGCCATCACGCCGGGCGCGATGTAGGCGCGGTAGTCGCCGTATCCGCCGTTGAGCGAGCGCGCGTGCTGGAGCGCCGTGCCGAAGACGAACAGCCACAGCAGCGGCTGCACCGAGCGCGTGAGGATGTCGAGGTTGTCGTGGCGCAGCTTCTGCAGCTCGACGCGCGCGATCGCGGCGGTGCCGGACGCGAGCCGGCCGAGCCGCGCGACGGGGTCGAGCCGGAGCTCAGCCGAGCCGGCGGGAAAGCCTGCGCTGCTGGCGGACATCCCTGAACGACCCTCCCTCCACGATCTCGTGGCCGGTCGCGGCGGCGAAGACGTCGTCGAGGCTCGCCGCGCCGAACTCGTCCTTCAGCTCCAGCGGGGTGCCCTGCGCCGCGAGGCGGCCGAGATCCATGATCGCGATCCGCTCGCAGTGGCGCTCCGCCTCCTCCATCAGATGCGTCGTCACGAGCAGCGTCGTCCCCTCCTCCTCGCGGAGCAGCTGCAGGTGCTCCCAGACGAGGCGGCGCGCGGTCGGGTCGAGCCCGACGGTCGGCTCGTCGAGGAAGAGGACGCGGGGGCGCGTGAGCAGCGCCGTCGCCACCTCGAGCCGGCGCAGCGTCCCGCCGGAGTACGTTCGTGCGAGGCGGTCGACGATCGACTCGAGCCCCATCGTCTCGATCGCGTACGCGATCCGCCCCTTCCGGTCACGCCGCGGGACGCCGCTGACGCGCGCGTAGAACTCGAGGCTCTCGCGTCCGGTCAGCGCGGCGTCGACGGAGATCGCCTGCGGGATGTAGCCGATCGACGCGCGCACGTGCAGCCCTTCCGCGACCGTGTCGTGGCCGGCAACGCGCGCGCGGCCCGCGGTCGGCCGGAGCACCGTGGTGAGCACGCGGAGCGTCGTCGTCTTCCCGGCGCCGTTCGGACCGAGGAGGCCGAACACCTCGCCGTTCTCGACCGCGAAGGAGACACCGGCGACCGCCCTGACCTCGCCGAACCGGACGACGAGGTCGTCGACGAGGACGGCTGGCTCGATGTCGGTTCTGGACTCTCGCACGAAAGCAGGTTCTTACGTTAACGTTAGTTTACCCCTTCCTATCGAGCCGCCGCGCGGATCCCGTTCGCAATCACGGTGGTCTTCCCGCGCGAGACGAGGAGCAGCTCGCCGAGCTGGTCGAGGACGAGCATCCGGTCGGGGTCGATCCGGCGAATCGCGTCCACCGGGGACGAGATCTCGGCGAACGGCTGTGCGTGCGCGCCGTGCGGGTCGACGGCCACGAGCTTCTGGCGGCCGATGCAGCAGTTCGTCTCGACGATCACCGTGTCCGCGTCGAGAAAGGCCGGAGCGGACGGCGTCGCACCGAGCGACGGGATGTCCGCGATCGACGTCGCCGTCGCCGTGTCGACCAGGTCGAAGTCGCTCGCGGCGAGCGCCACGCTCACGCCGTTCGGCGACCAGTTCGTGACGAGCGCCGGCGGTGTGCCGAGCGAGACGGCAGTGTCGAACGGGATCGTGCGCTCCTTGCCGGTCGCCAGCGTCCGGACGACGAGGCCGGTGAGCCAGGTGAGGCCGAGGTTTGGCTCGCGCCTGTCCGCGAGGTAGGCGAGTTGCGTCCCGTCGGGGCTCAGAGACGGGCTCAATCCGTCCGCGACGAGCCGGCGGGCGCCGGTCGCGAGGCTCACGTCGAAGATCCGGGCCGGCAGCGTGCTGTTGCCGCTCCAGAGCGAAACGAACGCGTCGTTGCGGCTCGGCGCAAGCTCGATCCCGAGAAGGCCGAATCCGTCCGGGACGTGCCACGACGGGAGACGCCGGACCACGTGACCGTGCGCGTCGAGCACGAGCGGGTGGAAGGTCGCATCCACGGCGAGGATGTCGCCCTTCGGGACGACTGCGGATGCGCCTGCCGCGCCGCCCGCGAGGGCAAGCGCCGCAACGATGGTGGCGACGGCCGCAACGTGTCGCATCGCGGGAGTATCCATCGACCTTCCGTGCGCGTCCCGTTAGCCTCACTCGGGTGGACGGCCCGGCGCGCCGACGACGACTGACCCTCGCGCGGCTCATGCTCGTGGTCGAGGCGTGCCCCGAGGCGCTGCTCGACGCGGCGCTCCGCGGCGGCGTCGACGTCGTTCAGCTGCGCGACAAGGAGCTCGGCGACGCCGAGCTCGTCGCCGCCGCGGCGGCATTCCGCCGAGCCTGCGACCGGCACGGCGCGCTCTTCATCGTCAACGACCGGCCCGACCTCGTCGAGGCCTGCGCAGCCGACGGCGTCCACGTCGGCCTCGCCGACGCGCCGCCCGCCGCGGCGCGCGTGCTCGTCGGGCCGGAGCGCCTCGTCGGCGTGTCGGCGCACTCGCGCGAGGAGATCGAGGCGGCGCCGGCGGCGGGCGCGGACTACATCGGCGTCGGCACGATCTTCGCGACGCCGACGAAGGCGGAGGAGGCCGTCGGCCTCGAGCTCGTCCGGATCGCGGCCGAGACGGCACGGCTCCCGTGGTTCGCGATCGGCGGCATCGACCTCGAGACGGTCGCGCTCGTCGCCGCCGCGGGCGCGCACGGGATCGCGGTCGTCCGCGCGATCCGCGACGCGGCCGACCCGGAGCAGGCGGCGCGCGACCTGCGCGCGGCGCTCACGCGCCCCGCTGGGTGAACCAGCCCCCGCCCGCGCCGTCGTGGAAGACGACGGTGTTCTCGCCGCTCTCGAGCACGACCTCGAAGTAGCGGCGGACGACGGGCTCTTCCGTCCACCAGCGGTCGAGCACGCGCCACTCCTCGCGGAGGACGGCGACCGGCTGGTGGTTCACCTGCCACGGCGTGCCGTCGAAGTTCGCCTCGACGCGCGCCGGGCGCGGCTCGTTCAGTCGTCCCGCGGAACG
>Ga0335069_10007872_pt1 | contig 15308 bp, 8 predicted proteins | sample Lox_Sample_11_FD_206714 | JGI IMG/M metagenome (GOLD analysis project Ga0335069, IMG submission 206714) | Soil microbial communities from Loxahatchee National Wildlife Refuge, Florida, United States - Lox_Sample_1.1 | ecosystem: Environmental > Terrestrial > Soil > Wetlands | place: USA: Florida... | reverse complement strand
GACACAAGCCGATCGTTTCCGATTCATAGGTCACGGTCAGCTTCGCTCTCTCCTCTTTCGGCCACACAATCTGTATCTTGTGCCGCTCGAAGCCTGCAAAGAGAGCATCGAGAACCCGCAGCGCTCTCGGCAACGTGGCCTCCGTCACCAGCAGGTGCGTCGCCTCACCATCTCGTGGAACCAACAATCCCTTCTCGTTTCGCTTTGGATTTCTCAGCAACCGCTCTAAGCGAACCACAAGCGGATGAGAGAGCGGCTGCTCCGGGATCACTTGAATCGCCGGCGCCTGAGGCTTTTCCTTGGGTCGCTCCTCCACAACGCGCTCGCGGATCTCCACCTCAATGCGATAGGGATTTGGTTGCTCGATCACGGGCAGCGGAGTCCGAGCAGGCCTGTGCCCGAGTTCCAGCCGTCGCCAGTAGCCCAAGCCTGGCGTCGGGATCTGGTGTTTGTGACAGAGCTTCGCGAGTCCCACATCCGAGTAGCCGAACTCCTTCGCCAGTCGGTGGACCGGTGTCGTCCAGACCCGCTCGTAAAGCTCTTCGCGTAGAAACGTCTGTGTTTTCATCGTGGGAATCTCCAAAGCCGGCGATCCCGACGTCTTGTGAGCGGGAATGCCCCTGTTGAAAAAGCGTTTCTTCAGCCGGCGCGGATGCCGGCAGTCTGTCTGGAAGTCGCTGGCTGTGTTCGCGTCCTCGACGTGACCGTTTTGCCCAATTGCTTCCCGGATCGGGAGGAGTTTCGAACTCCCCCGCACCACGAATCTTCCTAACTCTCCAGCAGAAATCTCGCGAACGGCATCTTCGATTTGTGAGCGACGATGGAACTCCCGGGCAAAGATCCTTGAATGGTTCAGTAAATATTTTTCGTCCACCTGGCCGGCGTGCTCGGGACTGCCACGCGTTTCTAGCGATATTTCGAAATTGGCCAAGCTGACATTTCTCGGGTCGCACAACGGGTTGCGTCGCCGCTTCGCAAGGATGCTGCTCAACCGATTTGCGAGGCAGAGATTGATGAAATGATGGAATCGCGCCGCGCTCGCGCCGAAATGCCGGGCAGGATCGAAGCATTGAATCACGTCGGCACAGCCTTCCGGTCTTCGGTTGGTTCCCTTTTGGCGGAATCGACTGTCCGGTGCCAGAGAACACAGGTACAGGAGTAGATCCTGTTCGAGGTCTGCGACTGTTTCCTCTGCGAACCTCCCGGCGAGCCGCCTCCTCAGCCACCGGCGTACCCGCAGGGGATCGCGCTCGAAGTATTCGCGAAAGTCTTTCGGAACGAGGAAGCCATCTTCTCCGACATAACGGCCGTCCGTGGTCACGGAGAATGACTCTCCGGCTCGCACAGCGTTGTTCCGCACGACGGCACTGTTCCGCGTTGCCAGAGTCGGACGCCCCTACAGGTCTATGCAGGACGGCTCGATTCTGTGTCACTCTCCTGCGAACTTAGCCTCAGCACCGTTCTCCTCACATTTCCGTGATCCGGTGTCCTCGCCTTCACTCGCACACCGCTGCGCCACTCGCGGACTCGCGTCACACCGGTTGCCTGTCGCTCCGGCTCTCGATTCCTTCCGTTCTCCTGCGAACGCGGTTCTTTGGTTCCCCTGCCTCAAGTGAGGGAACCAAATCCCCGCACAGGAGAACGGAAGATGAAGTCAGAACAAATCAAGGAAATCACGGAAAAAGCCACGGAACAGCTTGTCGCCGCGCTCAACGCGGGCCACAGTGAAGCGCTGACGGGCTATCTCAAGGCCATCGGACGCTTCCACCGCTACAGCCTCTACAACGTCATGCTCATCGCTTCGCAGAAGCCGAATGCCAGCTATGTCGCGGGCTTCCACGCATGGAACCAGCTTGGCCGCTTCGTCAAGAAGGGTGAGAAGGGCATCCTGATCCTTGCGCCCATCGTTCGCCGCAAAGAGTGGAACGACGACGAGAATCGCGAGGAAGTATCTGCGTCGATTGCCGGCTTCCGAGCTGCCTACGTGTTCGATATCAGCCAGACCGATGGCAAGGAACTGCCTCAGATCGGCAGCGTGCACGGCGAACCCCGAGAGCATTCCGCACGCCTTCGCTGCTTTGCCGAGGCGCAGGGGATTGCCGTGGAGTATTCCGAAGAGATTGCTCCGGCACGCGGCTTATCGAGTGGAGGGAAGATCATGCTGCTTCCGGGTCAGTCGCCCGCCGAAGAGTTCTCCACGCTTGCTCACGAAATGGCTCACGAACTTCTGCATCGGGGAGATCGCCGTGCCAACACGACTCGTCGAACCCGCGAAACCGAAGCCGAGGCAACCGCCTTTGTCGTTTGTCAGGCCATCGGACTCGAAACCGGCTCGGCAGCGAGCGACTACATTCAGCTCTGGAAGGGCGACTCGCAACTGCTAACAGAGAGCCTCGGTTACATCCGGCAGGCGGCCTCGCAGATGCTGGCAGCGCTCACCGATGAGTGAGCGCTGCAATCCACAATGCATATTTTCTCGACAAGCCCAAGAGTTACCTCGTCCAGAAATCCCTCGATAAGGGCTATCATTGGCTTTTACCAAGATTGGCTGGGATCGAAACAGCTATTCTCTTCTTTGCTGTTGTGGGCGGAACTATGGACATGGAGTTCTTGCGCGTTGGGCGGGAGCGTTTATCGCGCGTCTTCCAATACCTGGAAGCGTTGAACCAGCACCGCAATCCGCCCAAGCGCCAGGTCCGCGAGCAGCTGTGGACCCTGTGGCTCAAGGACCTTCCCGACCATCCGACAATCCAACGAGGGATGCCGCGCACGCGAGAGGAAAACGGGTCAGAGAACTCCGAAGCCGTAAACGGGCAGGAAAAAGATAATTTTATCCTGAAGGTCGCGCGGCCAAAACTTACCCGCGCATCAGAGCCCCCGCCGGAAATTAAGCCGTGGTTGGAAAGCGGATGGGATGACCCGTACAAAGAGCTGGTAGTCAGGAAAACCAGGAACGAAACCGGTGCGAAAGGCGAGAGTCTTCTCGTTCGCTTCGAGGATGACAGCAATCGAATGATTGCGTTCGAACGCTGGAAAGCCGGACGTGAAGAGTGGGCCAAGAACGAAAGGCCGGCACGGGCCGCAGGCAGAGTCTTCGAGATGTTTTATGAACTGTATGGACGGATCGAACGTGAGGGCGAGCGCGTCGAGTTAGTCCTCGGAGATGGAATTCTCACCTGGCGAAGACAAGAGGGCGGCGTCAGTCATCCTGTTCTCCTGCAACGTCTTCAGATGACGTTTGAGCCCGCTACGCCAGAGTTCCGGATCACAGAAACCGAACACCCAGTGGAGCTATATTCGGCGCTCTTCCAGTCCATGCCAGAGGTCGACGGCCGCGCAATCGGCCGTTGCCGCGAAGAACTCGAACGCGGCAATTACCATCCATTGGGAGATCGCGACACTGCCGGCTTCTTGAAGCGATTGGTCGTTCAGTTGTCCTCCCGGGGAGAATTCGTGGAATCGGGCGCACCCGATGCCGAGAGAGAAGATCCGCGAATCGGCAGGTCTCCAATCATTTTTTTGCGTTCCCGTACGCTTGGCTTCGCAGCCGCGATTGAGGCGATCCTCGAAGACCTACGGAGTCGGGAAGACTTGCCCTGGTCCCTCTTGAATGTAGTAGGCATGGAATCTCCCGTCCTGAGTGCGGATGCGACTTCGGCAGTAGAACCGGCGCACGATGTGGCAGGCGACGTTCTCCTCAGCAAACCTGCCAACCCAGAGCAGATCCGTATAGCGCAATGCACAGACTCGATGGGTGGCATTCTTGTGCAGGGACCACCCGGGACCGGGAAGACTCACACCATCGGAAATCTCATCGGCCATCTGCTCGCCCAAGGAAAGAGTGTTCTAGTCACGAGCCACACGACCAAAGCGCTGCGCATGGTCCGCTCTCAGGTGGTCGCCAGATTGAGATCGCTTTGCGTCAGTGTTCTGGAAAGCGATCTGGACAGCCGCAAACAGCTCGAAAGTGCCGTAGGGACAATTGCAGAGCGATTGTCGCAGGCGGACGGTCCGGCTCTCGAAGTCGAAGCCGAACAGCTTGCCAGGCAAAGAGCGGAGTTACAGACCAGGCTGGCCGATCTCCGCCAGCGCCTCGCGGATGGGCGGGCGGATGAGTATCGCGAAGTGGTCGTAAGCGGAAAGTCTTGGGCGCCGTCCGACGCCGCACGATGGATTGCAAAGGAAACAGATCGCTGTGCGTGGATCCCAAGTCCCGTCACGCTTGGATCCGGTCTCCCGCTTTCTGAAGGCGAACTCACCGAACTGTATGGGACAAATCGTTCCGTCCCGGCCGAGGTGGAACGGGAACTTTCCCAGTCCCTTCCCGATGCAGCGCAGCTGCCTGGCCCCGCTGAGTTTGAGATACTCACCCAGACCAAAGCGAATCTGGGTCGCATCGATCGTGAATTCCGGGCCGACCTCTGGCAAGCCGCGATCCCGGCCCCGACGCCGGAATCGCTCTCCAGCCTTCTCACCAAACTGCAGGCGGCGACCGAGCCTTTGCGCGGCGGAGAACGGTGGAAACTGGCTGCCGTCTATGCCGGAAAGAACGGCGGGCCTCACCGTGAACCCTGGGATAACCTCGTGGCTGAAATTGAGCTGGTTCACGTTGAGGCTGCCAAATCGCAGGAAATCCTGCTTCGCCATGCGCCCGTATTGAATTCCGAGCTGACTCTTGAGGACCAAGAAAAAACCGCCCTCGAGATTCACGGACATCTGCGGGGAAACGGCCATCTCGGTTTTTTGACGCTCCTCACACGTACGACTTGGAAGCAATTGATTCACACGGTGAGCGTGAACGGCGGTGAGCCAAAGCTCCCCGAACACTTTGTGGCGATCAGCAAGCTCTGCCGCGTGAGGTCTCTCCGACGAGATTTGTCCGCCCGCTGGGACCGCCAGATGGCTCCGCTCGGAGCCTCCCCTGCGCGAAGCCTAGGGGATGAGATTGAAAAAAGCGCGGTTCAGTTTTGCGCACCGATCCGCGATTGCCTTATCTGGAACTCCCGTACATGGGCACCGATCGAAAAAGAATTGAAACAGGCCGGATTCCTTTGGGACAAATTCATGGCAGAGCAGCCGGCGGGAGTCGGTGCCGACGGTGAACTTCGCCGCCTCCAAGTCGCCGTGACCACGTCGCTACCGCCGATCCTCTCGGCCCGCGTGAACGCCTTGCTTTGGGAACGCAATGAAATGTTGCTCAGTGGTCTCCGCGAGATGCTGTCGCTCTCGAAGCGAGTTGCCGCCGATTCACTCGTGGTAGTGCACCTCTGTGATTCTGTCTTGGGCTCTGACCCCGAGTCTTACCGCGAGGGCTACGCGCGTCTCATGGAACTCCAGTCACTCCGCACCGAGCTTGCCCGGCGCAAGGAATTGCTGGCTCGTCTTGAAACGGTGGCGCCTGGCTGGGCTGCCGTTCTTCGGGCGCGTGCCGGGGTGCACAACCTGCCGGCGCCTCCAGGTGACTCGCTCGAGGCCTGGACGTGGCGTCAGTTACACGACGAACTGGAGCGAAGGGCCAGTGTTTCCCTCGAACAGATACAGGAATCGATCGACCGCTGTACCGAGCAATTGCGAACGATCACGGTCGAGCTGATTGACCGTCGAGCGTGGGCGTTCCAGGCAAAGCGGACGTCCCTGTCGCAAAGGCAATCCCTGATCGGATGGCTCGATACCATCCGCAAAATCGGCAAAGGTACTGGAATTCGTGCACCCCGACTTCGGGCGGAAGCCGCACGGAAGATGACCGAGTGCCGCGGCGCCGTACCAGTTTGGGTCATGCCCCTTTCTCGAGTCGTGGAAAATTTCGACTTTCGTACTTCGCGCTTTGATGTCGTGATCATCGATGAAGCCAGCCAGAGTGATGTCATGGCCTTGGTGGCGCTTTACCTGGGACGCAGCGTCGTGGTTGTAGGCGACCACGAACAGGTCAGTCCCTCTGCTGTGGGACAAGAGATTGCCGTGGTGCAGAACTTGATCGATCAATTCCTCCAGGGAATTCCAAATGCCCATCTCTACGATGGCCAGACTTCCGTCTACGATCTTGCGCGCCAATCCTTTGGCGGCACAGTCCGGCTCGTCGAGCATTTCCGGTGCGTTTCCGAAATCATTCAGTTTAGCAACCAGCTCTCATATGAAGGAGACATCAAGCCCCTGCGCGATGCCAGTCGCGTTGTGTTGAGACCGCACACCGTGCCCTACCGGGTACAGGGCTCCACGCGCGACGGGAAGGTCAACCGTCAGGAAGCAGAAGTCATTGCCTCCCTCGCGACGGCCGCCCTCGAACAGCCGGAATACCAGAAAAACGAATTTGGGGAGCGAACCAGCTTTGGAGTTGTTTCTCTTGTGGGTGAAGAGCAGGCTCTCGAAATCGATCGGCTCCTTCGAACACACATCACACCCGACTTGTACGAGCGACATCGTTTTCTCTGCGGAACTCCTGCACAGTTCCAAGGAGATGAGCGTGACGTTATGTTCCTGTCCGTCGTGGACACGCCCACTGGAAATCCTCTGCCCTTTCGGGATCAGCAAATGTTCAAACAGCGCTACAACGTCGCCGCAAGTCGAGCACGCGATCAGATGTGGGTCGTCCACTCTCTGAATCTTCAAACAGACCTCCGGTCGGGCGATCTCCGCCGACGGTTGATCGAACACACACAAGACCCGGAGTCGCTGCTGCGTCTGCTCGAGGACAAGGAGAAACGTACGGAATCCCCGTTTGAGCGCGATGTGTTGAAGAGATTGCTGCTCGCGGGTTACCGGGTCATTCCCCAGTGGAAAGTCGGCTCGCGACGGATAGACCTGGTCGTTGAAGGCAACGGCCATCGCTTGGCTGTCGAGTGCGATGGGGACCGCTATCATCCCATCGAAAAACTGGGCGAAGACATGGAACGGCAGGCGATTCTCGAACGACTGGGTTGGGTCTTCGTCCGGATTCGCGGCAGTGTGTTCTTCCGGGATCCGAATCGAGCCATGAAGCCGGTCTTTGAAAAACTACACGTTCTCGAGATCGGTCCAAGCCAGGAAAACACCGCCCCGGCTTCCGGTACTTTGCCGGAAGCGGAACTTCGAGACCGAGTCACTCGACGCGCCGAACAACTACGGAACGAGTGGAATGCGCGTGAAGCGGGAAACGGTAAGCCCGAATCAGGAACTTCCCCCAGCGTTGAGTTCTAGCGACGCCAAGTGGACGCAATATCCTGTTTACACTGTCGATGCCTCGACGACGGTGGCCAGTTCCAGATAGCGGCAAAGCGCGTTCGCTAGCTGCATCTGTCGCGGGGTGCGGCAATCGGGTTCAAATAGCCTTGGACTTCCGACAACGATCACCGTGGAGCGTGCCCGGGAGGTGGCAACATTCAAACGGTTGAGGCTGTACAAGAATTCCATGCCTCGTGGCGCATCTTCGGGAGAGGAAGTCGTGAGCGAGTAGATCACTACCGGCGCCTGTTGTCCCTGAAACTTGTCCACGGTTCCAACGCGTACCCCATGCAGCCGTTCCGAGAAGTCCCAGATCTGTGCGTTGTAGGGCGCAACCACCAAAATGTCCTCTGGTTCAAGCTTTCGCGTCTTCTTCTCATGATCTGTCCACAACACCGCACGGCCTAACAATCCGCCAACGATTCTCGCAACGGCTTCGACCTCCTCGGGAGCCGCGTTCTGATTTCCCTCGTGCTTCACCGGTACAAACCACAGGCCCGCGCCAGCAAACGTGCCGTGCTCGGATAACTGCTGATTCTCGAGGCCGTGCGATGAGTTCAATCGGCCTTCGTAGAAGACCTCGGATGTAAATTTGGAGATCTTCGGATGCAGCCTCCAAGTCGTTTCCAGAAACAATCCACGATGAGCTGGAATCGTCTTGTACTCGCCAAGCAAATGTTCCAGTGCTGATTTTTCTGCGCCTTCCGGGTGACTACCCTTGAGAGGCTGATCCAGTTGCTGCGGATCGCCCAAAAGCACCAGACTCTTGGCCGCCTGCGAAACTGCGACCACGTTTGCCAGGGACATCTGACCCGCTTCATCGATAAAAAGAACATCCACCGACTCGAAAAACTCCTCACGCGCCCAGAGCCAGGCCGTTCCTGCGGCAATCTGAGCGGTGCCGCTCACCAGCGCAGCGAGCACCTTTCCGTTGTCCTTAACCACTTGCAGCCCCTCCGGTAGAGCTTCTTCCGGTGTATCACTCACTTTCTGGACGCACTGAATTCCAGCCAGTCCTTCGGCTCGGCAAACCTTAAGCGCTTCATTAATCAGCAAACGGATAGCTTTGTGACTGTTCGACGTGATTCCCACCTTCATGCCCCGCCGGACCAGCTCGCAGATCATCCGTCCGCCGGTATACGTCTTACCCGCTCCCGGCGGGCCTTGCACGGGCAGCACCGAGTTGTCGAGCGCTACCACAATGCGCCGGGCGGCAGTTTCGATCGACTCGTTGGCTTGAAGGGCGATGCTTACTCCGTTGCAAAGGCGCGGCGCGCTTCGCTGCAACAAATCCCTTGCCGCTTGGTACGGTCCTGGAGACGCGATGCCGTTTGCTCTGATCCACTCGCCAATCCGGAACAACGATTCGGAGAGTTCCCCGGTTCGGATCATTTCGTGCTTGTAGATCGACGTGGGATGAAAGCCTGCCGCCTTTCCTGCCTTCTTGATATCGATGGTTCGATGGGCAGGATCGATGGCCAAAATCTTACCGAATGCTTCTCCCCGGTGAACTACGGTGTCCCCTTCTCGGATTTCGGTCTCCTGTTTGTCAAAGGAGTACCGATCCACAGGAGATCGGCCGTCCATCCCAATCTGACCTTCAAATCGCAAATGCGCGATCGCCACTTTCTCTTCCAGCAGATCCTCTTCTCCAAGATCCTTCAGACGAAAGAACTCCCACCATCCGGATTTCTCTTCCCGCCGATGCCAATCAAGAAGTTGCGCCAGGAGCCATTGACCGGATTGCTCTTCATTTCTTGCGAGTGCATGTGTCGGCAGGCCTTCAGTGAGTTCGGCCACCAACTGGATCACCCGCTGCTGGCGTTCAGCCACTTTCTCGGGGGCCTCTCCCTCGGAAGTCGTCGGTCGCGGAATCTTTTGTCCTGCAGCTTCTTGCTCCACTCGCTTCGCTTCGAGCCAGTCGCGGAGCGACTTGGTTGAGAGGCAATCATCCGCGTTGTAGCCTTCCACGATGTTCTGAACCGGCTCTGGAATCAACGGGACCTGACCCAGCTCCAGCGCATGTTCCACGAAACGCAGCGCTCGCCTAGATTCGTCGAGGGGTGTAGTCCTTCCGAAGCCATGCAGAACTTCCGACTTCTTTAAGGAATACTCCTCCACGCTGGCGCGAACGGCTTGCTTGTAAATCGCATGCAGGTCAACCAGCAGGCCAGCCCGCAGCATGCGATCGATTTCTTCCTCCCGCGTGGCATAGCGTCCCATCAGGCGTTTCAGGGCCGAGGGTTCGTAAGAGCCAAAATGATAGACGTGCATCTTCGGGTCAACTTCCCATCGGGCGAGGACCTGATCCACAAACCATTCGAAGGCTTGCTTCTCGGCCGTACCAGTGAGTGCCCAGTGCCGGGAGTACTTCCAGGTCTGCCCTTCGCTTGCAACAAATCCGACAAGATATTCACGTCCACCCGACGGCACAAACGGATCACCTTCAAGGTCGAAAAACATATCTCCAGACGATGGTTCCGGCAGCCGCGCCAGCCCTCGCTCCGGTTCCGGGTGCAGCAATTCGTGAATGGTCTTCTGCTGATCGATTCCCGCGACCTGGACGCGAGCCTGCTCGCGCACGCGCACATACCCTTCCGGAACCCCATAATCCGGGCGCTTTTGGAGGGGCAGGGGAAGAACTGCAAGTTTTCTGGTTGTGTCCGTGTCCCATGCGTGCAGCTGCTTCTGCTGAAGCCGTGTAATACCGGCAACAAGGGACAGGTGATCGTCATTCCGTCGCCTCTTGTCGCACTCGGCAAACCACCGGCATACCGGGCAGTGCGGCGTAGGCTCGGGATACGTCGTTACGCTGTCCGATGGGGTGTTACACAATTTCTCAAATCTCGCCTTAATGTAGCGGTAGTACGCTGCAAATTCAGCAACCCTATAAGGTTCCGGCTGAAAGTTCTCGGTTGGAGTGACCACGTACATCCAGTCGGGGACGAGGCCTTGCACTTCCGTCAACAGTTCGGAGTAAAGGGATAGTTGAAGGACCGTGGCCCCTTTCGTCTCCAGGGCAAGCTTGCAGTCGTAAACTTCATAGGACCACGGTCCAAGACCGCTTGGCTGCGCTGTTTTACGCAGAACATCTGGACGGCCAAACCAACGCCCCTCCCCTAGGGCCCCTTGGGAGATCACGTCGACTCCCTGTTTCATGAGCGCGGTGGTTTCAGCAACGGCCTTTGTTTCACTTGCTATCTCCCGAAGATCGCTCACTGCAAAACCCAACGAACCGACATAGCGGAGATAGGCTCGCTCATGTTCCAAGCCTAATTGCCGTACGACTTCCAGGTCTGGGGATCTCCATTCAGGGGCCTTTTGCAAGCCTTTCACAACCGAAAGGTCGAGCACTGAAAGATGGTGGCAGGCCAAGTGATTCGAAAGGTCGGTAGCAGACAATCGAACTTGCTGCGAAATGAGTTTCATGGCGTTTTGTGGCCTTTGCCTAGTTCATATATACATCGACAAGTACACGCTATATATCGGTTCTGCCAACGAAGTTGTGCTACAGACAAACACGGCAGTTGCAAACCATCCTCTCCGCAAATAGAGGAATCACGCTTCCTCAAAGATTCAATCCGGGACGGTCTGCTGTCATCGCAAGAGTCTCATTCGATCCTTTTGAAAAGCTAGTTCACCTGCCCTTCCTGGCCGAACCCTGCGCCTGATCCGCCCGCTTCTTCCGTCAAGGCTGTCCGCTCCGCTCCCATGAACGCCCAAACCGCGGCCTTGACGGCGCGGACGGACAGGCGCCTTACGCCGCCACGAAGGGCAAATGTTTCTTCTGCACCGCGACGCGGTGCCTCGGAGGGAACACAACCCAAATCTGAAAAGGAGCAATTCCAATCATGCAAAACACGACCAAAGCGGTTCTATTTTCATTCGGACAGATCGTCGCCACACCGGGGGCACTGGCCGCGCTTCAAAAAGCAGGACAGCAGCCGTGTGAGTTTCTCGCACGGCACGGCCATGGAGACTGGGGCGAACTTGACGAGGAAGACAGGAAAGAGAATCAGCTGAGCCTCGAACGCGGTTTCCGGCTTCTGAGTTCTTATCGCACCCTGGCCAACACCAAAATATGGGTCATCACCGAAGCGGACCGCTCGGTGACCACGATTCTTCTTCCGGAAGAGTACTAAGAGGAAATGGAGAAAGGAGACAACGCCATGAACACTACCCGCCAAACCAGTGCAACTCAATCTGTTCCATTAGCCGTGTCCGTATTTCAGGACATTCCTCTTTCCCGGATTCAGGAATCGAAGACCAATCCACGACGCCAGTTCGACGAGGGGAAACTCGCCGAACTGGCCGATAACATCCGCCTGCACGGTGTCCTGCAACCCGTGCTGGTGCGGACGCTGCCGGACGGGGAAGCGGGCCACTACGAACTTGTGGCAGGAGCGCGGCGCTACCGCGCTTCGAAACTCGCCAAACGGGAAACTATTCCCGCGACCGTCCGCGAACTCACCGATACGGAGTGTCTTGAACTGCAGCTCATCGAAAACCTGCAACGCGCCGATGTGCACGAACTCGATGAGGCACGCGGTTATGCCGCGTTGATGCAACTGCAACCGGACACCTATACCGTCGAAACGCTGGCAGAGAAAATCGGACGGTCTGAAAAGTACGTGTATGCCCGGTTGCGCCTCATGCAATTGGCCGACGAAGTCCAACAGGCGTTTTACACAGGCAAGCTGACGGTCGCGCACGCGTTTGAGATCGCGCGGCTCACACCCGACGACCAGCGCCGGGCACTTGGCGAATGCTTCCCACACCACAAGACAACGGCGGCTCTCTTGAAGGACAAAAAGGCGGAAGCCGTGACGGTGCGGCAGCTGCGCGGGTGGATTGAGCGCGAAGTACATCTCGACCTGACCAGTGCTCCCTTCGGCACTGAGGACGACCAATTACTGCCCGCAGCCGGAAGCTGTCTGAAGTGCTCGAAGCGTACCGGAAGCAACCCGCTGCTGTTTCCCGAGGCTGTCGGTCCCAAGAAGTCCATTTGTACCGACCGGACATGCTACCGCGCGAAAATCGAAGCGCTCGTGCAGATTCGCATGAAGCCTCTCGAAGCAGCCGGGGAGAAACCTCTGCGCGTGTCGCAGGCTCCCGCGTGGCAGTCGAATGGCCATGGACCGGACGTGCTGCACAGCGGGGAATACCGCACCGCAAAGAAGGCGGAATGCCCGCACACTAAACCTGCCGTTGTCATCGATGGCGGAAGCGCGGGAACCGTTCTGCACATCTGTCAGGACCAAAAGTGTCCGGTTCATGCGCGCGCGACGCGCTACCAGCCGACACCCCAAGAACGCGCCGAACGGGTAAAGGAAGCGCTCGCGGAGCGAGTCGAAAAACAGACCCGGCTGCGCATTCTCGAAGCCGTCCGCAAGAAACTGCCAGCAGCCCTCTCGCGCGCCGACCTTGAAATGGTCGCGCTCGACTACTTCCGCCGTCTCGGCCACGACAACCACCGTCGCATCTGCCGTGCCTACCAGTGGGAAGCGAAGAAGGCAAAAGCCTCGGGGGGCACGCAAGCTACGGACTATGAGGGTGTCGGGCGAAAGGCCGTTCGGGCGATGAGCAACGTCAACTTGCAGCATTTCCTTGTGGTTTGTTCGCTCGCGTCCGACCTCTATTGCCCCGGTTACAACCCACGCGAGCCCTTGAGCAAGGACTCAAACCTGACTCTCACCGCCCTCCGCTACAAAGTGGACACCGCTAAGCTCACGGGCGAAGTCAAAGCGGAGCTTTCCAAGAAGAAGGACAAACCCGTCGCGAAGAAACGGAAGGAGGAGAAGAAGTAGTAAGCGAAATCGAGAGAGTTACCAACGCGGGCTGCGCCTCGGTGCAGCCCGTTTTTTCTTACGCCGCCGCTTTCGTGGTGCGCCGACCGCCTTTGTTGGCCATCCTCTGAGCCATAAACAGGAGCAGCTTCCGGTCTTCATCCTCGGCCTTGCTCAAGCACCGGCGGAGTTTGTGAAGATACCTCGCGTCTTTTCCGGAATGACCCCAGGCTATGTCATCTGCCGTTTTCCGTTTCAGAAGATTCGGCAGTTTGGGCGGCTCTTCGCCGTCATAGAAGAGTTGGTACAACGGGATTTCGAGCGCCCGTGCCAGTTTCTCGAGAGTTTCGATCGCCGGCACGGTGTGACCGTTTTCGACACGCGAGATGTAGCAACGCAGCAAGCCTGTGCGCTTCTCGATGTCTCCCTGCGAAAATTTCTTCTCTTCCCGTAACTGCCGCAAACGATCGCCGATGACCATTCCTTCTGTTCTCCTGATATAAATCCTATGATTAGGGTTCCGCTTCCACCAAACGCATACTAACACCGATGACTCGGCCCACAATCTCGGCCTCCCGTGGATGGGCAAAACGGCGCACCTGGCATTTCGAGAGAGGATGAGGAACCGACCACAGATAACCCTCGCGCAGTTCACACCAGGTGCAAAGAAATTCCCCGCGAAGTTCTACAAAGTAGATTGGCCGGTCATGTTCGTTTTCCCATCGGGTCAGAACCTTGCGCTGGTCCTGGTCGATCTGCACGATTGAGCCTGGCCGGATCAGAGGAAACAGGGTGCGGTCGTCCATCCCTACAAAACCATAAACGCCATTCTTGAGGTCCAGATGCTGAAGGAAACGGAGGGGCACTTCACCCCAGATTTCCACTAACCGCGAGAGCAAATTGGTTTTGTCGAGATGAAGGTTTTCGCGCGATCGGAGCGGCACGGTAACCGTCTGCTCCCCTTCGCTGGACCCGGCAGAAAGCTGAGTTCTCGCCGGGGCGAACATGGCTTGGTCCCTGTCAAAGTCACTCAGGTTACAGCCGAAGAGTGTGAAAATGTTTGACCAGTGCTCGTGGTAGATTGCTCCGACTCGGTCAAAACAAATGTCGCTGATTCCGTAAATGTCGTCGTGCATCTCGAACGCCGGCCGGGCCGGCGTTTCGTCTCCGAGGTCGTCGAAATCCACGGCTATGACCCCGACAGGGATGAATACAACTACGGCTTTATTTTTGACAGCCACAAGGAATTGGTATGAACACCGTGGAGAACCCGGGGTTCGCTTCAGAGTACATCCTCGACAACTTCGAACCAACCGACCGGATCGCCATGCTGGTGCTCCATCGCGACTTCGGCGAAACCATCCAGCGCATCACCAGCGCCCAGAAGGCGGCGAGCCCCGAGTTTCAAGCATGGCTCCGTTACAAGAACGCGAACGGGTCGGACATCTATATAGGGATGAACCCGCTACGCCAGGACGCTTCGACACGAACAAAGGAAGACATCGTTTCCATACGGCATGTCTATCTCGACCTCGATCACGGGGGACCCGAAGCCGTTCAATCACTTGAGAATTCGAGCGCGGTCCCGAAACCGAATTACGTCCTGACCAGTTCACCCGGAAAGTTCCAAGTCGTATGGAAGGTCGAAGAGATGAGTCTCGACGAAGCCGAAGGACTGCTGCACGCCATGGCGCGCGAGTTCAATGGAGATCCTGCGGCCACGGATGCGACACGGGTCTTGCGGCTGCCTGGTTTTGCCAACAAGAAATATGACACCGATTTCTATGTCGAGGCTCGGAGGGCATCCACGGAGACTTACCACCTTCGCGATTTCAAGTTGCACATCGACTCCCAGGATTCGCCACGCCACAACCACTATAGCCGCCCGAAGACACAGTCTTCGCCGCGGGCCATTCTCAGTCAGTCGGAGCACGACTGGGCCTTTGCCAAACGTGCCCTAGCGCGCGGCGACGAACCCGAAGAAGTCATCCGCAGGATTGCAGAGCGCCGCGCAACGGAAAAACACGATCCGGGCGATTACGCGCGAAGAACGGTTACAAAGGCCCAGGCCGATCTAGCTTCCCAAGCCCGGACAGACGGAGAGGCAGTGGCCCGGGGCAAAGACGGAGACCGAGGCTAAAACTCCCGCGCGGCGCAAGGCGAATAGAAGTTCATGACGTCGTTAAAAATCGGAGGTCCCATGCCGAATAGCGAACGCATCGTCGAAAGCTCACCCGCTGGGCCACTCCCAAACGGTTCTTCGTACCCTGACGGCTCCAATGGTCATCTACGCCAGCCCGCCGGTTCAGAATCGTCGAATGAAAG
>Ga0335069_10007871_pt1 | contig 15313 bp, 12 predicted proteins | sample Lox_Sample_11_FD_206714 | JGI IMG/M metagenome (GOLD analysis project Ga0335069, IMG submission 206714) | Soil microbial communities from Loxahatchee National Wildlife Refuge, Florida, United States - Lox_Sample_1.1 | ecosystem: Environmental > Terrestrial > Soil > Wetlands | place: USA... | reverse complement strand
TGGCCGACCCGCTGCGCCAGGCCGCCACGGGCGCCGATCGCGCCAAGGTCCTGCGTGACGTGGCGACGAAAGTGGACGTGTTCTCCTGCGAGAACGCCAAGACGCTGGAGACCCCGACGCCGATGCCCCTCAAGGGCGACCCGGTCGTGCGCCTGTACACGATCCCGCAGGTCATCGGTGCGCTCCAGGCGCCCGACCTGGTCAAGGGCGTCCAGGACGTCCAGCCCGCCCTCGTCGATTGCTACAAGAAGGCGATCGAGCGCAAGCCCGACCTCGTCGGCCACTTCACCGCGAAGCTAGAGATCGACACTTCGGGCAAGGTCATCAAGGACTCGCCGGGTGAAGAGAACACCGTGAGCGACCACGACACGGTCGTCTGCCTCGCGCACGCGCTTCGCGCCGCCAAGTTCCCGTCGAACCCGGGGCCGATCACGACGGCTCTCGTGCCCCTCGAGCTCGCCCACTCCGACACGACGGGTGCGCCGACGACACCGGACAAGCCAGCGCACGCCGAGAAGTGAAGGCGCGCCTCCGGCTCTCAGGCGCAGCACTCGCCGCCCTCGGCGTGTTCGCCGTCGCGCTCGCCGCGCGACTGCTCTGGGTGTCCTACGTCGACAACCCGTACGACAACATCTTCTCGGACATGGGGGGGTACATCAACCGCGCGAAGCAGGCGGCGTACGGCAGCGGTGACCCGTTTCCCATCTTCGCGACGCTCTATCCGCCCGGGGCGCACCTCGTGTACGCGGCGGAGATGAAGCTCGTGGGTTTCGACCACCACTGGCCGATGCTCTTCCTCAACTGCCTCTGGGGCGCCGCCGTCGCGCCTTCCGCGATGCTGATGGCGACGAGGATCGACAAGCGGCTCGCGATGCCGGTGGTCGTCGGGCTTTTCATGGCCCTCTGGTACCCGGTCCTGGCCTTCGCGGGGTTCTTCTCGTCGGAGCAGCCGTTCGCCGGCGCCATCGCGGTGAGCGCCTGGCTGCTCGTGCGTCAGGTCGACACCGGAAAGGGCGCCGTGTCCCTCGGGATCGCGTCGGCGGTGGCGTACCTGATCCGTCCGCAGATCATCATGACGTTGTTCGCCCTGACGCTGCTGGGGCTCGTCATCGTCTTTCGCGAGCCGCTCGAGCGCTTCTTGGCATTCCTGAAGCGTTTGCCCGTGATGCCGCGTCTGCGCGTCGGCCGGCTCCTCATCGCGGGAGGCATTCTCACGGCCGCAGTCGTCTTCGGGGCGATCCGGTATCACTCGCTCTGTGGGAGATGGGGGCTCGTCTCGGACAACAGCGCGATGACGCGGCTGTGGGCCGACACGAACTACGGCAAGGTGCGCTCGAAGCTTGGGTTCTTCTTCGAGTCTCCTCCAAAGAACGAGAACGGCGAGCACCGCGAGCTCCTCGTCGACGGCTACGTCGGCGATCCCGCCGTCCTCGATCGGGCGCGGCAAAACGAGGTCCACTACATGACGCTGAGCGAGCGCGTCGTGCGGTGGGTGCGCAACGTACGCTTCCTGTTCGTCGACAATGCCCTCTGGCCCGAGAGCATGCACATGGGCGATGGCTGGCGACGCAAGACGTACGAGTACACCAAGCGCCTGCTGCTCTACGCCCTGTGCCCGCTCGCTCTGCTGGGGATGCTGCGATGCGCCCGGCGGCCGAGGCTGGTGCCCCTGGTCTGCACGGCCCACGTCTTGACGATGCTCGTCGTTGCCGCATTCTTCTTTGCCGAGCAGAGGTACAGGGTGCCTTACGACATCTTCATCGTCTTGCTTGCCGCAGAGGGCGGGATGTGGGTTGCGTCGTGGCTGCCGCGCCGTCGAGCCACCCAGCCGCAGGGGTCTTGACCGGCGCGCATCCAGAGGCATCCCGCCCCTCGAGGCTGTCGCGCGTGGCGCGGAGCCTCGCGCTCGGCCTGGCCGTGTCGGCCTCCACGTCGCTGGCCGGATGGATGATCGCCGCGCACAGATCGATGCCCGATTTCGTTCGGCGCAACGACGTGGGGGACGTCGCACGTCGATTCGCCTTCGTCGACGTCGGGATCGCGTTCGGCGTCTTTCTGGTCCTGTTCATCGTGCTGTGCACCTGGCGCGGTCTGGTCGCGGGCGAGCGCCTCGCGCGTCGCGCGGCGCCGCTCGCTGCGATGGGGTTCGTCCCCCTTCTCTTCGACCACAGGCTCTGGGACGACAGGGTCATCGACTTTCTCACGATCGCCGCCTCCTTTGGCTTCACGGTGTGCGCGACCACGCGGGTGTTCCTCGATCCGCCGCCGGCCCTCCCGAGGCTCCGAGAACTGCTGGCTCGAGTGACCGATCGAGCACTGTACCTCCTCCGGAGCGCCCCCCACGCGCTCTCGCGACTCGACGTCGCACTGCTGCTCACGATCGCGGGCGCCTTGTTCTACGCCGCGTACTTCTCGGCCATCACGATCGAGCACCACCGCAACCTCGGGACCGCCAGCTTCGACCTCGGTCTCGAGGACAACCTGATGTGGAACCTGTCGCACTGGAAGACGCCGCTCTTCAGGTCCACCCCGTTCGATGGGCCCGCCGGGACGCACCTGCGCAATCACGCGACGCTCTTCTCGTTCTTGATGGCCCCCGTGTACCGGTTGGCGCCGGGGGCCGAGACGCTCCTCGTGATCCAGGCTGCGCTCATGGGCGCCGCCGTGATCCCGCTGCACCTCTTCGCGCGCCGCCGCCTGCCCGTGTGGCTCGCGACGCTGGTGGGCTTCCTCTACCTCTTCTACCCGCCGCTTCACGGCGCGAATCTCTACGACTTCCACTACCTGCCGCTCGGCGTGGTCTTCCTCTGGACCGTGCTGTACGCGGTCGATGCACGGCGATGGGGGCTCGCTGTGGTCGCCGCCCTCGTGGCGATGTCGGTCCGCGAGGACGTCGCCTTTTGCGTCGGCGTGCTGGGCATGCTCCTGGTGCTCACGGACGAGGTGCCGCGGTTCGGCCTGGCGCTCGCCGTCGTCGCCGGCGGCTACTTCCTCCTGATGAAGCTCGCCATCATGCCGCACTTCGGCATCGGGCACGGGGAGGAGTCCTTCGTGCGCCAGTACCAGGGCTTCGTCCCGCCGGGTAGCCAGAAGAGCTTCGGCGCGATCCTGGAGACCATCTTCGGCAATCCCGGGTTCACCGCCAACACGGTGCTCGAACACGACAAGCTGCAGTACGTCCTGCTCCTGCTCGTGCCGCTGCTGTTCCTGCCGGTGACGCGCCCCATCGCGGCGTTGCTCGTCGTGCCGGGGTTCGTCTTCACGCTCCTGTCCACGGGATACGAACCGCTCTACCGCATCACGTTCCAGTACACGTCGTACTGGACCGCGTTCTTGTTCATCGGACTGGTCCTGGCGCTCGAGCGCGCCGCCCCGAGCCGGCGCGTCCCGCTGGCGGCCGGAATCCTCGCGTCCACCCTGGCGTGCTCGTACCTGTTCGGCGCCTTCTTCCAGCACGAGACGCTCCGGGGCGGCTTCGAGCGCTTCCACGTTGGGACGACGGCCGCCGACATGCAGCTCCGCGCCAAGCTGGCGAACGCCATCGCCTTGCTTCCACCGGATGGCAAGGTCGTCGCGTCGGAAGCCGTGGTCCCCCACGTGTCGGCGCGCGAGGCCGCGTACACGCTGCGCTTCGGGACCTACGACGCCGACTGGCTCCTCTTCCAGGTTCCGACGTGGCCCGAGGAGAAGGACCGCACCGTCGAGGCCCTCACGAGCGGCACCTTCGGCGTCGTGGACGACGAGGGGGCGTTCGTCCTGGCCAGGCGCGGCGCTGCGACGACGGCGAACGCTGCCGTGCTCTCACGACTGCGCTGAGCGTCGCCCATGAACGAGTATCCTTCCAGGGCGCCATGGGTTTCCCGCTGAGGTGCGCCTCCTACTTGGTGGTGGTGGCGCTCGCGTTGCTGGCGCACGCGTTCACGGCGCCGCGGTTCACGGGCGTCGAGCTGCGGCAAGGCCTCGCGCCGTGGAAGCAGGTGGAGCTGCCGTACCGTGCGCCGACCGGGCACGGCACCATGGAGTTTCGCGCCCACCTCTGGGGTGGGCCACTCGGTCCGCGGTCGATCACGATCGTGCCCGACGATCACTTCGTGTCCCTCTGGATCGACGGCGTCGCCGTGCCAATGGAGGCGGTCCCGTCAGCCAAACTCGCCGACTGGCGATTCGGCTTCACCCTGCCCATCGCTCCCTACCTGCACCCGGGCGACAACGAGATCGTCGCGCAGGTGCGCAACGAGGGCGGGCTGGGTGGGCTGGAGTTGCGTGAAGACCCCTACGCGTGGACCGCCGTCGTCGAGCTCATCGCCGGGATCGGTGCGCTGCTCGCGCTCGCGGCCGAGTTGCTTCGCCGCTTCCGCGTGCCATGGCCCTCGATCGCCGTGGTGCTCGCAGCCCTGGTCGTGCACCTCGCGTATCTCGCCGTCACGCCGGACGACCTGCGGCACCACGACGCTCAGACGCACCTCGAGTACATCGAGTACCTGGTCGACCACAGAGCCCTTCCGGATCCCGAGCAGGGCTACATGTTCTACCAGCCGCCGATCTACTACATGCTCTCGGCGCTGCAGTGGACGGGGCTGCGGGCGATGGGCGGCGGCCGCCCGCTCCTCCTCTGGTCCCTGCAGGTGCAGTCGGTGGTCGTCGAGCTCGGGTTCGCGCTGCTCTCGATCGCAACCGCTCGGCTATGGATGTATCGCGTGTCGGCGGCTGGCTTCGGTCGGGGCATCGGGAGCGAGCGGTGGAGCGAGGCGCTGCTCGCGGCGCTCGTCCTGCTGTGGCCCTCGACCGTCATTCACGCCGTCCGCGTCGCCAACGACGATCTGGCGTACCTCTTCTTCGCCGCGAGCCTCTACTTCACGTGTCGCTGGTGGGTGCTCGGGATCCGACGCGACGTCGCGTGGGCGTCGCTGTTCGCCGGGCTCGGCGTGCTCACCAAGGTGAACGACATCGTCGCGTTCGCCGTGCTGCTGCCCGCCATCGTCGGCCGGCTCGTGCTCCTCGAGCACGACCGTCGCATCCTCGAGTACGTGCGCCGCGTGGGGATCGCGACAGCGTGCCTCGCTTCGTCGGTCGCCGGGGCGCTCGGCGTCGGGTTTCGAGACTGGCTCGCGGGCCGGCGCGAGCATCTCCTCGCCTCGCACGCGAACCACAACACCAACAACGCGAAGCTCCTCGTCATCGGCAACCACCTCGAGAACTACCTCTGGCTCGACGTCCCGACCTTCCTGAAGCAGCCCTTCACCAGCCCTTGGGAGGACGCCAAGGGCCGCCAGTGGTTCTGGAACTACCTCCTCAAGACGTCGCTCTTCGGCGAGTTCGACTACAGAAACCCGTGGTTGGGCCGCATCGGCCTCGTGATCTCGGCGCTGTTTCTCGTGCTGCTGGTGCAGCTCGTCGCAGGCGCACTGCTCGTGCGCCGGCGCCAATGGCTCGACGAGATGCCGCTCGTCGCGTCCGTGGTGCTGTGGGTGGCGAGCATCGCGGCGTTCCGGTTCAGCGCACCGAGCGCGAGCAGCAACGATTTCCGGTACGTCCTCCCCGTCATCGTGCCCTGTGCGTACGCCTACGTGCGAGCTCAGACGCGATGTCGCGAGCGAGGCTGGCGGATCGTGCCCGACGCGAGCGCCGCGGTCGGGTGGCTCTTCGTCCTGTCGAGCGTCGCCTTCTTCGGTGTCCTGGTCTTCTCGGGAGACTGACGCTCAGCCGCCGATCGCCACGCCGATGGCGTGGCCGATGCCATACGTCACCCCGGCCGCCGCCGCGCCGAACAGGAGCTGACGGAGCCCGGTGTAGAGTACGCCGCGCCCAGTGAAGAGGGTGATCGCGAAGCCGATGAGGAAGAGCATCGCAGCGCTCGCGCCGATGGATGTCCAGAACGCCGCGGGACCGTGGATGAACGCGAACGGCAGCACCGGTACCATCGCACCCACCGCGAAGAGCATGAACGAGGTTGCCGCCGCGGCCCATGGCGAGCCACCCAGCTCCTGCGGGTCGAGGCCCAGCTCCTCGCGCGTCATCGTCTCGAGCGCCGTCTTCTCGTCGGACATGATGTGCGCGGCGACTTGTTTCGCCTCGTCCTCGGGCAGGCCCTTGGCCATGTAGATGAGCGCGATCTCCTCCTCCTCTTCCACCGGCAGCGTCGCAATCTCGGACTCCTCGACCGCCACCTGCTTCTCGTAGGCCTCGCGGCTGCTCTGCACGCTGATCCACTCGCCCATAGCCATCGAGCAAGCTCCGGCCAGGAGTCCCGCCAGGCCCGTGACGAGGATCGCGTGCTCCGACAGCGATGCGCCGGCGACGCCCATCACGAGGCTCAGGTTGGACACGAGCCCGTCGTTCGCGCCGAGCACCGCCGCCCGCAGCGCATTGCCTCCGACCCCCCGGTGCCGCCCCTCGGCCCGCGCGACGGTCGACCCCTGCGCGCCGCCGCCCGCGCTCGCCATGAGCTCCAGCACGCGCGCGTGAGAGCGCTCTTGCCCGCGCATCGTCTTGGACGTCTCGGGCTGTCGGTCGTACGCGTGCCGGTTCGCGCTCTCCATGCTGGCCATCGTGGGCAGCAGGAACCGCGCGCCGAAGCGACGTGCGAGCGTCACGAGCACCCGCGCGCGCACCGAAGGGCGCCGGGGCGGCACCGTGCCCCCGGCCTTGGCAATCTGCGCCTCCCAGAGCGACGCGTGCCGCTCCTCCACGTCCGCCAGTCTCTTGTACACGGTCGCCAGGTGCTGGTCGGGCTCGGCGGCCGCCATCGCGCGATAGATGCACGCGCTGTCGATCTCGTCGCGCAGGTTGTCCCGGTAACGCTTGACGTCCTTGGCGGTCGCGGCGGCGGCGGTCACGCCGCTCAATGTAGGGCGCTTCGCAGCTTCGCGAGAGGGGAGGCGAGAATGCGTTCGGCGTTGCCGAAGTACACCTTCGCGAGCACGTCGGCGGGCAGGTGGATCGCGCTGATGGTCCAGTTGCCCTGGATGGGCGTCATGTGCTGGAAGTCGCGATCGGCCGTCTCGAAGAAGCGCCAGTGCTTGCGGAAGAAGTCGATCGCATCCTGCTCGGTCGGCGGGGGCCCGCTGCCGCCGGAGCCGAGGATCATCCGGTCGTACACCTGGAAGTCGGTCGCGAAGACGATGCGGTCGGCGTACTTCACGAAGAAGTCGTGCACCTTGTCGGGGTCGTGCCGCCCGAACTCGGGCACGCGCGCGGCGATGTCGACCATCATGTTCGGGTGCTTGTCGAGCTGCGCCGCGACCCAGTCCAGGTCCTCGGCGTTGTTGCCCATGTGCACGCAGACGAAGGTGGTCTCCGGATGGCGCGAGACGACGTGCTCGAGCGCCGCGAGCAGGTCCATGCGCGGCGGGAACTTCTTCGGGTCACCGAACCACCAGCGCGGGTGATCCTTGAGCTCGACCCAGCGCTCGTTGTGGTCGTCGTAGGGCTCCCAGAAGGCCTTCGGATCCGCCACGTGAATCGAGACGGGCATGCCGAGCTCACCCAGCCGGTGCCACATCGGGTCGAGCTTCGGGTCGTCCACCTTGATGAGGCGCCCTTTGCCGTCACGCAGGTAGAGCCCGAGCCGCTTGAACTCCTTGAAGCCAGCGGCGCCGAGCCGAGCACCCTCTTCCACCTGGGTGACGGCGCGCTGCGCGAAATCGGGCTTGTCCCAGTCCGTGTAGTCGAGGTTCATGTACTCGAGGAACCGCCCCGGGTACTGCCTGTCGGCGGCGGCCTTCGTCAGCTCGAACTCCGAAGGTTGCCCCGTCGCGTGCGTCACCACGCCGCCGCTCAGGTTGACGGCGACACCGATGCCCACGGCGTCGAACACACGGACGGCCTGGCCCAGGTGCTCGGGCGTCGGCTCGATGTGCGTGTGCAGGTCGATCAGCTTGTGCGCCGCGCGCCACGCATCGGCCTGCGCCTGCACCGCCGCGATGGGATCGGTCGGTGTCGGCGAGGGGGCTGCCGCCGAAGCGGATGCGACCGGTGGGGCGGAGGTGATTGCTGGAGGCGTCGAGACGGGAGCCGGCGCGGCGGGCGCCGAGGCGCACGCTGCATAGACGAGCACGCTGGCGAGCAGGAACAGGGGGCGCACGCCGAGCAGCGTACACCCGCTGCCAGCCGCGTCAGCGCTGCGGGCTCGTGTTCGCCGATTCGCCCGTCTTGGGCGGCGACGTCTTCGCGCTCGCGGTCTCCTCGTTGCCCGCCGGCGCGCGCGGCGTGCGTCCGCGGTGGAAGGCGAGGTCCTCGGCCGAGCTCTCGGCCGGGAAGTGCATCCCCATGAAGGCCACGAAGTCCTCGGCGAGGTCCTCGTCGTGCTGCCGGTCGTAGCCGAGCACGTCCCAGACTCCGAGGCGCGAGCTCAGGATGTGCGAGATCTCGTGGGTCAGCGTCCGCACGAAGCGCGGGTTCGCGACGAGCGCGCCGCTCGAGTCCTTGATGAGCGGGTCGTTGCGCAAGAAGAGGTGGTTCAGCGAGTCGACGTACAGGCCCCAGTAGCAGCAGCCCGGCGCGACCGCCTCGAAGCGCGACGGCAGGTCATTGAGCGCGCGCGGCGTCTTGCCGTCGAGCAGCGTGTTGCCCGGGAGCAGCGAGATTGCCGGCAGCACGTCGGGCTGCACGTGCAGGCGCGGGAGCTTGCGGCTGCGCAGGAAGTCACCGTAGCGATCGAACGCGTCGCGGCACGTGTCGTCGATGACCGCGAGCGCCTGGTCGCTCGGCGTCGTCTCGCTGCGAAGGACGACGGTGGTGCGCCACTCGACGATGCGCATGTGGCAATGCGGGAGCCAGACTGGCTGCGCGAGCCGCTCGGCGGGACGCGGAAGCGCGTCGAATCGCGTGGCAGGTGGACGGCCGGCCGACGGCGTCGCGACGAATGCGACCATGGCGAGCGTCGCGCACGCCAGAAGGCGGGCGGTTCTCGACGCGAAGAACCATCGATGTGGGTGGCGGCGGCTCATGAGGCGGGTCGTCGCACGCAACAGCCTAGGTTAGCGTCCGCGGCAAACGCGCCGAGAGACAAAGCGCGGCCGAGCTTCAGATCGGTCGCATCGCTACTCACTCGCGCGCAACGTTGCGCACATCTGCAAGCGCGCGATCGAAGACGACGCGAGCGTAAAGTTGCGGCAGCTGCGCGTGCGCGGCCGGGACACGCTTGAAAAAGACAGTGTGGGTGAGCGTGGTCGGATCGAGATCGGCGTCGCCGTCGTCGATCATCTCGCCGTCCGCACGTTCAGCACCGCCCTCCTCGCGGGTGGTCGCGAGCGCGGCCGCGAGCGCGCGCGAATGGCCGTCGGTACCGCCGCAGCAAGTGTAGAGGTCGAGCAAGCCCACCCCGCTCCGCACGGCCGAGCCGAAGACGTCGTCGGCACCGTAGAGCGCGTCGAGCAGCACCACATCGTCGACGCGCACGCCCCCGAGCGCGAGCGTCGCCGCGGCCGCCTGGTATCCCCCGGAGTGCGCGACGACGACGGTCGGGCCGAGCGCGTCCACGTCGAGAATCCGCCCGAGAGGAAGCGCGAGGTGCTCGACGAAGAGCTCCCGGAGCAGCGCGCGAACGCGCCCCGGCTCGGCGAGCCTGCCCGGGTCGCCGCTCGCCACGTCCGGCCGTAGCTCGATGGCGACGAGCATTGCGTTCACGCGCGCTTCGTCGAGTTTCGCTGCGAGGGACGACGCGGTGCGATCCGGCCCGTCCTCGACGCAGGGCGCGTCCTCGTCGCCCAGAGCGACGCGGACGCAACCGTTCCAGCCGTGGAAGTAGATGATGACGCCGGGCCCCCGTCCTGCGTCGAGCGCGGGCGGCACGTGCACTGCGACGGCGGGACCATCGGCGTCGGCGAACGCGCGGGAGCGGAGATCGAGCAGCCACGTGTGCGCCCGCGGAGTGGGCTCCGCCTCGGGCCAGCGCGGCGGTGAGTCGGCCATCCCGACCAGCGCGACGATCGCGACCGACGCGAGGGACAGGACGCCGCGCTTTTCCGTCACGTGCCTCCCGCGAACCCGTACGCCGCGGCGTTCTCGAGCGGCGGCAGATCCTGAGCGCGCACGAGCAGCGTGCGCACGGCCCAGAGCTCGCGGAACACGCGGTAGCGAAGCGCCGTCGTGTCGAGGTAGTCGACGCCGGCCGATCCGCCGGTGCCGGTACGCCGGCCGATCATGCGCTCGACCATGCGCGCGTGCCTCTGCCGGAAGATCACGAAGGCCTGCTCGAACGTCGTCAGGCCGTCGAGCACCTCGCGCGGCCAGGCGAGCAGCGGCAGCTCGCGATAGCTCTCGATGAAGACGAGAGCCGCCCGGACGCGCGAGGCGCGCGCCCGCTCCGGCTCGGCGACGTCCTCGGCGAGGAGATACGCGCGCGCCGAGGCGACTTCCCCGCGCGCCCGCTCCTCGAGGCGCTTCTTGTCCGCCTCCGTCAGCGCCTGCTCGCGCGCGCCGGCGAGACCGCGCTCCACCATTCGCCGATGCGCATCGAGATACGCCTCGACGAACGCGCGCACCCGCTGCGCGTCGTCCGGTTGCGATGGCGTCGATCCCTGGATCGGCGTCCGGTGAATCCATTCGATCATCGCGTCGCGCAGCGTCGGCACGTCAGCCAGGCGCGCTCGCACGCGGCGCAGCGAAGGCGACTCCGTGCCGTCGTGCTGCTCGAGCGCCTTCTGGTACGACCCCTCGTGCCCGAGCGGCACGCGCTCCGCCTCGGCCAGGCCCATGATGATCTCGATCTCGCGCATCTGCGCCGATTGGAAGCCGCTCGCACCGGTGAGCTTGTCGCGGAACGCGAGGTAGTCGCGCGTCGTCATGGTCTCCATGAGCTCGAAGTGCGCCGCGAGCTGGCGGAGGATCGTCTCCATGCGCCGGATGCCGCGCACGGCCGAGGCGAGCGCCTGCTCGGGCACGGGGACGCGCGCGAAGAGGTTTCGCACGGCGACCATCTCGCGAAGGACGAGCTTGAACCACAGCTCGTCGATCTGGTGCACGACGATGAACATCACCTCGTCGTTCGAGAGCTCGTCCTCCTGCGCGCCGATGCCGGTCTGTAGCGCGAGCAGGGGCTCGACCTTGATGTAGTCCCAATACGGAGTCGGCTTCGGCTTCGACGGCATGGCGAGGGCATCATAGTGCCCCTCGCCCCATCGCGCCGTTTCACCGCTTCGTCTTCACGCCGCTGACGCCCGGCGGGATCGACCGCGAGGACAGGTACGCGAGCGACTCGAAGAGGCTCTCGGCGCTCCGCGCGAGCGTCTGCGCCGACTCCGCATCGTCCGGAAACCCGAGCGAGCGGGCGGCGATGCGCGCGTCGATGCCGATGCCGAACGTGAGGAGCGTCCACTCCCGCGTCTGCGCACGGAGCGACAGGGACTGCAGCTCCCAGCGGCCCTCGGGGGTCGACGACGTGTCCTTGCCGTCGGTGATCACCGCGACGATCACGCGCTCGTCCTCGCCCCAGGTGCGTTCGAGGAGCGCCAGCAGCACGTCGCGCACGGTGTCGACGAGGCGCGTCCCGCCCTCGGGTGCGTATCCCCCGAGCTGCACCTCGGCCGTCAGGGCCGTGAACGGAAGGGCGATCTCGCCGCGCTCGGCGAAGGTGACGACCGCGAGCCTCGAGCTCTCGGCGGCGCCGCTCTCCCGTAGCGACGCGACGAACCGGTCGAAAGCCTGCGGCACCGCGGGGGCGAACGGCTTCATCGATCCCGACTGATCCACGAGCAGGACGATCGAGACGCCGAAGGCTTCCGCCCCGGTGTCCGAGAATGCTTCCAGCAACCCCCGGTGGTCCATTCGCGTCCCGTGTCCCCGAGGATAGCCCCTCGGGTCGTGCTAAGCGCTCCTTGTACGAGATGCCCGGTTCCACCGCGCCCAAGAAGATCGCGTTCGTCATGGTCGGGCTCCCCGCCCGCGGCAAGACGTTCATCGCGCGCAAGGTGGCGCGGTACCTCTCGTGGCTCGGCTACCGCACGCAGGTCTTCAACGTGGGCTTCTACCGCCGCCAACGCATCGGCAGTGGGCAGCGCCACTCCTTCTTCGATCCACGCAACGAGGAAGGTCAGGAGGCGCGCCGCGAGGTCGCGCTCGGGGCGCTCGAGGACATGATCGGCTTCCTCCGCGGCGGCGGGGACATCGCCATCTACGACGCGACGAACAACACGCGCGAGCGCCGCGCGCTCGTGCAGGCGCGCTGCGAGGCCGAGGGGTTGGAGGTCGTCTACATCGAGTCGATCTGCAACGACCCGGCGCTGATCGAGGCGAACATCCGCGCCACCAAGGCGCGCTCGCCGGACTACGAGGGCGTCCCGGAAGAAGAAGCCGTTCGCGACTTCCGCCTGCGCATCGCTCACTACGAGCGCGCGTACGAGGAAATCGGCGAAGACGAGGGGGCGTTCGTCAAGATCATCGACGTCGGGCGCAAGATGGTGCTCCACCGCATCGAGGGGTACCTGCTCGCGCGCGTCGTGCACTTCCTTCTCAACCTGCACGTGCAGCCCCGCAGCGTGTGGGTCACGCGGCACGGAGAGAGCGAGTTCAACGTGCTCGGGCGCATCGGCGGCGATGCCCCGCTGAGCGACGCCGGGCGCGCCTACGCGCGCACGCTCGCCGGCGTCGTGCGCGAGCGCATCCGGACGGACCTGGTCGTGTGGACGAGCACGCTGCGGCGCACCATCGAGACGGCCGAGATTCTCGGGCTGCCGTACCGCGCGTGGCGCGCGCTCGACGAGATCGACGCCGGCGTCTGCGACGGCATGACGTACGCCGAGATCGCCGACGCCATGCCCAGCGAGTACGAGGCGCGGCAGGTCGACAAGTTCCGGTACCGCTATCCGCGCGGCGAGTCCTACCAGGACGTCATCCAGCGGCTCGAGCCTGTGATCTTCGAGCTGGAGCGCGAGCGGCGACCGGTGCTGGTCATCGGGCACCAGGCCGTGCTGCGCGCGCTCTACGCGTACATGATGGACAGGCCGCCCAACGAGTGCCCCTTCGTGTCGATCCCGCTGCACACGATCCTGGAGCTCGAGCCCACGGCGTACGGGTGCGAGGAGCGGCGCATCGAGCTGCCGCCCACGCCGCTCGATCCCGAGGGATTCCGCCAGAGCCCCTGAGCGCGCCGCCGCGGATCAGGGAGGGCAACGGGACGCCGCGAATCTTGGCCCGTGCAGCTCACCTGACTTAACCGTGGATCGATGGCCCTTCTCCGGTCGAGCTCCGCTGTGCAGTTGGGGATAGCCCTCGTCATTGCAATCTGGATGCAACAAGCTGACGCCGGTGAGTCGTCCGTGGAGGTCGGGGAAGTGACCACACTGGCGGCGGATGGTGCCGACATCGATCCCGCGTCCCTCCGCACCATGGTCTCGCAGGCCGTGCGGACCCTCGACGGCTCGAGCCTGCCGCGCGACGCTCACGCCGTGCTCAGCGTGTCGCTCGTACGCATGAACGCGCGCGTCGATGACTCGGCCGCGGTGACTTGCGCCGTGTCGGCCACCCTGCGCGACCGGACGAGCGGGAATGTGTTCGCCGTGCTCGAGGGGACAGCCACCGCGCAGGGTGAGCCACGTCGTCTTCGTGCGCTCGAGCGGGCGACGGCCCGCGCGGCCGTCGGGAGCGCCGTGGCGCGCGTTCCCGAGGCGATCCGGAAGCGCCGTCGGTGACGGCTCAGAGCCTTCGCTTCCGCGCAACGAGGGCTGAAGTCGGCGCCCCGTGCGTGGAAGGTGCGATGCCGGACGACGAGAAGACGCGGCGCGGGAAGCGGACCACCATCGTCGTCGGGGGTAGAGAGGGTGGGCGCCGAGCAGACGGTGGATTGGATACGGTAGGCGCGGGCGCGGCGGGCTCGGGTGTCGTCGCCGATTCACCGGCAGAGCCGGGGGGAGCGACGATCAGCGTCGCCGGCTCCGCTCCGGAGCGATTGCCGACGAGGACGACCGAAGTCGCCAGACCCGCGCCGATGACGAACGTCGTCATGAATGTGCCCAGCGGTCCCGGCCCGCGGCGGGCAGGCGAGGGCCCGCGTAGCTTGCCGGAAGTGGGGAGCCGCAGCAGATCCGACGACTCCCTCGCTCTGGGACCACGCGGCGCGCGTCTCATCGTGGTCGTCGCGACGTCGAAAGCTTGGCGCGATGGCCGGATCGAGAACGGACCGGCGATGCCCTCGGCGGAGGCGAACGGCATCAGCGCGGCACCGAACGCCTCGACGCTCGGAAAGCGATGCATCGCGGACTTGGCCAGCGCGGTCACGACTGCCTGCTCGAGACCTGCTGGCACGTCCGGGCGCGCCTCGCGCAGGCTGGGCGTCGCGTCGGCGACGATCGCCGCAATGGCTGCCGTCGTGTTCCCCATGAAAGGCGGCACGCCAGCGACCAACTCGTAGAGGATCACGCCCAGCGACCACACGTCGGTGCGTGCGTCCACGTCGCGGGAACAGCGCACCTGCTCCGGAGACATGTAGAGCGGCGTTCCGACCGTCAGCCCCGCGGAGGTCAGCGCGTCCGAGCGGTCCTCGCAGGCGATCTTCGAGATACCGAAGTCGAGCACCTTGAGCACGCGCGTCCCGCGCTCCTCCGACAGGAAGAGATTGGAGGGCTTCAGGTCGCGGTGGACGATCCCGGCCGCGTGCGCCTCGGCGACGGCGGCACACGCCTGGAGCACCCAGTCGACGGCCTCTCGCAGGGGCAGGGCGCCGCGGTTGCCCAGCTCGGCCTCCAGGTCGCGTCCGCGGAGCAGCTCCATCACGATGTACGGGCGGCCGCCCTCGTCCGTGTCCACGTCGAGGACGTGCGCGATGTGCGGCCCGCGGATGCGGCAGCAGGCCCGGGCCTCGCGCTCGAACCGTGCGACGGCGTCCGGCATCGCGAGGACATCGGCGCGCAGGAACTTGATCGCCACGCGCTGGCCGAGGCGCAGGTGCTCGGCCTCGAAGACGACGCCCATTCCGCCTTCGCCGAGCTGGCGAACGACGCGGTACTTGCCGCCGATCGTGTCGCCGGGCGCGACGTCCGTCGTCATCGTGAAACCTCAGCGGCGCTCTTGCAGCCAGGACGCGAGCTCGCGTCCGATCCAGGTCTTGGTCACGGTGAGCGCGAGGCCGACCACCTCCAGCGCCATGGCAGCCGGGGGCGCCACGTGCTCGGGCGACCCGACGCGCAGGAGTGCGGCGAGTCCGAACAGACCGACGACGAGCGCCGTCGGGAAGCCGCCGAGGCCGCAGACGCTCGCATCACCCGATTCGGCGAAGAAGACCCAATCGGCCACCGCGAACATCGCCGACCAGGTGCCTGCCGCCACGCCCGCGGCGATCGCCCAGAAGGCGAGCCACGTCAGCGGTCCCTCCCGTCCG
>Ga0335069_10007870_pt1 | contig 15315 bp, 12 predicted proteins | sample Lox_Sample_11_FD_206714 | JGI IMG/M metagenome (GOLD analysis project Ga0335069, IMG submission 206714) | Soil microbial communities from Loxahatchee National Wildlife Refuge, Florida, United States - Lox_Sample_1.1 | ecosystem: Environmental > Terrestrial > Soil > Wetlands | place: USA... | reverse complement strand
CTGGCAGCGCCTTGGTAACGGCCTACTTTACCGGCAAGGAGATCAAGAACATTCTCGAAGTCTTCCTCGTGGATAGCCCGACTCATCCAGGAGAAATGTTCCCTCGCGCCTCTGGTATGCGGTTCCGGTATGACACGTCACGTCCGAAATTTGACGTAGTGACAGACATCGAACTGGGAGACGTTGATCGCGGTTACAAAGCGATTGATATCACGGGAAAAGACGGGCGCTTGTACAGCATCACCGGCCCTCTCATGTTTGCCTCGCTCGTTATGGGTATTCCCAAAATGACCAAGGGCGCACTCTCACTTGTTCCTAAGAACAAAGATGGGCAACCTCACGCATCCAGGGTAGAGGCCCTGGAGCTTCCTCGTGATAGCACCCCGTACTTGCTGGCGCCGGCGGGCACGCATGACCCCAGCAGTATCGCCGTTGGAAAGGATCCGCACCAGGAGATCAAGGAATGGCAGGCGATTATGGAACACCTGCGCAATCTCCCGGCAAAGCAGCAGGGCGAATTGCCAATCGTCCCAGTTGATGAGCGCGCCGCAGAGGTGCGCTTTTTCAAGGCGGGCTAACTGATATCTAACCTGAGAATCTGGGTTAGAGCTAACAGAGAAGGAAGCTTTATTTTCGCAGCAAAAGGAGTGCGTATGCATCAACTTGGAAACTTTGACACCGCGTTGCAGGATGTTTCGGAGTATCAGGGGGGAGCGCTGGCCTCGTGGAATGAGGGCACGGCGAAACAGTCCATCCTCGATTTCGTAAAACGCGTTACGTCTGAGGGCAGTCCGGACTTCGTACCGTCGGCAGAACGCATTGCCGTCTTCGATAACGATGGCACTTTATGGTGCGAGCAGCCAGTGATCCAACTAGCCCACATCCTGGATCGCTGGGTGGAAATGGCGCAGCAAAATCCGGCGCTGCGCGATCAACAGCCGTGGAAGGCCGCCGTCGACGGCAACATAACTTGGTTCCGGACAGCGATCACGAAGCACTATGGCGGTGACGAAAGCGATATGCCTGCCATTGCGAAGGGTGTGCTCTCGGCGTTCGAAGGTCTGACGACGGAGGAATTTTCCCAGCGTGTGGATGCCTTCTTCAGAACGAAGTCGCACCCCAAGCTGAAGCGCTTGTATCGCGACTGCGGGTATGCACCCATGGTCGAACTCCTTCGCTTTCTCGAAGGAAGTGGGTTCACGACCTACATTGTGTCGGGCGGGGGCCGTGATTTCATCCGTCAGATCGCCGGAGAGATTTACGGCATCCCGCCGGAGCGGGTGGTGGGGACCAGCACGTCAATCGGGTTTCACGAAGACGGTGACGGGGGCGACTTGCAGATGAAAGCCAAACTCGATGTCTTCGACGACGGGGCAGTAAAGCCGACGCGGATCTGGAGCCGGATCGGGAGGCGTCCTATTTTCGCTGCGGGCAATTCCAACGGCGATATCCCGATGCTGCAGTTCGCTAACAAACCGCCGCGACCGGCGTTGCGGCTCCTCGTCCTCCATGACGACGCAGCTCGCGAATTCGATTACGTGTCGGGCGCCGAGAAGTCTTTGGCGCTGGCGAAACAGTATGGATGGACGGTCGTCAGCATAAAGAATGATTGGAGCCGTGTTTTTGAAGAACTGAAGAAATAGAACAGATCGCTCTAGAGCCCGTAGCTCGAGCTTGTGCTGCGGATCACTGGATGGAATTGATTGGGAGGAACTAATGAAGAGCGCAAAGTTTCAAGTACCGACCATCTTATTATTGCTCCTGCTAAGCACAGCTTGCAAGAAATCTAGTTCCGACAGTGCCGGCGGCGCTTCGAACACGGCTGCGAATTCTCCAGCAGCTAGCCAACCGGCGCCAGCCCCAGCACCAGTCGCACCAGCCACCCCACTACCTCCATTTTCGGCGGCACAGAAGTTGGGGATGTTCGCATACGCCAAGAACAATCAGAGCGGTGATCAGCAATTAAGAGACGAATACGACTGCTACAACTCAGTCCAGCAGCAGACCGGCATTGACCCAGAGGCTCGGGCGCCATCGGGTCCATCTTCTGCACAGGTGCAGGCTGCCGAACAACAGGCCGCCGCTAATGCACCTGAAGCGCAAGGTGGCAGGGCTCGCGGAGCGGCGCGAGGTGCTTTGGGAGGAGCGGCTCTGGGAGCCATTACTGGAAATGCTGGTAGGGGAGCGGCCGTCGGCGCCACCGTTGGTACTGTGCGCGGCGGAAGAAATCAGCGCGCAGCGAACGAACAGTCCAAGGAACAGGCGGCACAGTCGGCAGGAGCACAAATGCAACAGCAAGCCAGTCAGGCCAAGGCCGCATACAACAAGCAAATGGACACCTTCAAACGAGGGTTCTCGGCTTGCATGGACGCACGCGGATATTCGGTCAAGTAGCTCAGCCTTCGGGTTGATAGCGAAATCGCGCATGGCAAGGCTCAAGATGTGATTCGAAAGACGAGCACAAAGCTCGATGTGAATGGGAAAGATATGACGAGACTACTATCTCGTATCGCGCTTTCGCTCCTGCTGATGAGCGCAGGAGGCGCGATGGGGCAGACGCCGGATTCAATCCACGCTGGCGGTAACGACCCAAATCTCCCACAGCCAGAGTCGAAAGCGGAAGCGCTTTCCGGAGGACCGCAGCTCGCTTCGCAAGATTCCGGGGCGGTGAAACAGCGAGAGTACGCCATTCCAGACGTCCCCAAGAAGCTGGACAACATGACCCGTTATCGCGGGAAATATTTCTCGACCCTATTCGGGATTGTCGCAATTTACGACTATAACGCTTTCTCGCAGGACGCAGACAGCATCACCCAGGTGGGGCGCCAGCGCGACCAATGGAACGACCGCTCCACCCGCTTCCTCCTCCTCGGGACTATCGGGCCCGAGTCATACCAGTTGCATTACTTGGCATCCTACGCATGGAATGGCTTTGATGCCGACGAAAATAAGAAAAAGACCTGGGACTTTACCGACTTGACCATCACGGCCCCCGTCGGGCCGCTGGGCGCGTTAACCTTCGGCAAGACCAAGGAACCGTTCGTGTACGAAATAGTGGGTGATGCCGCATATCTTCCCTCGCTGGAGCGCGTTTTGAATCCGTTCTTCACTTCCCGGGATGTAGGCATCTCTCTGAGTAACACTGCTTTCCATAAAAGGATGACATACACCAGCGGGTGGTTCAATGACTGGTGGGTGCACGGGAAGGATTTCGACACTGCCGGCAATCATTTCGCGAGTCGAGTTACCGGGTTGCTTTCGATCAATGAGGACGGTTCCAGGTATCTGCACGTGGGCGCGAGTGCACGTTACGCGGGAGCGGACCTTGGTGTGGTCCGCCTGCGGGGCAAGGCCGAATCGGACGTGACTTCCAACTACGTTGATACCGACAACATTCCAGCCTCCAATCAGAAGGAGTTTGCGCTCGAAGCTCTCTGGACACGCGATGGCTATTCGATCCTTACCGAGTATGTGCTATCCCAGGTGAATGCAACGCAAATCGCCAATCCTTCGTTTTATGGGTTCTACATTACCGGCGCGTGGTTTGTTACCGGCGATCACCGGCCGTACGATCGCAACGTCGGGTTTGCCCGGCGGCCCATCCCACGACACCGCTGGGGAGCGGTAGAACTGGCTGCCCGCTACTCACGCCTCGATTTGGACAACAAGTCGGTCCATGGCGGGGTGATGGACAAAGGTCTTCTCGATATGAACTGGTTCATGAATCGCAGAATGAAACTAGGAGTGTCGGGCGGCTTTGCCAACCTCGACCGCGCCGGCCTCAACGGCTTTACCGAGATTCTCCAGACGCGCATGCAATTCGTCTTCTAGAAGAATGCGACACAAGGACGGGGAACCCGACAATGAAAGAGCATTATTCAAGGTGCCTACCGCCGCAGGGCTCTACACCGTTCGCCAATCCTGACATGTCCGAGGTGCAGCTCGGCCGAGAGAAATCGAACTCACGAACTCGCCGTTTTAGACTGACAATCGAACCGGAATGAACGCCGTTGCCTCGTGGATGGTGACTTACAGCAGCGCCCCCCAGTTGGCGCTCTCTTGAATTACTGCCATGTGTAAACGATTGGTCTTCATCTTTCTCGCTGTTCTTCACAGTGTCAACCCGTTGTATGCCCAGTTCACAGATCCACGTTATTACGACAATACTCCCGTCGGCGTCAATCAGATCGAGTTGGACTACGCTTACGGCCGTGCGAACACCTCTGTTGACACCTCGCTCATCGTTGAAGGCGCAAAACTAAGTCAGAATCAGGGAACGCTTAGATACACGCGCTATTTCAGCCTCTTTCATCGGACGGCGTGGGCCCAGGCCCTGGTTCCCATTGCAAGCCTCAATGGTTCGGTGAGCGGCGCTAACATCGAGCGTTCCATTATTGGCGCTGGCGATTCCAGCTACGAGCTTGCCATGCTGCTATGGGGAGGGCCCGCGCTTCGTTTGGCACAATTCGCAAGCTACAAACCGACGACCAGCCTGGGCGGGAGCATTACCATCACGGCGCCCACCGGTCTATACAATGCCGACAAGGTCCTGAATCTTGGTTCCGATCGCTGGTCGTTCAAGCCGGAAATCGGAATCTCGCATCCCTTCGGACCCAAGCAGAGGTGGGTGGTCGATGCCCACGCCAACGCCTCTTTCTTCACCTCTAACACTTCTTACCAAGGAAAAGAAATCCTCCGTCAGCAAGCGCTACCCGGACTCGAAGGACACATCAGCTATGCCTTTACCCCAAACTTTGGGCAGCTTTCGATACGCGCTACTCCTTTCGCGGCGATACCTCTGTCAACGGCCTAGACCAGCACGATGGCCAGCAGAACTTCGCTCTGGGAACTGAGACGAACGTTTCACTTAGTCCCCGGAACACACTCGTCTTGGTGTTCGCAAAGAATATGGTGCACCAAAACGGCCCGGCCTACACAGGCTTCAGCGTGAAATACATCTACAGTTGGGGTAAGGGCGACAAGTAACCACGAGACGATGCAAATGTTTGGTAGAGAGTCCAAATGTTTTGATGGGTTGTCACGTTATCGCGGTGCTGTGGGGCTAGGAGTGCTCCTGGCATTATTCTCGATGTCAGCTCAGGCTCAGACTTATCAAACCTGGCCTGAGATCGACACTTACATCAATCTGAATCAGAATTTCAGGTTGTCCTTTATCGCAACACAAACCATAGAGAACAACCAGGGAACAGATGCCGAAATTGGACCGAACCTCGACTTCTTCTTCAAGCCTATATTTAAGACGAACAGGGGCGTCATCTTCCAAGCGGACCGATCCAAAGCGAGACCTTTTCTACTGAGGGCAGGGTATCGCTATCTTCCCTCTACTAACGGTCCCACTGAGAATCGTTGCGTGTTGGAGGCAACCGGACGCTATGCACTGAAATCCGGCTTTCTATTCTCCGTCAGAAACCGAGCAGACCTCCGATTTATTGCCGGTGAGTTTTCATGGCGCTATCGCATTCGGCCTACGGTGGAGAGAACAGTTTCGATCCGCTCCTATCATTTCACGCCCTACATTCGCGGGGAGGCGTACTTCGACGGCAACTATGGGAAGTGGAGCAGAACTTCGGGGACCTTGGGAGCCGCATTTCCAATTCGCAAACATACCGAGATCGAGGCCTACTATGAGCATCAGAACGACACGAGTAAATCGCCGAATCACCAGATCAATGCTCTCGGGCTCTCGCTCAACCTGTACTTCTGATCCATCAATTCGCGCACAGCACGCACCAAAACCTCAGGCCGGACCTGTCCCTATTGGGGACACTCGCGCTACTCAATCCCGCAAACCTGTAGGTCTTGACAGTTTCCAGCCTGGGGCCAGGCAGCCTAGCCTGCTTCTGAGATGTCTGGTCCCCAATATTCTTCGTGTGATTTCTCTTGAGGAGGAATGATATGGAAGGCTTCAGAGAAGCGGCGAGCGGCTGGGTTCAAGAAGCAAAGAAGAACGCCGGGTGGCTCGTGGCGCTCGGCGTGCTGACGGTGATCGCGGGGTGTCTGGCTGTGGCGTCCCCACTGCTCAGCGGCCTCAGTGTCGTCGTGTTTATCGGGGTTGCGTTGGCGCTCGGCGGCATCGCAAGGACCATCGCGGCGTTCAGCGCCGGGTCGTTCGGCCAAGATACCCTCGCGTTCATCGGCGGGATCCTCACGTTCGGGGCTGGGCTCATCCTCGCGGCGCGGCCCGGAATCGGGCTAGCCACCCTCACTCTGATGCTCGGGGCGTACCTTCTGGCAGACGGGATCTCGAGCACCGTCCTAGCGCTCCGCGTGCGTCCGGAGAGCGGATGGGGCTTCATGCTCTTCAGCGCCGTCATGGGCGTGATCTTGGGATTCCTCCTGCTCCGAGAGTGGCCGGTGTCCGGGGTGTGGGCCATCGGCACGCTGCTGGGTGTCAACCTCCTGGTCAACGGGTTCTCCATGATCTCGGTGGGCTCTGCCGCGCGATCGCTGGCCAAGCGAGTTTCCCACCTTGAGCGGGCGGCCTAGTCTGCTTTCGAGAATGATCGTCCTTCGGGTAGGAACAGCGTCATAGCAAGCCCATGCCGGACCGCCAATCTGCGCTCGAGGACCGGCGCTGGGTGGACCATTTTGACCCAGGCATAGTAGCCATTGCTTCTCCGGCTCATCGACGGATTGATGTTGAGGAGCGTTCCTTGTTCAAGGCGCCAGGCGGCTAGAACACGCGTCCCAGAGAAAAGAACCAGGTCGCATGTCCAGTGTCTCCGACACTTCCTCCCAGGAAGATCGGTCCAAGAGCCGTCCGCATGATCATTCCGGCCGCGCCGTCATTAGGAAGCTTGCTTACGCCCGGGGCGTTATACATTTTCCCAACCTCATACAGTCCGACGGCGTAGACCCCCCCACCGAGGAACGGTGGGAGATTCGCCAACCGGTGCAGGTATCCTGCTCGGAAGAGATAAAACTGGTTTCCGCGCACCTCGTTCTGGCCATAAGCCAACAGCCCGGCAGTGCTCCCGAGAAAGTATTGCGGAATGCCAGTCCGTTCGTAGCCCAGGGTTGATGCGCCCCGAGCGATAAGGAAAACAGAACTCGGCCGTGAGATGGGGTGGAAAAACTCGGTTGTGAGCTCAAGACCTGGAAACGCCTCCATTGCTCCCGGGCTGGTATCTACCCAGTGGAAGGTCAACTGCCCCAAATAGCCCCGACGTGGAATGACCGGATCATTCAGATGGTCAGTGGTAAGGCGAAATCGCGAAGCACCGACTCGCCCGTCGACCGATGAGAACTCCGGGGTGCCCAGCTTCAGATGAGCATTCAGGTAGCCGACTTCGTAGCCTGAGCGGACTTCACTGAATCGGCTCAGTGCATAGCCGAGGTCCATTCCGGCTCCGGCTCTACCGATGCGGTAGTCAGCCTTAGGGTCGCCGTTGGAGTAGATCCACGACGCAGTGCTGCTTGCATTTGCGCGTGGCGCGAAGAACCACCGGGAGGTTTCGCTAAACCTCTTATAGAGCTCGGTGTCAATCCCGTAGACGTGTCCGATCTCAAAATCCATCCGCAATTCCGAACCAAATCCTGCGACGTCGAGGAACGTCAATCTTCCTCCCATCGCAAAAGTAACGTCGTCGGGCTGCGTACCATTGACGTCAAATGCGAGCTGCAGAACAGGGGGCGCATTATTCTTCTCGTGAACTGCAACCAGAAGGCCAACCTTGCCGTCTGTCTCAGTTAACGCGTAGGTTGTGCTATCGAATCTTCCCATGCCGGTCAAGCGTGTCAGATAAGCTTCCAGTCTCGGCGTGTCGATCGGCTTGCCCACCAGCGGCTGGAGAAATTTCTGGATCTTTTGGTTCCCATCGTCGCTGGTCCCCTCTACTCTGACAAATTGTGGAATGCCCACGGTATTTTGCTTGCGCGCATCGCGCCGTGCCACATATTCGTCCCATGCAGCCTGATCGAGAGCATAAGGCTGCAAAACTTTGGCCTTCTCCTCGGCCGCTTGCATTCCCTGCTGGATCAGTGCGTCCGCCTTATCGAATTCCAGGCTGGTGAATTTCTGAACATCCACTTTGACAACAATGTCCGCAGCCTCCATCCCGCGCATCTCCGTTTTTGCGGTGCCCACGGTGATCGCCTGGCCGAGGACGCTGAAAAGAGATTGGATTTCATCCGCCGTAGCGGGAGCGACCTGAAGATGAATCGCGATGACCACGTCAGGCCCCATGTCGCGCGCGAGGTCCGTGGGCAGGTTGTCCACCAAGGCACCATCCACATACACGCGGTCGCCATCGCGGACGGGAGCAAAGACTGCCGGCAGGGACATGGAGGACCGCATTGCAAAACCAATCGGACCGGTAGAAAACACGTGTGCCTTTCCTGAAATCAGCTCGGTGGAAACGCACCGGAAGGGGATTGGTAAATCGTCGAACGATTTTACCGAAGAGTAGGCCAGCGTTTCCCTGTCAATGACTAGGTTGATTTGATGTCCTGCACTTAGTCCGGATGGAAGCATTGGACCGTGCTTAAAACCGATAGCCAAGTCGTTTTGAGCCGCGCGAGCATCCTCCTTGCGGCGGTAAGACAGGTCCTCATAGGGCGTTTCGCCCCCAAGAACAAGTGGCCAGTCCATTTGCTTGACAAGTCGTTCGAGTTCATCAGGGCTCTTTCCGGTCGCGTACAAGCCTCCTACCAGGGCGCCCATGCTATTTCCAGAGAGATAGTCAATCGGAATGTGGTGCTGCTCAAACCACCTGAGCACTCCGATGTGGGCCAGTCCGAGCGCACCACCGCCTTCGAGCGCAACGCCGACGGTCGACCGCTTGGGAACTTGGGGTCCGGCCTGGGCAACGGCGATGAGCGGAGACATCACTGCGATGAGCAGCGCGAGCTCGATCCTCAATAACCGGAAAGATGAACGGCAACGTGTGGTTTCAGATGTCCAAATACGATTCATGGCGACCTCGTGTTACTTCAATCGCTAATACCACTCAGAACCCGACCCGCCCCGCTCGAATCAACGCGGAGAAATCAGGAGACCGATTCGCCGCTCGAGCCGCGGCATTAATATGTTGACGCTGCTTTAAATCTGGAAATGGAAGCCCACCAGTGACCAGTCTTCCCCGGTCGTATAGCAACTCATCCAGCGTGCCGTTCAGGAGGATTTGATAGTTCCACGGCTGTGGGTTATTGACGTCCGCTGCAAGCTGTCTGTCGATCGTGGTTGTACAGTTTCTTGTCACTTCGTTGTACCACACAGGATGATCTTTCAATGTGTTCAGGTAGGCGACATAGGTGAGGAACATAGCTCGCGCTAATTCTGGGGTTCCTTGAAACCGGTAAATGGACACTTCTTCGTCTTTACGGTAATTAGTGCGCAATCGAATCACGTCGCGCTCATCAGCCGTGACAAAAATCAGTTCGTATTGACGAAAACATCCGAGAACTGTCGAGTACGCCTGGCCAGCTTTGTAACGTGCCTCAATGGAGAATGCGACGTGCTCGTTGTCCCCGAATTGAAAGCTGACAATCGGGTGGCTCACAAAGCGAATCCCCCAATTTGTCAGAAATAGGTCGACGGCCCGGATCTGTGAAAGATCGAGTGTCCGGTCGCTCCAGCAGTTCGTGTAGTCGGTTTCGGTGCGATAGTCGCAGTTTCGCAAATTGTGAATTGCAACCCGGTCTCCGTCGATTTCAGCCCAGGCGGTTCGATCAACGTCGGGTTGCCAATTGCCATCGTTCGAGGGTTTCAGGGTAAGCCACCACGCGAGCACGATTAGAAAACCAAAAAGATAACTGACCGCAGCCCAACGAGTTCGTCTGAGCTTGACGAAAATCGTGATAACGCCAAGAACGTAGATTAGAGTTACCGGAATGCGCAAGGCAGCATTTCGACAATCGACGAAGAGAGCTGCGGCTCCCCACAGAGTGAGGAGCGAGATAACGACCCACACAATTGCGGTTCCCACCGCACGCGGTACTCTCGACCAATTCAGCAAGGGCGTAACGCGATCCGGTTTAAGAATGTTATTCATGTTCTGCTTGGGGTTTGGACACCGAGCAACCGTGGCCAATCGGATGGCCTGGACTCCCCGCGCGGTACCTCGATATTTGTGCAAATCGACCACCAAACTCAACGAATTCTGGATGCTTGCAATCTACTGAAAAAGACGCGCTTGAAGGCATATATGAGGTCGTCAGGGACGACTGCGCTACGACATTTCGGGGGAACTCCGAAATATCGTGTCTGAGCCTGATAGGTCAGTCTTTCTGCAAACACAACGACTCACCTTTCAATGGGTTAGAAGTTCGCTGGATGTGGCGAATCGATTGCAAATCTAGGGTACGTTCACGGAGTGGAACGCCAACCTGACGCTCAAGCGTACGCCGCGCTCGGCGGCGGAAACAGGGCACAAGGAGTCTGATCATGAACCTACACTCTCTTATTACGCACGTCTTGAAGGCGAGTATTTTCCTGACTGTATTCGCGCTGGGATTGCGAGCGACATTTGCCGACGTGACGTTCCTGTTCCGACGCCCCCGACTCCTTATTCGCGGGTTCTTCTCCATGAGCGTGATGATGCCCTTGCTTGCATTGCTCTTGGTGATGACGTTCCACCTAGACCCAGAGGTGAAAATCGCCCTGGTTGCCCTTTCGGTTTCGCCGGTCCCGCCCATCTTTCCAAAGAAAGCACTCAAGGCTGGCGGCGAGGAAAACTATACGATCGGTCTCCTCGTAGCGACGGTCGTGCTCTCAATTGTTGCGATACCGATCACTATGAAGATATTTGAAAGGGCCACCGGCGTGCCGTTGTACGTGTCCGCTCTGTCGGTCGCCACCATAGTGTTTACAACTGTATTGACGCCGCTGCTGGGGGGCATGGTGCTGCGCGCCGTTGCGTCGTCGTTTGCTGATCGCGTAGCGAAACCCATTGGCACTCTCGCTGCGGTGTTCTTGGTCTCGGGCGCACTACCGGCGCTCTTTGTTTTGATCCGGACCAATCTGCAGTTCCTGGTCGGCGGTACGCTTCTCAGCTTCGTTGCTTTCGCGCTGATTGGCTACATCATCGGCCATTTGTGCGGCGGGCCGGACCCCGAGGACCGCTCTGTACTTGCCATGGCAACTGCTTCTCGCCATCCGGGCCTTGCATTGGCGATTGCGCATGCCAATTTTCCGCAGCAGAAACTGGTCGTACCAACCGTTGTTCTGTACTTGATCGTCAGCGGGGTCGTGACCGGCTTGGCTTCAAAGCTCATGAAAACAAAGACGACTCCGGCGGAAGCCGAAGGGCGAATAGTAAGTTGACGGGCTAACGCCTCGCAGGATTCATGGCACCGCCGGAATTCTGTGCTATGACGCAGCGTGCACGGACTTTTCGGCGACATCTTCCACCTTCTCAACATTGGGTTTGATTGGCGCCGCGACGGAGAAGTCCAGATCCTACCGCGCCGGCGATCTCAGGCTGGAGTGGAGATCCAGGGCTGTCTCGGAGAGCTTGCTGATCCGAATCGGTGCTTATCACTTTGCAGGGAGCTCCGCCGCCCAAGCGATCTGCTGTAGCGCCCAAGTTCGTGCAGCTGCCACATCGCCCCGGGTGCAGTCCAAAAGAAGCGAGCACTCCTGGTCAGAGAAGCGCTCGAGCACCGACATCACGAAAACGAAGCGCTCAAATTGCGGGAGCCCGACAATATTAGAAATCTCCGCTGGCTGCGTCACGGCATGGCTCGCGACACGATCCGACGTAGGGCTTGATCTGCTGTTCGGCGTTGGCCGTGGCCGGATTATTTGGATTGCACTCTGAATAATCGTGCGCCGAGTCCAGGATCGTGCCCACTCCTTGAAAACAGGATTTCCTTTTCGCGAGTCCTCCAAGCCGCGGACAAAACACTTCTCAGCGAGGGAGTGCTCACCAGTCAGCAGAAATGACAGCAGGTACAAGCTGTCCATTTTTTCCACGAAGATCTGACAAAAATCTGCGCCCGCTTGCATATGGCGTAGTCTCTTGGTTGGAGATTTGCGTTGCGCCGAGCATCTTCACTTCCGTCTCCCAAGAGATAGTGGTTTGACTTCGCTGAAAATCGACACAATCAATCTGTCTCACGGTTCGCATCGGATCTTCTGGCCAGTCAACGCCAACGACCCTTGCATTTGTCACCGCTCGCCCTCGGCCGAACCTCATTGATTCTTCTCCAAAGCGTTCTTGATCGTCGTCAACGATTTCTGCAGATTGGAAGCTCCTCGTCCCACCGCGTGGCTACGGACGATCGAGCCCTTGAAGCCGGTTAGCCCAGCCTGCTCCGATCCCATAATCATGATGAGGTAAAAGCCTGGTTGCCTTGCATCATCGCCACTGATGCAATAGGTGAGGTCCAGGGCCGTCTCAAAATAGTGGCTGGAATAGATTTGTTTTTCAGCGATTGTATAGGCTGGTTGGTGCGGGCTGTTTCCCTGCATAGTTACGACCTGCACCATACGTAGCGTTGGCTTAAGACCAAATTTCACCTTTTCCCAATAAAACATGTTCTCCACATTGGCGGGCTTGCTATCTGGATAGTCGAGAAGGTAGTTGTAATAATCCGGCAGGGCCTTTGGCAGAACTTTGACATAGCTGAGCATGTACCTAAACTGTTCCGGCGCTTCGGTCGGGTCGTGCTTGTCGTTGTAGACGCCCAAGGCCTGGTTTCCTCTTTGTTGGTAGTTCAGAAGGTGTTGCAACGCTTTCTTCTGTGCCATTTGATTTACTTGTTGCCCAGCATCGGGGTCGGACCAACGAATGGTTTGATGAACGTCTGCAATGGTGCTGGCGGGAATCTGAAGGTTGCAGTGCCCAGGCTTACAATCCTTGAGATCTTTTATGTCTTGGCTGTCCAACTCGAAACCCTTCAAGTCGGCGAGCTGTGGTGGATTGCTGAACTTTTCGAGAGCCAGATAGTTCGGCAATTTGCGAAGGCGCTCGAAGTCATAGGCGGCTTTGACATAGCTCTCGGGAGTCGCGTTGACATAAATCACGCCGAACAGGAAAACCTCATCCGCCTGGCGGGACTCCAGATTCTTGGCCACAGCTTGCCCTTTGCCCAGGGATGCGATCTGGTCCTGACTTAACTTGGCATCCTGTTGTAGATAGTTGAGTAGTTCAGAACTCATTTGCGCACGGCAAGGCGCTGTAAACCCGGCAATCAATACAATCAGGGCGACTTTCATTACAAGACGTCGTATCATGAGATACCTCCTCTAGAACCAGTGATTGAGCCTATCTCGGTCCGCAGTGAATCGAATTCAACTGATTCGTGGGCGTCGAGAATGTACCGTTCAATCCATTGCTCGTTTCTCGCAAATCTTACTGACAATTGCCGCCCGCTGATGATCCCTAGGTCACACGGGCGCCGGCGCCGCAGAGCTGGCTTCAATAGAGAAATCGGGGATGAACCTCTTCAATGCCAACGTCAACGGAATCGCCAGAATGCCGCCAACTGGGCCAAGCAAAAATCCCCACCACAGAAGGGAGAGCGTTTTCTCCACGGTCGAGACCTCGACTCCGTGCTTTCTTAGGAACATCGGCTTGATGGCGGAATTCGCTATCAATTGGGTCAGCACCAAACCTCCAACGACCAGTAAAGCCTTCTTCCAGCCCAATATCAGGAGCGTCAGAAGACTTGGGGGCACCAGGGCGAGAAGGAAGCCGATGTTGGGAATAAAATTTAAAAAGAAATACAGGACGGCCCAAACCAGAGGAAAATCCACACCCAGGACGAACAGCAGCACGAAGTTGGCGACCGCCGCCAGAACTCCGGTTGTGGCCAGGGCGCCCACATAGCGGGCCACATCATTCTGGACTTGGGTCAAGATCGACTGGACGTTTGTTCTCTCTCTTTCTTCCGCTATTATCAAGAGAATGAACGCTCCAAGCACAATAACCACCAGACCGTTCGAGAAGAGGCTGCTCACCTGTGGCAGGATCAGGTCCGCGAATTTGAGAACATGCTTGGAGGTCCATTCCTTCGTAGCCGACAGGCTCGTGATATCGATGCTATGAGCATTCAAGAAAGCCGCAACCTGTTGGTATAGGTCCCGCGCGTGCTCCTCATACAACGGTATTCTTTCCTTGGCGCTGGCGATGTTTTCAAAGAGGACAAGCAACAGGACTACTGCCAACATGTTGAACAGGCTGACTGCAATCGCTAATGCCACGGTCTTGCGCAGGCGAAATTTGTGCATTATCCACTTGACGAATGGAAGAGCGCTGTAAGCGAGAAGAAAGCCAAGCAAGATGAGCGAGAGGATATCGGATGCAGCCTTGACTCCCCACGATATGATCACGATGCACGCGGCCCCGAGCAGGAAATGCATCGACTTCGATGCCCCGCTGTCTTTGAAATCAGCGTCGAGATTGTGGGTAGGTTGGACTCTCGCGGCAGACATTATCCTATCCTTCGGGACGTGCCCCTGCTTTTGTCGGGCATTTGAGCAACGCAGCACCTCGGACAAGTCGAGATCAGAATTAAAGTGCCTTTGGTCTTGATAGGGTGTTGGCAAATGGCTTACCAAACTGGAGTAACAGCCAAGTTGTTGAACAAGGAAGCCCTTCCGAGCGTTTTCGATCCTGGTAGCTGCAAATGGCCTCCGACATTTCGGAAGTGATCCGAAATGTCGTGCGGGGAATGGGCGCGACAGGGAGATTTATCGCAAGTGCGGGTCTAGTACTTTGAAAGCGTCTGAATCACTACGCGGAAACTCAGCTGTGTGCGATGGTCAGGGTGGATCGACGTGGCTTGGACTTTCCAAGGGAGCTCGATCGTCGCAACGTGCGCTAATCATCGCAAGCAGCGGTCGGGAGCTATCCAAAAAGATGGCGGACAAACCGCACCATCTTTTCTCCCACGCACGGTTGAAGCATCGCAGAAGATACAACGTCACCCTCGAACGGCTGCTTCATTTTTGTGTTGCGACCTGCGTAAGCCCATCGAATGCGTAAACACGGCTCCAGTCATTTTTCGTGCTGACGACGGTCCAGCCGTTCTGCTTCGCGTACTCATCGAGTTCGGGCGTGAAGTGTACCAGCGGGACGTTGGGCAGACCGCGAGCTGGGCCGTAGGCGAAGTCGCGCGACGCATCATCGTGCAGCACCAGTAGTTCGAAGCGGGCTCCGCTGCCACCCTGAGTGTATTGCAACATTTCCTTGTCGCCCGTGGAATTCCCGAACGCGGCGATAGGGCGGCGGCCGATGTACTCGTTGATGCCAACCGCCTTGCCACCGTTGTTGTCATTGAAGTCCAGTTCCGGTAGGCGGACGAGCACAGGCTTGCCGTCGCGCATTTCAAACTTTGTCTTGATGCTGC
>Ga0335069_10007868_pt1 | contig 15319 bp, 10 predicted proteins | sample Lox_Sample_11_FD_206714 | JGI IMG/M metagenome (GOLD analysis project Ga0335069, IMG submission 206714) | Soil microbial communities from Loxahatchee National Wildlife Refuge, Florida, United States - Lox_Sample_1.1 | ecosystem: Environmental > Terrestrial > Soil > Wetlands | place: USA... | reverse complement strand
CAGGCCGTCTCGCACATGTAGCACGCGACGCACTTCAACGTGTCGTCTTCGCGCTTCTTGAGGATGTGCCGCCCGCGGAAACGGCCCGAGTACTTCCGGAGCATCTCCGGGTACTGGATCGTGGGCAGGCCCTTCATGTTCGTGAGGTTCTTCAGGAAGTGGCCGAGCGTGCGGGCGAGGCCCTTCACGATCTCGACGAGGTAGATGCTCTCGGCCCACGTGGTCTCGGGCACCTTGAGGGTGACGACTCTGGCGGCCATCAGCGGTCCAGCTCCCCGGCGATGATGTTGAGCAGGCCCAGCGTCGCGACGGCGTCGGACACCATGCCTCCCTTGATGATCTTCTCGAACGCGGCGAAGAGCGGGAAGCACGGCGGCCGCACCTTGAGGCGGTACGGGAAGCCGCTGCCGTCGGAGATCACGGAGAAGCCCAGCTCGCCGTTCGCTCCCTCGGTCGCGGAGTAGATTTCGCCCGGCGGCACCTTCACCCCTTCGAAGACGAGCTTGAAGTGGTAGATGAGGGCTTCCATCTCGTTGTAGACCATCTCCTTCGGAGGGAGGATCACGCGGTAGTCGTCCGAGCGGACGGGCCCCCCGGGGAGCTTGTCGAGGATCTGCTCGATGATCCGGAGCGACTGCTTCATCTCCTCGACGCGCACGAGGTAGCGCGCGTAGTTGTCGCCCTCCGTCATGACCGGCACGTCGAAGTCGACCTCGCCGTACCACTCGTACGGCTGGTCCTTGCGCAGGTCGAACGGGACGCCCGAGGCCCTCAGGCACGGCCCCGTGAAGCCCCACGCGAGCGCCTGCTCCTTCGTGACGACGCCGGTGCCCCGGAAACGGTTCCAGACGATCTTGTTGCGCGTCACGAGCGTCTCGACGTCGGAGATGCGCTCGCGCGTGCCCTTGATGATCTCCCGGCACCACGGGACGAAGTTCCCGGGGACGTCTTTCGCGAGGCCGCCGATGCGCCCGTACGAGACCGTGAGCCGCGCGCCGCTGCAGGCCTCGAGGAGGGAGTAGATCTCCTCGCGGGGCTGGTACGCGTACCAGAAATTCGTGAGGCCGCCGATGTCGACGAGGTTCGCGGCGAGGCACACGAGGTGGTCCATGACGCGGCTGAATTCGCCGAGGATCGTCCGGACGGCGAGCGCGCGCGGGGGCGGCGTGACGCCGAGCAGGGACTCGATCGCCCGCGCGTAGCCGTTGTTGTTCAGCATCGGCGAGCAGTAGTTCAGCCGGTCCGTGTACGGGAACACCTGCGAGTACGTGTGCGCCTCGGACATCTTCTCGAAGCAGCGGTGGAGATACCCGCACTCGCTCTCGGCCGCGACGATCGTCTCGCCGTCGAGGCGCATGACGATGCGCAGCGTCCCGTGCGTCGCCGGCTGGGAAGGGCCGAAGTTCAGGGTCGTCGTCTCGAACATGTCCGACGGCTCGTCCGTCTGGGCCGCGAGCTCGGTCTGGAGGAGGTCCTCCTCGGTGCAGAGCCAGCGCTGCTTCGCGTCGTAGTCCTTGCGGAGCGCGTGGCCGACGAAGCCGCCGTGCGTGAGGAGCCTCTTCTGGTTCGGATGCCCCTTGAAGTCGATCCCCATGAGGTCCCACGCCTCGCGCTCGAACCAGTTCGCCGCGGGCCACACGTCCGTCAGCGTCGGGACGGACGGCTCTTTCTCCGGCAGGTTCACCTTGAGGCGCAGGTGCGCGTTGCGCTTCGTCGAATAGAGGATGTAGTTCGCCTGGAAGCGCTCCCCCGTCTTCGGGGCCTGCGCGCCCGGCAGGCGCGAGAGGTCCGCGGACGCGAGGTCGAGGAAGAGGTCGTAGGCGGCCGCGGGGTCGTCGCGCAGGAAGCGCGCGGTCTCGTGGAGCGAGGCGGCGTCCGTGACGAGCGTCGGGACGTCGGCCGCGAGGCCCTCGCGGGCCGTGACGCGGCCGCCGAGGTTCTTCTCGAGGACGGGCAGGAACTCGAGCCCCTTCGGGGGCGCCATGGTCGCGCTCACGGGTTCTCCCTCCCGCGGGCCGCGGCGATCTCGGCGTCCATCTCGCGCTTTCCGCCCGGCGTGGCCTCGTCTTCGGCGCTCGGCGGCATTCCGGGCAGCGCATGGCGGCCCGGCACGTGCGCCATGACGGCGTTCGAGTAGGCCGGGATCGCGGTCACGGGGTCTTCGCCTACGCGAATCGGGACGAACGTCTTGGCCTCGCGGTGGCGCGCGAGCTCGCCGGACTGGATCTTCTTCTGGAGCATCATGATCCCGAGGATGAGGTTCTCGGGCGTGGGCGGGCAGCCCGCGACGTAGACGTCGACGGGGACGATCTCGTCGACACCCTGCACGACGTGGTACGCGCGGTAGAAGCCGCCCGTGCATGCGCAGACGCCCATCGAGATGACCCACTTCGGCTCGGACATCTGGTCGTAGATCTTCTTGAGGACCGGGGCGAGCTTGTCGACGACCGTGCCCGCGACGATCAGAAGGTCCGCCTGGCGCGGCGAGAATCGGACGACTTCGGCGCCGAAACGCGCGAGGTCGTAGTGCGACGAAACGACCGACATGAACTCGATCGCACAGCACGCCGTGCCGAACGGCATCGGCCAGAGCGAGTTCGACTGCGCCCATTGCACGGCGACGTCGAGTTTCGTGGTCAGGAAGTCGGCGCCGCCCGTGGACGGCACGCCCGGCGCAATCGGCGGGGCGATCTTCCCCGGCGCGATCGGGAGACTGGGACCCGTGATCTTCATCGGCTCTCCGAGACGCTTGTGAAAAGCGTCACGAGAGCGATTCTATGTCACGGGCAGTTGAGGTTGGTCGGCTTCGCCGAGAACAGGACGGTCACCAGGTGCCCGGGGGACGAGAAGTCGACGGGAGGCGACGTCTTTCCTTGGTAGGGGATGTAGCCGTAGGGGGTATCGAAGTGATCGTTGGCGCCGACGACGCTCGGACCGGAGAACCCCTGACAGGGCGGGTTGGGGCCCGTGCACGTGAGGGCATACTGCGGCACCCCGATGTGCCGGTATTGGGCCGAGAGGAGCAGGTACCCCAGGAGGACTCGGCCTCCGTCGATTCCGAGCGCCAGTCCGGGCGGTTCCTTCCACGCCTGGAGCGTGCAGCCGCATCCGGTGAAGATCGCGCATGCGACCGGCTGCGAAATGAAGGAGGCGAGGTCGCTCGCATGCGACACGGCCCCCGGCGTGACGGCGCCGGTCTGCAGGTCAATGAGGAAGAGCTGCTCGATGTGGTCCTTGACGTGGTACTCGAGCGTGGTCAGCCCTCCGATGGTGCACGGTACATCCACCTGCTCGTCGAGCGTCAGCTTCCAGAGGTCGGGGAAGATGCTGATGTAGAGCCGGGCGGTTTCCCCTTGATACGTCGCCGTGACCCGATCTTGGGCGTTCGGTGGCGGGCACGCGGGTGAGATGTAGGTGGCCGCTGGAGTCGTGGTCGGCAGCCGCGTGATGTTCCCGGCGGAGACGCCCCACGTCACCGCAGAGGAGTCGATCGAATCGGATCCGAGCTGCCACGCGACAGCCGGGTTCGACGGGATGGGGCTCAGCCTCGTGAGCTTGTACAACCCGGATTTCCCTCCCGGCGGAACGACTTGCGGTCCCTGAATCGAGAACCTCGACGAGAGGGCGAAGGTGGACGGGGTCGTCCCGGCTTCAGCCCGCCTCGCCGCCCTCGATGCGGGCAGAGTCGCCGCGGAATAGGAGGCCGAAACCGTTCGCGCGCCGGTATCCGTCGACCAGCCAGGCGTCGAATACCAGTTTGCGCCCGACTGGAACGCGGGCACTAGATCGGACGCGGACGTACCGTTGACGTCGACGCGGTCGTACGAGAACACGACGAGGCCGGGCTTCGAGAGGGCCGGCGCCGCCGGCGAGATCGAGTACGCGGATCCCGGTGCGTTCGGGGCGGTGCTCGCGGCCGAGGTGATCGAGAGCGGGGTCGGGGCGGACAGGGCCCCCGCCGGGATCTTGAGCGTGAACTTGCCGTCGGCGGACTGTACCGAGCCTCCCGCGGGCCCGATGGTGGTCGAAGACGTGATCGCGACGGGCAGCTGCATGATCGGCGTGACGACGGGGTCGCCAGACGCGTTGTCGATCGACGAGTCGAAGACGTCAACGCTGCCGGCGGTGACGACCACCTGCAGAGTCGCGTCGTCGGCAATGGTGACGCCCGGGAACAGATCCTGCACGTTGGGCTGCGTCCAGCCCCAGGCGCCGAGCGACCCCGCCGCCGTCGCCACCGTCGGCCCGGCGGCGGTCTCGAGCGTCAGCGCCCAGGCCGCGCCGTCGGCCCCGGCGGCAAATCCGATGTTCGTCCGGAAGGTGCCTCCCTGCCGAATGCCCGTCACGACGCCGCCGGCGTCCGCCGAGGTCAGGAACGAGAGGAGGGGCTTCGGCTTCTGCTGCGCGCCGTACGTCCCAGGAGTCGCACCGGTCGGATCCACGTTGCTCGTCCGGCAGAGGATCCCGACGTTCGTGTCGGACGTGAACCGCAGTGCGCCAGCCGAGCCGACGGGCAGCCCGAGGAGCGAATGCAGGACGTCGACCACGTCGAGGATCCTCCCCGCCGGAACCGTGAACGAGCTCGTCACAGGCGTCGGGTTCGCGTTCTGGTTCGCGTGGAAGGCCACCGTTACGGACGCGTCCGTCGATGCCGGGTTGTAGATCCGGGCGTCGGTCCTGAAGAACGTGTTGTTCCTTCCGTTCGCACGCGCCACTCCGTTCGCGAGGACGTCCTGGCCGCCTGCGGGAGGGTCCTCGAACAGGAAGAGCGACGAGTCACCCGTCACGTTGTCGACCACCACCGCGTAGCCCGTGGCACGGCCGCGCGTCACGGCGATGCGCGCGCGTCCCACCGGAACCGCCCCCGCGAACGAGACGACCCCGAACTGCTGGAAGCCCGCGGAGGCAAGGGAGTAGCCCTGGGTCCCCGCGACGTTCCCGTTCGCGTCGTACACCGTCACCGTCGCGTCGCCTCCGTCGTCGTCCGGAAACAAGACGGCGATGTTTGTCCGGTAACCCGTCGAGCCGTCGGCGGACTGGGCGATCCACAGGCTGTCGGCGGAATCCCCCTGGAGGACGAAACGATCATCCGCCACGACCGGGAGCGAGACGCCATACGTTCCGGACGCCGCAGTGTTGTACGTCCGGGCCCGGACGAGGAGCGGCGCGGTCGAGGTCACGAGGGTGGCCGCCGCTCCCGTCGTCGCCCAAAGCTGCTGCAGGGCGTTGCGGATCACGAGCGTCTGGCCCGGCGCGAGGAGCTGGATGGACGCCGCCGTCCCTCCCGCGGGCACGAGCGTCAGGACGGCGACCGCCGGAGCGGAGCCCGGGTTTGTGAGGGCGATGTCCGAGACGAAGTGCGTCCCGTTGAGCCCCGAGGCGTTCACGGTTCCGGGGATCGTGTACACGAAGGTCGCAGCGGTCTGGGCGGTCGCCGGATGGCCGAGGAAGAACAGTGCGGCGAACGCGAGGCGGTAACGCATCGGTCCTCCCGGGGGCGCGGCGCGTGCGCCCTCAGTCGGACCATATGAGAATTGGACTTAGTTGCCAAGGGGCGCCCAGGTGCGACCGGGTTCTCAGGTCGCGACGTTGCGCTGCACGCCGGAGTTTCCCGTGGACGCGGTCCGCGGGATCCGGACGCGGAACGCCGTGCCTCTTCCGACCTGGCTCTCGACCGCGATCGTGCCGCCATGGAGCTCGACGTAGGCCTTCGCGAGGGCGAGGCCGATCCCCATGCCGCGGTACGCCCGCGTCGACGAGCCGTCCACCTGCCGGAAGCGATCGAAGATGAACGGGAGGTCCTTGGCCTCGACGCCGACGCCATTGTCGGCGACCGAAAAAGTGACGCCCGTGTCGTCCGCGGACGCCTCGACCCGGATGCGCCCGGCCTTCGGCGTGAACTTCACGGCGTTGTGGACGAGGTTCCAGAGGACCTGCCGCATCCGCATCGGGTCGAGGCGGACGGGCGTCGGCTCCGCGGGCGTTTCGACCGTCATGACGATCCCCTTCGCTTCGGCCATCACGGACACGGGCTCGACCGCGCCGGCCACGAGGGGGCCGAGGTCGACCTCCTCGGGCTCGAGGCGGGTGCGGCCCTCCTCGAAGCGCGAGAGGTCGAGGAGGTCCGAGATGAGCGCGAGGAGGAACTGCGCCGAACGATTGATCTGGTCGACCGCGATCCGGACGGTCTCCTTGTCGGGCCGGTCCTCGGCGAGCACTTCGCTCCAGCCGAGGATGGCCGTGAGCGGCGTCCGGAGCTCGTGGTTCACGTTCTGGAGGAAGTAGTCGCGGTTGCGCTGCGCGTCGCGGAGGCGCTCGTAGCTCCGCTGGAGCTCCTCGTAGAGCCGCGCGTTGCGCAGAAGCAGCGCGGCCTGGCCGGCGTAGCCCTCGATGGCGGCCTGATCCTCGAGGTCGAAACCTCCCGGCTTGTCGGCGACGCCGAGGACCCCGAGGACGCCGGCCTCGGCCTTGAGCGGCGCGAAAACGTAGTTGTCGCGGACCCCGAGCCGGTCCAGGAGCGCCGCGGCGAGCCGCGGGTCGCTCAGGTCGTTCCCGAGGGCGGTCTCTCCCGTCCGGTAGACGGTCATGGTCAGGCTGGAGTCCTCGAGACCGATGCGGACGCCGCGGAGCGCGTCCTCGGGAATGCCGTAGCCGGGCGGGGCCCCGGCGAGGGATCGCGTCGCCGGGTCCCACAGGGCGAGCCAGGCCTTGCCGGCTCCGACGAGCTGCGCGATCTGCCGCGCGAGCTGCGCGAGCGTCTCGTCCGGCCGCGTCATGAGCGCCGCCGTCTGCGCGAGGCGGTGGACGCCCTCCATCGAGGCCATTCGCCAGCGCACGCGGCGCTCGACGTTCCTCATCGCGCGAAAGAGGCGCCCGACCTCGTCCTCGCGGTCGAGGCCGGCGGCCTCGCCGATCGGCAGCCCGGAGGCGAGCGCGTCCGCGGCCCGCGCGACGCGGCGCACGGGCGCGAGCGCCCGCCGGGTGACCACGACGAGGGCGGCCGACAGGCCGAGGATGACGGCGAGATAGAGGAGGCGGAGCTCGGCGCGGCGCCCGCGTCCCGCCGCGAGGATCGGGTCCAGCTCGGCCCGCACCCTCTTCTCGAGCGAGGCGCGCGGCGAGACCTTCGCGTAGATCCAGCGCAGGTCGGGAAAACGCCGCGCCGCGACGAGGAAGGGTCGGCCCGCGAGCTCCGTCTCGAGGTCGCCGGTGCCCTTCGCGCGGAGCGCCTCCGAGAGCGCGCGGAGGTCCTCGTCCCCGAGAACGCCCGGCGGCGCCGCGAGAAGAACCGCGCCGTCCTCCGACACGAGGATCTCGGCGTCGTCCGGCCGCCCGGGGTCGGGAGGACTCTCGAAGAGACGCTCGAAGGCCCAGTCCACTCCCACCTCGGCCACGGGCCGCCCGTCGCCTCCTCGAACGAGGACGACGGCTGTCACGATCCTGCCGGCGCCCGAGTAGTCGTCCTCGTAGACGCGCGACCACGCGACCGGCGCCGGGCCGTCCGTCGGCGGAAGCGCGAGGAGGGGGCGCGACTCCCCGGACGGAAACGCGAAGTCCGGCCCGACGATCGTCTTGCCGCCCGCCATGAGAGGCCGCCCCGGGACGATGCGCATGACGCCCGAGGCCGTCTGCACCTCGATCGCGGCCACGTCCAGGGGGCCGAGGCCGAGGGCCACGAAGGGCGCCTCGAGCCTGCGTGTCGCCGCAAGGTCGCGCCGCGCCTCGCGGGTCGAGGCGGCACGCCGGCTCACGAGACCCACGCTCACGCCGGCCCTGGCCGTCCGAAGCGGCCCGCCCGGCTCGTCGAGGAGCGGCTCGGGAGGCGCGTCGGTCTCGGGCCCGGCCTCGAGGGCACGCGCCGTCTCGACCGCCGCGCGCCGCGCGATCGTCTCGAGTCTCCGCGTCGCGTCGCCGATCACGCGGACCTTGTCGTCCGCCTCCCCCCGGAGGGCCCGCTCTTCCTGGCGGTGCGCATCCGCGACGAGGGCCTCGAGGAGCCTCTGTTCGGCGGCGTCCGTCTCGCGGTCGACGAGAACCCAGTAGATCAGGGCCGGGATGACGGCGACCGGGACGAGGTAGAGAGCGAGCCGGGCACCGAGGGACCGGCGCGGGCTCCACGCGTCGCGCGCGAGCGCCGGAGGCTCGTCGCGGACGAGCCCGCCGTCGGAAGCCCAGATCCCCGGTTTTCCGATGTTCACGCGGCGAGGTTAACGCTACTCGTAGCGGAGGGCCTCGATCGGATCGAGCCTCGATGCCTTCAGGGCCGGGTAGAAGCCGAACGCGACCCCGACGACCGCCGAGAACGCGAACGCGAGGCCGATCGCGGTCGGCTGGAGCGCGACGGGCCAGCCCGCGAACCGCGCCACGAAACGCTGGATCCCGAGGCCGAGCGCGATGCCCGCGCTCCCTCCCGTGATCGCGAGCGCGACCGCCTCCACGAGGAACTGCGCGCGGATGTCTCCGCCCTTGGCGCCGATCGCCATGCGGACGCCGATCTCCCGCGTCCGCTCCGTGACGGACACGAGCATGATGTTCATGATTCCGATCCCGCCGACGAGCAGCGACACGCCTGCGATCGACCAGAGGAGCGTCGACATCGTGCGGCTCTGAGCCTCGGCCTGCGCGAGCATCTCCGTCTGCGACCTCATCATGAAGTCGTCGTCCTGCCCCGTCGCCTTGTTGATCTTGTGGCGCTGGCGCAGGAGCGCCGTGATCTCCTGCTGCGCGGCGTCGACCTGCTCGTTGGACGAGGCCGATGCGAGAATCGCCCCGACCGCCGTCGTCCCCATGAGCTTCTTGCGGACCGTCTCGTACGGCGCGATCACGAGGTCGTCCTGATCCTGTCCCATCATCGAGCCGCCCTTGGACTCGAGGACGCCCGCGACGCGGAACGGGATGTTCTTGATCCGAAGCGTCTTTCCGACCGGGTCCTCGTCTCCGAAGAGATTCGTCGCGACGGTCTGGCCGAGGACGCAGACCTTCGACGCGTTGCGATTGTCCTGGTCCGTGAAGAACTGCCCCGTGGAGAGATTCCACGATCGGATGAGCGGCCAGTCGACTTCGCCGCCCTGGATCGACGTCGACCAGTTCTGGTTCCCGTAGATGACCTGCGCGACCGTCCGGATGGTGGCGGACACGTAGGCCACCGACCCGACCTCGCGCCGGATCGCGTCCACGTCGTCCGACGAGAGCTTCGAGTTGCTGGCGCCGGTGCGCGCCCCCGAGGACGTCGTCGCGCCCGGAAAGATCATGAGGAAGTTCGTCCCGAGGGACTTGAGCTGGTTCTCGGTCTGGAGGCGCGCGCCCTCGCCGATCCCGATCGTCGCGATCACGCACGCGACGCCGATGATGATGCCGAGAGCCGTCAGGAGGGAGCGCAACTTGTTGCGCGAGAGCGCCCGGAACGCGACCTTCAGGATGTTGCCGGCCTTCTTCATGCGGGCTTCCCCGCCGACACGGCGCGCTTGCGGTCCTGGACGGCGACGTCGCTCAGGACCTTGCCGTCGCGGAACGTGACGACGCGCCGCGAGAACTGCGCGATGTCCGGCTCGTGCGTGATGAGGACGACCGTCTTGCCCTCGTCGTTCAGCGCCTGGAAGATCGCCATGACCTCTTCCGACGTCTTCGAGTCGAGGTTGCCCGTCGGCTCGTCCGCGAGGAGGATCGCCGGCTCGTTCACCAGGCTCCGCGCGATCGCGACCCGCTGCTGCTGGCCGCCCGAGAGCTGGGCGGATGTGTGGTCCCAACGGTCTCCGAGGCCGACGCGCTCGAGGCACCGGAGGGCCCGCGCGCGGGACTCCGCCTCCGTGAGCTTCGACTTCTTCGAGTAGAGGAGCGGGAGCTCGACGTTCTCGAGCGCCGACGTGCGCGAGAGGAGGTTGAAGTTCTGGAAGACGAAACCGATCTTGTCGTTCCGGATCTCGGCGCGCGCGTCCCGCCCGAGGGACGACACGTCGACGCCCTCGAGGATGTACGTCCCCGACGTCGGGCGGTCGAGACAGCCGATGATGTTCATGAACGTCGACTTCCCGGAGCCCGACGGCCCCATGACCGCGAGGAACTCTCCGTGCTCGACCTGGAGCGAGATCCCGTCGAGGGCGCGCACCTCGGTCTCGCCCATCGCGTAGATGCGCGTGAGGGTGTCGATCTCGATGACGTGCTGCGTCACGGGGGTCCGCCCGCTCAGAACGGCCGCCGTCCGCCGGGCGCGCCGCCCTGGGTCGCGGATGCCGCGGCGCCGGCGCGTGCCGTCGCGAGCCCGACGATGATCTCGTCCCCCTCCTTCAGGTCCTGCGACTCGACCGCCGTCATGTTGCCGTCGGTGATCAGCGTCCGGACCGTCACGGCCTTGACCTTGCCCTTCCCGTCCGGGACCTCGACGTAGACGGTCGCGCGGGACGACGAGGATCGGCTCCCCCCCGCGGGGCCGCTCCGGGCGCCGCCGGGACCGCCGCGGCCGCCCGGGCCGCCCGGGCCGCCGTGCCCCGTCTGGGGGGCTCCGGTCTGCGGCGCCGGGGCACCGCTCGCCGCCGGGCCCGCCGTGGAGCCCGGAGCCGCCGACGCCGTCGAGGCCGCGGCTCCCTTGCCCTTGTCGCTGCCGAGGATGTCCGCCGGGTCGGGCCGGAAGCGGAGCGCCGCGTTCGGGACGCGCAGGACGTCCTTGCGGACGTCGACGGGGACGAGGACGTTCGCCGTCATCCCGGGCTTGAGCTTCAGGTCCTGGTTCGGGACGTCGAGCATCACCGGGTACGTCACGACGTTCTGGACCGTCTGGGGCGAGAGCCGGATCTGCGAGACGGAGCCCTTGAACGTCTGATCGGGGTACGCGTCGACCGTGAAGCTCGCGACCTGGCCCTCGCGGATCCGTCCGACGTCGGCCTCGTCGATGTTCGTGAGGACCTGCATCTTCGTGAGGTCCTGCGCGATCATGAAGAGCGTCGGCGCCTGGAAGGACGCGGCGACCGTCTGCCCCACGTCGATCGTGCGGCTCACGACCACGCCGTCGATCGGCGAGATGATGCGCGTGTACGAGAGATTCGTCTCGTTCGACTTGAGCTGCGCCATCGCCTGCGCGACCGACGCCACGTCCGAGTCGCGCGTCGTCTGGGCGGCGTCGAGGTCCGACTGGGCGCTGAGCTGGTCCGCGAAGAGCCGCTTCGCGCGCGTGAGCGCGATCTCGTCGTTGCGGAGCTGGACTTTCGCCTTGTCGAGGTTCGCCCGGCTCTGCTCGACCGCCTGCTGGAACGGCGTCGGGTCGAGCTCGGCGAGCAGCTGCCCCTTTTTCACGACCGCGTTGAAGTCGACGTAGAGCTTCGAGCAGATGCCGGAGACCTGGCTGCCGACGCTCACGGTCGTGACCGCGGAAAGCGTTCCCGTCGCCGTCACGGTCGCAGTCACGTCGCCCTTGTCGACCTTCACGTTCCGGTATTTCGGCTCGGCCGAGCCCTTCCGGGACAGAACGAGCCAGCCGATCCCGGCGACGACGATGATGGCCGCGGCGGCGGCCAGGATCCTGTTCTTCATTCAGACCTCAGCCGGCGTTTGACGCCGGCAATCGTGAAAAGGTTGACGCGTGAAAATCAGAAAGACACCGTCAGGCCGAGCTGAAAAGCCTTGACGGTGCTCGTCCCGGCGAGCGTCCGAAGGCTGCGTGCACTGTACTCGATCGAAGCCGCGATGCCCTTCACGGGCGTCCAGACCGCCCCGGGCATGTGGATCTCCTCGACGACGTCCGCACCGAGGTAGTGCCAGCGCGACCACGTGTACCGGTACGTGACTGACGGGAACTCGGCCCTGAGGCCGGCGAGCGCCGCGTGGGCGTCGTCGTACCCGTACCGGCAGGCCGCTCCCGGCGTGCAGGGCTGACCGGTCCGCCAGAAGCCCTCCACGAAGAGGGCGAGCGGGCCGAAAGTCGCCGTGAGGTCCGCCGCGGCGTCCGTCCTGCGGAACTCGCCGGTGCCGTCCGTGGAGACGAGGCGGGCCGTCGCCGCCGAAAGGCCGGGACGAACGGACCAGAGGACGCGGTCGAGCGTGTAAGTGGCCCTGCCGGCGAGTCCGTCGCGCAGGACCCGGGTCGGGTCCGACTCCTCGTCTCGCCCGTCCTCCTGCCATCCCACGTGGTCGTTCTGCCCCGTGAACGTCGCGGACCACGCGAGGGTGTCGAGGCCGGAGCGCGCGTCCCCGTCCAGCTGCGCGCCCCAGCCCGGGTTGCGGGTGACGCCGTTGATCGAGAAGAGCGTCCCGGAAAAGGTCTCGTCGGGCAAGCCGACGAGAGGCGTGATCTTGCCGACGCGCACGCTGCCGGCGGGCGTCTTCAGGGCGGCCCAGCCCTCCTGGAGCCAGACGCTCCCCGCGTAAAACGGCCGGAAGAGGCCCTCGGTACCCCGGACGTCCGCCCTCGCCGAAACGGTGCCGCGCGTCCAGTCCGCCGTGACGCCGGCCCAGTAGAACTCGGCCTCGCGCGTCGACCGGTCCGAGAGGGGCTCGTAGTCGTGGAGCACGGCCTCGAAACGGAACTTCGGGAGCGACCCGTCGTCCTTCTGGGGATCTTCCGCGACCCCGCGGGCCGCCGGGAGGGCGAGGAGGGCGGCCGCGAGGCCCGCAAAGGGAAATCGTCTCAAGACAGCCGGGTATATTACGGGCCCCGCGCGCGGCGGGCTTCCGGGAGGGACCATTTCTTTCGAACTCGAGATCCCGTACGAAATCGAGCGTCTCGCGAACGGCCTGACCGCCGTCGTATCGCCGCAGCGCGGCATCCCCCTCGTCACGGTCGACGTGACGTTCGACGTCGGAAGCCGCGTCGAGCTGCCGGGCAGGACGGGCTTCGCCCACCTCTTCGAGCACCTCATGTTCGAGGGCTCCGAGAACGTCGGGAAGGGCGAGCACTTCCGCCTCGTGGCAGCGGCCGGCGGGTCGATGAACGGCACGACGTCCGAGGACCGGACGAACTACTACGAAACGCTTCCCGCCGAGTGCCTCGACCTCGGCCTCTTCCTCGAGTCCGACCGGATGCGCGCGCTCGTCCTCACGCAGGACAAGCTCGACAACCAGCGCGAGGCCGTCAAGGAAGAGAAGAGGCTCCGCATCGACAACCAGCCGTACGCGCCGTCCTTCGAAACGGCCGACGCGCTCGCCTACGACGCCTTCGCGTACAAGCACTCGGTCATCGGATCGATGGACGACCTCGGGGCCGCTTCGCTCGAGGACGCCCGCCGCTTCTATGAGACGTACTACGCGCCCGGGAACGCTCTTCTCGCGATCACGGGCGACGTCGAGCCCGCGGAGGCGTTCCGGCGCGTGCGGGCCTTCTTCGACGACGTGCCGGCCCGTGGGACGCCCGCGCCGTTCGCCGTCGTCGAGCCGCCCCCGGCCGGCGAGCGCCGCGCCGAGGTCTCCGACCCGCACGCGGCCGTCCCCGCCCTCCACCTGAACTTCAAGGTCGCGGACCGCCGGCACCCGGACCTCTTCGCGCTCTCGTACGCCGAGAAGGTCCTCGGCGCGGGCGAGAGCGGGCGTCTCTGGCGCCGGCTCGTCAAGGACGACGAGCTGGCCCTCTCGCTCACGGTCTCGCTGGACGAACGCCGGGGCCCGTCGCTCTTCCGGTTCTTCGCGATCGCCCGACCCGGCGTCGCCCCGGAGCGCCTCGAGGCCGAGATCCTCGCGGACGTCGCGCGTCTCGCCGCCGACGGCCCCACGCCCCGGGAAATGGAGCGCGCGCGGCGCGTCATCTCGGCCGGGGCGATCCGCGCGACGCAGACGACGCAGAGCGTCGCTTTTCTCCTCTCCGAATACGGCGTCTACGACGGCGACCCCGGCCTCTGGCGCCGGGACCTCGACGAAGTCCTTTCCGTCGAGGCCGAGCACGTCCGCGACGCCGTCGAGCGCTGGCTCGTCGCCGCGCGCCGCTCCGTCGTCGCCGTGCGGCCCGTGGAGGCCGGGTGACGGCGCCGCTCCGCGTCCCGCCGCCACCCGGTCCGGCGCTGCCGTTCGTCCTGCCGCGCTTCGAGGGGACCCTCCTGCCGTCGGGACTCGCGGTCCGCGCGGCCCGCTGGGGCCGGCGGCCGACGGTCGCGGCCGCGATCCTGTTCCCGGGCGCCGGCTCCACGGCTGACCCGGCGGGGCACGAGGGCACCGCCGACGTCACCGGGGACACGTTCCTCGGCGGGACGCGGACGAAATCGGCGCGCCAGCTCGCGGAGGCGCTCGACGACCTCGCGGCCGTCGCGGAGGTCTCGGCGGGCACCGACTCGACCGTCGCGCGGCTCTTCGTCCTCGAGAGCGACCTCGAGGCGGGCCTCGCGCTCCTCGCGGAGATCCTCACGGAAGCCACGTTCCCCGAGGAGGAGTTCGAGAAGGGCCGCCGCCGGCTCATCGCGACTCTCCAGGAACAGCGCTCCGAGCCCGATTTCCTCGCGCGCGAGCGGCTCTACGACCGCCTCTACCCCGGACACCCGTACGGGATCGTGACGCCGACCGAGAAGGGTCTCCTTGCGCTCACGCGGGACGACGTCGTCGACTTTGCGCGTCGCCGCCTGTCGCTCCGGGGCGCGACGCTCGTCCTCGGCGGCTCTACGGACCCCGCGAAGCTCCTCGCGGCCGCCGAGCGCGCGTTCGGCGGCCTTCCGGGAGCGGCCGGCGAGCCGGGCTCCACGGTCCCGCCGCCGCCGCGCGTCTCGGGCTTCTCGATCCACCTCGTGAACCGGCCCGGCTCCGTCCAGACGAACCTCCTCTTCGCGCGCCCCGCACTCCCGCGAAAGAGCCCCCGCTTCCCCGCGGCCGTCGTCGCGAACCAGACGCTCGGCGGCGGCGCGTCGTCGCGCCTCTTCCACGTCCTGCGCGAGGAGCGCGGTCTCACCTACGGCGCGTATTCCTCGCTTTCGACGCGCGTCCTCGGGGGCCACTTCGGCGCCTCGATCGACTGCCGGACCGAGGTCACCGAGGCGGCGCTCGCTGGCCTCCTCGGCCTCATCCGAGCGTTCGCCGCCGAGGGCCCGAACCCCGAGGAACACGAGCGCTCGAAGGCCTATCTCCTCGGCTCGTTCCCGATTCCCCGCGAGACGCCGGGCGGCGTCGTCCAGGACGAGATCACGCGGCTCCTCCATGGGCTGCCCGAGGACGAATTCACGACATGGCGGGACCGGATCCGCGCCGTCACGCGCGAGGAGGCGCGCGACGCCGCGCGCGACCTCTTCGACCCCGCGACCGGCATCGTGGCGGCCGTCGGCGACGCGGACCGCATCCGGCCGATCCTCGAGGCGCACGGCGAGACCACGCTCTGGGACGCGGACGGGCCGCGGTCCTAGAGGGCCGGCGGCGGGTC
>Ga0335069_10007867_pt1 | contig 15321 bp, 12 predicted proteins | sample Lox_Sample_11_FD_206714 | JGI IMG/M metagenome (GOLD analysis project Ga0335069, IMG submission 206714) | Soil microbial communities from Loxahatchee National Wildlife Refuge, Florida, United States - Lox_Sample_1.1 | ecosystem: Environmental > Terrestrial > Soil > Wetlands | place: USA... | reverse complement strand
GCCTGTTTCTCACCGGGCTGACGGCGGCGTGCGCTGGCGTCGCATGCTTCTCCAGTGGGATCGGGAAAGTGATCCTGCTGCTGGGAATCGTGCTGCTGCTGGCATCCCTGTGGCAATTCTTCAAGATCAAGCCGCTGGAAGGGAAGATTGCGCTCGGTTCTCAGCCTGTGAGCATGAAACTGGCGGGCATTCTGGTAACTCTTCTGGGCTGGGTGGTGGTTCTATTTGGCCTGCATCTCACGCCCAGCGTGGGAGGCAGGATGGTCGCCGCGATCGTCGGTTTGATTATCTCCCTCGTCGGTGTGCTGGTTATCTTACCCTCCGCATGCAACAAAAACGCTATCTGGAAGGCCTAACTCATCCTCGACATGGAGTTGATCAATGAAAATAAATCGAAGTAAGTTTCTCTTGTACCTCGTTCTGGCCCTGCTAATCGGGACGGTGGCTCATGCAGATTCAACAGCCGACCTGAAAGCCGCGGCAGCCAAGGCACCCACAACAGCGGATCTGCAGCAGGGGGACCCCGGCGGGTCGCTCACCGGCACAATCAACGACGTGCCCGTCTCGGACTCAAAGGCTGGCCTAACGCTTGGTGACGTCGCTAATCAAGTGGGGCAAAACAAGATTGGTATTAACTTCACATGGACTCTGGTCTGCGGCTTCCTGGTCATGTTCATGCAGGCTGGTTTTGCCATGGTAGAAGCCGGACTATGCCGAGTGAAGAACGCTAACCACACCTACATGATGAACTTCACTGTGTACGCATGTGGTCTATTTGCCTATTGGCTCATCGGCTTTGCTATACAAATGGGCGGGTCGGCAGGTAACGGAAATCTCGGTGGTCTCCAGCCGTTGTCCGGTGAACACGCGCTTAGCATTTTCGGAAAGACGTGGGGCATTTGGGGCGAAAAAGGATTGTTCCTGTCCGGTCACACATACGATGTCGGCGTGATGGTCATCTTTCTCTTCCAGATGGTCTTCATGGACACCGCTCTGACCATCGTGACCGGAGCCTGCGCCGAACGCTGGAAGTTCCTTACCTTCTGCGTCTCCTCCGTTCTTATGGGAGCATTCACCTATCCACTCTTCGCAAACTGGGCCTGGGGCGGCGGCTGGCTGGCGCAGCTGGGTACCAACGTAGGACTAGGCAAGGGATACTGCGACTTCGCCGGATCCGGAGTTGTCCACGCGGTCGGCGGTCTCACTGCTCTCGCCGTCGCGCTCATCATCGGACCGCGCATCGGCAAATTCAATCGCGACGGGTCGGGCAATCCGATCATTGGTCACGACATCTCCGCAGTGTTGATCGGTTGCTTCATCCTCGCTTTCGGCTGGTTCGGATTCAACCCGGGCAGCACCCTGGGAGCCTCTGCGGCCGGCTGTCTGCGAATTGGTTCGATCGCAGTAAACACCATGCTCGCCGGATGTACGGGAACTTTCGGCGCCATGCTTTACATGTGGATTTTCAAGGGCAAACCTGATGCATCCATGGCTGGTAACGGGCTGCTGGCCGGACTAGTTGCGATCACCGCTCCCAGCGGATTCGTGAATACTGTGGGAGCGGCCATCATCGGCTTTTTAGCGGGGGGCCTGGTCTGCCTGAGCGTGGCATTTGTAGAAAGCAAACTCAAGGTAGACGATCCGGTGGGTGCAATCTCGGTGCACGGGACCTGCGGACTGTGGGGCGTTCTTTCCGTTGGTCTCTTCGCAGACGGCAAGAGCAACTACGGCGGAAGCTGGAATGGTGTAACCGGCTCTGTCACCGGACTCTTCTACGGCGATGCGAGCCAGCTGGTTGCACAACTGATCGGAATCGCAACATTAGTCGGCTTCGTCTTCACTTTCAGTTTTGTCTTGAACTGGGTGCTCGACATCGTCCTCGGCCAGCGAGTTTCCGCGGAGTCTGAGGTTGCTGGTCTCGACCTGCCGGAGATGGGACAACTCGGTTACCCCGAGTTCGTCTTCAGACCGGAGCCGGAGTACCTGGTTGCAGCGGAACAGGTGGCGATTGCCTGACCGTTGTTCATAGCCTTTCAGGTGCAGCAAGGCGTGCTCTTTGAGTACGCCTTGCCACTCTTTCCCTGAAACGACGATCGTCTTTGAAAATGGAGTACTGGAGCATGAAAACACAGTCCCTCACGATTCCCGCTTTCCAAAATGAGATCGCGCCGAGTTCTGATTCTGCCCCCATCTCGATTGCCTCCATGCTTCCTGAAGCAGCGAGTGCGCACCTGGTACGCATGTTTCGCGATCCTTACGCTTTGGAGAAGGGTGAACGTCTCGAACTCGTCCAGGCGCTGAGAGAGGCGGTCGCTCTCCAGCCGGATGTTCCAGAACTGCGCGTCCTTCTGGGGATGGCGCTCTGCGTGAATCTCGACGCGCAGGCCGCCCTTGAAGAAATGCGCGAGTCGGTAAAACTCGCTCCTGACAGCTTCATCGCGCGGCTCAAATTCGGTGAACTCCTCATGCGCCTCCGCATTTGTTCCCAGGCAGCCGAGGAAACTCGGATTGCGGCCAGGCTTGCCTCAAATCCGATTCAATCTGAGCTGGCGCGCAGGCAGGCCACGGTTATCCGAACCATGCTGCGGGAGGGCATTGAGCGCGGTAATTATGGCAAACTCTTATCACTGCTCAGTCGCGTGGGTAGTTTGTTCACGCGCGCAGAACAAAGGCGGGCAACTGTCGCACTGAATTCCCGGTGATTCATGCCTGAGCTACTGCAACTCGCGTTACTGATCGCGATTCTGTTGCCCGCTGGAAAACTCGTGGCCTCCTTTTGCACGCGGTTCGGAATCCCGCCAATTATTGGTGAGCTGATGGTGGGGATTGTCGCGGGGCCCGGGGCATTGAACATCTTTCATCTTGACCTCTTCCGCAGTGGTTACGCGACCAGCGCCTTCATGCTGATGGCACAGGTGGGCGGGCTCGTGCTCATGTTTATTGCCGGCCTCGAAACCGACATCGATCGCATGCGCGAAGCCGGCGTCACAGCATTTCTGGTCGCGCTTTCTGGTGTGATCTGGCCCTTCATACTAGGCGCGGGAGCAGGTCATCTCCTCGGTATGTCATGGAGCACTTCACTATTCCTGGGAGGTGCCCTCACAGCAACCAGCGTGTCCATTTCCGCCCGGACCCTAATGGACGGTGGACACATGTCCTCGCCGGAAGCGTCCGTCATTCTTGGAGCCGCTGTCATTGACGATGTCATGGGGCTGTTTGTGCTGGCGTTTCTGACTGCATCGGTGAGCGCCACTGGCGAAACGTTCGGTTTCGCGCCTCAGGCATCGGCCTACTTTCAGAAGCACTCTGCCCTTGCCGCGCATCATCCTCTGCTGCTCCAGATGTTCCTGATCAGTGTTAGCGTCGCCCTGTTCTTCGTGGTTGGATATGGCGCAGCGAAACGCTGGCTCGATCCGCTGGTTCTTCAGATGCGAAGACTTTCTGCAAATGAAGCGGTGAGCAGCTGCGTATTGGCGTTGGTTTTGGTTTACGCAATTTGCGCGGAGTGGCTCGGTAGCGTTGCCGGTATCACGGGCGCTTATCTCCTCGGCTACGTCTTTGCCGGTTCAAAGTTCAAGGCCGATGTTGAGAGAACCTTTAGTGCACTGGGTCACGGGCTGCTGATCCCGTTGTTCTTCGTCTCAATTGGTCTGACGAGTAACTTTCGCGCTCTTGGCGGCCACTGGGTTCTTCTCGGAGTCATATTTTTTATCGCCGTTATTAGTAAGTTGATTGGCTGCGGCCTCGCCGCGATGGCGCGGGGAATGGGACCGGTCCGCAGCCTTCGCATCGGGTGCGGTATGGTCTCCCGCGGGGAAGTCGGCCTGATCGTGGTGGCGATTGCCGTCAAGGCGAACGTCTTCAAACAACCGGAGGTGGCGATGATGGTCACAGTTGTGGTGCTCACAACACTGATCACTCCATTGGCCCTGCGAGGCGCTTTTCAGCTCAACAGTCCTGAAGATGACGCGGATCTTTCAGATGGTATGGACGAATTTCCCCTCCAGCTGCGCGAGTCCTCCCTTGAAGGCGGTCATCGGGACACGATGTCCTTTGCTCGTCACGCTCCAGCGCTGTACGATCCCGCCATATTCTCGAAGAGGCCGCCTCTCTCTAATCCGTTCCCTTAGAAAGATCTCTCTTGCTTTGGGCAGTTTGGCACCTGTAATCGCTGGTTGAGTGAACTAGTGATCGCATGTTTTTCCAGAAGCGTGAAAAAGATTGGCCCTTGCCCGGTCCAAACGGGTCATCGTTTCGTTGGCGACGCCGGCCACTCCGGTTGCCCCACAACTCCCTCGGGCGGTGAACTCTTATGTTGGAAATAGCCTTCGGCCAGGCAAGCGATCCGGGCAAGCTTCGCTCAAACAATGAAGACGCCATGGGCGTTTTCGTTCCGAGGTCTCGGCAGGAAGCGCGATCACATGGCTGGATGTTCGTGGTCGCAGATGGTGTCGGTGGCCTCGATCTGGGTGACGTCGCGTCGGCAAAGGCAGTCGCTGTAATGGCCGACGGATTCGCCCAAGCTCCGCCCGGTACTTCGCTTGTCAGCCTGCTGCAGCGGCTGATTCAACACGCCAATGCCGCTGTACGGGACGAAGGGCTCCAGTCGGAGCGGCGGGGAAAGCGAATGGCCACAACGGTCGTCGCCTGCGCCCTGCGTTATGACCAGGCCATCATCTCCCATGTTGGAGATTCCCGCTGCTATCACATCCACAATGGCAAAGTGACTGCAGTCACGCGCGACCACACTCTGGTGAATGAGCAGCGCAGACTTGGGTTGATAACTGAAGCAGAGGCCGCAAGTTCAGAGAACCGTCACGTTCTCACACGATCTCTGGGGGCTGAGCAGTTCATCACCGTCGAAAACAAAGCGCTAACTCTGAGGGAGGGAGATATGCTCGTCCTCTGCTCGGATGGCCTCTACAGCGGCATATATGAGGAAGATATTGCTCGCATCGCTTTACAGAAAAAGGATCTGCAGACCATTGCCGAGGACCTGGTGAATTACGCGGTCGAGGTCGATGGTTCGGACAACGCTACTGCCCAGGTAATTTCTATTCGTTCCGTGGAGCCGATGGCGATGTATCGAGGTCGCCCATACCGTATTCCCGGCATATGACCCGTAATCTTCTGATCGCCAAATGCATAAATTGGTTTGCCTTATCGCCGATCATCAAATAAGGCTCCTTCACCCGATTGGTTGTATTCGAACCCTCAATAAATGACTTACGGAATTTTTATCGGCTGGCTCAGCCACTGCGGGCGAAGAAAAAGATAGTTCCGTTCTCACATCTCCCGTCAAGGTAGATCTTCCCGCCGTGATCTTCGACAATCTTCTTTGCTATCGCGAGACCGAGTCCGCTGCCGTCGACCCTTCCATAGCTTACAAAGGGTCAAAAAACCGAGTTCCAAATCGTAGGCGGGATGCCGGGTCCATCATCCCAGACGCCAATTTGTAAGCGGTCTCGATTTCCGATCGTAGTTATGATGATCTGTCCCGAGTCCGGAGTAGCCGCCTGACAAGCATTTAGGACGAGATTGGCGATCACGCGTTCTAGTCGGCTGGAATCGAACCACCCTACAGCTACGCCTTTATGACGGTGCTTAATCCTGATGCACGGGAACTCCGGCTTTGTACGCGTCATCCGGATCGCGCGTCCAACCGTGTCGACGATATTTCGGACGGCACGCCGCAGAGTGTCAGGCTGCCTTCGAACACTCTATCCGCCACTGGGGTGCTAATCGCCTGCAGGCTGCAACCGCAATTGGCCGCGCAAACGGAACGTTCTCGAAGACTCACCGACCTTGAACTCGTAAGTCCCGGCAGAAAGTCGCCAGCCATGGTCCCTGTCACTCCAGGCGGACAGAGACTTAACGGGAATTGCAAGCGTGACTTGTTTCTGTTCGCCCGGTTGCAAGCTCACCTTGGTGAATCCTTTTAGCTGCGACGGCGGCTCGCCCGCTTCAGCGGGTTCTCCAACATAGACCTCAACTACATCGAAGCCTTGCCTCGACCCGACATTTTTGACGGAGAGAGAGACGTTCACTGTGTCGCCATCGAGGGTCAGCTTGAGATCGTCGAAGCTGAAGTTTGTGTACGATAGTCCGAAACCGAATGGGAAGAGGGGCTCTTGCTGATGCGCGTCATACCACCGATAGCCGACAAGGATTCCCTCATCGAAATGAGCTACTCCACCCACACCTGGGTATTCTTCCGCCCGTGTGGCCGGTCCCTGTGCCGAGCTGGCGGGGAATGTCATGGGCAATCGCCCACCTGGGTCGGCGTCACCAAAGAGGAGCGAGGCTGTGCCCTTTCCCGATTCCTGCCCCGGATACCAGGTCTCAAGTACAGCCGCCACTCGATCCAGCCAGGGCATAGCGACGGGTGTCGAAGTATTGAGGACCACGACCGTATTCGGGTTTTGAGATGCCACGGCCTCTATTAACTCATCTTGATTTCCCGGCAAAGGTAAAGATGTCTTATCCATCCCCTCTCCGAGTTGTTCGCCAGCGAACACGATCGCGACGTCTGACGACTTCGCGGCTTGCATAGCAACAGCCATTTGATCGGGATGTGGAGGATACCAGCCCAAGTGCAGTGAGCTCCCTAACACTGCATAGTCGTTCGAGTGCTCTATCACCAGTTTTACCGGCTTGCCCGCTTTGAGATATGCGGCACCGAAAGCAGTCGATCTGAAATTGACCTTCAGCAACTGGACAATCCTCTTTCCATCGATCACGAGACTCGCTGTTCCCATTCCGTCAAGAGAGAACATATAGTCCCCGGTGGTTGGTGGTGTGAGCATTCCAGCCCAGCGCGCGGACCATGTTAATCTCGGCGGCCCAAAGGCGCGGACCTCCGGCCCGAGCTCCGGTGCGGGCAAGCCACTGACCTCGACAGTTGGGTCTATCCGAGAAAGAATCGGCTCGCCGCTCAAATCTCCATTGCGAAAGAAAGTAGCCGTAAGACCATGACCGGCACCGTTCAAAGGGCTGAGGACATCCCCCGTAAGCGTCGGGAGCGGTCTGAGCCCCACTCCAACATCATGGTAGGTACTCTTGATGGAAAACCCGGCACGCGCCATCAGGGCTTCTGCAGGTGCGTTGAAATCCTGCACGTACACGGTAGGGCCTTCTTCCCCAACGATCGCATTGGGGCCGGCAGCAACCCCGATGATGGCAATGCTTTTAACTTTCTCGGCCGAGATCGGCAAGAGGTGATCTTTGTTCTTAAGGAGTACAGAACCTTCCTCGATGATGGACTTCGACAAAGCGAGATGCTCGCTTGTGGATACGTGCGCAGTGGAGTTACCAGGAGCCGGATTGTCGTAGATTCCCAGGTTGAAGATTGGGAATAGAACGCCGTATAACATGCGGTCAATCGTAGATTCTGTCAGTTGTCCATGAGCGACCATTTCCTGCAGCATCTTTTGCGGACCAACGAAGGTTACACCCGCCTTGAGCGCGACCGATGGATCGTGTAGGGCGAAGACCGCATCGGGCGTGACCGCGCCGATGAAGTTCCACCCTTTGAGCTGATCCAGAACGCCTTTGTTGTTGCACGCAAACGTGCCATTGATCTGGTTGTATGAGCACATAACTCCCGCAGCATCCGCAGTCTCGATCGCTTCTCGAAATCCCGGATAATAAATCTCGTGCAATGCACGCTCAGAAATGATCTCGTTAATGCCGGTGAAATCAGGGAAGTGCCCGACGCGATCCGTATCCTGATTATTGCCGGCGAAGTGCTTGATCATAGCGATCACGTGCTCTTTCTGAAGAGCCGATACTTCCGCAGAAGCCATTTGGCCGTTCAAATACGGATCTTCCCCAAACGTCTCTGCGGATCTCCCCCAATGCCACGTGCGCATGATGTTTTGAGTTGGACCGATAATTTCCGAACTACCTTTCCCACGCCACTCCTCTCCGAGTGCTTTGCCGAAGTCGGACGCGCGTTCCCGATCCCAGGTGGCGGCCAGCGCGATTTCATTCGGAAAAGCCGTTACTCCTATAGCAGAGGGGGGCGGCGGCCCAGGGAAGGGTCCTCTCGCAAATCCATTCGGCCCGTCTGCTGCTCCGAGAAAAGGAATACCGAAGCGGTCTTCGTTGGGTTTGACATTGGAAGCACCAAGATGCCCTATCTTCTCTTCGAGCGTCATCGCATGAATCAGTTCAAGCGTTCTGCATTCCGGTGTTTGATGTGTGTCGCGCCAGGGCTCCTTGCTGTCTGGTACTGGGCAAGCCGCGGCTTGCGGAGCCTGAAGGTGATCATCGGCGGTAGCTCGGACAGACAGCGTGATGTCGAGCGCCATCAGCGCGAGAACAGAACTTTTCCTCAGATATCGCCGAAGCAGATCAAGCATCAGTTTCACTGAAATTCTCCTATGAGGTTTCGGGTCTATCGCATCAGCAAGTAACTTCGGAAGAAGCTGCGCACCATCGACGGAATGCTGTCCTCAGGTGCGCATTTCCATACCAACTCTTCAGGACGCCGTACTGATTGATAAACGGTGACAGATCCGTAGTCTTCTCCATCGAGGTTGGGATTGTTGAAGAACCCATGCCTGAGATGCTCAAACAGGACCAGCGTGGCATCCGCTCTAACACCGCACAGGGCTTCGAAAAGATACCTGCTCTGCCCGCACGGGATCAGCGAATCCGCTTCGCCGTGCAGGATGAGAAAAGGCGGGCAGCCGCCGTGCAGATAGTGCACCGGGTCAGCGAGTTCGACCTCGCGCGGCGAAGAGCTTACGGGAGTACCTAATAAGCGCGACTCAAAGGACTCAGGATCTCCAGCTGGAAGCACATGTCCAATGGCAAGGCTCTCCGCATCCTTCCCGCCCGTGGGCGCTTTGGCCCGATCCGCATCGATACGACCGAAGTTGGTAGGCCCGTATCCGTCTACAACCGCCTGTACGGCTGAGGAGTATTCAGGATGCTCGTTGGCAAGGAATTCATTCTCCGTGGACAAGGCGGCGCATGCGGCAAGGTGACCGCCCGCGGAGGAGCCCCACAAGCCCAGTCGGCTGGCGTCGAGTCCGAATCTGTCGGCCACGCTTCGTACCCACCGCACAGCAGTCTTTACATCTTCAACTGGAGCTGGAAATTTCTCTTCGTCGCTCAGACGATAATCGATGCTGACCACTGCGAGTTGCGATCGCTGGGCGAACGCGCGGAGATCGGGCGCAAGTCGGCGGTCTCCGAATCGCCACCCGCCTCCGTGTAGCCACAGCACGACTGGAATGCGCCCAGACAGCGCAGCCGGAATGTACAAGTCCGCCAGCCGCCTCGATCCTCCTGCGTGGCTATACACCTGATCAGCAACAAAGCGGACGTTGTGCTCGAGTTCGGCCATCGCTACTTCCTCAATCCTTGGCCGGCTGAGGTGGTGGTCCGCCCGGCCTTTCAACAATCGTCAAATCGAGTTCTGAGAGATGCTGAATCACTCGATCGAAACGGAACGGAGGCGGAACCAAGGGATAACGGTGTCCTTCGAATGGCACACACAGGTATCGGAAAAATGACTCGAAATCTCCCGGCGTGACGAATCCCAGGAAGCGTGTGTCGTGTTTCTTCAATTGAAAGGAATGCGTTGTTTTCGGCGGAACATGCAGGAAGTCGCCGGGATCGAGTGTCAGGAATCCGTCGCCCACGAACATCTCCATCTGCCCATTGAGGCAATGGAACAGCTCGGTCACCTTTTCATGACGATGGCGTGGAATCGGCATGCCGATGGGGCCTTCGGTGAGTAGCGCGATGAACACTCCGTTGCTGTGCGTGGAGTTGCCGAGGATCGTATACACCTGGTCGCCGGCGATCATACGCTCTCCTTCGCTGGCGGCAAGAACGAAAGGTACAGGGCCGTCAGGAGAAGCGAGGAGCTTTGACGACCAGGCGCACTCTTCGTGGGCCGCTGTCTTCACCAGCTCGGTATCTGCTGCTTCTTCGAGCAAAGCCCAATCCACCGCATTGCCGCACTCGGAGTACACGTTGCCTGCGTACGGCTTGCCCAGCCGGGCATAAGCCTCAGCGGCATCGCCCCCGAAGGTCCAGCTCAACAGTTTTCCGCGATGATCCACGAACTCGTAGCCGTGCGGGGTTCCCGGTGGGATGTTCACATAGTCGCTTGGAGTAAGCAGGTAAGAGCAGTCGCCCAGAGTGAGGGCTACAACGCCGTCCAGGACAAACAAGGCCTCGTGTGTCGCGCCATGACGGTGAACAGGGAACCGGGCTCCTTTGGCACCAGTCAGGATCGTGCCCGCGGCAGGCTGCCTGAGTTCACGAGGCCGCGCAATGCGCGTGGCGAGGTGATTTCCAAAGGCGTAGCGAACTCCGTCCCCGGCATCGAGCTTGTATGGAGCCTGCAGTTCAGTCAGTTCATTCTTGTGCATCGAAACGACCTCGTTTTCAGAGCTTTGCAGAGGGATGGGGTCGCCTGCACTGTGGCAAATCATATTTGAACCACCCCTGACTGCTGTTTGCGTGGTACCGGAGCGTACCGATCGATACATCGGAAGGGATACCAAAGGAAAAGGCGCTTGTAAAGCCAGAACTTCGCCGCAAAAGAATGTTGACAACCGTTTGGTACGGAGCGGTACCATATTGGCCTGAACGTCGCCGCTCCAAGCACAATAAGATTTTCACGGCCTGAAACGAAATTCCCATGGACTGTGCCCGTCAGAAGGACTTGGCATGAAACTGGCTTCTTTCTCAGTTGAGAACCGGGCGACGTGGGGCATCGTTGATTCGCCCTCCGTGCTCGATCTTGGCGCCGTTCTGAGGGAATCGTGCCCCGACCTTAAGTCGTGGATCGCGTCCTCGATTCGGCAAGGAAACGCAGAGGCACTCAAGGTCGCGAGCACATCCGCCCGGCGATACGACCTGGACAGAGTCTCGTGGCTACCCGTCATTCCCAACCCGGAGAAGATTTTTTGTGTGGGGCTCAATTACGAACTTCACCGCAAGGAAACGGGACGCGCAGTGGTCGAACACCCAACCATCTTTGCCCGCTTTGCCAACACGCAAACCGGGCACCTGACCAATATCATCAGACCGGGTGTCTCTACGCATCTCGATTTTGAGGGCGAGTTGGCGATCATTATTGGCAAGCCCGGACGGTATATCACAAGAGACCAGGCGTTCGAACATATCGTAGGCTACGCATGCTACAACGACGGCAGTGTCCGCGATTGGCAGCATCACACGCATCAGTTCACACCAGGAAAAAACTTTCCTCATACGGGCAGTTTCGGACCGTGGATGGTGACGCCGGAAGATTTCTCCGATCTTGCACCGCGCGGAATCAGGACTCGTCTCAACGGCGAAATCGTGCAGCAGGCGAAATTAGGCGATATGATCTTCGATCTGCCAACTCTCATCGCATACTGCTCGTCCTTCAGCCGGCTCGAGCCGGGAGACGTGATCATCACTGGCACACCGGGCGGTGTCGGCGTAAAACGGACTCCGCCTCTTTGGATGAAACCGGGCGATGTGGTTGAAGTGGAGATCGATGGAATCGGGGTGCTGCGCAATGGGATCGCCGACGAAACAGATTTGGCAAATTAGTTCGTTCTCCATTGTGCGGATAAGGTTCTATTGAAGCAGTGAAGCCGGAGTAACCTCATGGGTGACTTCCCCATCGTCGCAATACGCAGCGTGGAGTTTGGCGTTCCGGATATTGCTCGCGCCGAAGTGTTCTACACCAGGACCTGGGGCCTGCGCGTGTGCGCTCGTCACGGCGAGATCGTATACTTGCGCGCCAGTGGAAATGACCATCACGTTCTTGCGCTGCATTCTCACCCTTCGGCCGAGATTCTCTCGGTGAGCTTTCGGGTGGAGTCTGAGGCAAGCCTCAGGCGCATCGCCGACACGATCACGCCGGCCGGAGGTCAGGTGATCGCCCCGGTAGCTCCAAATCCCGAACCGGATGGTGGAGTCGTGCTCAAGATCGTGACGCCTGAGGGTTTCGTTCTTCGTCTCCACTATGGCGACGCCGTTTATCACGACGGTGCTGCACACGAGGGGATGCCGTTGCGGATGTCTCACGTCAACCTCAACTGCAACGATATCGAAGCGACATCGCGATTTCTTCAGCATGCGCTTGGATTCGTGCTGAGCGATCGATCTAAGGCCATGGCCTTTCTTCGCTGCAACTGCGATCACCATGCCGTGGTCCTCGCCAACTCTGGGGTGGACGGCCTGAACCACGTCGCGTTCATGATGCCTGAATGGGAGTCCGTGATGCGCGGCTCAGGCCGTATGATCGATGACGGATTCCCGATTGGCTGGGGCGTTGGCCGACACGGCCCGGGTAATAACGTCTTCGCTTACTTCGTTGATCCGTTTGGTTTCGTCATTGAGTACACGGCTGAAGTCCTTGAGGTCGACGACAGCTATCAGGCGCATGGCCCCGACTATTGGGTTTGGCCGCCCGGTCGCACCGACCGTTGGGGAATTGCGCCGCCCAAGCCCGAATACCTGAAGAAGGCGCAGCTTGCCATTCGATTCGCAGCGCCTGTAGCCACAGCGCAAAGATGAAGCAGAGACCCGAATTCGAAGCAGCGATCGTGGGATTTGGTCCTGCCGGAGCCATTGCCGCCTGCTGGTTAGGGCAGGCAGGCGTGAAGACGCTCGTTGTCGATAAGAGCCGGACCATCTGGAACATTCCCCGAGCCATCGCTCTGGACCACGAGATCCTGCGAGTCTTCCAGAACATTGGAGTCATCGAGCAAGTTCTTCCGCACACAGCCCCGTTCGGTGCATCGGAACACTTCGGCGCATCCGGCCAACTCATCCGTCGCATCGATGTCGTGCCACCACCATACCCCTTGGGCTACCTGCCGAACATGGTGTTCACTCAGCCGCCCGTCGAGGCCGTCCTGCGCGAGCGTGCCAAGGCACACTCATCGTTGACCGTGAACCTGGGCTTGGAGTTGGTCGCACTCTCTCAGCTAGAAGAGTGTGTCGCGCTAAATTTTCAGGATGAAGCCGGAAATATCAAGACTCGTACGGCGAAGTACGTTATGGCCTGCGACGGGGCGTCGAGTACGGTGCGACGACTGATCGACATATCATTTGAGGACCTAGGATTCGATGAGCCATGGCTGGTAGTTGACCTTGTCGTGAATGACGCCGCACTCACCAGGCTACCCTCCGTCTGCGCACAATACTGTGATCCCGCGCGCCCATGCACTTACATCATCGGGCCCGGGAACCACCGCCGCTGGGAAATCATGCTCAAGCCCGGCGAAGATCCACGCCGGATGGAGCGCGAAGATAGCGTTTGGAACCTACTTTCACGATGGGTCAGGCCAACCGACGGCAAACTCTGGCGAGCCAGCAGTTATCGGTTTCATGCGCTGGTCGCGCAAAGGTGGCGAGAAGGGGCTGTGTTTCTGGCCGGAGACGCCGCTCATCAACAACCTCCTTTCATTGGCCAGGGCATGTGCCAGGGAGTGCGCGATGTCACCAACCTCTGCTGGAAGCTGGTTTCGGTACTGCGGGGCGAAGCGCGCGACGTCCTGCTCGATACGTACTGCGAGGAACGCAAGCAGCACGTCACCACGCTGACCGGGCGCATCAAAGAGATCGGCGCCGCCATCTGCGAACGTAACCCTAAGGCCGCGCGGTTGCGGGATGAAACTCTGATTGTGTGCGGCGGAGGAAAAGCGCCCGTTGTCACCCGCCAAGAGATAGTGCCCCCGCTGCAGTCAGGTCTCATCTGTCCGGGCGGGCCTGGAGCTGGAACAATCTTCCCGCAGCCGCGGTTCGCAACGGCGAACGGACCAACACTCATGGACGAAATCTCCGGGCCAGGCTGGCAGCTCTTCGTGGACGGCCGCGCGAAGATCGATCGATCCGTGTTGGAACGCTGCAGAATCCAGCCGTTCATGATTGGTGGCGGTGGTCACCGTGAGATACACGGTGTGATCTCAGCCTGGTTCGATCGGCACCGATGCAAAGCTGCGATTGTTCGGCCCGATCATTACGTTTATTGCGGCGTTTTGGACCTCGAGTCTGTGGATGAGATCGACTGCGCAATTCAAACGAGGATTGGTTTGGAGGCGTTGCCCACCGGCGGGAAGCAAATGCGGAGTTCGCCCTTCGCCTTCGGCTGAATTAGCCTCTTAGAGAAACCTTAACTTCGGAGCGGAGAGATCTTCTTACATGGCGGAACAGGCAAGCGCTGCACGAAGCGATCACCGCGCACGTATTCTCGAGGCGGCCACCGAGGCTTTTCTCGAGAACGGATATGAGATCACCAGCACTGCCGAGATAGCGAGGCGTGCCAGGGTATCAAAGCGCGAGCTCTACACTTATTTCCACGACAAGCGAGACATACTTGCCGCTGTGATCACAGAGTTCCAGACCGGCATCCAGTCGCAGGCGAACGTGAGTTGGTCTTCAAGCGGAGATGTGCGTGAGGTACTGATACAAGCTGGTACGGATCTCTTGCGATTCATCAACTCCGAGCGGTTCGGAAAGCTTTTCCGTATCGCGGCGGCGGAGAGCTTTCGCGACCCGGTCTCTTCGCGGAAGTTCTATCTCCTCGGGCCGGCCATGGGCCGAAAGCACACCGCTGCCTTTTTGAAACGACACATGGCCGCCGGTAATCTGCGCAACGCTGACCCACTACAGGCTGCAGACGACTTCCTCGATATACTTGTCAGTTCCCGATATCTCACGGCTGTTGTGCTTGGTCAACTGAGAAGTTTTCCCAAGGCGCACGTTCATGTCGAACACGCGGTCGACCTGTTTCTCACATACTACGTTGCCGACAAGCTCGGATGAAAAGGTCGAAACCATAGCGCTAAAGCAGATAATGGCGGGCCGTCTGTATCGTGATCCAGCGAATCGCGGTGAACTCGTCGATAATCGCCTTACCACTAATCCTGCCATAGCCCGACGCTTTCACTCCACCCAAAGGCTTCTGCGGCTCATCGTGCACAGTGGGTCCGTTGATGTGGTAGATTCCACTTTCCACTCGCTTTGGAAGATTCCACACGCGCGCGATGTCGCGACTGAAGATTGCGGCTGACAATCCAAACTCCGTGTCGTTGGCAATGCGAAGAGCCTCTTCATCGCCGTTCGCGCGAACAACTGTGACCACGCGGCCGAATGACTCTTCAGCGTAGATCCGCATAGCTAGGTTTACGCGGTCGAGCCCTGTCGCCTTCATGAGCGTGCCGTCACGCTGGTCGCCTGCGCAGAGACGCGCTCCCTTCTCCACGGCATTCGCGATCAATGCGGAGACCTATCCGCTGATCGTTCATCCACCCACCGCGCCTAGGACGGTAGGGCCCTGTGCCGAATCATTGAGCG